>OCZU010000548.1_pt1 | contig 25762 bp, 19 predicted proteins | sample 1539001 | NCBI WGS metagenome assembly OCZU01 (sample SAMEA3539306, study PRJEB22396) | soil metagenome | biome: tundra; feature: field; material: soil | place: USA | collected 2010-05 | depth 0.15 m | reverse complement strand
GTACAGGGTTGGATTCGCCGGAGCTGCACAGGTTCCGTAATAAAGGAATTCTGGGGAATTGGCTACATTTGTTTCCGGTATTGTCCAGGCGGTTGGCCTACCAATCGTTTGAAAACTACACTCATGTATTCGGGATGTTCAAAACCCGAAAGCTCGGAAATTCGTTCCAAAGTAAAGTCTGTCTCGGTGAGTAATTGTTTGATGCGACTGACTTGAACCCTCCGAATTTCCGCCTGTGGAGAACGTTTCAAATACTGACGAAATCTCCGTTCCAAAAAACTGCGCGAGACTCTGGCAAAATTGACTGCGTCCGTTACGGTGCAGCCATGAAGAGCCTGCTCGCTGATGAATCTCAATGCGGTTGCTACCGTTCGATCTTTGATGGCAAGTGTATCCGATGAGCGGCGGGTAACGACGTGGAGAGGATCAATCAAAATCCGCAGGCTTGGAGGTGACTGGCCAGACATGAGTTGATCAAGCAATTCTGCTGCTTGATAGCCGATGCGTTCGGCGTCGGGTGCTACGCTGGACAGCGCGGGGTTGCAGAGTTCGCAAAAAATTTCCTCGTTGTCAACGCCAACGACGGCGACTTCCTCTGGAACCAATATGCCAGCCTGGTGACAGGCATTTAGCAGGTGCAGAGCACGGGCATCGTTACAGGCCATGATCCCAATGGGTTTGGGCAGGTCGTTAAGCCATTTGGCAATATGTTCAATTTCCAGATCCCATCTGGAGACATTTGAACCGCGCCAAGGCGATTCGTAAACCGGGATCGGCAGGTTTTCCTTCTCGGCGACCTCGCGGAAACCTTCACATCGTTGCATCGCCCATAATTCATTGGTAAATCCGCAAAAGGCGAAGTGGCGAAAACCGCGTTCCAAAAGATGTCTGGCCCCGAGGCGACCGATGGCTTTGTGGTTCGATCCAACCCACGGCAGTTTCAAGTTCTCGTGAAGATCGTTCAAATCTACCACTGGCATCTTCATGCGTTTCAGGCGCTGTGCAAGGGCGGCGTCGGTGGGGCGGCAGAGAATTCCATCCCAGTGGCTGGACGCCAGCCAGGCTGGTGGAGGGGTGCCCAGTTCGTGCTGTTCAAGAAAAACGGACCATTGGTGATGCGAAGAAATATAACGAGCAATCCCTTGCAAAATGCTGCGCCCATAACTGACTGATGACTCAACGATCAATGCGACTTGGGGTGGCTTATTCATGAAAATGTGGATGCGTTTTTCCCACTATAGGCTCAAGTTGAACGTGAAACAATTCTTTAAATCAGATGGCGGCATTATCAATCAAATTTGGCTCAATAGCTTGTGCAAGCACTTGTTTTACGGTGTAAAACATCACTTATGACGGTCGTTTGCCTGCGGATTTATCCGTAACAGTTCTCAAATATATAGCCGTTGGAACTCATGGAAAAGCGTTGGTCATTGAGAGATGATGTCACTATGAAGCCAGTCAATTTGCAATCCAAACACTCTATTGTAGTGATGTCTAAATTGTATTTTGTATTTGTTCGGAACGGAAAATGGATGATTGGAGAATGATGCCTGTGACTCCGGCTCTTGCTTGATTAACCCCCCTCACAATTAAAGGTGAATATAACAGACCCAAACAATAAAAAACCAAAAAACTATGAAATTGAACATGAATGCAATCTTCTCGCGGTCCAGACTGGCTGGTGCTGCGTCGAGTTATATAATCGCCTTAACATTGCTTTTTTTGAGCCTGCCTATTGCTCTCCGAGCGCAGACTCTTAAGAACGAGTGGTCCTTTAATGAAGGCAGTGGCAGCACTGCGGTTGATTCGATTTCCAGTTCCAACATCACATTAGTGGGTGGCGCGTCACTCGGCGGCGGTGCTTTGACATTGCCGGGGGGCAGTGGTAATTACGCGCAATTCCCCGACGGAATACTTTCGACCTTTACCAATTCGATGACCATTGAAACATGGTTTACTGATACTGGTGGCCAGACTTGGGCACGTGTATTTTCGATTGGCGGCAGCACTGCCTCATTTGCACCCAATACTGGCAACTACATTGACTTGGTGCCGAGGGCTGGGAATGCCGGTGGTATCAACGGAGGTTTATGGGCGGAATTTAGTCATGGCGGCGTGAGAGATGCCGCTGATTCGATTCCGGCGAGTTCAGATGCGGATCGGACGCCCGTGAAGACAGGGGTTCCGGTATACGCCACCGTGGTTTATGACGGCCCATCCCAGACGGCGCGGCTCTATTTTAATGGCGTGCAGGTGGGGAAGGCGAGTGTGACTTTTAAGCCGTCCGACATGGGATTTACGCGTTACAATACACTAGGTCTCGACCAGTATGGCGATTCCCCCTTTAATGGCGCAGTTGATGAAATGCGGATATGGAATGGGGCTGTTTCCCAGCGGTATATCTCGGCCAGCTTGGCGGCCGGGCCGGGCGTTATCATCAACAATTTAACGCCTACGTCGGCCAACTTGACCGCCGGGGCGTCCATAGTTGTTACTGAAACGGAGCAGGCGCTGGTCACGGTGCAGCTTCCGCAGACGGGTTCGACCGATTTGCTGGCGACGGCGGATGCCACGAACTGGGTGAGCGGAAACACGGGCGTTCTGACGGTCAGCAGCAATGGTGTGATCAGCGCGGTGGGTCTTGGCACGACGACGGTAAGTGCCAAGATTGCGGGGATAAATGTTACCAGCGGCAACATTAGTGTCACAAGCCAGGCCCTTCAGCATGAATGGTCATTCAACGAAAGCAGTGGCACAACGGCAGCTGATTCGGTTGGCGGGGCCAATGTGACCTTGCTGGGGACAACAAGTTTGGGAGGCGGTAATTTGACTTTGCCCGGTGGCGGCGGAAACTATGCAACATTTCCGGCTGGAATACTGGTTTCCAATAATTCGATTACAATTGAGACATGGTTGACGGATAACGGTGGCCAAACATGGTCTCGTGCGTGGTCATTTGGTGGCAGTGTTACCGTGACGGGTAACCTGATTCAAAATAACTATATTGACTTGATTCCCAAAAGCGGACCTGGCCCTTTGTGGACTGAGTTCAAAGCGGGAATCCCCGCCGTAACAACTAAGGATGTATCTAGCTCCACAACGCTACCCACAGGAACTGAGCAATATGTTACCGTGACTTACAATGCTCAAAATCAGACTTGCACCATGTATACCAACGGTTCCCTGGCCGCGACTTTGACAGGCATCACAATCACCCCGGCGAGTTTGGGCAACACGCTAAATAATTACCTTGGGTATGATGAATATAATGATTCTGTTTTTAATGGTGCTTTCGACGAGATGCGTATTTGGGATGGCGCGGTTACGCCGGTGTATGAGTTGGCCTCGGCGGCGGCTGGTCCGGGTGTGGTGATCACCAATCTCACACCGCAGTCATTGAGTGTGTCGGTGACGAGCACCAGCATGATTGGATCACAAACCCAGCAGGCGACGGTGCAGGGTAGCTTCCTTCAGGTGGCCAATGTGGTGCTGACCAGTGTGGCGACCAACTGGACGAGCAGCAATCCGAGTGTGCTCACCGTGAGCAGCAGTGGTTTGATCACCGCCCAAAGCGGCGGCTCGGCGACGGTGAGTGCCAAGGTCAATGGCGTGACGGCTACGAGTGTGTCCATCACGGTTTCATCCACGGCGCCAACGATCACACAGGGACCGGTTAGTCAAACCAATGTCGTGGGTGATAATTTGAGTTTTAGCGTGCAAGCTCAGGGCGGCAATTTGAGTTATCAATGGAGTTTGAATGCCGCGCTGCTCACGGGTGCGACGAACAGCACGTTGGCTTTAACAAATGTCCAACTGGGCCAGGCGGGAACCTACAGCGTTTTGGTGTCCAACAATATTTCAACCGTTAGCACCTCGGCGGTATTGACCGTTGTGTCGCCGATTCTTCAGCATGAATGGTCGTTCAATGAAAGCGGTGGGACGACGGCGGTGGATTCGATCTCAAGTTCGAATATTACACTGCTGGGCGGGACATCGCTTGGGGGCGGGGCGTTGACCCTGCCGGGTGGTGCTGGCAATTATGCACAGTTCCCGAATGGCATATTGTCCACCTACAGCAATTCGATCACGATTGAGACGTGGTTTACGGACATTGGCGGACTGACTTGGGCGCGGCCCTGGTCTTTTGGTGGTGGCACAGGTGGACCAAACAACAACTTCACTCATGGAAACTATATTGATCTGATTCCTACTGCCGGCAATGCCAACGGGATCAATGGCGGAATGTGGGCGGAATTCAACCATAACGGCAATACGGATGCTCATGTGTCCACGCCTTTGCCAACAGGCACAGAGGAATACGTGACGGTGACTTACCAAGTGTGGGACAAGACCGCCCGGCTTTATCTGAACGGTGTTCAGGTGGCGATGGCTACGAATATCACGTTTACACCGTCTGATTTGGGCTTCACATATAACAACTTCCTTGGACTTGACCAGTGGAATGACGCCATCTTTAACGGCACGTATGACGAGATGCGCATCTGGAACGGGGCGGTGACGCCATTGTATTCATTCGTCGCCGCTGCGGCTGGTCCAGGTGTGGTTGTGACGAACACCACACCGCAGGCGGTGAATGTTTCCGTCAATACCAGCGTGATAGTCGGTCAAATACAGCAGGCGTCTGTTAACGTTGATTTTATCCAGGTTTCCGGCGTTCCGGTCACTGCCCTGGCAACCAACTGGGTAAGCAGCAATCCTGGCGCCGTTACCGTGAGCAGCAATGGAGTGGTTGCTGCCATCGCCCACGGCACGGCTAGAATCAGCGCTACGTTCAGTGGAATTACCGGAACCAGTTCAACCATAACCGTAGGGGCGAGTGTCCCGGTAATCACCCAAGAGCCAGTTGCTGCGCTGACATTGCTGGTCGGCGGGACCTTGCAAGCCAGCGTGGCTGCCATTGGTGATACGCCATTTACTTACTACTGGTTTACGAATGCGGGGCCGACACCCGTCAGCATATCGTCCTCTCCAGTGCTAACGGTGCCTAACCTGCAATTGGGCAACGCTGGTAGTTACGTCTGTGTGGTCAGCAATCATGTTGGAACGGCCACCAGTTCGGCGCTAAGTCTCACCGTTGTTGCCCCAACCACATACCAGCAAGCCATGCTGTCAGGCAACCCCATTGGCTACTGGCCTTTGAATGAATCCAGTGGAACGATTGCTTATGACCTGATTGGTGGTCATAACGGCACTTATACGAACGCTTATGTGCTTGGCCAGGCAGGACCCCCAAATCCGTTCTTTGGCGGTGCCACTTCGACCGCGTTTGATGGGGCATCTGGTCATGTTTATATTCCTGGAACGGTATTCAACATCACTGGCGCAATCACCGTGGTGGCATGGGTCAATGTGTTGTCCGCGCCAACGTTCGATGGTTTGTTCGGTCATGGTGATGCTTCATGGCGCATGTCCATCAATCCGAGTGGACAGCCTGGTGGCAACGATGATCTAGGTCAGAGTGACGCGACTGGCCCAATCAGCGTTTTTGATACTAATTGGCACATGATAGCCTACACCTATACAGGCATCCCTGGACAAATCAGTAATGGTGGACTTTATGTGGACGGCGCGCTGGTGGCCAACAACACGGTGGCAACGGCTCCTGCGGGTAATGGCCTTGATGTATGGATTGGTGGTGCGCCTGATTATGGAGACCGCTTCCTGCCGGCCTACATTGCCAACGCGGCTGTATTTGCCCAGTCCTTAAGTGCCGCCCAAGTTAATGGGATTTACAATGGTCAGTGGATTCCAGGTCCTCAGACAATCACGATCACACATTCCGGCTCGAATGTCGTTCTTAACTGGCAAACCGGAACGCTTTTGGAGTCAACCAACTTGCTCGGCCCATGGACCACCAATAGCGCCGCTGTTTCTGGATACAGTGTTCCGGCGACCAACACTACCAAGTTCTTCAAACTTCTGGTTCCTTAACAGACAGTTGTTGAAGAGTTGCATGTAAATATGACAGACGGCCGGAGCTTCTAGCTCCGGCCGTTGTTTTTGATAAATTTTAGAACGGGTTTTTGATAAGCGGTAAAGCAGGGTTCCCCGGTTCCCAGCCATTTGTCACTTTCGTTACTTGGCCAGACCGGAGCAGGCGTATTTGCCCGGAATGGGATAAAGCTGTGGGCAACCGGCACCACACCATAAAAACAACTGGCCGATCATGTAAGCCAACCCCAAAAGTCTTAACGCGTCTCCTTGAAGGAATCTCCTCTTTTCAAAGAAATTACCACCTTTTACCAAAACTCGGACCGCTATGGGATGCGTGTGAATTTGATTCCTAAAAAAGACGATCCATCGGGCTGCCATCTTTCGACGAATGCCAAAAGGTATTGGCTTCACGAGGGCGCTTGAGCTGCAATAAATCCTTGCCACTCAATCGCAATACCCATCCGAGCGGGGTTATGATGAAAATAAAAAAAGCAGGAATACGCAGCGGCCGGTGAATTGGCTCGAATGAAAACCGAGCCACAATGAAAGGCGATACCAGCCGCGGAGCCAGCGCGGCCAAAGCACGGAGGCGATTACCACAACGATGACCTGCAGAGCCACGACAGACCAGCAACTTAACGACAGGTGCCGCCGCCAGTGCAGCAGCGAAATTAAAAACTCCAGCCCCAACGCCGCCAGCAAAGCGTACTTGCGCCATTCCTTGGGGTCTTCTTTGTATATTAATTTCATCTCAATCGGTTTACGGCAGAATTCGGCGCGGAACATTTTGCCGCGGTTGGGCGCTGCGCTGGATGAGATAATTGCCCATGACGAGATAATCCATCTCCGTGTTCATGAAACAACGATACGCGTCGTCGGGCGTGCAAACAATCGGCTTCCCGCGCACATTGAATGACGTATTGACAGGCACGCCGCAACCGGTTGCTTGCTCGAAGCGCAGCAGCAATTCGTATAAGAGCGGATTGCTTTCGCGTTCCACGGTTTGAATTCGGGCCGAATAGTCCACGTGGGTGATGGTGGGCAGGGTGGAGCGAACACTCTTGAGCCGGTCGAACCCCTTGATTTCCAAAGGAACTTCCCGACACAATTCTTTTTTGACCGGTGCCACCAGCAGCATGTAAGGCGACGCCACTTCCATTTCGAAATAATCCGCCACGCGTTCGCGCCGGACAATGGGTGCGAACGGACGGAACGATTCCCGAAATTTCACCTTCAAGTTCATCACCGACTGCATCTTCGGCGAACGCGCGTCGCCGAGAATCGAGCGGTTGCCCAGTGCGCGCGGGCCGAATTCCATGCGCCCTTGAAACCAGCCGATGACTTTTTCGGCTTTCAAAAGTTCGACAGTGAAATCAAGCAGCGCGGCTGGTTCCAGTTTTTGGAAAACGGCATTGTGTGCGCGCAGCACCGTTTCAATTTCGTCCTCGGAAAATCCCGGGCCGAGCAACGACGCCGGCATTGAATCCTTGGCAACAGTCGTCCGCAGATTTTCCTTCGACGCATACCACGCCGCCAGTGCTGCGCCGAGCGCGCCGCCGGCATCACCCGCGGCAGGCTGGATCCGATCTGCTCAAAAATCTTTTCACGAAGAATGATTCCATTTGCCACGCAGTTGAGCGCCACGCCGCCGGCCATGCAGGGATTTTTTTGGCCGGTGACCTCTCGGGCATGGCGTGCAAGCAGCAGAATGATTTCTTCCGTGACCAACTGGATAGAACGCGCCACATCCATGTGCCGCTGCATGATTTTCTCCTCAGATCCGCGCGGCGGCTCGCCGAACAGCCGGTGAAATTTTCCATTCGTCATCGTGGTGCCGCGCAGAAAATTGAATAATCCAGATTCAACCAGAACGAGCCGTCGGGCTTTAGGTCGATCAGTGCGCAGCGGATGACATCGGCATATTTCGGTTTGCCATGCGGTGCGAGGCCCATAAGCTTGTATTCGCCGGAATTGATGCGGAAGCGCAGTGGTCGGTAAATGCAGAATAGACCAAGCCGAGCGAATACGGGAAGCGCAGCTCCTTCAGTATTTTGATTTCGCTCCCGCAACCGTGGCCGATGGTGGTGGTCGCCCATTCGCCGACGCCGTCAATCGTGAGAATTGTCGCCTCGTCAAACGGCGACGGATAAAACGCGCTGGCCGCGTGCGACTGGTGATGTTCCGTGAAAAGAATCTCGCAATCAGGCCGAAGTCCCGGCAGTTCCGCGCGAATCGCCTTGCGCAAATCCAGTTTCTCGCCGAGCCAGTTCGACAGCACCGTCGGAAACGTCCGCCAGCCGCCGGGCGGGACGGCGAGCTACGTTTCCAGCAGCCGCGCAAATTTCAAGATTGGCTTGTCGTAAAAAACCACCGCGTCAAGTTGCTCCTGTGCCAAGTTCGCGTGGCGGAGACAAAATCCGGCAGCGTGACGCGGGAAGTCGGAATCGTCTTTCTTGCGCGTGAAGCGCTCCTCCTGCGCGGCGGAAATGATATTGCCATCCATTACCAGCGCGGCGGCTGAGTCGTGGTAATACGCAGAAATGCCGAGGATATTGCGCGGCGCGGCCATAAATCACAGGAACGGATAGAGCGCCCAAGCGATGCCGGAGTTGGCGGTGAAAATCAGAATCGCGCCCTGCAGCAACAGCACGATGATGAGCGGGATGAGCCACCATTTTTTTCTCCTGACGCGCAAACTTCAGAAATTCTTTGAGCAATCACCACATGAGTGTTTTAATTGTTTTTGGTTGAATTGTTTACATCTGAAATCATGGCGTGCTTTTTAGTCATTAATCAATGTGGTTGCGACGCGGAGAGCCTTTGGCTTAGCGCCAGTGCGTATTGACGAGCCTTGGCATTTGCCGGAGCTTGCTCAAGAACTTTTTCAAATTCCACGAGGGCTTCAGAATAATTTCCCGCATCCATAAGTGAAATGCCGAGATTGAACCGGGCTTCGGTCATATTCGGCATGATTCGCACGGCCTCGCGAAATTCCCTGACCGCGTCGGACGGCTTGCCATCACCTCCCAGTTCCGAGCCGTAAAAAAAATGCGCCTGTATTGAATCCGGCGACAATCGGATCGCTTGAGCGTAACGCTGTTCTGCTTCGGCATGACGGCCCAGAGCGGAAAGGTTTTGGGCCGCTTCAAGATACAACGCCGCATCGAAACCGTTTAGTTTTAGCGCCTCATCAAAATTGGTCGCCGCCGCTTCGCGCCAGCCATGATTTTCACAAAATCGTGCCAACGTCGTTAATTCCGGGGCGCGGTCAATTCGATTTTGCAGGGCTTTATGGTAACAATCTTCCGCCTCGGCTTTTCGTCCCGTTTCTTCTAATATCTGGCCCAGACCAAGCCAGGCCGGCCCAAACCGCGGTTTGACGGCCAAGGCATGCCGGTATTCGCGAATCGCTTCCTCGTGCTGCCCCAGGTCGTTCAGTGACTGTGCGAGGTTTTGTAGAGACCACACGTCCTCGGGGTTCAACTGAAAGGCCCGACGGAAAGCTGCCGCCGCATCCTCATACCTTTTCTGTTTCGCCAGGATGACCCCCAGTTGTGACCAGTCACCCGCGCTGCTGGGAATCAGGTTAACTGCGTGTTGTGCATTGGTCATTGCCCCGGCCAAATTGCCGGATAATTGATCCAGCGCCGACATCTGTTCACACAAAAAGGGATCATCCGGCATGGCGGACAAGGCTTTCTCGCATAAGTTTTGGGCTGCCTTGATGCCCATGGGTCGGGTTGCTGGCATTAATTTGTCCAGCGATGCTTCCAGGTTTTGTATTTGTGTATCATGATTGATTTGATGAGTGAAAGGGGGATTGCCCAAGCGGGAAAACATTTCAGACAAAGCCGCCTGCTTGTCCCAATCGGACCATGCCAATCGTCGCGCACAATCGGCTTCCGATGGCCAGGGCTGACTGGTGGCAACGTGCGCGGTGATTTTCTCTGGCAACAATATTTCCAGTTTGGGAGCCAGTGTTCGGGCTAAAAGATAATTGCCACCAAATGTCAGGTGAACGTGTTCGTAGAACAAATCACCGCCAGGCAAGCCTTCCGGGCTTTGTTCTGCAAAAGCAGTTTCCACATCCGCCAGGACCACCTGCTGATCGCTAGAATTTGAAACGGCCTGCCGGACTAAATCATTCAACCGGCTGTCGCAACGAAAACGCAAGGTGTCCTGATCGCGGGCGGCCACGAACTGTTTTTTTGCATCGTCGGTTTTGCCGAGCGCCAGCGTGCAACAGCCCTGGCGAAAACGTAAATCGGCAAACTGATCATCAATCTGCGCCGCCTCGTTAAACCAGCCGACCGCCGCCTCGGTTTTTCCAGCCGATTGTGCTGCAACGCCATTTTGATAAAGCTGCTCCCATTTGCTTTTTTCCGCTGCGGTTAATCCTTGACGGTGCTCCGAGCCGAACGGGGCACAATCCTTCAAATTCACCGCCACGGTGCTCACCACAATTCCGGCGCCGCTCTTTCGTCCCGTCTTGATAATATCCGCGAGGTTTCTCGAAAAGTGATCATAAACCTTTCCCATGCGCGGGTCATTCATGCGAACCTGCTGATTTAGAAACATTTCCATGCCTCCCCATTCGCTTTTATCCGGCGGTGGTTTCCGGATTTTCGAGTGCAGTGCATCAATAAGTTGACCAATGCGTGTGGTTTTCAAGGCTAGGTTGGCGCGAATTAGAGGCAGGGGTGGTGCCTGCTGGCCGAAGACTGTGCCGGCACCAAATGGTCCGACCACTTCATTGTTGCCCATGTAAATCACCCAAATATCGGCGTTCGCACTGCGGCAATCACGGGCAATGGGGAGAATGACGTTGGAATTAATGGCGACGATGGCGGCATTCACGACCTCAAAACATGTGTCAGGATAACGCAATTCCAGCATGGCTTGTAACATTCGTGTCAATCCAAAACGAGGTTGCGGGTCTCCCAACGCGGCCGATTCTCCAAAAACTATGATGCGAACGGTGTTGGAACTCTTGATTTCTGGAAGGCAAAACGGCTCAGGTATTCGGGCCATGGCCGTTCCAAAAAAGCGCCAGCCAAATTGGTTGTTCTGAACCAGAACTTTTTTCTCATCATGTTGTGACGGCAATAAGAATCCCGTGGGATAACCAAAGCCAATAAGCCGCAAAACCAGTTCAAGCGTTCCAAGAAGAGCCAGTGGAACACCAATTGCAAACAGAAATCGGAAGCACCACAATTTCCGCCGGCTAAAGTTCGATAAACTAAAAGCCGGTCCACTTTTATGCAAATGTTTCCGGCCAGCAACGGACTTTTTATTTCGGAGGACGCTCATGCTTGAGAAATAATTTAGCTGGTTTTTGTTCCAAAGTAATTCCAACCGACGTCTTGTTACTGAACAAATCTAGAAAAACATGAATTGGCTGTAACCAATCTTAAAAATACAGATTAAAACAGTTTTTTGAGTTAAAACAGGGTAAGTATAATAAACACAATTCTGCTGTGTTGTCTAGGGTAAAACGTCAAACATGTAGAAATTTTGCCGCAGAGTTCACTCTGCTAAAGAATCTCAAAATACTATCCGCTAAAACTCATAGATAAATGGGAAATATTGAGAGAGCATACATCTATGCAAGCCACTGGATTAACTGCGTAATTGCCATCCAAAAACGCCGAATAAGTATTTCTATAGTGTTTATGAATTGAGCGTAGAGGCCGAGATGGGTAGCAGGTGTTGTTTTGCTCTCGCCGGGCGACATAGCGTGAATCGGGCTGAATAAAAACCAAAAACTACAAAACGCATAAAATGAACATTTTCGTTAATTGTAAAAAGCGCGAGGAGAAGAAATGTGATGTGTTGGCGCTGCGGGGTGACGCATTTCCGGGTATTGCCTTAAAAGCGTTTACCTTGATCGAGTTGCTGGTCGTTATAGCAATCATAGCCATTCTTGCCGCAATGCTGTTGCCCGCCTTGAGCAAGGTCAAGATAAAGGCACAGCAGATCCAATGTTTGAGCAATCATAAACAGCTGGGCTTGGCTTGGGTCATTTATGCTGGTGATAATCAAGATTACTGTTGTCCGAATCGGATCCTGCCTCCGGCACCTCCAAATTGGGTTATGGGCACCGAGGACTGGGGTAATACAGACTGCACAAATGTTGACATGATTAAAACTGGGCTATTATGGCCTTACAGTCAGAGCCTGGGTATTTATAAATGTCCGGGTGATACCTATTCAGCAGCTGGTGGCGCACCCAGGTTACGGGATAGTGCGATGAATGCGTTCATCGTGGGCGGTGCCGGGCCTGGTGATATGGGGGCTTATGTCCCAACATATCATTTTTACAATAAGATGTCAGATATCAGGGCTCCGTCTCCAGTGGATCTTTGGGTGTTCACGGACGAGCATCCAGACAGCATAAACGATGGCTGGCTGGTCATTGATCCAGGTGCAAACTACCCGCTTTTCCTGCCGAGCAAATGGTTGCGGGATTTGCCAGGCAGTTATCATAACCGCGCTAATTCCCTCACCTTTGCGGATGGCCATTCGGAATTGCATAAATGGCTGGAATCAACCACCAGTGCGCCAGTCACACAAACCACCCAGAATCCGCACACAGGTTGGAGTGCATCTCCTAATGACCGCGATTTGCAATACATGATCAGTCACGAGACGGCGCATCAATGAGAATGACAGCATAAACAGGAATGGAGCATGTGAGGTTATCGGTTGCTGCTTTTCTTGGCCGGGTTATCTGGTCAGACGGTTGTCCGTGGGTGGTTAGGAAGAGCGTAGAATCTATTAGAACAATGACGCCGACAGCCACAAATCGGATAGGCGACAAAATTAACTTGAAACAACCACATTATTTACATGACTAAATCAATACCATCTAACTGCAAGGTTCCCGTCTTTGCCGGGAACAAACAAATCAAATATGGCGAAAAAGCGGTTCCGCAGCCGGGGGCAGGACAACTCTTGTTGCGAGTCCACGCCAACGCGCTTTGCGGTTCGGAAAGACCGCAATTTTTTGACGGAACTCCCACCACGCCCGGGCATGAGGCGGCGGGCACCGTCGTTGCTGTTGGGCCGGATACCCGCACGGCAGTTGGAACTCCGGGGGTGGTTTTCCTGATGGATTTTTGCGGACAATGCCGTTCGTGCAAACTTGGCTTTACCAATCAATGCCTGCAAAAACGCGGCGACATGGGATTCAACAAAGATGGCGGCTACGGTCAGTATGAGTTGATCCACGAAAGCATTTTTTTTCCGGCATCTGGTTTCTCGGCCACGGAAGCCACGTTGCTGCTGGACATCATGGGCACGGGCGGTCATGCGATTGAGCGTTGCCAGTTGATGCGTCCGGACATCGAGTCGCTGCTAGTGCTCGGTGCCGGGCCGATCGGCTTGGGAGTTCTGATGATGGCGAAAATCATCCTCGGCAATCATGTGAAGGTTTATCTGACGGATATTATTCCTTATCGCTTGAAGCTCGCGGAACAATTAGGCGGTCTCCCGATTAATGTCGCCAAAAGCTCCATCAAGGACGGCCTGAAGTCGCACGGTGCGGATGCTGCCGATATGGCGGTGGACACAAGCGGCAAACAAGTGGCGCGGGAGGAAGGGCATCGTGCCCTGGCGCAACGCGGTTCATTGATTTGCGTCGGTCACGGCGAAGGGATTTCGCTCAAGATTTCGCCGGACATCATCGCGCCGGAGCGCAGCGTGGTGGGCAGCGAATATTTCCGTTTTGATGAACTGCCAGCCAACTTGCGCCGGTTGACCCAGCATCGCGCCTACCTCAATCAAATCATCACGCATCGTTTCGGTGTGGATGAAATTCAAAAATCCTTCGAACTCTTTTTTGGCGGCGAAACCGGCAAGGTCATCATTGAACAATGAACTCAAAAATTAAAGCCGTATTGATTGGCGCGGGCGGATGGGGGCTGCAACACGCCCGTATTTTGTCGCAACGTTCCGACGTGGAACTCTGCGCGATCGCGGGACGAACCTTGGAAAAAACCAAAACCCGCGCCGCCCAGTTCGGGGTGCGTGCCTACACCAACATCACGGACATGATCAAACAGGAGAAGCCGGATCTGGCTTTTCTGTCTCTACCTAACGACGGACATTTTCAACCGACGATGGAAGTGATTCGCGCGGGTGTGCCGTTGTTTGTCGAAAAACCGCTCGTGTTTGATTTAAAAGAAGCGGACAAGCTCATCGCCGAAGCGGCGAAGCGAAAACTTTTCTTCGGCATCAATTTCAATCACCGCTATGCTCGTCCTGTGGTGCTGGCGCATCATGCCATTCAGCAAGGACGTCTTGGTGAATTGACTTTTGCCACATGGCGTTTTGGTGGAGAGGGCGGCCTCAGCCATCCGTTCAACAACTTGCTTGAGACGCAATGCCACGCGTTTGACATGCTGGAGTTTCTCTGCGGCCCGATTGATTCGGTGATGGCGCAGATGACCGACAAAACCAAGAAAGGATTTTATCGCACGATGGTGCTGGCGTTGCACTTCAAGAACGGCGCGGTGGGAAGTTTGGTCGGTTCTTATGATTCCTCGTACGCGTATCCCGACACGCATCGGGTTGAAATCAACGGAACGAAAGGCCGGATTCTGATTGAGGACACGGTGCGTCGCTACACGTTTAACGCGGCAGGTTCTGAAACTGCTGAAGTTTGGCAGTCCGGTTATTTCAATGACCGCGACCGCGATTTTTACCTCACGTTTGACCGGCACATGGATGTGGTGATGGACGCATTCAAAGCTGGAAAACAACCACCAGTGCATGCTCGGGCAGGTCGCCGCGCCCTCCAGCTGGCCTATGCGGCAATCAAATCATTTGAGTCCGGCAAAAAAGTTTCCGTGCCGACGGATTCATTCGAGATGGCGGCATCGCCGGCCATTTTGCCGCCACCGCCTAATCCATAAACTGGCTTGCTTAGCTTATTCCCTTGAGTGCCGAAGCTACCAATCCCGCCGTCAGCTTTCGTGGCATCGGCAAGCGCTTTCCGGGAACGGTCGCGCTCCAGAACGTCAGTTTTGATGTGACTGCTGGCAGTTGCCACGCAATCATGGGCGAGAACGGCGCGGGCAAAAGCACACTAGGAAAAATCCTCGCCGGCATTCACCGGCCGAGCGAAGGGAGCATAATGGTGGAAGGTGTCGAACGGCGGTTTCATTCCCCGCTTGATGCCCAACGGGCGGGCGTGGCGATCGTTCATCAGGAACTTTTGTTTTGTCCCAATTTAAGCGTTGCTGAAAACATCTGTCTCTCGCATCTGCCCAGCCGCAAGGGACGGTTGGACTGGCCGAAGCTGTATCGGCGAGCGCAGACTTTTCTGGATCAAGTCGGCGCTGAATGTGACGCGCATGAAGAGTTGGGCCGCTTGAGCACTGGTCAGACACAGTTGATTCAAATCGCCGCCGCGCTGGCCACCGGCGCGAAAATTCTGGTGATGGATGAACCGACCAGTTCGCTTTCGGCAGTGGAGGCACAACGGTTGGAGGAACTCATCGCGCGATTGCGCCAAAACGGGGCAACCATCATTTATGTCTCCCACCGCATGGATGAAATTTTCCGCCTGTGCGACGCCGTGACCGTGATGCGCGACGGCCAGCACGTCGCCACCATGCCGCTGGCGCAAACCAACGAGGAAGAACTGGTCAAGCTGATGATCGGCCGGAGCTGGCAGAAAATGTTTCCCGATCACATTGACCGGGCCGCCGGGCCGGAACGTTTGCGGGTGGAAAATTTTTCTTCGCCGGGAAAGTTTCAGCACATCAATTTTTCGATCCGCTCCGGCGAAGTGCTGGGCGTGGCCGGGTTGGTTGGCTCGGGCCGCAGCGAAGTTGCGCTGGGAATTTTTGGCCTCGACCCGAAAACTTCCGGGCGTGTTTTGGTGGATGGAAAGGAGTCGTGCCCGCGTTCTCCGCGTGACGCCATGAAACTGGGCATCGGTCTGGTTAGTGAGGATCGCAAAGGTCAGGGTTTGGTTCTGGGCATGGAGTGCGGCGAAAACATCACGCTGTCCTCTTTGGATCGCATCAGTCGTTGCGGAGTGATCCGGCAAGGCAATGAAAGAGGAATCATTGCGAAATTTTTTGAAAAACTTCGCGTCCAGGCTGCCTCGCCGCAGGTTTTCGCGCAGACGCTCTCCGGCGGCAACCAGCAAAAGCTGGTGTTGGCAAAATGGCTGGCGCGCGAAAGCCGGATTTTAATTTTGGATGAACCGACGCGGGGTGTGGATGTGGGAGCCAAGGCAGAGATACACAAGCTTATTGATGAACTGGCGACAGCGGGCTGCGCCATTTTGATGATTTCTTCGGAGTTGCCAGAGGTTCTCAATCTCTGCTCGCGGGTTATCGTCATGCGTAATGGACAGCTCGCCGGGGAGTTGAATCGCGCAGAGGCGACGGCCGAGCGCGCGTTGAAATTGATGACCGGCTGCGCCAAGGAAAAGGAATTGCATCCTCAAATTTTGCCTGATTTAGCGGTGCCCTGATTATGCCATCTGAACAACCCATTGCCGCCGGTGCGGAATCCGTCGCCCGAACTGGACGTGTGACCAGTTTCAAGCGTTCCAGATTCAAGGAGACAGGCTTGGTCGGTGTGTTGGTGGCGCTGGGATTATTCCTTTCAATTTTTGGCGGCTCTTTGCAGGTCACGAATCGGGATACGGGAAACGTCGTCAAGGTGAACAAGTTTATGCGCGCGGATAATCTGGACAGACTCGCCAAGAACACTTCGTTCTTCGCGATCATGGCGGTGGGCGCAACGTTTGTGATCATCACCGGCGGCATTGATCTGTCCGTCGGTGCGGTCTATTGCCTCGCGGCGGTTTGTGGCGCGATGTTTCTGACCCGGTTTGGCCCGCATGGAATCGGGGCCGGGACATCGCCATTATTGGTGGTTCCGGGCGCGGTATTGGTGTGTCTCGGAACGGGTGCCTTATGTGGTTTTATCAATGGCATCGGTGTCGTTGGCCTGCGGGTGCATCCATTCGTCATCACTCTCGGAACGATGGCCATCTATCGGGGAATCGCGTTCGTGATGACCAAGGCACAAGCGTTCACGGATTTTCCGGTTCAATTCACCGACGGATTTATTCGCCGTGAAATCACCTTCCAAGGTGCCAGCCTTTATCCAGTGCCGCTGGCCATCATGATTGGCGTGACGGCATTTGCCTGGTGGTATCTCAAACATTCCGTGACGGGTCGTCAGATTTTTGCGGTGGGCGGCAATGAGCAGGCTTCGTTGTTCAGTGGCCTGCCGGTCAACTGGGTCAAGGTGAAGGTCTACACATTCAGCGGCCTCGCGGCTGGAATTGCGGCGATGATCATGCTCGGCTACTACGGCTCCGCTTCTTCGGATGCGGGCAAGGGTTACGAGTTGGATGTCATCGCGGCGGCAGTTGTCGGTGGCGCAAGCTTGATTGGCGGCCGTGGCACCGCTTTAGGCGCGCTGCTGGGCGCACTCATCATTCAAGTTATCAACAACGGCATTATCATTCTCAACATAGACCAGAACTACAGCCAGATCATCATCGGCGCGGTGATCGTGCTGGCGGTGCTGCTGGATCGGATCAATAACACAATGCGGGAAAAGCGCATGACACGCGCTGCCCAAGCCGCGAAATAACGCTCCTGAAGTTTTTAAGAAAACACAACCAAATCAAACACCATGAACATCCCTCAAATCATCACTCGGACGGCACTGACGCTGTCGGCAATCTTGATTGTGGCCGGCTGCGACCAGAAAAAAAGCGATGTGACACCGTCACCGGCGAGCGACCATTCAAAGAAAACCGAATACACTTTCGCCTTGGTGGCCAAGAGCCAGTCGAATCCCGTTTTTCAGGCGGCTCGGGTTGGAGCGGAAGACGCAGCGGTTGAGTTGGGCAAAAAACTTGGAGTGAAAATCAATGTTCTTTGGCGCACGCCGAACGAAGATGACGCGCAGAAGCAGGTTGAAAACATCGAACAGCTTGTGTTGCAAGGCGTGGATGGCATCAGCGTCAGTTGCTCCGTGGCCGAGACGCTGGCGCCCGCGATCAATCGTGCCGTGGATCAAGGGGTCGCGGTAATGTGTTTCGACAGCGATGCGCCAGGCAGCAAACGTTTTTGCTATCACGGCACGGACGACATCGAGTGTGGGCATATCATTATGCGCGAACTCGCAGCCGTGCTGGGGCCGGGCAAACACGTCGTCGCTATCCCTGGCGGAAATCAAAACGCACGCAACATTCAAAACCGCATCAAGGGCGCAGTTGATGAAGCCACGAATTATCCCAACATTTCGGTTCGCGGCGTTTATTACAGCAAGGAAGTTCCCCAGGACGCCGCTGCCAAGATTGAAGAAGTTCAGACGGCCAATCCGGACATTGACGGTTGGGCGATGATCGGTTCGTGGAGCTTGTTTACCGACGCATTGCTGAAATGGGAGCCGGGCAAGGTCAAGATCGTGGCGATGGACGCGCTGCCTGCCGAATTACCCTATCTGACCAAAGGCGTCGTCCAGAAACTTTACGCCCAGCAGACCTACCGCTGGGGCATGCGTTCGGTGGAGCTGCTGGCCGACAAAGTCATTCTTGGAAAAAATCCGGCGAACGTGATGGATTATTCGGAGCTGCCTCCGGTCACGAAGGACGATGTGCAGCAATACGAACAAAACTGGAAAAAATGGTTGCGCCAATAACAATCCAGTCCGTTTTAATTTCAATTTCAAATGCTCACCGGCGTTGTGTTTGACATCAGGGAATTTGCTGTGCATGACGGGCCAGGTCTGCGGGTGACTGTTTTCTTGAAAGGCTGTCCGTTGCGCTGTTCTTGGTGCCACAATCCTGAAGGCCAGTCGCCAGAACCGCAGGTTCTGCGCGGAAGTGCCGAAGAGCGTTTGGCGGGTGTGTCTTTCACTTCTCAGGCATTGGCCGATCGCCTCAACAGTCTGGCTGCTTTGCTGCGCGTGGGTGAAGGCGGCGTGACCTTTTCGGGTGGCGAACCTTTGGTTCAAGCGGACTTTGTTGCGGAGGTGATTGATCAATTGGATCATCTCCATGTATTGCTGGATACCTCTGGTTATGCCGATGAGAGCAGTTTTCGCAAGGTCGCCGCCAAATCACAGCTCGTTTACTTTGACTTGAAGCTCATTGATTCCGTCGCGCATCAGGCGCATACGGGTGTGGACAATCAGCCGATCTTGCGGAACCTCCGCGTCTTGAATGATCTTGGCGTTCCATTTGTCATTCGCGTCCCGTTGATTCCCGGAGTGACAGATACCGAGGCAAATTTGTCCGCGATTGCCCGGACGGTCGCGGGAATGCCCGGTTTGCAGAGGATAGATTTGCTTCCTTACAACCAAGCTGCCGGCGCCAAATATGCCGCTTGTGGCATGGTTTTCCAGCCGACTTTTGATGAATCCGAGAAGTCAAACATCAACTTGTCCTGCTTTAAATCCGCAGGTCTGCAGGTGAGGGTCGTATGAATAACGTCCTTAACGAGCCCATCACCAATCTAAGGTCCAAAACTCCGGCTACGGTTGTTGACGGGGTGGAATTGAACAACCATTCAGGAGCCCGAAGCAAGTTTGAATTGGAACCTCGGTTGCTGGAAATGAAGCGGGCATTGCGGGACGGGCATTACAAGCAATATCGCACTACGCCGGAGGTGGATTTGCTCGCTGAATGCGACGCCGAGCAACTCTCCTGGCCGCAGCGGGCCGCGCGTTTGATCCGGCGCATGTGCGAGGCTCAGGAAGTTGTCATTCCCCCGGAGGAGAGAATCGTCTTTACGCGCACGACAGGAAAAGTTCCGCCTGTTTACAGCGAATCCCAACAGCGGGACCTGACCTCCGGCTACGCGTTGCACGAACTGGGACCGATCAGCAACATTTGCGCGGACTGGGAAATGGTTCTGTCGCAAGGCCTGTTAAGCCGGCACAAAGTTGCGCTCTCATCCCGCGACAGACTGAAAAATGATCCGAAGGCAGTCGAATTTCTGGACTGCGCAATAGAGACGATCGATGCGGTGTTGGATTTGGCCAGTCGTTATGCGGAGGAGGCTTCTCGAAATCAGCGCCATGATCTTGCCAAAATTCTCTATCGCGTGCCGGCGCAACCCGCAAGCAACTTTCATGAAGCGCTGCAAGCACTGCGCCTGTGCCATGCCGTTTTATGGTTAGGGGGACATTATCACTGCGGGCTGGGACGATTTGACCAATACATGTGGCCGTATCTAAAAAAGGACCTAGATTTGGGCAGAATCGATATAAATGGTGCCGAACAACTGCTGGCTGAGTTTTTCCTGTCTTTGAACAAGGATAGTGATTTGTATCCCGGCATCCAACAAGGCGATAATGGACAATCGCTCATGCTCGGCGGGGTGAAACGCGACGGTTCCAGCGGAGTGAATGAATTGACCTATATGGTGCTACGAGTGGCGCGTGGCGTGGCGATGATTGATCCGAAAATCAATCTGCGGGTCACGAAAGACACCCGCCTTGACCTATTGGAACTGGCGGCGGAATTAACCCAAATCGGCTTGGGATTTCCACAATATTCCAATGATGACGTGGTTATTCCAGGGTTGGTCGCGCATGGCTACGATCTTGAGGATGCCCGTGACTATTCCGTGGCGGCTTGCTGGGAATTCCTAATCCCCGGCCGAGGAATGGAAGTCGTTAACATCGGCGCAGTTTCAATGCCTGCGGCAGCTGACTCAGCTATCCGCTCCGGATTGGCAGCCGGCGATTGCTTCGAGAAAATACTGGACCGCGTCGGTGCGAATCTGCGCTCGCAGGTCGCAAAACTGGCGGAGCGCTCCGCTCGTCTGCTTCTCCCGACGGCCCCCTATTATAGCGTGCTGATGAACGGCTGCCTGGAGCGCGGCTGTGACCTGTCACACGGGCTTAAGTATAATAACTTCGGCATTCACGGTGCCTGTTCATCCAATGCTGCGGACGCGTTGGCGGCGGTGAAGGCTTTCGTGTTTGACGAGCGCAGCTTGTCTTCCCAGCGCCTGTTGGGTGCGCTGGATACAAACTTCGAGCAGGGCGAAGTGCTCCGGAGAAAGCTCTTCGATGAAGCACCCAAGGTTGGTAATGACGATGCGCGTGCTGATGCCATGCTTGTTAAAATATTCGATCTTTTTGCGGACGCTTGCGAGTCCATTCCAGACAATGGGCGTGGTGGGATTTTCCGACCTGGCAGTGGTTCGGCAATGTTCTATGTCTGGCTGGCGCAAGGCCATGAGACGATGACCGAACCGGTGGTTGGCGCCACTGCGGATGGCAGAAAACGGGGCGGCTTTTTTAGTTCCAGTCTGGCTCCTTCGCCCGGTGTGCGGGTGCGCGGCCCGTTCAGCGTTTTCAAGAGTTACAGCAAGATTAACTATCAACGTATCTGCAATGGCGGTCCTCTGACATTGGAAGTGTCCGACACGGTTTTCCGAAATCCGGAGGCGGTTCACCAGGTGGCCTTGCTCATCCGCCTTTTTGCCGCCGTGGGTTGCCAGCAACTTCAGATCAACACTCTCAATGTTGAGTCCCTCAAAGATGCTCAGTTGCATCCTGAACAGCACAAGAATCTCGTTGTGCGTGTCTGGGGCTGGAGTGGCTATTTTTGCGAGCTCGACGAGGCTTATCAGAATCAGATTATCGGTCGTCACATCTACGGAGAACCAGCCCTATGCAGCCAGCCGTGATTTTTGACATGGACGGTGTTCTCGTTGATTCATACGCAGCGCATTTGGATGCATGGAAGAGCATGGCTTCGGCTGAGGACCTCACCTTTGAGGCGGCGCGCTTTGCTGAATTATTTGGCCGCGCCAGCCGCGAAATGATTTCAATCCTATGGGGTCAAAACCGTTTTACCGATGCTCAAATTGCCGCATTGGACGAGAAACGGGAAGCATTTTATCGCAATACCATCAGCGTTAATTTCCCTGCTATGCCCGACGCGCAGGAATTAATCACATCGCTAAGCCGCGACGGATTTTCCTTGGCCATCGGCTCATCCGGCCCGCCAGAAAATGCTGAGCTTGTGTTGGGAAAGCTCGGTGTTCGTCATCTGTTTGGCGCGGTTGTGACCGGCAGGGATGTTCGCAAAGGCAAGCCCGACCCAGAAGTCTTTCTTGTCGCAGCTTCGCGTCTGGGGATCCCACCAAATGTTTGCGCTGTCATCGAAGACGCGCCGGGCGGAATTGCGGCCGCGAATACCTGTGGCATGGCTAGTATCGGACTTTCGAGCACCGGTCGCACCCATCAAGCTCTTGCGAATGCCCGTCTGGTCGTTGATTTGCTCCAAGAATTTTCGCCAACTTTAATTAAACAACTGATTGCCTCCGCCTCAAAAAAACTCCTGTGAAATTATCACTCCTCATTTTATTCGCGGCCCTTGCTCCGGCCATTCTCCCGGCCCAGGAAACCGTGCCTCATCGCCTTACCCCGGTTCCGATTCAACAGGTGGTAATCGATGATGAATTTTGGTCGCCTAAGTTCAAAGTCTGGCACCAGGTAACCATTTCGGACTGTTTTGATAAGTTCGAGAAGGATGGCGCGTTGGAGAATTTCGACAAGATACGGGACGGCCAAGGTGGCGAACATGGCGGGCCGCCCTGGTATGACGGTTTGATATACGAGATGATTCGCGCTTCGGCGGATTTTATGGCGGCACAACCAGACCCAAAACTGGAGGCACGCGTGGATGGCTACATCCAAAGAATTGCCGCTGCGGCAGCCAGAGATACCAATGGATATCTTAACACATACACGCAACTGAAGGAGCCGGACCATCGGTGGGGTGGTAACGGCGGCAATGACCGCTGGCAACATGATCTTTACAATGACGGGGCGCTGGTTGATGCCGCCGTGCATTATTATCGTGCCACAGGGAAAATCGAATTGCTCCAGGTCGCGACGAAATTGGCAAACTACATGGCTGATATCATGGGACCTTCGCCGAAACAGAATATTATTCCCGGTCATGCGCTGGGAGAGGAAGCACTGGTTGGACTTTTCCAGTTGTTTCAAGAACAGCCGCAGCTCAAATCACGTCTATCGGTGCCGGTAGATGAACAACGCTATCTGGCATTGGCCAAGTTTTGGATTGATGCCCGCGGTCATCATGAGGGGCGCACCAATTTGGGTGCTTACGATCAGGATGAGATTCCGGTGTTGCAGCAGCAAACCATCGAAGGTCATGCCGTCCGCGCCATGTTGTTATGTTCTGGCTTGGTGGCCGCCGGCGAAGCGTCGGATCGTTCAGACTATTTGACCGAAGCGCAGCGGCTCTGGAACAGCATGACTTCGCGCCGCATGTATGTGACCGGCGGTGTGGGAGCGGAGGGCAACGATGAGAAATTCGGTCCCGATTACTATCTACCCAATAAAACCGCGTATGCCGAAACGTGTGCGGCTGTCGCTGCCGGTTTTTTTGACCGGAACCTGAACCTGGCATTTGCCGATGCGAAGTATGCTGATGCCCTGGAGCGGGAATTGTTCAACGGCGCGCTGGCCGGTGTCAGCTTAAAGGGGAACAGTTATTTTTATGACAATCCGCTCGAAGCTGGCCCGCAGCACGAGCGTTGGTCGTGGCATCCTTGCCCCTGTTGCCCGCCCATGTTTCTCAAGTTGATGGGCGGCTTGCCCGGTTACATTTACGCGCAGGATTCAAATGCCGTCTATGTGAACCAGTTTGTCGGCAGTCATACGACTCTGACCATCAGTGACACCAAGGTGAAACTCAGGCAAACCACGCGCTATCCATGGGACGGTCAGATAAAAATTGCGATTGCTCCGGAAAAACCAGCCGCATTCGACTTGTTCATTCGTACTCCGGACTGGCGTCAGGGAGCATCTTCAACCAACAACCTTTATGAAATTGTAGGTCGTCCCAATCAGGGTGCTGCCACGCTAAAAATTAACGGTCGGCCGGTTGAAAAACTGGACATGGTTCGCGGTTACGCGCGGCTGCAGCGTCGGTGGCAGCCGGATGACGTGGTGGAACTCAGCTTGGAAATGCCCGTTCGCCAGGTGCGGGCGAATCCACAGGTGGAGGCGGACAGCGGCCTGGTGACGCTGATGCGCGGTCCCCTCGTGTATTGCGTGGAATCGGTGGACAACCCGAAAGGCATCCGGCAGTTGGTCGTTCCCCCAGAAGCAACTTTCACGACCGAATTCAAACCGGATCTGCTCGGTGGCGTGACAGTTGTGAGGGGACAGGTTCACGCCTGCGATTTTGAAAATGGAAAACGCTCGCTAAAGCCAGCGGAACTTGTAGCCGTGCCGTATTATGCCAATGCCAACCGCGCGCCTTCCTCCATGCGCGTTTGGCTCCCGGCCAGTCCTGACAAGGCGGTGCCCGCCCCGCAGAACCATGCCTCAGCTTCCCATTGCTGGCATCTTGACTCGGTGGACGCGGTTAACGACGGCATTGTGCCCGCCAAATCCAGTGATACCAGTCAGCCGCGGCTTTCCTGGTGGGATCATAAAGGAACGACCGAGTGGGCTGAACTTGATTTCCCGGAGACAACCAAGGTTAGCAAAGTGCGTATTTTTTGGTTTGCTGACCGACCTGTCAATGGCGGGTGCGATGTGCCGGAGAATTGGTCTCTCCTATCCAAAGATGGAGATACTTGGAAGCCGGTCAATGACGGAGTTGGTTGGAAATCAGTGGAAAACCCAAGCAATTACGGCGTCGCGCTGGACCGCTACAACGAAGTGACGTTTACGCCAGTCAAAACGACCGCGTTGCGAATACAGGTGCAATTAAAACCGGACTGGTCGGGTGGAATTTGCGAATGGGAGGTTGAATGAAAATAGAAACTCCTGGTTCGTTCCTGTGCTGACTTCATCGGCGCAAAAAATTACAAAGTAATACAAATATGAAACCGTTTTTAATGCTGGCAGTTGTTTACACAATAGTTGTCCTTCAGGCCAATACCAAAGCGCAAGAGGCGACCATCACGATCCATGCGGATCAAGTGCTTCACACCAATTCGCTTTATCTGACCGGGGCGTGTATTGAGGATGTGAACCATGAGATATACGGGGGCCTCTACAGCCAGATGATCTTCGGTGAAAGTTTCCAGGAGCCGGCTTCGCCATCGACCTCACTGGTGGGCTTTACCTCCTACGGTGGCGGTTGGCTGCCGACAAACGGGGCGCTGCAGGCGGTGGCCGGCAGCGGGCCCAAGCTTGTCTACAATGGATTTAACCAGTCGAGCGGGGATGTCAGCGTGCAGTTGTGGTTTTCGAGCAACGCCGGGGGCAATGCAGGTTTGATTCTCCAAGTCAGCCAGGCGGGGGTGGGTGCGGATGTTTTTAATGGTTACGAAATTTCATTGGCGCCGGCGGGTTATCTGGTGCTGGGGCGGCATGTCCAGAACTTCACATCATTAAGTCAGGTTTCCTGTTCTGTCCCAATCGGCCAATGGATTACCTTGGAGGTGCAATACACCAATGCCTCGCTCAACATCCTCGTCAACAGCAACAGCATTCTGCAATACACCGACACACAACAGCCGCTCATCAGCGGACAGGTGGGATTGCGCACGTGGCAGCAGGACGCGCAGTTTCAAAATCTCGTCATCAATGCCACAAACATTCCGTTTCAGGTCGCCAGCAATGGTCTCAATGGAACTGTCAGTGCGATGTGGAGTCCAGTCGGCACGGGCACCGCTGCGGGCCAGTGTTCATTGGAGACCACGAATGTGTTTGTGGGAACGCAAAGCCAGGTACTCTCCTTTACTAGTGGAACTGGAGCGATTGGCGTGGCCAATCAGGGACTTAACCGCTGGGGGATGAACTTTTTTGGCGGTAATCTTTA
>OCZU010000545.1_pt1 | contig 25807 bp, 20 predicted proteins | sample 1539001 | NCBI WGS metagenome assembly OCZU01 (sample SAMEA3539306, study PRJEB22396) | soil metagenome | biome: tundra; feature: field; material: soil | place: USA | collected 2010-05 | depth 0.15 m | reverse complement strand
GAGCAACGTGCAAAACGCGCGTCTGGACCGGCTCGCCGAGCTCATGGGTGATCTTGGCCTTCAGGCGTCCGTCGTGCGTATCACGTCGCCGCAGGCACAGAAAGAGCTTTGGGACGTGCGGAAGGCGGGACTCAACATCATGATGTCGATGAAAGGCGACGGCAAGCCTGTTTCGTTCATCGAAGACTGCGCCGTCCCGCTCGAGCACCTCGAGGAATACACCGAGCGTCTGACGCAGATTTTTCGGAAGCACGGTACCGACGGCACCTGGTACGCGCACGCCAGTGTGGGCACCTTGCACGTGCGCCCGATTCTCGACATGCGGCGCGGCGGCGCGGCGAAAATGCGCGCCATCGCGGAGGAGGCTGCCGTCATGGTTCGCGAGTACAAGGGCGCTTACTCCGGCGAGCATGGAGACGGCCTTTGTCGCGGCGAATGGGTGGCGTGGCAGTTCGGGCCGCGGCTCAACGCCGCATTCGGAGAGATCAAGGCGCTGTTCGATCCGGGCAACCGCATGAATCCCGGCAAGATCGTCGCGCCGCCGCGGATGGACGATGCGACGCTGTTTCGCTTCGGTCCGCGGTATCAGCGCCCGGCTTTCGAACCCGCGCTGGATTGGTCGCCGTGGAATGTCCGGCGCGACCCTCTGACAGGCCATGAAAGTGAGCCAGGCTCGGGGGCAGACCCGTCGCATGGTCTCATCAACGCGATCGAGATGTGCAACAACAACGGACATTGCCGCAAGTTCGACGCCGGAACGATGTGCCCGAGCTTTCGCGTCACGCGCGACGAGGAGCACACGACGCGAGGACGGGCCAACACGCTGCGTCTTGCGCTTGCGGGCGAGCTCGGGCAGGAGGATTTTGCCGGCGACGCGGTGCGCGACGCGCTCGATCTTTGCGTATCGTGCAAGGGGTGCAGGCGCGAGTGCCCGACCGGCGTCGATATGGCCAAGCTGAAGATCGAGCATCTTGCCGCCCGCAATGCTCGCAACGGCGTGAATCTCCAGCAACGGCTGATCGCATACTTGCCCCGTTATGCGCCAAGATTGAGCCGCCTCTCTTGGATCGCCAATCTGCGCGATCGGATCCCCGGCGCAGCGCGCCTTTCCGAACATTGGCTCGGCCTGTCGCGACGGCGCTCGCTGCCGCAATGGCATAGGCCCTTCCTGCGAATGCCCCGATCAGGCTCAACACCCGTCCCGGCATCCGCAGCGCCGGAACGCGAAGTCGTGTTGTTCGTCGACACGTTCAGCAATTACTTCGCGCACGCAAACGCGCAAGCTGCGGCGCGCGTGCTCGAAGCCGCCGGCTACACCGTGCACACCGATGTTACGGGCCCCGGCAAGAAACGGCCGCTGTGCTGCGGCCGCACTTTTCTCGCCGCGGGAATGGTCGACCAGGCGCGTGATGAAGCGCGCCGCACGCTGCAAGCCTTGCTGCCGTACGCGCGTCGTGGCGTGGCCATCGTCGGCCTGGAGCCGTCTTGCCTCCTCACCTTGCGCGACGAATTCCTCACTTATCGATTCGGGGAGGACGCACAGCTGCTCGCGAGCAATGCGCTACTGTTCGAGGAATTTCTGGTGCGCGAGAAGGCCGCCGGCCGATTCTCGCTCCAGCTCGGGCCGATTCCGAACGCCGAAGCGCTTCTGCACGGGCATTGCCATCAAAAGGCGTTCGCGGCGTTCGATGCGGTCAGCACTGTCCTGAGCTGGATTCCGGGACTGAAGACGCGAGCGGTCGAATCGAGTTGCTGCGGAATGGCCGGCGCATTCGGATACGAAGCGAAACACTTCGACGTATCGATGGCAATGGCGGAGCTCACGCTACTGCCGGCGATACGGGACGCGGCGAGCGAAACGTTGATCGTCGCCGACGGGTTCAGTTGTCGGCACCAGATCGCCGACGGAACGGGCCGCGAAGCGATGCACGTCGCGCAGGTACTCGAACTGGCGCTGAACGGCAGGCAATCGCCACCGACTATCGAGCGATGATGGACCGGCCGCGCAGCGTCGCCTGCCCCACATGTGGCAAAGCAGTCGCATGGAACGCGGAGAGCCGCTTTCGGCCGTTCTGCTCCGAGCGCTGCAAGTTGATTGACCTCGGGGCCTGGGCGTCCGAGTCCTATCGCGCGCCCGTGTCGGAGGATCCGACCGAGCCGGACGATTCGGAGCCAGGTGCTTCCTGACCATTGTTCCATGCGCCACGCCGGAGCGCGACGCCATGCGCACCGCGCTGCATCGCCTCATCGAGATCGGCGCTCACGAGGCCGCCGAGCGCATAGACCGGGATGGGCATCCCTCGAGCCAGCTCCTCGAAGCGCGGCCATCCGAGTGGTCGTGCTGTCGTATGGGAAGGCGTCGTCAATACCGGTCCGAGAACTACGAAGTCGACATTAAGCTCGACGGCGCGTGCGAGCTCGGCGTGGTCGTGACACGATGCCGCGCAAATCATATCGTCGGGCCTTCGCTGCGCGGCTAACAGGCGCGCCGCGGTCCAGTGAACGCCCGCGCAACCGAGTCGACGCGCGACGGCGGCGTCGCCATTGAGAAGAATCCTGGCGCCGCTCGGCCGCCCGAGTGCGAGAAGGTCTTCCGCCAAGCGAGCGATCGTTTCCTCCGCGAAGGATTTTTCGCGTAACTCGATAAGCCTGATGCCTCCGTCTATCGCGATCCTGGCACGCGCGAGAAACGGCCCGACGCCGAGGTCCTCCGCCATGGAGATCGCGTAGACAGGCGGCAGTTGCAGCGAGCGCAATACGACCGCGTTGGCCGGCAGGAGTGGAGTAACGGCTATCGCGCCCGGTGTTTGCCACGCGATGGCCTGGCCATCGCGGCCTCGCGGATCGCCGCTCCAGCCAAACACACGAAAGAAATTGAGCTCTACAGCCGCGTGCGGGTAGTCGTAGCGCTGCACCAGCCAAGGTGCGGCGCGTGTGACGATGATCCCCAGCTCTTCATCGAGCTCGCGCACCAGCGCTTCGCGGGCAGATTCGCCGGCTTCGAGCTTCCCGCCGGGAAACTCCCAGTAGCCCGGATAGGGTGTCCCGGGCAGCCGCTGCGCGAGCAGCACGCTGCCATCGTCGCGCACCAGGACCGCCGCTGCGACGCGCACTACGCGACGCTTATCCGGACTCATTCACCCGCGCGCGATTCGCCTGCTCATTGGCGCACGGTGCTTGCGGGCCTGAAGAGCGCGCGCGCCGGCACGATCCCGCGCGAACTGCCAGGCGACCCGGCCGCTGCGTGATCCGCGCTGCAATGCGAACCGGATCGCGTCGCGGTGAAGCGCGTCGACCGCCCTCGCCTCGCGCGGACGCGAAACACCGTGGTGCTCGAGCCATGCATCGACTGCGGCGAGGTAATCGTCCTGGCTGAACGGATAAAAAGAAATCCACAGCCCGAAGCGCTCCGATAGGGAAATCTTCTCCTCGACTGACTCGCCGGGATGGACCTCTTCACCGAAGTGCCGCGTCTCCAGGTTTTCGCTGAAATACTCCGGCAGCAAGTGTCTGCGGTTCGATGTCGCATAAATGAGCACATTCGACGACGAAGCGGCGATCGTGCCGTCGAGCATGACCTTGAGCGCCTTGTAGCCGGACTCGTTGGCGTCGAACGAGAGGTCGTCGCAGAACACGAGGAACCGCTCGGGGCGCTCCGCGATCAGATCGACGATGTCAGGCAGGTCGACCAGATTTCCCTTGTCGACCTCGATCAGACGCAGGCCCTTGTTGCCATATCTGGCGAGCATCGCCTTGACCAGCGACGACTTGCCGGTGCCGCGCGAGCCCGTGAGGAGCACGTTGTTGGCGGGCAGGCCAGCGAGAAACTGACGCGTATTGGCGTCGATCACTTGCTTCTGCTCGTCGATCGCAACAAGATCGTCGAGACGTATTGAGTGGGGGTGCATGACCGAATGAAGGTACCCGCGCTCGCCGCTTTTGCGCCATCGAAACGCCCGGGCTTTCCAGTTCGGCCCCGGCAACGGCAATGGCAGCAGCGATTCGAGTCGCGTCAGAACCGCCTCAGCACGTGCCACCAGCGCTTGCAGCGAATCGGTTCCGGACGTCCGCGCCTTCAACTTCGATAATCCGCGTTGATACTTACATACCCGTGCGATAAATCGCATGTCCACAGCGTCGTTGTCGCGTTGCCGCGCCCCAATGAAACGCGGACGCCGATTTCGGGCTGGGCCATGACCCGCTGCCCGTCTTCCTCCAGATACGAGGTCGCGCGGCCACCGTCCTCGACCACGAGAACGTCGTCGAGCCAGAACGAGACGCTCCGCGGATCGAGGTCGGCGATGCCGGCGTTGCCGATCGCGCAGACGATTCGGCCCAGGTTGGGGTCCGACGCGAAAAACGCGGTCTTGACCAGCGGCGAATGGGCGATCCTGCGCGCGACATCGTCGCATTCGGAGATGTCGCGTCCACCCTCGACGGTAATGGTGATGAACTTGGTCGCACCCTCACCGTCGCGTACGATCGCCTGCGAAAGCTCGATTGCGACGTCGAGCAACGCGGCGCGGACCGGCACGAGACGGGGATCGTCCGGCCGCTCGATCGGTCGCATCGGCGCCGCTCCGGACGCGATGAGCACGAAGCTGTCGTTGGTCGACGTGTCGCCATCGATCGTCACCCGGTTGAACGATGCATCGGCGATGGAAGCGGCAAGGTCGCGAAGCAGACCGGCGGAGATCGGCGCATCGGTCGCGACAAACGCGAGCATGGTCGCCATGTTCGGCGCCATCATGCCTGCCCCTTTGGCAATGCCGGTGACTGTCACGTCACCGCCATCGACATCGACATCGACGCTGCGCGACGCGCCCTTGGGCACCGTGTCGGTGGTCATGATGGCACGCACGGCTGCGTACCATCCGGCGGCGGTCAGCGCGGCAGCGCAACGCGGCAGCGCGTCGATGATTCTATCGACGGGCAGCGGCTCCATGATCACGCCGGTCGAGAACGGCAGGACCTCCTCCGGCAAACAATCGATTTGCTTTGCGACAGCGGCGCAGCTGAGCCGCGCGGCCGCGACGCCGGCGTCGCCCGTTCCGGCGTTGGCATTGCCGGCGTTGACCAGCAGCGCCCTCGTGTGCCCGCCTTGCGCGAGATGCTCGCGGCAGACGACGACGGGTGCGGCGCAGAAACGGTTCTGGGTGAATACGCCTGCCGCGCGACTGCCCGGCGAAAGCGTGACCAGCAGGACGTCCTCGCGCTTCCAGCGCTTGATGCCGGCCGCCGCAGTGCCGAGCGTGATGCCGCGCACCGGGAGCAATTGCTCTGGCGTCGGCGGAGTGTAGTTGACCGGCATCGGATCGGCGTCTGGCGAAGATCTGCGCGAATTCTACCGCAGAGTGACAACCATGAAGTGCGCCATGAAGTGCGCCGCAGCGCATGGGCATCAAGCGCATCGCGTCGCTCAAGCAAAGAAATGCCGCTTGCCGACCGGCGCGGATCACCAGGAGCACCCAACGTGCGCACGCGCCCGCAGGCGCCAAACTCAGCCGAGTCGGCCGTGACAGTGCTTGTACTTCTTGCCCGATCCGCAAGGACACATATCGTTGCGGCCGACCTTCTGCCCTGCGCGGGTAAACGGCGGCGGTGACGTCGCCGGTGGCGGATCGTCCGGTGCGGGGGCCAAGGCCTGTTCATAGTCGGCGTGCTGGTAGCGCACGTTCGACAACGGCGCCGGCTCCTCGACCGCCTGCACGTCCTGTTCGGATCGGACTTGCACCGTCAACACGATCTTGACCACGTCCTGCTTGATGCGGTCGAGCATGTCGGAGAACAGCTCGAACGCTTCCCGCTTGTATTCCTGCTTCGGATTCTTCTGCGCGTAGCCGCGCAGATGGATCCCCTGCCGGAGATGGTCGAGTGCGGCGAGATGCTCGCGCCAGTGCTGGTCGACCGTTTGCAGCATCAGGTTGCGCTCGAACTTGTGGAACATTTCCGGGCCGACCAACTCCAGCTTGCCCTCGTACTGTTTTTTTGCGACGTCGCGCACGCGGTCGCGCACGCTTTCATCCGAAAGCTCGGGCTCGGCCTTGAGCCACTCGGCGACGGGCGCCTCGACCTGGTAGTCGGCGGCCAGGGTCGACATCAATCCCGGAATGTCCCACTGCTCCTCGACCGACTCGGGCGGGATCGACAGGCGGAGCGTGTCCTCGATCTGGCCGTCGATCATGTTGCGGATGGTTTCCGACACGTCGTCGGTCTCGAGCAATTCGTTGCGCTGCTGGTAGATCACGCGCCGCTGATCGTTGGCGACGTCGTCGTACTCCAGCAGCTGCTTGCGGATATCGAAGTTGCGGGACTCGACGCGATTCTGCGCCTTGGCGATCGAACGGTTGACGATGGCGTGCTCGATCGGCTCGCCTTCGGGCATCTTGAGGCGCTGCATGATTCCCGACAGGCGCTCTCCGCCGAAGATGCGCAGCAGCGGATCCTCGAGCGAGAGGTAGAAGCGCGATGAGCCGGGGTCGCCCTGGCGTCCCGAACGGCCGCGCAGCTGGTTATCGATCCGCCGTGACTCGTGGCGCTCGGTGCCCACAATGTGCAGACCGCCGGCAGCGATGACCTGATCGTGAAGAAGCTTCCAGTCGCTTCGCATTTTTCCGATGCGCAGCTCGCGCTCGGCCTGCGGCACCGTCTCGTCTTCACGAAGCACGAGGATTTGCGGCTCGACCGCGCCGCCAAGCACGATGTCGGTGCCTCGACCCGCCATGTTGGTTGCGATTGTAACCGCTTTGGGCCGACCGGCCTGGGCGACGATTTCGGCTTCGCGCGCATGCTGTTTGGCGTTCAGAACCTCATGAGGAAGTTTTTGTTTTTCCAGGATTGCAGACAGGAGCTCGGAGTTCTCGATCGAAGTCGTACCGACCAGCACCGGCTGTCCACGGGCGTAGCAATCCTTGATGTCAGTGACGATCGCGTCGGCTTTTTCCTGAAAGGTCCGGAACACGAGGTCATTTTCGTCTTTGCGGACCATCGGCAGATTGGTCGGAATCACCATCGTTTCGAGGTGGTAGATCTGCTGGAACTCGAACGCTTCGGTATCCGCGGTTCCCGTCATGCCCGCAAGCTTGCCGTACATACGGAAGTAGTTCTGGAATGTGATCGAGGCAAGCGTCTGGTTCTCGCGCTGGATGGCGACACCTTCCTTCGCTTCGACCGCCTGATGAAGCCCGTCGGACCAGCGCCGCCCGGACATGAGCCGCCCCGTGAACTCATCGACGATGATGACTTCGCCGTCCTGGACCACGTAGTGCTGGTCGCGATGAAAGAGCGCATGCGCGCGAAGTGCGGCATACAAGTGATGCATCAGCGAAATGTTGTGCGCGTCGTACAGGCTGCTGCCGTCGGGCAGAAGCCCGGCATTGAGGAGAATGCCTTCGGCGTGCTCGTGCCCGTCTTCCGACAGCAACACGGTGTGCGCCTTCTCGTCGACCCAGTAGTCGCCCTTGCCCGTCTCCTCCGCCTGTCGCGTAAGCTTGGGTGCGAGCTCGTTCAAGCGATAATAAAGATCGACGTTGTCGTCGGCCTGGCCGGAGATGATCAAGGGCGTTCGCGCCTCATCGATCAGGATCGAATCGACTTCGTCGACGATGGCGTAGACGAGACCGCGCTGCACTTTTTCCGACGCATGGAAGACCATGTTGTCGCGCAAGTAGTCGAAGCCGAATTCGTTGTTGGTGCCGTAAGTGATGTCCGCCGCATACGCCGCCTGCTTCAGGTCGTGGCTCATCTGCGACAGATTGACGCCGACGGTCAGTCCGAGGAAGCGGTAGATCCGGCCCATCCAGTCCGCATCGCGTTGCGCGAGGTAATCGTTGACGGTGACGATATGCACACCGCGGCCGGTCAGTGCGTTCAGATAGGCGGGAAGCGTCGCGACCAGCGTCTTGCCCTCGCCGGTGCGCATCTCGGCAATCTTCCCGTAGTGAAGACCCATGCCGCCGATCAGCTGCATGTCGAAATGCCGCATCTGCAGCGTGCGCTTGCCCGCTTCGCGCACCACGGCGAACGCCTCGGGCATCACCGCATCGAGCGTTTCGCCTTTAGCGACACGCTCCTTGAGCATCGGCGTCTTTGCGCGCAACTCTTCGTCCGACAGCGCCGCAAACGCAGGTTCGAACGCATTGATCTCTTCGACCACCTGCGCGTATTGCTTCAGGAGGCGCTCGTTTCGGCTGCCGAAGATCTTGGTGAGGAGATTGGGGATCATGAAATCGGTATCTCGAGCCGCCGGGCAAAAAAACAAGGGGTGAGGACCACCTCACCCCTGCCTATCTCTGGACTGCCTAGGTCAACTGCGCCGGGGTCAACCGCTTAGCCGACGCGGACGACCCGCCTTAGCGCTAGCCCGTGGGTTGCAGGAAACGCGCCGGATTCTGCGGGACACCGTTCAAGCGCACCTCGAAGTGCAGATGCGGACCGGTGGATCGGCCGGTCGATCCAACTTCCGCGACGCGCTGGCCGCGCATGACGAGGTCGCCCTCCTTGACCAGCAACAGCGAGCAATGCGCGTAGCGGCTAACCAGCCCATTGCCGTGATCGATTTCGAGCATTTTACCATAGGCGGGATGGACATCCGCGAAGATGACCTTGCCGCTCGCAGCCGCTTCGATCGTGGTTCCGACCTCGGCCGGAAAGTCGATCCCTTCGTGAAACGTCTTCTGGCCATTGAAGGGGTCGATGCGCCAGCCAAAGTTGGACGAGAACCAGCCGTTTTCTATCGGCAGCAGCGACGGCAGGAATTTCTTGTTGACGGAGTCGGTCACGACCAGCGCCTCGAGAACGCCGAGTTGATCGGAGCGTTCGTCGACCTGTCGCGACAACTGGCTCAACATCGCAGTGAACTCGTCGACCGTGAAATCGCGGCGCAGCGTCGAAGCCGGGCCACCGCGTCCCGGCGTCGATCCCGACTCCTGCGCAGGCAGTTCCTGCGGTTTTAGTCCGGCGAGCCGCGCCAGCCGTTCGCCGAGGCTGTCGAGCCGCAACATCTGCGCCTGCAATTCACCCAGCTTCATCGCCATCGCGCTCAGATGCCCCTCTACGGCCTCCTGCGTTCGCTGCGCCTCCTGGCGCTGATCGGCGAGCATGATTGCCTGCAACAGCGGATGATTGATCGACGCCGCGTAGCGAAGGGTGACATAGTTGAACATGAGCGTGAACGACAGAAATAGCACCAGGATCGCGAAGCTTCCTACCGCCCAATGTCGCCAATCCACCGTGAGGGTGCGCGCGCGGGCGGTGGCGTCCGAGACTAGGATTATGTTCAAATCAAGATCTCCCGCGGTGTTCGACCCCGGACTTCGGTCGCGGAACGCTTTGCGGATACCGTCCCATGCGCCGACTCCAGCAGATATTTAAAGGCGAATCCACATTCGACGACCTGCTGCAGCGCCATCGGCGCGAAGCCGCGCTGCAGGATCGCATCCGTCGAGTGCTGCCTCCGGCGCTGGCGAAACATGTTGCCGTCATCGACACGAGGTCCGCGGAACTGGAACTGGGCGCTGCAAGCGGCGCAGTCGCGGCACTGTTGCGCCAGCGTGCCCCTGATCTGCGGGTTGCGCTCGCGCGCGAGGGGTTTGAATTTACTGGAATACGGGTCCGGGTGCAAGCCCGCCTGGCGCGCGAATCACCTCCAAAATCGCCGACAAAACAATTAGATAGTTCGTCTGCAGCGATGATCATGTCGCTCGCCGCGAAGTTGGGACAGTCGCCTCTTGGGGACGCACTTCGACGGCTCGCGAGCAAGCGAGCGAGCGACGGCTCGTCAGGCGACTCGGTTGGTCATCCGCTTGGCAACTCACTTGCCAACTCAGTTGCGAGCTCAGGCGGTCGCGACCAGCCGCTCGAAGGCAAAGAAGACCAGGATTCCGAGCAATAGAAAGATGGTGTACTTGACGACCTGCCAGATAAAACGCAGATAGCGCCGGTCGCGCTTGAATATGTAGAAGCCCAACGCGCCGGCGATGGTCGCCAGCGCCATGAACAACAGCAGTCGAACGAGAACCAACGGATGCCTAGCGCCGGCGGGAATCTATGCCCGCGGGAGTCACGCTCCCTGCACCTGCCACGATTGGAAGGCGCTCGGCACGTCCGCGGGCGCATCGAAGGTGACCAGCTCCCAGGCGTCTTCTGCCGACAGCAAGGCGCGCGACAAGGCGTTGTTCAGACCGTGACCGGATTTATACGCGGTGTACTTGCCGATCAATGGGTGTCCGAGCAGATACAGGTCGCCGATCGCATCGAGCACCTTGTGCTTTGCGAATTCGTTGTCGTAGCGCAAGCCCTCGCTGTTCAGAATTCGTGTTTCGTCGAGCACGATCGCATTCTGAAGGTTGCCACCCAGGATAAGGCCCGCTGCGCGCAGTGCCTCTACGTCCTGCATGAACCCGAAAGTCCGCGCCCGGCTGACCTCCTTGATGTACGAATGCTCGGCGAAGTCGATCGCAACGTGGCGGTTTTCCGATCCGAACACCGGATGCGGGAAATCGATGGTGAAATCGAGCATGAAGCCGTGATGCGGCTCGAATCGCGCCCACTTGTCGTCCTGCCGCGCTTCGACGGTCGACTTGATGCGCAAGTAGCGCTTGGGCCCGGTCTGCTCGACGATTCCCGCCGACTGCAGCAGGAATACGAACGGCCCGGCGCTTCCATCCATGATCGGAATCTCGGGACCGGCGACGTCGACGTGCAGATTGTCGATGCCCAAACCGGCAAGCGCCGACATCAGGTGTTCCACCGTCGAGATCCGCACGCCATCCTTTTCAAGCGTCGAAGAAAGGCGCGTATCGCCGACATTGCGGGCGTCGGCCGCGATCGTGACCGGTTTGGGGAGATCGGTGCGGTGGAAAACGATGCCGGTATCGCGCGGCGCAGGGCGCAGCATCAAATCGACGCGAACCCCGGTATGCAAGCCGACGCCGGTCGACTTGATCTTGTTCTTGAGCGTGCGCTGTTTGAGCATGGTTTATAGCCCCTCGACGCGTTCGACAAAGATGTCCGAAAGCGCAATGGTTCAATGGTTTACGTCATTTTAGCACATCCGCGCACCGAGCCGAAGGACCAACTCGTAACAGTGCATGTGCGAAACGCGTTCCCGCATGGTCCGGCGCTTTCAATCCGCCTGTTTGCGCAGGAACGCCGGGATGTCGGCAGGGTCGAAGGCCGGCGCTCCGCTGGCGGGCGCCGTCGCCCGCCCTCGCCTCATCACCGCGGGTGTCTTGTCCAGAGTGTCGTAGTCGATGGTTTCGATGGACATGCCAATCCCGTCGGTGCCGGTGCGCTCGATGACATGCTCGACAACTTCGAGTCTCGGCTGCCGCGCCTTGACCACGGCGCCGCCAAGGCCCGTCGCGATCATCGTCACGCGCAATTCGTCGCCGATCGAATCGTCGATCACCGTGCCGATAATCACCAGCGCCTCGTCCGCCGTGAATGCCTTGATCGTCTCCATCACCTGATGGTATTCCTTCATCTTCAGGCCTGAAGATGCGGTGATATTGACCAGGACGCCGCGCGCTCCGGACAGATTCACCTCTTCCAGCAGAGGGCTGGCCACCGCGCGCTCGGCCGCGACCCTGGCCCGGTCCGGACCCGACGCCGTCGCCGAACCCATCATCGCCATGCCCACTTCGGACATCACCGTGCGCACGTCGGCAAAGTCGACATTGACCAGACCCGGGTTGTTGATGACCTCGGCGATGCCCGAAACCGCGCTGCGCAGGACATCGTTCGCCGCGGCGTAGGCGTCGAGCACCGAGACATCTTCTCCCAGGACCTGCATCAGCTTGTCGTTGGGAATGATGATCAGCGAATCGACGCTTTTCTTCAGCTCTTCGATGCCCGCGTCGGCGACCTTCTGGCGCTTGCCTTCGAACTGGAACGGCCGCGTCACCACGGCGACGGTCAGGATGCCGCGGTCCTTCGCCACCTGCGCGACGATCGGCGCTGCGCCGGTCCCGGTGCCGCCACCCATACCCGCGGTGATGAACAGCATGTCGGCGCCCTCGATCATCTCAGCGATGCGGTCCTTGTCCTCCATGGCCGCATCACGTCCGATCTCCGGACGCGCTCCGGCCCCAAGGCCGCGCGTAAGGCTGCTCCCGAGCTGAAGCTGAATGCGCGCGGTCGAGCGCTTGAGCGCCTGCGCGTCGGTATTCGCAGCGATGAACTCGACGCCCTCGAGTCCCTTTCCGATCATGTGCTCGACGGCGTTGCCGCCGCAACCGCCTACGCCTATGACTTTGATAACTGCTTCCTGCGGGTTCTGGTCGATGATTTCAAACATGGTGTGCTCCTTCTCCTGTCTGTGTTGCCAAATGAGTGCCGATGAGTGCTAAACGAGTGCGAGAGTAAATTCCAACGCTTTTGCGCGAGCCTGCGGCTTTGTATTTTTCCGGCATCCACCAAACCCGCGCGATTTCAAAAATTGGCCTTGAACCATTGCTTCATCCTTTCCCCGACATTCCCCAATCCTTTTCCCTGAGCGCGCGCCAATTCCGCGCGCAAATATTGTTCTCGCCCGTCGAGCAGCAGGCCGACTGCCGTGGCGTAGCGCGGGCTGCGCACGACGTCCGCTAGGCCGCCGACGTACGCCGGAACGCCGATGCGCACCGGGAGGTGAAAGACTTCCTCGCCCAGCTCGACCATCCCTTGCAGCAGCGCCGACCCGCCGGTGAGGACGATGCCCGACGACAGCAGCTCCTCGAGACCGCTGCGCCGCAGCTCGGCCTGCGCGAGCGTGTACAGCTCCTCGATGCGCGGCTCGATCACCTCGGCCAGCATCTGCCGCGACAGCTTGCGCGGACCGCGCTCGCCGACGCCCGGCACTTCGATGACATCGTTGGGATCGGCGAGCTGCCGCAGCGCGCAGCCGTGACGAAGCTTCAACTCCTCGGCTTCCTTGGTCGGCGTACGCAGAGTCATGGCAATGTCGTTGGTGACCTGATCGCCGGCAATGGGAATCACCGCGGTGTGGCGTATCGCGCCACCGGTGAAGACCGCGAGGTCGGTCGTCCCTCCGCCGATGTCCATGACGCAGACGCCGAGGTCCTTCTCGTCGTCGTTCAGCACGGCGAGCGCGGACGCCAGCGGCTGCAACATCACGTCCTTCACCACCAGACCGCACCGGCGCACGCACTTGGTGATGTTCTCGACAGCCGAGACGGCGCCCGTGACGATGTGCACCTTCACTTCGAGCCGGACGCCGCTCATGCCCAAAGGCTCGCGCACGTCCTCCTGCCCGTCGACGATAAATTCCTGCGGCAGGATGTGCAGCACCTGCTGATCGTTGGGAATCGCGATCGCCTTCGCGGTTTCCACCACGCGGTCGATGTCGGCCTGGGTGACTTCCTTTTCCTTGATCGCCACCATGCCGCTGGAGTTGAGGCTTCTGATGTGGCTCCCCGCAATGCCGGTAAAGACTTCGGTGATCGCGCAATCCGCCATCAGCTCGGCCTCCTCCAGCACGCGCTGGATCGACGCCATCGTCGCCTCGATGTTGACCACCACGCCTTTTTTCAGGCCGCGCGACGGCTGCGTTCCCAGGCCGATGATGTTCAGCCTCTTGTCGGGCGTGATCTCGGCGACGATGGCAACGATCTTCGACGTGCCGATGTCGAGTCCGACAATCAGATTCTTAGCGTCTTTCACCATGCGTTTTTCACCATGTGTCTTTCACCACGTCCGTCGCCGGAATCATCTAAGCTGCCTTCTTCATCGCGCGCTCCTTGAAACCTGGAACGCGCGCCGCGAAACCGTTGCGATAGCGCAGATCGGCGTACTCGACGCGAGTGCCGGCACGGGTGAGCGCACCGACGGACTTCGCGTAGTAGTCGACGAAGCGCGCGAGCCGCTCGCCTGGCTCGCTGCGCCCCAGTGCGATCGTCAATTCCGGCGCCGTCGCGGTCTTGAGCTCCCAGCCACCGCGCGCCGACAGCCGAATCTCGCCGATCGCGAGTCCCGCGCGACCGAGAGCAGCCCCGAATTCGACGAAGCGAGCGGCGACCTCTCCCGAGGCACCCTCGGGTCCAGCGAATTGCGGGAGCTCGCCGTCGTAGTCGGCGATGAAAACTTCGCCCTCCTTGTCGACGAGCGCGTCGTCGTTCCATCGGGCGAGCGGCGCGTGCTCGATGACGGATATCTCCAGGCGATTCGGCCACTGCCGTCGCAACGCGACGCTGCGTACCCAGGGAACGCGTTGCAGCGACGTGCGCGCGTCGGCAAGCTGCATGGTGAAGAAATTTCCGCGTAGCTCCTCGTGTATGACCGCCTCGAGATTGGCGGGATTGACCTGCGACAAGCTCCCCGTGATCACGATCTGACGCAGCGCAAACACCGGTTGGCGCACAGCCCAGGCCACTGCGCCCCAGCAAACCAATACCAGCGCGAGCAGCACGAAGACGATCGCAACCGCGGTCAACTGGCGCGGGCTATCCCACATGTGCGCCCCTCAGAATCTCCACACACAGGTCGGGGAACTCCATGCCTACGCGGCGCGCCGCGATCGGGACCAGGCTGTGCGCGGTCATGCCCGGAGATGTGTTCACCTCGAGAAATTTCCACGCTCCGCTGTCCTCAAGGATCAGATCGAGCCGGCCCCAGCCGCGACAGCCGACCATGCGAAAGGCATCCATCGACTGCTCGAGGATTGCGCGCTCGACGTCGCCGTCGATTCCCGACGGGCAGAAGTACCGGGTCTCATTGGAGAAATACTTGTGGTGATAGTCGTAGTTGCCTTCCGGCGCGTCGATCCTGATCAGCGGCAGCGCGCGATCGTCCAGAATCGACGCAGTCAATTCGACGCCCGCGACGAATTCCTCCACCAGCACCAGATCGTCGTGCTTCGCGGCCTCGCGATAGGCAATCGCAAGCTCGTCGTGATCGACAGCGCGGACGCGCGTGATGCCTATGGTCGAGCCTTCGCGTGCGGGCTTGACGATCAGCGGCAACCCGAGCTCGGCGACGACCGCCCACCAATCCGAGTCCTGATTCACGACTTGGTAACGGGGTGTGGGTATGCCGCTGGCAATCCAGACCATCTTGGTGCGCCACTTGTCCATCGCCAATGCGGACGCCATCACTCCGCTGCCCGTGTATGGCACGCCCAGCACCTCCAGCGCGCCCTGCACGGTGCCGTCCTCACCGAAGCGGCCATGAAGCGCGATGAACACCCTTTGGAAGCCGTCAGGCTTGAGATCGCACAGCGCTCGCTCGGCCGGATCGAAGGCGTGCGCGTCGACGCCCCTGCTCTTCAGCGCGGCAAGTACAGCATTGCCGGAAAGAAACGAGATCTCTCTTTCAGACGAGGGGCCGCCCATCAGCACCGCCACCTTTCCGAACTCGCTCATTCGATTCCCGCGTCCCGCGACCACGCACAATGTCGATGGGCGGCTGCTTCGCCCTCCCGCACCAGCCGCTTCGCGGTACCGAGTCGGGCTCGCCCCATCAGCACCGCCGCCTTTCCGAACTCGCTCATTCGGCCACACCGATGATTCGCACTTCGGGCTCCAGCACGACTCCGGTCTTGTCGGCGACCACATCGCGCACATGCGCGATCAGCGCTTCAATATGGGATGCCTTGGCCGCTCCATTCGGGTTGACGATGAAATTCGCATGCTTCTCCGAAACGGACGCGCCGCCGACGGCGTAGCCCTTGAGGCCACAGGATTCGATCAATCGCGCCGCGTGATCGCCTTCCGGGTTACGAAACACCGAGCCGGCGTTGGGCAGGTTCAGCGGCTGCGTCGCGATACGTTTGGCGAGCAACTCCTTGATGCGTACCCGGGCGCGGGTCGAGTCACCGTGCGGAAAGCGGAACCACGCCGCGGTGAATACGCCTTCGACGTTGCTGCCATCCGCACGCAGTACGCTTCTGTAGGCGATCGCAAAATCCCTGGGCTCGAGAATGGCGAAAGTGCCTTCGCGCTCGGCGAGCTCGACCTTCGCCACGTACGGCCAAGTCTCGCCGCCGTAGCAGCCGGCGTTCATCGCCAGCGCACCGCCGACCGTGCCCGGCACGCCAGCAAGGAATTCGGCCTCGGCGCAATCGTGCATCGCCGCAAAACGGGCGAGCTTCGGGCTTGCCACACCCGCCTCCGCGTACACGAGACCGTCGGCAATCGCCAGCACGCCTCCCGGCGCATGCATGAGAACGACAGCACCGCGCACGCCCCCGTCGCGAACCAGCAGGTTGCTGCCAAGACCGATGACCGTGAGTGGCTCGCTTTTCGGCAGCTGGCGCAGGAATGCTGCGAGGTCGTCGCGGTCCGCTGGAGCATAGGCCAGGTCCGCCTTGCCGCCGCAGCGCCAGGCGACGTGTCTCGAGAGCGGCTCGTCGCGGCTCAGCTTGCCGCGCATGCCGGTGAATTGAAGGGGCTCGGTCATCATCATGTGCTGGCGGCCACGAGCGGCGATACCTGCCCGATGGAGCCCGCGCCCATCGTCAGAACGACGTCGCCGTCGCGGGCGATGGCGTGAATCGCTGCCGGCATGTCGGAGACGTCCTCGACGAAAACCGGCTCGATCCGGCCGCCGATGCGCAATGCCCGAGTCAGCGCGCGTCCATCGGCGGCAACGATAGGAACTTCGCCGGCCGGATAGACGTCGGCCACCAGCAGCGCGTCGGCAGTCGACAGCACCTTGACGAAATCCTCGAACAGATCACGTGTTCGGGTGTAGCGATGCGGCTGAAAAGCGAGGACCAGCCTTCGTCCGGGAAAGCTGCGGCGCGCCGCATCGAGCGTCGCCGCCATTTCGGTCGGGTGGTGACCGTAGTCGTCGATCAGCGTGAACGATCCGCCACGCGCGATCGCGATCTCGCCAAAGCGCTGAAATCGGCGACCGACCCCCTTGAATTCCGTCAGCGCCTTCGCGATGGCCGCGTCGGCGACTCCGACCTCGCGTCCCACCGCAATGGCGGCGAGCGCGTTCTGGACGTTGTGCACGCCCGCAAGATTGAGCTCCACCGGCAGCGCCGGCGTGCCGGCGCGCATCGCCAAGAAACGCATGCGTCCGCCCGCGTGGTCAACCTCTGTCGCCCGCAGCTGTGCATCGTCGGCGAATCCGTACGTAACGATCGACTTGGTAATTGCGGGAACGATGTCGCGAACGTTGGCGTCGTCGATGCAGAGCACCGCCGTGCCGTAGAAAGGCAGCCGCTGTGCGAAATTGACGAACGCTTCCTTCAATTTCGCGAAGTCGTGTCCATAGGTCTCCATGTGATCGGCGTCGATGTTGGTGATGACCGCCAGCACCGGCTGCAGGACCAGGAATGACGCGTCGGACTCGTCGGCTTCGGCGACCAGAAACTCACCCTTGCCGAGCCTCGCGTTGGCGTCCGCGGACACCAGCCGGCCACCGATGACGAAGGTCGGGTCGAGCCCGCCTTCGGCGAGGACGCTGGCGATCAGGCTTGTGGTCGTCGTCTTGCCGTGCGTTCCTGCCACCGCGATTCCCTGCTTGAGCCGCATCAATTCAGCAAGCATCAGTGCACGCGGCACTACGGGAATGCCCTTCTCGCGCGCGGCGGCGATCTCGGCATTGTCGGTCGCCACGGCGGTCGATACGACGACGACATCGGCGCCCGCGATATTCTCCGCGCTGTGGCCCGCGGCGACGCGCGCGCCCAATGCGGTCAGGCGGCGTGTCACTGCGGTCGTTGCAACGTCGGATCCGCTGACTTCATAGCCCTGTGTCAGCAGCACCTCCGCGATGCCGCTCATGCCGGCGCCGCCGATGCCGACAAAATGAACGCGTTTGACTTTGTGCTTCATCGCGACTGTGCCAGTTCGAGGCACGCGTCGGCGACCCGCTCGGTCGCATCGGTGCGTGCGACGCTGCGCGCGGCAATCGCCATCGCCAGCAGGCGCTCGCGGTCGTAGCCGGAGAGGATGTCGGCGAGCAGCTGGGCGGTCAGCGTGGTTTGGGGAATTAGCGACGCTGCGCCGGCATCGACCAGCAAGCGCGCGTTATGCGTCTGCTCGTCGGCGATCGCGCCCGGTAGAGGCACGATCAGGCTGCCCACGCCCACCGCGGCGATTTCCGCAACGGTCAGTGCACCGCCGCGGCAGATCACGAGATCGGCGTCCGCGTAACGGCGCGCCATGTCGGGAATGAAAGGCACGCATTCGGCGGTCGCTCCGGCTTCCGCATACGCGCGCCGCAACGCGTCGATGTGTGCCTCCCCGGCCTGATGCGTCACCAGTGGACGTTGCGTTGGAGGGAGCAACGCGAGTGCCGCGGGAACGCGCTCGTTCAATGCTTTTGCTCCCAGGCTGCCACCGAGAACCAGCAGCTTGAGCGCTCCACTGCGACCGGCAAAGCGCTGCTCTGGCGGAGCCACCGCCACGAGCTCGTCGCGCAGCGGATTGCCGACCCATTGGACCTTGGCTGCATGCTTGCCGCGCATCGCGTCCGGAAAACCGAGAAAAATGCGGTCGGCGCCGTACGCGAGAATGCGATTGGCCAGCCCCGCAACCGCATTGGAGTCGTGGATCGCAAGAGGAAGCCCGCGCGCGACCGCCATCAGCGCGCCCGGAAACGACGCGAAGCCGCCGAAGCCAAGCACCACATCCGGCGCGCGGCGGCGAATCACGCGCAGGCTTTCCCCGAATGCGAGCAGCAGCGAGAACGGGCCAAACAACAAGCGCTTGATACCCTTGCCGCGCACGCCAGCAAAGCGGATGCCTTCGAAGTCGACGCCGTGCTGGGGCACCAGCCGCGCTTCCATCCCCTCGCGCGTGCCGAGCCAGAATACTTTGCAACCCTTGGCAACCAGTCGCGCCGCGACAGCCAGGCCGGGGAAAATGTGCCCCCCGGTTCCGCCCGTGGTGATCATCACGGTGGCGGTCATACCGCGAATCCTCGCAACAGCCGCCGATTCTCGAAATCGACGCGCATGAGGATGGCAAGCGCAAGGCAGTTGGCGACAATGCCGCTTCCGCCGAATGACAACAGCGGCAGCGTCAGGCCCTTGGTCGGCAGCACGCCCATGTTCACGCCGATGTTGATGAATGTCTGCACGCCGAGCCAGATGCCGATTCCGTGGGCTACCAGCGCGGAAAAAGGACGCTCGAGTCGCGCTGCCTGGCGCCCGATGGCGTACGCGCGTACCAGGAGCCATGCGAACAACGCGACGATCAGCAACACGCCGGCGAAGCCGAGCTCTTCCGCCACCACCGCGAGCAGGAAGTCGGTATGTGCCTCGGGAAGGTAGAGGAGCTTTTCGACGCTCGCGCCCAGACCGACGCCAAACCACTCCCCCCGGCCGAATGCGATCAGCGAGTGCGTGAGTTGGTAGCCCTTGCCCAGCGGGTCCGACCACGGATCGAGAAAGACCGTAAAGCGCTGCAGCCGATACGGCGCGAAACGGATCATCATCCAAAGCGCGATCGGCAGCAGAAATCCGAGCCCGATGAGAAGACGCCAGTCGAGTCCACCGAGAAACAGGATGCCGAAAGCGATGGCGACGATGACCACGCACGCGCCGAAATCAGGTTCGTGGAGCAGCAGCGCGCCGATGGCGATCATCACTGCCAGCAGCGGCAGAAAGCCCTTGAGCAGCGTCTGCCGGAGCGGCTGCTCAGCGTGCAGAAACGACGCCTTGCGCACGGCATAGCTCGCCGCATACAGCACCGCGAAAAGCTTCATCAACTCCGACGGCTGGAGATTGACGAGGTAGAGCGACAGCCAGCGCTTGCTTCCGTTGACCTGTTTGCCGAGCACCGGAACGAGGACTGCTACCAGAAGAATCGCACCAAGCATGAACAGATATGGCGCCGCGCGCTGCCACGCCTTGAGCGGAATCTGAAACGCAATCAGCGCGGATGCAAGGCCGATGACCACGAATGCCGCATGCCGGGCAAGGAAATACCAGGGCCGGTATCCGGTGTGCGCCGACGCCTCGGCCATCGCGATCGATGCCGAATACACCATGACCAGGCCTATCGCGAGCAGCAGCAGCGATGCCCACGCCAACGTGACGTCGTAGTCAAGCATCGCCCGGCTCTCGCGCGGAAGCGCGCCCAGCGTCGAGAACCGCGGCAATGTCGAAAGGAGACCGCCATCTCTAGGCATGCGCGACCTCCATGGCGTGCGCCGACACGACGGCCTTGAAGCGATCGCCGCGCTCCTCAAAATCACGGAACATGTCGAGGCTCGCGCACGCCGGCGATAGCAGCACCGCATCGCCGGAACGCGCATGTGCGATCGCGCGTGCCACCGCGACTTCGAGCGCCGGCGCAAACTCGATCGCCGTAGTCACGCCCGACAATGCGGCCGCGATCGTTGGCGCGTCGCGTCCCAGCAACACGACAGCACGGCAGTGACTTTCGACGCTCGATCGCAGCGGCAGGAAATCCTGTCCCTTCCCCTCGCCGCCTGCGATCAACACCGACGTGCGACCAATGCCTTCCAGCGCCGCCAAGGTCGCCGCGACCGTCGTACCCTTGGAGTCGTTTACGAACAGAACTCCGCCAATGTCGGCGACGCGTTCCATGCGGTGCGGCAGCCCCTGGAACGCAGTGAGCGCGGACAGCACGGCGGCATCGATCTTGCAGACCGTCGAAGCGAGAGCGAGCGCGGCCAGCGCGTTCAACGCATTGTGACGACCGACCAGCGCAAGCTCGTCGGTCGCAACCAGCACCGCATCGCCATGCGCCAGCCAGGACGAATGGGAACCGCCCTTTTCGACCAGGCCCCAATCGTTCGCGGACGGGGGCGCATCGGAGCCGAAGGTTTGCACGATGCGCCCCGGGATACGCATCGCCAGCGACCGCGAATCGTCGCGGTTGAGCACTTGCTGCCCGCCGGCAATGAAAATGCGCTCTTTCGCCGCCGCGTAGGCGTCGATGCCGGGATAGCGATCGAGGTGATTTTCGGTCACATTGAGTACCACTGCGGCCGTGGTTCGCAGACTCGCGGTGGTTTCGAGCTGGAAGCTCGACAGCTCGAGCACGAAGACGTCCGGCCACGCCGCGCCGTTCTCGTGCTCGGTGAGCGCGTCGAGCACCGGCTCGCCGATATTGCCGACGACCGCGACACTCAAGCCCGCGGCGCGAAGGATTTCGCCGGTCAGCGCTGAAACGGTCGTCTTGCCATTCGAGCCCGTGACGGCGAGCACGCGCTGACCCGGCGGTAGCGCCCGGGCAAAGAGCTCGATGTCACCCACCAGCTCGACTCCGCGAGCGACTGCGGTCACGATCGGCGGGATTGCTTTGTTGATGCCCGGACTGATCACGACCAGATCGGCACCGGCGAAGGTCTCGTCTGAAAATGGCCCGTTGAGGATCGGCACGCGCGGCAGCTCGGCAGCAAGCTGACCCGCCCGCGGTGGATCGGCGCGCGTGTCGGCGACAGTCACGTGCGCGCCGCGGCGCGCGGCCCATCGCGCCGCCGAAAGGCCGGTCAGCCCGAGGCCGAGCACGACCACATTCCGATTGCGAAAGGTCACTGTCATCTCAGCTTCAGGGTCGACAGACCGAACAGCACCAGCAGCATGGTGATGATCCAGAACCTCACTACTACCTGGTTCTCCTTCCACCCCTTGAGCTCGTAATGGTGGTGGAGCGGCGCCATGCGAAAGACGCGCCTGCCGGTGAGCTTGAATGACACGACCTGGATCACCACCGACAGCGTCTCGACCACGAATACGCCGCCCATGATGGCCAGCACGATTTCCTGGCGCACGATGACCGCGATCGCGCCCAGCGCCGCGCCGAGGCCGAGCGCACCGACGTCTCCCATGAACACTTCCGCCGGATAGGCGTTGAACCACAGGAAACCCAGACCCGCGCCAGCGATTGCCGCGCAAAAAACGGTGAGCTCGCCCGCGCCCGGAATGTGCGGCAGGAAAAGGTACGAGGAGAAGTCGGCGCGCCCGGTGACGTAGGCGAAAATGCCCAGCGCCGCGCCGACCATCACCGTCGGCATGATCGCCAATCCATCGAGTCCGTCGGTCAGATTGACCGCGTTGCTCGCGCCGACGATGACGCAATAAGACAGAACGATGAAGCCCCAGACGCCAAGCGGATACGAAACGGTCTTGAAGAACGGGACGATCAAGTCGGCTTTCGGCGGCAGATCCAGATTGAAGCCGCTCGAGAGCCACGCATAAAAGAGCTGCAGGAACTGCGCCGTCGAAGGCGACGAGACCGAGAACGCGAGGTACACCGCAGCGATGAGTCCGATCGCCGACTGCCAGAACAATTTCGCGCGGGCCGAAAGACCCTTGGGATTTCGATGCACGACCTTGCGATAGTCGTCGATCCAGCCGATCGTGCCGAAACCTATCGTCACCAGCAGAACCACCCACACGAAACGATTGCGAAGATCCGCCCAGAGCAGCGTCGTGATCAGGATCGATACCAGGATCAGCGCGCCGCCCATCGTCGGCGTTCCGGCCTTGGTCAAGTGCGTCTGCGGGCCATCGTCGCGAACCGATTGTCCTATCTTGTACTGCGCGAGCTTTCTGATCATCTTCGGCCCGACCAGAAACGAAATCATCAGCGCCGTCATCGTCGCAAGCACCGCACGCAGGGTGATGTAGCCGAAGACGTTGAACGTTCGAACGTCGGACGCTATCCAGTTGGCGAGCGCGAGCAGCATCAGCGGTCACCTTCGGTCAATTCGCTCAGCTCGCTCAATTCGCCCAGTCGATCGATCACGCGTTCCATGGCCATGAAGCGCGAGCCCTTGACGAGCACAGTCGTCCCCGGCCGCAGCGCCGAGTTCAGCTCGTGAACGAGCGCATCCTGATCGATGTAATGCTCCCCTCCGGTGCCGAACGCCTCGACTGCATGCACCGCCAGCGCTCCGACCGTGAGCAGGCGATCGACACCGGCGGCGCGCGCGTATTCACCGATTTCGCGATGAAATGCCTGGCCTTGGTTGCCGACCTCGCCCATGTCGCCCAGCACCAGCCATTTCGCGCCTCTTGCGTGCGCAAGCACCGCAATAGCCGCTTTGACGGAATCGGGATTGGCGTTGTACGTGTCGTCGAGAATCGTCGCGCCATTGGCACCGACACGCGGATGCAGGCGGCCTCGAATCGGCCGAAAGGCGCCCAGCGCAGCGACCGCTGCGCCGAGGCCGGCACCGGCCGCGGTCGCCGCAGCGATCGCCGCCAGCGCATTGGACACGTTGTGCCTGCCGGGAGCCTTCAGCTCGAACGTGGCGGCGCCTTCGGGGGTGGTCACCTCGATCTTGTTTCCCCACGCCCGGGCCTCGTAGCGCGCGCTGATCGCCGCAGGAGCGCGCAATCCGAAATCCCGCACGATCAGCGATGCACCGTCAGCGTTGCGGCGCGCCACGACTTCGCGCCAGAACACGGCGTAGTCGTCGTCGGCATTGATCACCGCGCAGCCACGGTGAGGAAGCGCGCCGAGCAATGACGCGTGCTCGGCGGCGACGTCCGCGACGCTATTCATGAATTCCTGGTGCTCGCGCTGGGCGTTGTTGATCACGCCGATGGCGGGCTGGGCAATCGCCGACAGCGTCGCCGTCTCGCCCGGATGATTCATTCCAATCTCGATTGCCGCAGCTCGATGCATGGAGCGCAGGCGCAGGATGGTCAGCGGAAGTCCGATCTCGTTGTTAAGGTTGCCGCTAGTCGCGAGGACGTTTTCCGCGCCGAACTCGGCGCGCAGGATCGCCGCGGTCATTTCCTTGACCGTAGTCTTCCCGTTGCTGCCGACGATTCCCGCGACCGGAAGCGAGAATCGACGACGCCAGAACTTCGCCAGCGCGCCGAGCGCCTTGATCGTGTCGGCGACGCAAAGCACCGTCTCGGCGGCCGCGTTGCGCATGGCTGCGGCCAACTCCGCAGAGCGGTCGGTGGCAACGATCGCAGCGACCGCTCCGCGAGCGAACGCTTGCGACACGAAGTCATGGCCGTCGAATTTGTCGCCCTTGATCGCGACGAACAGGTCGCCGGGCGCGAGCGAGCGTGAGTCGATCGAAACGCCGCTGAACCACGCGTTCGGACCGAGCAGCGTGCCGTCGATCGCCCGCGCGGCTGTCGCAGAGTCCATCATCGACCACTCCACGCGGCGAGTGCGCGCGTTGCGTGGTCCCAATCGAGAAATGGCTGCCGCTCGCCCGCGGTTTCCTGGTAGGGCTCGTGGCCCTTTCCGGCAAGCAGGACAACGTCGCCGACATGTGCGCGACCTATCGCCTCGGCGATTGCAGCAGCACGATCGAGTTGCACTCCGTAGCGGCGGTTTCCGGTTTCGCGAATGCCATGAACGATCTCGCTGGCAATGATTTCCGGGTTCTCGCTGCGTGCGTTATCGCTGGTGATGACCACGCGATCGGCGAGCTGAGCCGCGATGCGGCCCATTTCCGGCCGCTTGCCGCGGTCGCGCTCGCCGCCGCAGCCGAAAACGCACACCAGCTCCCCCCCGCTGGCGACCGCGGGGCGGAGCGCGGTCAACACCTTGTCCAATGCGTCGGGCGTATGCGCGTAGTCGACGACGACCAGCGGCGCGTAGCCGCCGCCGCTGCGCTGCATGCGTCCCGGAGGCGCCTCGAAGCCGGCAAGGAATTCAAGCGCCTGCTCGAATTCGACGCCGCTGACCAGGAGGACACCGAGCACGCCGAGGAGGTTGGATGCGTTGAATGCGCCAAGCAGCCTGGTTTCGACTTCACCCTTGCCCCACGGAGTCTCGACGTGAAACGCGAGCCCCGTGGATGTCGGCATCAGACGTGAACCGCCGATGTCCGCAGCGCTAAACCCGTAGGTCAGCACCTTGCGTCCTTTGGCGCGCGCGGACTCGATCAGGCTTTGACCGAAGGGATCGTCGTTATTGATGACCGCCACGCGCAGCCCGGGCCACGCGAGGAGCTTCGACTTGGCGGCCCCGTACGCGCCCATCGTGCCGTGGTAGTCGAGGTGATCGCGCGACAGGTTGGTGAAAAGCGCGACATCGAACGCGACTCCGTTGACGCGGCCCTGATCGAGCCCGTGCGACGAGACTTCCATCGCTACCGCCTCGGCGCCCGCGTTCTTGAGCGCGGCGAGCGTCTCGTGCAGCAAAGCCGCATCGGGGGTAGTGTTGGTTGCAGGAGAGAGCGAGCCCAGCAGTCCGTTGCCCAACGTGCCCAATACGGCGCTCTTCCTGCCCGCGGCATCGAGGCCGGTCGCGATCCAGTGCGCGCACGAGGTCTTGCCGTTGGTGCCCGTGACGCCGATCATCCACAGATCGCGCGACGGATGCCCATAAATGAAATCGGCGATGGCGCCGAGCTTCGCCTTGAGATCCGCGAGCGGCAAATGCGGAATCTTCCAATCGTGATTCCAATGGAATCCCCGGATCTCCCAGAGAATCGCGCCGGCGCCCCGCGCGATCGCGTCGCCGATGAACGTGCGACCGTCATGGTGTGCGCCGGGATACGCCGCGAATGCGTCGCCGGCGTGGAGATCCCGACTGTCCGACGTAACGCGCCGCACCTCGGTGCCGAGCCGCTCCAGCAGCGCGGCGACATCGGCATCCGGCGCGATGGCGCTGCTCATGTTTCTTCGCGCACGTCGGCGCCCTCGGGGGGCAATACGACATTGTCGAGGGGCGCATCCGCGGGCACGCCGAGCAGGCGCAGCGCGGCACCCATGATGGTGCTGAACACGGGAGCGGCGACCGTGCCTCCGTAGTACTGTCCGCCGCCCGGCTCGTCGATCATGACAGCGATCACGAGCCGCGGATTCGACACCGGCGCGAAACCGACGAACGACGACACATACTTGTCGACGTAAACGTGGTCCTCGATCTTGTGCGCGGTGCCGGTCTTGCCGGCGACGCGATAG
>OCZU010000544.1_pt1 | contig 25811 bp, 18 predicted proteins | sample 1539001 | NCBI WGS metagenome assembly OCZU01 (sample SAMEA3539306, study PRJEB22396) | soil metagenome | biome: tundra; feature: field; material: soil | place: USA | collected 2010-05 | depth 0.15 m | reverse complement strand
GATGCTCTTCGGCGCATGTTTCTGGTAGAAACACTCGCCGCTCCAGCCGTCGGGGCAGCGCACGAGGCTAAGCGGCCTTCCCCGCAGGTGAGGCAGGATCCACTCGCCGACGCTTTCGTAGTAGCGCGCGAGGTCCTGCTTGGCAAGCTTGGACTCGGGATACAAAAGCTTGTCCGGGTGCGACAGCTTTACGCCGGCGACGGTGTCGGAAGTCGCGGAGCTCTTTGGATCGGTGGCGCCGACCGTCGCTTTTGTCCGCGGCGGTGGCGCAGACTTACTTGCAGCTTTGCCGCGCGTTGCGGCAGCCTTGGCGGGCTTGGTTGCGGGGGTGGCAGTCTTCATCTCTGTTTCGTGGACCGGTGTTTCCCGAACGACATCCGCCGCTTTCTTGTCCTCGCGAAGGCCCTGAAACGATGGATGACGCAAAGTGCCATCCTGGGTCCACTCGGTGAATGCGATTTCGGCGACCAGTTGCGGTTTGACCCAGTGCACACCCTTGGCTTCGTATCCACGCGGAGGATTCATGAACGAGCTCGAGGGCTGCACCAGGCGATCGAGCTTGCTCCGCAATGATGCCAGTATGCGGTCGTTGAAGCCGGTTCCCACCTTGCCCGAATAGCGCAGCGCTCCGCCCGGCTCGTACACGCCGAGAAGCAGCGCGCCGAGGCCACTGCGGCTTCCCTGCGGGTCGGTGAACCCGGCGATGACCATTTCCTGTCGTTTCCCACATTTGACCTTGAGCCAAGCGCGGGTGCGTGCTCCGCCGCGGTAGGTCGAATCGGCGCGTTTGGACACCGCGCCTTCGAGTCCCAAGGCGCAGGCCTGCTTGAAAAACTCGGCGCCGGAGCCGCGCACGTCGGCGCTGAAACGCACGGTCTTCGCCGTCTCCGGTATCAATTTGCGCAGCAGGCTTTTGCGCTCTCCGAGCGCGACGCCTTGCAAATCGTAGCCATCGAAGTAGAGCACATCGAACACGAAATAGACGAGGCGCTGTCCTGCCGGATCCGAAAGCGCGTTTTGCAGCGCCTGGAAACTCGTTTGCCCGCGATCATCGACCACCGTGACCTCACCGTCGAGCCACGCGGATTCGAGGCCGAGCTCGCCGACCGCGTCGGCGATTCCGCCGAGCGCACCAGTCCATTCCTTGCCGTTGCGCGAAAATACGGCCACCTTGCTCTTGTCGATGCGACAGAGCATGCGGTAGCCGTCGTATTTGATCTCATGCAACCAATCGTCGCCCGTCGGCATGGCATCGACAAGGGTGGCGAGCATCGGCGAAAGCATGGCCGGCAACTTTGCGACTCGCGCGCCGACAATTGCCGAAGGGCTGGTCTTGCCTTTGCGGGTTCTGGCAGCGGCAGACGAGGGCTTGGTCTTGCTTACCGCGCCGGCACGAACGTTGGCTGCCACCGATTTGTTGGAATGCCAGACGCGCTCGCGTTGCTCCGCGATGTCCTCGATGCTTCGTCCGGACAGCACGCTTTCAGGGGCATCGTCGACGATGCGTGCCGCGGCACCGTGCCGGGCGAACGAATCGCTTTCCTTGATCAAGAGCCATGCCTTGTCCCCGCTCTTGCCGCCGTACTTGCTGCCATGGGTCTTGATCAGTGTCCATCCGCCTTTGAGCTTCTTTCCGTCGAGCTCGAACTTGAGATGCCCTTTCGCATAACCCGCGTCAGGGTCGCCCTTCGGGATCCACGTCCCGCGATCCCACAGCAGTACCGTGCCGCCGCCGTATTGCTTCGCTGGGATGATGCCCTCGAACGATCCGTACTCGAGAGGATGGTCCTCGACGTGCATCGCCAGACGCTTGTCAGCGGGGTCGAGGCTTGGCCCCTTCGGAACGGCCCAGCTCAGCAGCACTCCGTTGAGCTCGAGCCGGAAATCGTAGTGCAAGTGGCTGGCGGCGTGCTTCTGGATGACGAAGGACAACGCCTTGCCTGCGCGCGGGGCGACGCTGCCTCGCGGTTCCTGAGTGATCTCGAAGTTGCGTTTTTCGCGGTACCGTTGCAAGGCCATGGCGCGGGTCGCTCGCGGGGGCTGATAGCGGAGTTAAGTCGCCGCCCGGGCCGCTGCGCGCTTAAGCACGCTTGCGCTTGGCCGGCGCCTTGGACGAGCCGCGAGCCGCGGCTACGACGCGAAGAGCGGGCTTGTCCGATCCCTGCGCTTTGGTCGAGCGCACCGGCGCCGCAGCCTTGCGGCGCGAGCCGCCCTTGTCGATGCTTTGCTTGAGCAGTGCCGCGAGGTCGATGACCTGCGCCGATCGCGGCGCCTCCTTTTCGTCCGCGTCGGGCTCGGTGATCTGCTTGGTTTCGCCCTTCTTGATCTTCTCGTGGATCCGCCGCATCAAATCCTGGTGATACGTATCCTTGAACTCGCCGGGCTTCCAATGCTCGGTCATGTCGTCGATCAGCCGCTTGGCCAGCTCGACTTCCTTGGGTGTGACGTGCGCCGCCTTGAGACCTTCGGCCGGGACCGCCAAGTCCTTGGACGAGCGCAGCTCGTCGGCATAGCGCAGCGTGTTGAGCATCAGGATCTTGCCCACAGGCACAACCGCGGCAAGGTGCTGCGCCGTGCGTATCACGACTTGAGCCACGGCGATGCGGTTGGTGGAGCGCAGGGTTTCCCTCAACAACGCATAGACCTTTTGTCCCCGCTCCGTCGGCACGAGATAGTAGGGCGCCTCGAAATATTGCGGCGGGATCTCACCCGCGGGCACGAACGCCTCGATCTCGATGGTTTGCGATGCCTTGACGTTCGCGCGGCGGAAATCTTCATCGGAAAGCACGACATACTGGTCCTTCTCGTACTCGTAGCCCTTGACGATATTGCTCCACTCGACCTCCTTGCCGCTGCGCTTGCTGTACCGCTTGTATCCGACTGGCGATAGATCGCGCTTGTCCAGCATCGAAAACTTGAATTCCTTGCGTTCTTCCGCGGGATAGAGCTCGACCGGGATATGCACAAGGCCAAAGGTAATGGCCCCCTTCCACAAGACGCGCGCCATGGCTCAAGCCCCTTTTTTCTGCGGTTTGATTTCGACGGTGATGCATTCGACGCAGAGGCCGAACGCCGTGGTCCGCACAACGAGCGCCCCGCACCCGTAGCACGAGAAGAAGGGTCCTTCCCCGGACAGCTGGCAGCCGTCGGAGCGGCAGGCCGCCAAGTCGCACCAGTGCATGTCCTGCGGACAAACGAACATGGGTCACGTCGGAAAAGACAAAAGCAACTGTCGCCGATCAGCCCGGGATGTTGTATCGGCTTTGCTCTTATTTCCGTGTCGGACTAGCGGATGTTCCCCGTCAGAGCGAGGCCGACGCGTTAGCAGCGCGCGGGATCGCGAAATGCCTCAATCAGGGGAGTTCGGTCTTGCCGCGGCCGCCTGCCGCACCATGAGCGCCAGGCAGTCGTCGGCGGACACCGGCTCGCTGTACAGAAAGCCTTGCATCACATCGCAACCGTTGTCGCGGAGGAAAGCGAGCTGCTCGGCGGTTTCCACGCCTTCCGCGACGACGCGTATGTTCATGTTGTGGCCCAGCGCGATGATGGCTCGGGCGATCGCGGCATCATCCGGGCTGCTGACCAGGTCGCGGATGAAGGATTGATCGATCTTCAGTCGATCGATCGGAAAGTGGCGCAGATAGCTGAGGCTCGAGTAACCGGAGCCGAAGTCATCGATCGCGATTTTGACACCCAGGCCTTTGAGCTTGAGCAACGTCGCACGGGCCGTCTCGGGATCCTCCATCAGCAAGCTCTCGGTCAGCTCGAGCTCCAGCCATTGCGCGTCGAGGCCGGTCGACGACAACGCTGCGACGACCGTTTGAAACAGATCGCCGCGAAACTGCCGCGCCGAAACATTGACGCCGATACGCACCGGCGGCGCGCTTGACTGCCATGCGACGCCCTGAGCGCATGCGGTCATCAGCGCCCAGCGGCCGATGGGCACGATCAGGCCCGATTTTTCGGCGAGGGGGATGAATCGCCCGGGAGGAACGATGCCCAGCTCGGGATGCTCCCACCGGGAGAGCGCCTCCACGCCGACGATACCGCCCTGCTGCAGATCGACCTGCGGCTGGTATTGCAGGAAGAGCTCGCTGCACTCGAGCGCGCGTCTGAGCTGATTCTCCAGCGTCACACGCTCGCGTTTGAGCGTGGTCATCAACGGCGTGTACGACTGCAGATTGTTTTTCCCCCTGTCCTTCGCGTAGTACATCGCCGTGTCCGCGTTCTTGAGCAGGGTCTCGACGTTGCGGCTGTCTTCCGGGTAAACCGTAAGCCCGGCGCTCGCCGTTACCGCAAATTCCTGTTTCTCGAGCGTGAGCGGCTTCGCCAGCGCGCCCAACACCTTATGCGCCACCGCGGTGGCCTCGTCGCGATCGTGCAGGTCCTCGAGGATGACGGTGAACTCGTCCCCGCCCAGACGCGCGACCGTGTCGCCCTCGCGCAGCGAATGCTTGAGCCGCGCGCCGACGACTCGCAGCAGCCGATCGCCGGCCTTGTGACCGAGCGTGTCGTTGATCTCCTTGAACCCGTCGAGATCGAGGAAGATGAGCGCGATGGCGGATTTTCGCCGGCGGGCGCGCGCCATGGCCTGCAAGAGGCGGTCCTGGAAAAGCCTGCGGTTAGGCAGGCCGGTGATTGAATCGAATTGTGCAACGTGCGACAGGCGTTCTTCGACCCGATGTCTTCCAATGGCGGTGCCCAATGCAGTCGCGATCGCCTTCAGGAAGTTCGAGTCCTCCCGGCTGAAGTCCCGGCTGTCGCGCCGGTAGGCGGCCAGGATTCCATACGGTCCGTCGGACGTCGGGATCGCCACCTCGAGCCCGCTCAACTGGCGGTCGGCCCGGTCGAATAGCCGGGCAATGGGGTGGTCGGCTGCGCGCAGGTCGGGTACCAGCACCGGGCCGCCGGAACCCAGCGCCGCGCGCATGGACGTAACCGCCGTCGCATTGAAGGTTGCGCTTCCCACGGCGCCCGCACCCCAGCCCACTCCTGCGACCAACGTCAGGTCCTGTTGTCCGTGGGTGAAGCGGAATACGCCGGAATGCTCGATGTCGAGGCCCGAGGTGACCATCGCGGCTGCATTCGAGACCAGCGCCTCGATGTCATGGCTCTCGAGCGCAAATTGTCCGTACACCGCGATCGCTTCCTGCTGCAAAGCGTGCGTGCGAACGGCGTTCTCAGCGATCTTCGATGCGGTGATATCGATGACCAGCGCATAGCTGCCTTTGACTTTCCCAAAGGCGTCGACGTCGGGCGCAAACGAAACATGCATTTGCCGCTTGCCGCCTTCGCATGAAACGCGCTCGGCTTCGTAGGACACGGCGTGGCCATCCATGACCCGGTGCAGGTGATGCGCGATGGCGTCGAAATTGTCCTTTCCGATCACTTCCCACATGTGCTTGCCGATGATTCCCGATTTGCTGAAACCGAAAAACTTCGCATATTGCGTGTTGGAAAATCCGCACACGAAGTTGCGATCGAAGTACACGATCATCGCCGGAACGTTTTCGGTCACCAGGTGAAGCTGCATCTCGCTGGAGCGCAGCGCCAACTCGGCACGATCCAGTGCCGACATGTTCGGCTTGGCCGACCGCGGGGCCGCCGGCGTCCCCTTGGAAACGCCCGGAAAGGGAACTACGTTGCGATGCTTGTTTTCGGCCATCGGTTCACGGACGACTCGGCACGGCTCGACGTCGATCTCGCGATGGTCGATACGGCGGGCCTCGACGACGGGGACCCGCGCTTCACCACGCCGTGCGGCCCGTTGCTGGAGCTTCGAGCCGGATGGCGATGGCCAGCGAACGGCTGCCCGATACCGAAGTATTCGAAGCCGCCCTCGCCTCACGCGACCCTCTGGGTAAAGCAAGCCCCATGCCGCAGTGCGGCGCCGGCTCGATCGAATGTGGAGTGCCCAGGGCCGGAGTCGAACCGGCACGACGCGTTTCTGCGTCGGCGGATTTTAAGTCCGCTGTGTCTACCAGTTTCACCACCCGGGCAGTGCGATCATTGTAACGGCGGAGTGTCCGGAGGTGGCGGGGGAGACGGCAACGGGGGCCGGCGCGGTCCTGCCGGCAAGCGTCTCCAGGCAACCCAGGCGCATTAGCGGCAGCTTCTTCCGAATTTCGGCACTCTGCGCCATAGGGCCGAAGGTGGGCGATGGGGCGCCCGGCGCCCGGACCTCAATCCGCTTCGCGGTCCTTGCCTTCGGCCTCTGCGACGTCGCGAGCATCGATGCCGATGAGGCGCGAAACGCGAATCTCCACCTCGGGTCGCTGCAGCTTCGCGACGCGTTCCTGCAGCTGGCGATCGGTCACCGTCATGCGGCTGCGTTGCCTGACGTACTCCGCCCAGGACGAAATGATGTAGCGCTCGACAAAACAGTCCTCCTCAGCGATATCCCGGAACACGCGCCAGTCGTCCGCGCCGTTGCGGCGTCGCGTCCGCTCGATGGCGTGAATCGCGCGCAAAAAGGCGGCTACGTTCTCCGGCGCGACCCGGTATTCCACTTGGATGAGCACCGGCCCATCGTCGGGCCGCGGCGGCGCGGTCAGACCCAGATCCGGAAGCTGCGCGCCCGGGGTCACGTCCGCGTCGTTGCCGAGGCGCACGCGGACCCGACGGTTGAGAAGGAGCAGGAGCAACATCACGCTTGCCGAAACGGCGAGGGCGACTTGAATGGTGAACAACGACGCCAACGATCCCCAGAGCGCGCTTCCGAGTGCGAGGCTCGCCTGCACGGCGACCAGGTTCATGGCGACCGCGCGCGCCCGAACCCACGCGGGCGCGGCGCTTTGCGTCCCGGCCGACAGGCTGGCGAGCACGCCGACCCACGCTGCCCCGGCGCCGAACATGCCCACCAACGCGAGCGTCGTCGTGGCGGTGAATGCGATCAGGACGGTTGCGGCTGCCCACAAAAGAATGGAAGCGCTGACGACCGTGTTGAGCGATACCCGCTGAATCTGCCGTGGAATCGTCATCGCGCCGATGACCGCGCCGGTGCCAAACCCGGCCGACAGAAGCCCGAAGCCTCCCGCGCCGAGCGCGAGTTGATCGCGCGCGATGACAGGCAGCAGCGCCCACAGCGCACTCGCGCAAATGCTGAAGCTCAGGTTGCGAACGATCAATGCGCGCATGAGCGGCGAGTGCCGGGCATAGCGCAGTCCGCTCCACACGCCTGAGAACAGCCTTTCGGGAACCCCGGGAAATGCCGGCGCCTTTTTCCATTTGCTTACCGCGACGATGGTGACCACGAAAAAACACGCGCTCGCGAGCGATGCGTTGCCGGTGCCAATCGCGGCTGCGATCGCGCCCGCCATCGCCGGGCCCACCGCGCGAGCCAGATTGAATGCCACCGCGCCAAGGGCGACCGCGCGCGGCAAGTCCTGGCGCGACACCAGATCGTTGACGCTCGATTGCTGCGCCGGAAGATAGAAGGTAAAGCCCGCGCCGATGAGAAAGGTGAGCGCGAGAAGGGTGAAGGGACCGATGAGGCCCATCAGCGTTGCCACACCAAGCCCCAGTGTCGCTACGACCAGCACCCCCTGTGTGATCAGAACGACCCGCCGCCGGTCGACGATGTCGGCCAGCGCACCGGCGAGGAGGCCAAACAGCAGCGATGGGGCGGTGCTGGCCGTCTGAACGAGCGCGACCATAAGCGCCGACGGTGTCAGCGTGGTCATCAGCCACGCCGCTACCGTCGCCTGCATCGTATAGCCCAGCGCCGCGGCGATGGAGCCGGCGTAGAAAAGCCGGAAACGGCCGTGGCGCAGGGGCGACGCGCGAAACAGATCGGTGAGCAGCTGGGTCATTCGCGCGGACACGGGCAAAGTCTATCGCGCGGGCGCACACCGCATGAAGGACGTTGGTCCGGGCGAACGATCGTTCGCCGCTGGTCGTGTTTGTCGGTCGATCGGGATTCGCCGAGATGTTCGTTGAAGGACCCAATCGGTCGCGATCCCGCAAGCCGCAGGGCCGAGCTATGGGCGTCTTGAGGTAAAATCCACGACAGCCGCCCCGCGATAGGTCGCGATCGAGTGGCCAGTGCAAATGTCGCAAGACACCTTCGTGCGCCGTTCTGCGCGACCTCCATCATCCGAATCCGAAAACATGACCGAACGCATTAAAGGGGTTCTGGCTCCCGTCCTGACCCCATTCAAGGACGGCTACCTGCCCGACGCCGAGAGGTTCGTCAGCCACTGCCGCTGGTTACTTGCCAACGACGTCAGCCTCGCTGTTTTCGGGACTAATTCCGAGGCAAACTCGCTCTCTGAAAATGAGCGCGTCGATCTACTTGAAAGACTGGTCGACGCGGGCGTTGATCCGCGGCGGTTGATGCCGGGAACGGGATGCTGCTCGCTGACCGAAACGGTTCGCCTGACGTCGCACGCCGTGAAGCTCGGATGCGCCGGCGTGCTGATGCTTCCCCCGTTCTACTACAAAGGCGTTACCGATGAAGGTCTGTACCGCAGTTTCGCGGAGACGATCGAGCGTGTTGGGGACAAACGGCTGCGAATCTATCTGTACCACATACCGCCGGTATCGCAGGTCGGGATCTCCGTCAGCCTGATCGAGCGCCTGCTCAAGGCCTATCCGGAAACGGTCGCCGGGATAAAGGATTCGTCCGGGGACTGGAATAACACCAAGGCAGTCCTGGATCAATTTTCCAAGACCGGTTTCGATGTGTTCGTCGGCAGCGAGACTTTTCTGCTGGCCAACATGCGAAACGGCGGAGCAGGGGCCATCAGCGCCACCGCCAACGTCAACCCCGCGAAAATCGCCGCGCTTCATCGGGAATGGACGTCGCCCGATGCCGATGCGAAGCAGGGGCGCCTCGACAACGTGCGCAAAATCTTCGCCAAGTATCCGATGATCGCCGCGATGAAACGCGCGGTAGCGCACTGGAAAACGGACGAGGACTGGCCCCGGGTCAGGCCGCCGCTTGTGGAAATCGCGCCGCGTGACGCCACGATGCTCATCGAGGAGCTAAAGGCCGCAGGTTTCGACATGCCTGGAATTTGAATGGTCGGCCGCGAGGAAATGCGTTGCAGCGATGGACGCGAATCGCATGCACAAGGCGGGCCGTTTTGTTACCGAACAAGATTACCCGGCCGACCCACGAGCGGTTGAGGAAAGAAAGAGAGCGCAGGCATGAGCACCAATGAAGAACTTCAGTCGACGATCGGGAAGCTGATATCTCCCGGCAAAGGCATACTCGCAGCGGATGAGAGTTTGCCGACGATAGGCAAGCGATTCGATCCGCTCAGCATCCCCAATACGGACGAAAACCGGCGTGCGTACCGCTCGCTGCTGTTTACGGCGCCGGGCGCAGAAGCATTCATCAGCGGGGTCATCCTGTTCGAGGAGACGCTCGGCCAGCTCGCCGACGATGGAACGCCGCTGCCGAAGATCCTCGAGCGACGCGGCATCGTTCCGGGCATCAAGGTGGATAAAGGCACGGTCCCGCTGGCCAACGCGCCCGGCGATTTGATCACTCGCGGCCTCGATGGCTTGCCCGATCGCCTCAAAGGCTACAAGGCGCAGGGAGCACGCTTCGCGAAGTGGCGCGAGGTCTACGGCATCACCGACCGCAATCCCACGCCGCTCGGTATCGAAGCCAATGCCGAAGCACTGGCGGCGTACGCCGCCATCTGCCAGGCAGAAGGCATCGTCCCCATTGTCGAGCCCGAGGTGCTCATCGATGGCAATCACACCATGGAGCGCTGCAGCGAGGTCACCGAAGCGGTGCTGCAGGCCGTATTTCACGCTTTGCATCGGCAAAAGGTGATCCTGGAGCACATGGTCCTCAAGCCGAGCATGGTGCTGCCCGGCAAGGATTGCCCGCCGAAGGCGACACCGGAACAGGTCGCCGCCGCAACCGTCAAAGTGCTGCGGCGGACGGTTCCCGCGGCGGTCCCAGGCATCTACTTCCTGTCCGGGGGACAGGGCCCCGAGGAGGCAACGGCCAACCTGAATGCAATGAATGTTCAGTTTCCGAATCTGCCTTGGCAGCTCTCCTTTTCCTACGGCAGGGCGTTGCAGGATCCCGTCATACGCGCGTGGGCGGGACGCACGCAAAACGGGCCTGCGGCACAAGAAGCGTTTTGCCGGCGCGCGAAAATGAACGGGCTCGCGCGCAGCGGCCGGTGGACTTCGGTTCTGGAAACAAGCGCGTAATCGACCGAGCGTGACGATGACGCAGGATGGTTCACGGAACTATCCTGCCGGGCCGATATCCGACTGGGGACCTTATTGCCGCGGCGTCCTGGCGGCGTCGCGCGTTTCCCCCCACGGAAAAGGTGGATAGATGGCAATGCCCGAGAGCTCGGATGCCTTTGTTTTCTTCGGTGCGACCGGCGATCTGGCTTTCAAGAAGATCTTCCCCGCTCTGCAAGCACTGATCCGTTCGGGTCAATTGGATATGCCGATCATTGGCATGGCGCGCGCTGGCTGGACACTGGACAAGCTGCGCGATCGGGCGCGCGACAGCCTCGAGCAGAACGGCGGAGTCGATGCTGACGCGTTTGCGAAACTGTCGGCACAGCTTCGCTACGTCGGCGGCGATTATCAGGATCCCGCGACCTTTGAAAGTTTGCGCCAAGCGCTGGGTGCGGCGGCGCGCCCGCTGCACTACCTTGCCATTCCTCCAAGCATGTTCGAGGTCGTGGTGCAGGGCTTAGCAAAGGCGCGTTGTGCCAAAGACGCGCGGGTTATCGTCGAAAAGCCGTTCGGCCGCGATCTCGCCTCTGCGCAGGCGCTCAATCGTACGCTGCACGAAGTCTTTCCCGAGTCCGCTGTCTTCCGCATCGACCACTACCTGGGCAAGGAAGCGGTGCAGAACCTGCTTTATTTCCGCTTTGCCAACACTTTCCTCGAGCCCGTCTGGAACCGGAACTTCGTCGACAGCGTGCAGATCACCATGGCCGAGACCTTCGGCGTAGAGGGTCGCGGCAGCTTCTACGAGGAGGTCGGCGCGATCCGCGATGTGGTGCAGAACCATTTGCTGCAGGTGACGGCCTTGCTGGCGATGGACGCGCCGGTCGGCCGTGATCCCGATTCGATGCGCGCCGAGAAGCTGCGACTGTTTCGCGCGATGCGGCCGCTCGATCCGAAACAGGTCGTGCGCGGCCAGTTTCGTGGTTATCGCAACGAGCCCGGCGTTGCGCCGGATTCGCAGGTCGAAACCTTTGCCGCGCTGTGCCTGCACATCGATACCTGGCGCTGGGCCGGCGTGCCGTTCTACATTCGCACCGGCAAATGCCTGCCGATCACCACCACGCAGGTCATGGTCGATCTGAAATGCCCGCCGGTGGCGATCTTCGACGAGATCAGCCCGGCGCAATCGAACTATTTTCGTTTTCGCCTGAGCCCCGAAGTGGTGATCTCCGCGGGTGCCAGGGTCAAGCGCCCGGGCGAGGAGATGGTGGGCGACGCCGTCGAGCTTGTGGCCTGGCATTCCCTCGCCGGCGAGAAATCTCCCTACGAGCGGCTGCTGGGCGACGCCATTCGCGGCGACGCTTCGCTCTTTACCCGCGACGACGGTGTCGAGGCTGCGTGGCGCGTTGTCGATCCCATTCTGCATGGTGCGGCTGCGGTAGAAATATACGAGCCGGGCAGCTGGGGCCCCGCGGCGGCGCGGACAGTCGTCGCCAGCGCGGAAGGGTGGCACGATCCGAAACCCGAAGCGACCGCACCATGCTGAGCGAAGACGGCGTCGTGTTCCTGCTCGATGTCGACAACACGCTTCTCGACAACGACCGCTTCGGCGCGGATCTGGGCGCCCGCCTGGAACAGGCCTTCGGCCCCGACCAGCGCGATCGATACTGGAGCATTTTTGCAGCGCTGCGCGAGGAGCTCTCCTACGCCGATTATCTCGGTGCGCTGCAGAAGTTCCGCACCGGTCTCGAGGATCGCCCGGAAATGCTGCAGATGTCTTCATTCATGCTGGAATATCCTTTTGCGAGCCGGCTCTACCCTCGCGCGCTCGAAGCAATCGCGCACTTGAGCACGTTGGGACTCCCCGTTGTCCTGTCCGACGGCGACATCGTATTCCAGCCGCGCAAGATTCAGCGCTCGGGCATCTGGAACGCGGTGCAAGGGCGGGTGCTGATCGACGTGCACAAGGAATGCGCGCTCGACGCGATGCGGCGATGCTACCCGGCAGGGCATTACGTGATGATCGACGACAAGGCTACACTTCTCATCGCGATGAAACGCGTGCTGGGCGACAAGCTGACGACGGTATTCGTGCACCAAGGTCACTACGCAGCACAGTTCGTGGCGCAATCGCCTGGCGCCGCGATCGATATGCTGCCCGATTTGGAGATCGAGCGGATCGGCGACTTGCTCGATCACGATATTGGCGATTTTCTCGTCGCCTCGCGCGTTGACATCGCGGCCACGCATCGGGAGCCAACATGAACCAGGCCCAGGAACTGCACAAGCTCGGCCAGAGCCTCTGGCTCGACAACATCACGCGCGAGATTCTCGACAATGGCACGCTGCGCAAATACATCGACGAATTCGCAGTGACGGGCCTGACATCGAATCCGACAATATTCGACGAGGCAATCGGCAACACCGATGCCTACGACCAAGGCATCCGCGAGAAGGCGAAGGCGGGAAAATCCGGCGAGGTGCTGTTCGTGGAGCTCGCGCTCGAAGATCTGCGCCGGGCCGCCGATCTGTTCCGTCCCGTCTTCGATGCGACCAGCGGCGTCGACGGCTGGGTATCGATGGAAGTATCGCCACTGCTCGCGAGCGATACGTCGGCCAGCATCGGCGCGGCCGCGCGCATCCACGCTCAAGCCGCGCGGCGCAACCTGTTTGTCAAGATTCCAGGTACGCCTGAAGGCATTCCGGCGATCGAAGAATCGATCTTCGACGGGATACCGATCAACGTGACGTTGCTGTTCTCGCGCGAGCAATACCTGGCCGCTGCCGAAGCGTATCTGCGTGGTGTCGAGCGCCGCATCGCGGCGAAGCGCGATCCGGACGTCGCTTCGGTCGCTTCGCTGTTCGTGAGCCGATGGGACAAGGCGATCGCCGACAAGGTGCCGGCCGAGTTGCGCAATCGACTAGGCATCGCGATCGGCGGCCGCACGTATCGTGCGTACCGCGAGCTGCTCGCGTCGCCGCGCTGGCGCAAGCTTGCGCTGGCCGGCGCACGTCCGCAGCGCCTGTTGTGGGCGAGCACCGGGACCAAGGATCCCAATGCGTCGGACACCTTGTACATCGAAGCTCTGGCAGCTCCGGACACCATCGACACCATTCCGGAAAAGACGCTGCGCGCCTTTGCCGATCACGGCGCACTGGCAGGCGTGATGGCCGAGGATGGTGGAGACGCCGAAGCGGTGCTGGCGAGATTTGCCGACGCAGGCATCGATATCGACGCACTCGCCCGCCAGTTGCAGCTCGATGGTGCGCAGGCCTTCGTGAAGTCCTGGAAAGAACTGATGACGCGCATCGCAGACAAGAGCGAGGCACTCGTCCATGCCGGCTAGCGCGATCGAGCGTGGCTGACGTGGGCAAATTGCCCGTTCCAGCAGCGCAGTCTCTGACCGGGTGTGCGGAGTGGCGCGCGCTCACGGAGCATTGCAGGCAAATCGAGCTCCGCCATCTTCGTGAGCTGTTTGCCGACGATCCGTCGCGCGGCGAGCAGCTTGTTGCGGAAGCGGCGGGTCTTTACCTGGATTATTCGAAAAACCGCGTCACTCGCGAAACCTTGCGCTTGCTGCATGCGCTCGCCGACGCCTGTTCGATGCGTGAACGTATCGATGCCATGTTCCGCGGTGACAAGATCAACGCAACCGAGCACCGGGCGGTGCTGCACGTGGCCTTACGCGCGCCGCCAGGCGAACGCATTCTTGTGGATGGAGCGAACGTCGTACCGGACGTGCACGCGGTACTCGATCGCATGGCGGCGTTTTCGGAGCGCGTCCGCAGCGGCGATTGGACCGGTCATAGCGGGAAGCGCATTCGCAATGTCGTCAACATCGGCATCGGAGGCTCCGACCTCGGGCCCGTCATGGCGTACGAGGCGCTGCGACACTACAGCCAGCGCGACATGACGTTTCGCTTCGTCTCCAACGTGGACGGCACCGATCTTTCCGAGGCGACGCGCGACCTCGATCCTGACGAAACGCTGTTCATCATTTCCTCCAAGACCTTCACCACGCTGGAGACGCTCACCAATGCGCACGCGGCGCGCGCCTGGTGCTTGCGCGGACTGGGCGACGAAAGCGCGATCGCGCGGCACTTCGTCGCTGTCTCGACCAATACCGAAGGAGTTGCAAAGTTCGGCATCGACACCGACAACATGTTCGGGTTCTGGGACTGGGTCGGCGGCCGGTATTCCATGGATTCGGCGATCGGGCTTTCGACCATGGTCGCGATCGGCGCCGAGAATTTCCGCGCCATGCTGTCGGGATTTCATGCGATGGACGAACACTTCCGCAGCGCGCCCGCGGATCGCAACCTGCCGCTCCTGCATGGATTGCTGGCAATCTGGAACAGCAATTTTCTCGATGCGCCGACCGTCGCCGTGTTGCCGTACGAGCAGTATCTCAAGCGCTTTCCGGCCTACCTGCAACAGCTGACGATGGAGAGCAACGGGAAGCACGTGACGCTGGACGGCGGGCGCGTGGAATACCAGACCGGGCCGATCTACTGGGGCGAGCCGGGCACCAATGGCCAGCATTCGTTCTACCAGTTGATCCATCAGGGAACGCGGCTCATTCCCTGCGACTTCATCGGCTTTTGCGAGACGCTCAATCCTCTCGGCAACCAGCACGACCTGCTGATGGCCAACGTGTTTGCGCAGAGCGAAGCGCTGGCGTTCGGCAAAACCGCCGCCGAAGTGAAGGCTGAAGGAACGCCCGATGAGCTGGTGCCGCATCGCACTTTCGAGGGCAATCGGCCAAGCAACACCATTCTGGCGGAGCGTCTCACGCCGCGCACCCTCGGGGCGCTGGTCGCGCTCTATGAGCACAGCGTCTTCGTGCAGGGCGCGATCTGGAACATCGACTCCTTCGATCAGTGGGGCGTGGAGCTCGGCAAGGCGCTGGCCAAGCGTACCGCCGATGAAATTTCCAGTGCCGGCGATCCCGTGCTGGCCCATGACAGCTCGACGAACGCCCTGATCCGGCGCTACCGCAGCTTGCGCAAGTGAACCGATGAGCACGAAGATCAGTCCGCTGGCTGGCAAGCCCGCGCAGGCCGCGCAGTTGGTCGATGTCGCGAAGCTGGTGGCCGCGTATTACAGTTTGACGCCCGACATCGCGGTGCCTGAACAGCGCGTGGCATTCGGCACATCCGGTCATCGCGGCACGTCGTTCGAGAAGAGCTTCAACGAGGCGCACGTGCTCGCCATTACGCAGGCGATCTGTCTTTACCGCCGGATGAAAAGTATCGATGGGCCGCTGTTCATCGGCATCGACACGCACGCCCTGTCGGTGCCCGCTTTCGAGAGCGCGCTCGAAGTGCTGGCCGCCAACGGCATCGAAACCCGTATCGCGAAGGGTGGTGAATATACGCCGACGCCAGCGGTGTCGCATGCGATTCTCGTCTACAACCGCGGGCGCAAGAGCGGGCTTGCCGACGGCATCGTGGTCACGCCTTCGCACAATCCACCCGACAATGGTGGCTTCAAATACAACCCGCCGAACGGCGGACCCGCGGACGTCGATGCCACCGGCTGGATCGAAACCAGGGCGAACGCGCTTATCGGGGGAAACTTGAAGGACGTGCAGCGCGTAGCGTTCGAACGCGCGTGTCGCGTCTCGACCACGCGAGAGCACGATTTTCTGGGCACCTACGTCGATGACCTTGGCGGCGTGATCGATTTCGACGTGATACGCGCCGCGGGCATACGCATGGGGGTGGATCCGTTGGGAGGCGCCGGTGTTCATTACTGGGCCAGGATCGCCGAGCGGTACAAGGTCGATCTCACCGTCGTCAGCGAGGTCGTCGATCCGACTTTCAGCTTCATGACCCTGGACTGGGACGGCCGCATTCGCATGGATCCTTCATCGGTGTATGCGATGCAGCGATTGATCGCGCTCAAGGATCGGTACGATATCGCTTTTGGCTGCGACACCGATCACGATCGCCACGGCATCGTGACACCGAGCGAAGGCTTGATGCCTTCGAATCATTATCTTGCGGTCATGATCGACTACCTGTTTCGGAACCGCGGGCGATGGAACCCGAGCGCGGCCGTCGGCAAGACTGTCGTCAGCAGCGCGATCATCGACCGCGTGACGTCGCGATTGGATCGAAAGCTCTACGAAGTTCCGGTGGGCTTCAAATGGTTTGTCGACGGACTGCTCGACGGGTCGCTCGGATTCGGCGGCGAGGAAAGTGCCGGCGCTTCTTTCTTGCGCATCGACGGGACCGCATGGACGACCGACAAGGACGGCATCACTCCGGCGTTGCTCTCGGCAGAAATGACCGCGCGCAGCGGCAGCGATCCAGCCAAGCTCTATCGCGATCTGACCGGCGACCTCGGCGCGCCGGTTTCCGACCGAGTCGAGGCGCCGGCGACTGCCGAGCAGAAACAGAAGCTCGCGGAGCTCTCGCCGAAACAAGTGCAGATTACCGAGCTGGCCGGCGAGCCGATCGACAAGGTGCTCGATCGTGCGCCCGGCAATAACGCGCCGATCGGCGGTATCAAGGTGATTGCCGCAAGCGGATGGTTTGCCGCGCGCCCATCTGGCACGGAGGATATCTACAAGATCTACGTCGAGAGCTTTCGCGGCGCGGACCACCTGCGCCTTCTGGCGAGCGAAGCGCAGGACATCGTTGACCGCGCGCTGCAGGGACATTGACGCGCATAACGCGCACCTTTAGCGCCAGAGAGTTGGACTAACTGAGGATTGCAGAATTGCGTGACTGTTTCGGGAAAAACGTGGCGTATCTGAACGTCACACATATTCGTAAGACTCAATAGTGAATTCGGAATAACGACCAGGAGTCACGATGTCGGACCAGCTCGATCAGCTTTGCATCAATACGATCCGTTTCCTGTCGGTCGACGCGGTCCAGAAAGCGAAGAGCGGGCATCCGGGCATGCCGCTGGGCGCCGCGCCCATGGCGTACGTGCTGTGGACGCGTCTGCTCAAGCACAATCCGCGCAATCCCGGCTGGTTCGATCGTGATCGCTTCGTGCTTTCCGCCGGCCATGGCTCGATGCTGCTCTACAGCCTCCTGCATCTGACGGGATACGATCTTTCGCTCGATGACATCAAGCAGTTCCGGCAGTTCGGCAGCAAGGCACCGGGACACCCTGAGCGCGGACATACTCCCGGCGTGGAGACCACGACGGGTCCGCTCGGCCAGGGATTCGCGAACGCAGTCGGCATGGCGATCACCGAGGCGCAACTTGCCGCGCGCTACAACCGTCCAGGATTGGGGATCATCGATCACGCCACGTACGCGATCGTCAGCGATGGCGATCTGATGGAAGGCGTCGCTTCGGAGGCGGCTTCGCTGGCCGGCCATTTGCAGCTCGGAAAGCTGACTTGTCTGTATGACGACAACTATGTGACGCTGGCGGCCGGCACCGACATCACATTCACTGAAGATCGGGCAAGGCGCTTTGAAGCGTACGGCTGGCATACGGTTTCCGTCCCCGACGGCAATGACCTCGCCGGAATCGACGCCGCGCTGCGCGAAGCGAGCGCGGAAACCGCGCGACCGTCTCTGATCCTGGTGCGCACGCATATCGGCTACGGCTCACCGCATAAGCAGGACAGCTTCGAATCGCATGGCTCGCCGCTCGGAGTCGATGAGGTTCGCCTGACCAAGGAAAACCTGCACTGGCCCGTGGAGCCGCCGTTTTTGATTCCCGAAGAGGCGCTTTGGCACTTCCGTGAGGCGGTCGCCCGCGGCGCGAGCGACGAGGCGGCAAGCAGCGCGCGAATGGTGGAGTATGCGTACGCATTTCCCGATCTCGCCGAAGAGCTGCAGCGGACCCTGCGCGGAGAGCTCCCGCGCGACTGGGACGCGGATGTTCCGACCTTTCCTGCCGACGCCAAGGGCATGGCGACGCGCGTGGCTTCGGGAAAGGTGATGAACGCAATCGCGCCGCGGTTACCCGCGCTGACCGGGGGATCCGCCGATCTTGATCCTTCGACGTATACGGCACTCAAGGGGCTCGGAGACTTCAATCCGCCGGCGGGGAGCGACATCGACACGCAGGGCTCCGACGGCGGCGGCTGGAGCTACGCCGGGCGCAACCTTCACTTCGGCGTGCGCGAGCACGCGATGGGCTCGATCGTCAACGGCATGGCGGCGCATGGCGGAGTCGTTCCGTACGGTTCGACCTTCCTGATTTTTTCCGACTACATGCGTCCTCCCATTCGCTTGGCTGCGCTGATGGGCTTGCATGTCATCCACGTGTTCACCCACGACAGCATCGCCCTGGGGGAGGACGGACCGACGCATCAACCGGTGGAACAGCTCGCTGCTCTGCGCGCCATTCCCAACGTGACGGTGATCCGGCCGGGCGACGCCAACGAAACCGCGGTCGCGTGGCGCGTCGCTTTGGAGACGCGCGATCGTCCGGTCCTGCTGGTGCTGAGCCGCCAGGATGTGCCGACGCTCGACCGCACTCGCTACTCGCAGGCTGACGGCCTTCGCCATGGCGCGTATGTTCTATGCGATGCGCGCGACGGCAAGCCAGACCTGATCCTGATCGCCAGCGGGTCGGAAGTCGGATTGATCGTTGCCGCCGCGGAGCGTTTGGCAACCGAGGGCGTTGCCGTGCGATGCGTTTCCATGCCCAGTTGGGAATTGTTCGATGCGCTCCCGCAAGCCGAGCGCGACGCCGTGTTGCCGCCAGCGGTGCGCGCACGGCTGGCGGTCGAAGCAGGAGTGGCGCAAGGTTGGACCCGCTATGTCGGCGATGCCGGCAGCGTGCTCAGCGTCGAGCGCTTCGGGGCATCCGCACCGGGCGACGTGATGCTGCGCGAATACGGTTTCAGCGTCGACGAAGTATGCAAGCGCGCACGTGCGCTTCGGCCCGACCATTGACACGCGCTGCGCAGCGCCCGTGTCGATCTTTGCGTGCTCTTTGGCATCCGCGACCAGAGCCAGGCGCTGCGCTCATTCTTTCTTGATCTCATGACCGCCGAACTGGTTGCGCATCGCGGCGAGCAGCTTGTCGGAGAACGATTCGGTGTCGCGCGAGCGCAAGCGCTCCAGTAACGAAAGCGTGATCACCGGCGCCGGAACGTCCAGATCGATCGCCTCGTCGACGGTCCAGCGCCCTTCGCCCGAATCGGCGACATACGGTGCGATGCCCTGCATCGTCGGATTCTTGCCCAGCGCGTCCGACGTGAGATCGAGCAGCCACGAGCGCACCACACTGCCGTAGCGCCAGATCTCGGCGATCTGGTGCAGGTCGAGGCCGAATTCGCGTTTGTGCTGGAGAATGGAAAAGCCTTCGGCGTAGGCCTGCATCAATCCGTATTCGATGCCGTTGTGAATCATCTTGCTGAAATGGCCTGAGCCGACGGGACCGACCCGGCCCCAGCCGAGCTTCGGCGTCGGCGCGAGCGTCTCGAACACCGGCTTGAGCCGCGCGACCACGGCTTCGTCGCCGCCCACCATCATGCTGTAGCCCTCGGCCAGGCCCCAGACGCCGCCGCTGGTACCGCAGTCGACGTAGTCGATCTTCCGATCGGCCGCGGCGAGCGAGCGGCGCAGCGTGTCCTTGTAGTTGGAATTGCCGCCGTCGATGAGCACGTCGCCTGCGACAAGCAGCGGCAGCAACGCGGTGACGGTGCCGTCGGTGATGCTGCCCGAGGGAACCATCATCCAAAGCGTTCGCGGCGTCTTCAAAGCGGCCACGAGCAGCTCGAGTGAGGTCGCCGATTCGACGCCTTCGGCTTCGACCTGCGACCGCGCCTCCGGATTGGGATCGAACCCGACCACGCGATGGCCACCTTTGACCAGCCGCTCCGCCATATTGGCGCCCATCCGTCCCAATCCAATCATGCCGAGTTCCATGGTAATTCCTTGTGAGCAATCGTTATCTTATGGGTCAGGGACGCAGCCGCGACTTCGTCGTGGCTTTGCGCAGCGATGCGGCACAGGCGTCGGCAGCTTTCTTGATCGCCTCCGCCTGGGTGGGATAGGCGTGGATGACCCGGGCGATCGTCCGCAGCCCGATTCCGGCAACCATCGCCAGGGTAATCTCGTTGATCATCTCGCCGGCATGGCGGGCGACGATGGTGGCGCCGAGGATCCGGTCGGTTCTTTCCCTGACATGGATCTTCACGAAGCCCGACTCCTCGCCGTCGGTAATGGCGCGGTGAACGTCGTGCATGGGTATGGTGAAGGTTTTCACCGGAATGTCCCGATCGCGCGCTTCACGGACATAAAGGCCCACATGCGCGATTTCGGGATCGGTATAGGTGCACCACGGAACCGTCAGTGAGCTGAGTCGCTGGCGCCTGGCAGACAAGGCGTTGTGCACAGCGATACGCGCGGATGCATCCGCGGTGTGAGTGAATTTGTGCTCCAGGCAGACGTCGCCCGCGGCGTAAATGCGCGGGTTGCTGGTCTGCAGATAGTCGTCGGCCTGAATGCCCGTGACCGCGTCGAATTCGACACCTGCAACGCTCAGATCGAGGTGCTCGACGTTCGGAATGCGGCCAGTGCCGGTCAGGATGGCATCGACGGCCACCGTGCTTTGGTAATCGTCGGAGATGAGATCGACGAGCTTCTGCCCACCTTCGACGCGGACCCTGACCGCTGCCGTATTGAGCCTGACCTCGATGCCGTCGCGCGTGAAGGCATCCGAAAGCAATTGCGCCGCGTCGCGCTCTTCCTTCGGCAGGAACAGCGGCAAGTCCTGAACGATGATCGTGCGCGCGCCGAATCGGCCGAACGCCTGTGCCAGCTCGCAGCCGAGCGGGCCACCGCCGATCACCAGCAGGCTTGGAGGCAACTCGGTCAGGTCGAACACGTTGTCATTGGTCAAATAGCCAGCCTCGGCCAGGCCGGGGATCGCGGGCGTGTCGGGCCGCGCGCCAGTGGCGACCACAGCCTTGCTGAAGCGTAGCTTGGTGCCGTCCACCGAAAGCACGCTGCTTCCGACGAAGCGCGCGTCGCCGAGAAATACGTCTACTCCGTCGGCGGCAAGTCGCCGAACCGAATCGACACCGCTGATGCGGGCGCGTATGCGCCGCATGCGTCGCATCGCTGCAGGAAAGTCGACGCGGATGTCGCCCGGCACCCGCGCGCCGTAGTGCTCCGCGTTGCGCATTTCGGCGTAGAGGCGCGACGTTCGTATGATCGCTTTCGATGGTATGCAGGCGACGTTGAGGCAACTGCCGCCGAGCAGCGCGCGCTCGACGAGCGCGACCCTCGCGCCCATCGATGCCGCCGCGCGGGCCGCGACCAATCCCGCCGGACCGCCCCCGATGATCACCATGCCATAGCGCGGCGCCGGCTTCGGGTTGCGCCACGCAGGGGGGTGCACGTTTTCCATCCACGTCTCTTCAAGTGCATCGTAAGCAGGCGCGGCGCTTTCGGTGCGGGGTTGTAGCATCTCGATTGAATCCCGGTGAAAAGGAGCGGCTAGAGCCAGCCGCCGCGGAACCCGGCGCGGCGCAGACCGGCGGCGATATAAGGGCAGTCGCGCATCAGCCGCCAGATCAGCCCGGTACGGTGGTTTTCGATCATCATGACCAGGATCCCCTGGTCGAGACCGAAATGTCCGGGCGACACCCAGGCGTGGCGGTCCGCGCCCGTGAGACTCGGATTGAACCCGCTGGCGTAGCGCGACTCGGAAAGCATCTCCGGGTACCGCTGATGCATGTTGCGCACGGCGTCCAGCGCGACTTCGGGTGCGAACGGCAGCGATGCCAGCGACGCCCACCCTGCGAGAGTGCCGTCGTCCGGCCCGTAAGGCACGCCGCGCGCCGCATAGCCGAAGAGGCGCCGCGGCTCGCCCGTCACGTCGGGCAATTCGTCACTCGGCCCATCGCACGCGGTGAGTCCCCAGCTGTGTTCGCCGTAGCCCGCGAATTCGTTCGGATTGCGCTCGGCGTATTCGCGCTGGACGAGCGTCGCGCGACGGCTGTTTTCGAAGTAGTCGGAGCGCTTTTCGCGCATGAAACGGTCCTGGATTCCACGAAAATCGATCCATGCGTGCGAGTACTGGTGCACGAACAAGGGGCCGCCATACAGAAAGTCGTAGCCGTAAAGGTTCTCCCACTGATACGTCGCCGTCCATGCATGGTAGCAATCGCCTTCGAGTCGATGCGTCGGCGAGCCCAACGCCAAAACGTAGAGCAGGATCGCCTCGTTATATCCCTCCCAACCGTAGTGCAGGAACCCGCACTCCGGCTTCCACCCTTGCCGAAGCGTCTCACCTCCGCCCTGTGCCCATCGCCAGTCGATGCGGCGAAAGAGCATCTCTGCGAGCTCGCGCAACTCGACTTCGTCAGCCGTATCTGCATCGAAGTACATGGCGGCGGTCAGTGCGCCGGCGATGAACAGCGCGGTGTCGATCATCGACAGCTCCGAGCGCCATACCCGCGTGCCGGTTAGCCGGTCGAGGAAGTGAAAATAGAACCCCTTGAATCCGGTGGCTTCCGGACCGCCGCTTTGATCGCTGTCGCGGAAAAAGCGCAGCGCGGTGACGGCGCGCCGCGCAGCGTCGGGCCGCCTAATCCAACCGCGTTCCACGGCGACCGGATAGCTTGACAAGGCGAAGCCGACGACGGCGATACTGATCGGGGCATTCGCGCGCGAGTTGTCCGCGGGGAGGCCATTGACAGCGTTTGACGCCCGCAAGAAGTAGTCGAACGCCGAACGCTGCAGACGGTCCAGCAAGTCGTCGTCAGTGGTCCTGGACATTCGAGGCTTGAGTTGATTGGACACGCAGGGTTCCAGACAGGCAGCCGCGGTTGCGAGTTCATTTCTCGACCGCGGAAGTTGTAGATTTTTGGAGAGCGTCCTCGCGCAGCCCGGCATCGGACCCCGGCGCGATGGCGCAATGCGGCCGGCGCTTACGCGATGTGTCGGCATTGTTTACACTTACGACAGCGTTCAGGCAAGCGCGAGCTCGATATCACCCGAAGCCATTGACAATTCGGCAATAAATTGATGCATACTGCCACGGTGCGGTTCTTGCTTATATAAGGCTGATTCCTGATCCATGGAGGTTGCTGCATGACCGATGCCGCTGGGAAGCGTCCAGTCCCGGAAAGCACCGTCGTAGCAGATTCGCAGCCCGGAAGCCCAAGCAAGGCGGCGACGCCGCTTGATCTTTGCTGCCGGCGCTGCGCTGCCTAGCATTTATACGCTCAGCAGCGGTGCGCAGGCGGCGGTTGGGAGCCAGCTGGCCTGCCTTGTAAGGCAGGGGTCCGCTGTTCCTCCTATCCGGTTCACGCAAGACAACGATTACGCCCGGATCTCCGATGGCTGGCTGTGTGCTCCCGTCAACTTCGGCGAATATGACGGAACGCCGGCCAACTGTGTTACGTCGCCTCAGTATCGTGCGTGGCATTTACGTCCCCCCTCGTCGAATTCGAGTCCAGTGCCTGCGGCTGGTCCCGGACCCGGCGCTAACGCGGAGAACGGCAGCGTCTGGATGGTCCAAGGTAACCGGATGACCTCCAATGCGAATACGCCGATCACCCATGTCAGCCTGGCGCAAAAGCATTACGGCTTGGTCTACGTGGACGAGACAGGCTCCGTGGCGACGCTCGATCCGAACGGGGCGCTCGGCCTGCATCCGACGACCACTTCGTGCTGGGCATCGATCACGGGTGGACACATATCCAAATTGGGTTGAAGCGGATTCGCGTCCCAAACGTCGAAAAGCGCGGGTACCACCGCGCTTTTTTGCTTTGATGGATCCGGTACCATTGCGCAGTGGCGACGACTTGCGGGTGCGCGATGGCGGACTCGATCCGGTCTGGCGCATCCCCGCGAAACAGCGCTTCGTCGTCGAGGAATTCGACGACGGAATCGTGATGTTCGACGCCCTGGTCGGCGCGACCCACCTGCTGAACGTCAGCGCCGTGGATACATTGGCAATCATCAGCGAATCCCCTGGCCTCCAGACCGCCGCGATTCATCGTCGCCTTCTCGAGCGGCTGGAGCTCGGAGAAGAAGTCCTGCCGCTTGCGGCTCTGGAGGAGCTCCTTTGGCGGCTGGAAGACTTGAATCTGATCGCAGCGTTCGCCGGCTAAGCGTCGGAACGTTGCCGGCAGGGGATCTGAGGGACCGAATGGCCGCGCAGGGGCTCGCGCTGCGCATCCCTCCCATCACCGTTCGGATACGATCCCCGCTGCAGCTTTTCGCCGAGCAGATTCACGCGATGTATCGGGACTATGAGTTGGCCGACGCCGGCGATTTTGCAGACGTCGACATTCGCATGATTCGCGTCCGGGGGGCCCGCAGATGGGCGCGGCCACAGGTGCAGTTCATTGTCGATGGCGCCACACCCTTCGACCCGTTTCCGATCGATCATGCGCTTCCGATGTTCGAATGGGGACTGAACTGGGTCTTCGGCCACCGGATGCACAACTACCTCCTTCTTCACGCTGCCGCCGTCGAGCGCGATGGGCACGCGCTGCTGCTGCCGGCGTGGCCGGGCTCCGGCAAGAGCACGCTCTCTGCATCGCTTGCGTGCAGAGGCTGGCGCCTGTTGTCGGATGAATTCGGGGTCGTGACGCTGTCCGATACTAAAGTGCTCCCATTCGCGCGACCCGTGGCGCTGAAGAACGAGTCCATAGCGGTCATGCGTGCTTTCGGCCCGGACGCGACTTTCGGGCCGACCTTTCCCAAGACGCGCAAAGGTGCGGTGGCTCATCTTCGCGTGCCGGAGGAAAGCGTCGCACGTGGAAACGAGCCTGCGACCATCGGAGCGATCGTCTTTCCCGATTTTCAGTCTGGAGCGAGCAATTGGATCCGCCCATTGCCGAAAGCGACGGCGCTGCTGAAGCTTGCGGGCAATTCATTCAACTACGAGGTTGTCGGAGAGGCGGGGTTCCGCACGCTCTCGACCATTGTCGGTCGCTGCGAAAGCTACGTCCTCCGTTACGGGGATCTGGCAGACGCCCATGCGGCGCTGAATGAGATCATGTCCAAGGCGCCAGGCCGATGAGTGCGGGCTCGATAAGTGAAGGGGCACCCGCAGCCTTGGTCGGCGCCATTCTCGACCCTCGCACGCTCGACAAGCTCGATGCGCGAGGCTGGGAGTGCGTGCTTTCCTGCGCGCGCCGAAACGCGGTTCTCGCCTATTTGGCGGAGAGGGCCACCTCTTCAGGAATCATCGACGACCTCCCGGAAAGCGCGAGAGCCGCTCTGCTTGCGGCAAAAATCTCGGCGGCCCGCCTGGCACAACTCGCGTGCTGGGAGCTCGATCGCGTGCGGCGGGCGCTGCGGCCCGCGGGAATACCGATCATCGCGCTGAAGGGTGTTGCGTACATCCTGCGCGGGATGCCGCATGCGTCGACGCGGCTTCTGGCGGACATCGACATCATGGTTCCGCGAGACCGAATCGCTGACGCGGAGCGAGAGCTGCTGATGGCAGGGTGGCAAGGAACGACGCTCGATCCATACGATCAACGTTACTACCGCGAGTGGTCGCACGAGATACCGCCGCTGCTATATCCGGGCAGGCTGCTGGAAGTCGACGTGCACCACACGATCTGCCCCCCGTTCAGCAGGCTTCGGCCCGACCCGGAGCTGCTTTGGGCCCATTCGGAGCCGAGCGTCGATGACGGCGTGCGTTTGCTGTCGCCGATCGACAGTGTCCTTCACGCGGCGGTGCATCTTTTCTTCGATTC
>OCZU010000543.1_pt1 | contig 25824 bp, 19 predicted proteins | sample 1539001 | NCBI WGS metagenome assembly OCZU01 (sample SAMEA3539306, study PRJEB22396) | soil metagenome | biome: tundra; feature: field; material: soil | place: USA | collected 2010-05 | depth 0.15 m | reverse complement strand
ATTCACCTAAACTCAGGCACTCGGAGATCAGGCTGAAATCCTTATGTTGCATGGACCAATGTTAAGTCCGGCTGCGTGCATGGTCAAACGAACGTTCAAGGACTTGCGCCGCCAACATCCAACATTCTTCACCCCGTGGAATACGGGCTGCAATTCCACAGGGGAACTTCAACATCCTGCATCGGACATCGAACATTCAACATTCAACATTCAACATCGAACATTTAACATTCAACGGCGCAGGCGCAACCTTCTGGATGGGTGAAAGAGGATCCGGCCTGCGGCTTGGTTTTCGCAGGCCGGGAGTGAGAGATGGCCTTGCGGCCGGGGGTTTAAAAAACTTCCGCCTTCAATCCGGCAATCTGACGCACCGTCTGGGCGATCCGCGACAAGGATTTCAGCGGCAGATGGCTGCAGCCGGAATGGGGTGTCGGCCGGGTGGCGGAGTAAATCTGCACGAGCGGAATCTGCGCGCCGCGAAGTTTCAATTCATTGAGTCGTTGGGCGTATTGTTCGATTTCTTCGAGGGGCGGTTCCTCGCCGTTGATGGCGGGAAAAAGACTTTGGATGACGACCGGACGCTGCCGTGCGACCATCAGGATGTTGGCGAGGATTTTTTCCAAATGCGCGTTGGGCCGGTCCACCTTGTTCAACCAGGCTTCGGTGCCGCCGTCGAGTTTCGCCCAGACTTCATCCGACTGGGTGAAATACTTCAGCCCTTGCTGAACCTGTGGCTGGTCCAGGCCGGTGGCGTTGGTGATGAGCACCATTTTGAAAAAGGGAAATCCACCGAGTGCGCGGACGTGGACGACGGCCTGCACGGCTTCCGCAAAATTCGGCGCGAAGGTCGGCTCGCCGTCGCCGCTAAAGGCCACGTGCCGCAGTTGCAGCATTTCGTCCGGCAGGGCGTGGAACCAGTGGCGTTCGCGGACGCTGCCGTGGCAGACGAATTCGAGTGTGCGGTTGAGTTCCGCTGCCATCACGCCCACGTCCAGCCGGGATTCACGCGGAGGATCCTGGCGGTTCACCTCGCAATAGACGCAATCGAAATTGCATTGCTTGTCGGGGTTCATGTTGACGCCGACCGACAGGCCGCGCGCGCGGGCGGACACGACGACGTAAACGAAGCGGTTGTCCAGAAAGTCCCGGGGGCAGCCGAACGCCGTTTCCTTCGTTAGGGAGTGGCGCACCGGGTTGCGTTTTTTTCTCTCCGGTTGTTCGGCGATCTGGGCCATATGTCGAGTTACATCTTCCACAATCTTGAAGACAAGCTAACGCTCGTGTCCATTGCGCACTACACGGTGGTTGTCATAAAGCTGACATTTTTTGCAGGAGTTGAACACGAACTCCGAAGCTGACGGTGGTGGCACGGCGGACGAGGCCATGCCGGAGTGCGCCCGTCCTCGGGCGCAGCAACTGGCTTCATTCAAGCCGCGGATCATTTCCCAACCGCCTGCCTGGACGCGCATTGCTGCGGCCGAGACGGCGGCACTCCGCCAACGCCGGGTTGAGTCAGGTTTTGATTTTCCCTTCACTCGTTTCATCCACTCGCAAAGGTGCGGTGCGGAGACCATGAACCTGAGCGCCGATCTCCTGATGGGCCAGTTTCTGAAGTTGCGTCGCATCGGGCCGATCAGGAGATCGGCGCTCCTTCTGCCACACCACGCTGCGGGGGACGCATCCGGTGGGGTGAGGAGGCGCAATCATTTCCGGCTCAAATCCGCTCCTCATGCAGCCCATAGCGCAGACAGGAATGTCTGCGCTACAGGCGCTGCTCCGATTCAGGGGGTCAAACCACCGGTTGCGGGAGGGTGGCAAAAAATGTGAAGTGTTGGCCAATCCAAGCGTAGTGAGTTATCCCGCGTTGACCGAAGCTGTCGGGGAACAGTGCGCGGATTATCGCGCCAAAGCAGCACCAAAAAACGGAGAAACAGAATGATGAAAAAATTAATAGTAATTGCAGCAGTGTTTGGGTTCGCGGCGGCCATGACGGCCTCAGCCGCGGAGGCGAAGGAGACCTGGACGAAGACGTGTGCCAAGTGTCATGGCGAGGATGGGAAGGGCGACACCAAGATGGGCAAGAAGCTCGGCATCAAGGATTACACGGATGCCAAGGTTCAGGCAGGGTTCAAAGACGAGGAGGCCGTTAAGGCTCTCAAAGAGGGTTTGAAGGACAAGGAAGACAAGTTACTCATGAAACCGGTCGAAGGATTGTCCGACGACGAAATCAAGGCGATGGTCGCCTACATGCGTGCTTTCAAGAAGTAAGTTGGTCTGACCTGCGAGGGCTGCCGGCCGATTCGTCTCCGCCCAGAGAGCGAAGGTGATTCGGAGGCAGCCCTCGGAACAACCACCAGCACCCAACCTATTTAAGCCATGCGCTTCCTCAAAATGCCGCCACAAATCGTGCGGCTGGTTCTGCTCACGCTCGCCATCGTGGGATCGTACATGGTTGCCCGCGCGTTCCTCACGCCGGCGTCGTTCGGGGAGTATGGCTGGTATCGCGGCGCGGCGCTGGCGGAGATCGCCTCACGGACGCCGGTGTATGCCGGCAAGAAATCCTGCGACGAATGTCATTCCGACATTTTGAAGAAGCTCGACAAGTTCGAGCATAAGACGCTTTCCTGCGAAGCCTGCCACGGGGTGAGCAAAGAGCACGCGGAAAACCCCGACATCACACCCGAGAAGCTGACCGGCAACCATTGCATCCGGTGCCATGAAGCCAATCCGTCCCGTCCGAAGTGGTTCAAGCAAATCGTCATCAAAGACCATTACAGCGGCAAATGCTCCGAGTGCCACATGCCGCATCAACCGAGCGAAGTTCCATGAAGAATCAATTTAGCCGTCGCAGCGCGCTGGCCCGGATGGGCGGCGCCTTTGCGGGAGTACTCACCTTCAGCGCCGCACGCACCGCCAAGGCGGTGGTGCAGAAGGTGTTTGTTTCCACCAGCGCGCCCAGGGGCTACGACCCAACGAAACATAAATGGCTCATGTGCGTGGATGTCAACAAGTGCATCGGTTGCGGCCTTTGCGCGGAGGCGTGCAAGAAGGAAAACGGTGTTCCGGAAGGACCGTTCTTCCGCACCTGGATTGAGCGCTATATCATTGCCAAGCCCAAACCCGGCTCCGGTCAAACGCGTGGCGAAACCTTTGTGGACTGCCCGAATGGCGGGATGCACGGCTTTCCTGAATCACCCATTCCGAAGGATCAAATCGAGCATTCTTTTTTCACCCCGAAGCTATGCAACCTTTGCGAACACTCCCCGTGCGTCCAGGTGTGCCCGGTCGGCGCGACGTTCGACGCGCCCGACGGCGCGGTGCTGATTGATCCGAAGTATTGCATCGGCTGCGGCTTCTGCATTCAAGCCTGTCCTTACGGCTGCCGTTTCCTGAATCCGGTCACCAAGACCGCCGAGAAATGCAACCTTTGCTACCATCGCATCACGCGCGGACTCAAGCCGGCGTGCGTGGAAATCTGTCCGACCCAGACGCGCATTTTTGGCGATCTGTTGAATCCGGTGGCGGATGATCCCATTCAAAAATTTTACGAACAAAATCGCGTCCAGGTCTTGAAGCCGCACCTGGGAACGGAACCGCGAGTCCTTTACGCCGGGCTGGACAAGGAGGTCAGATAATATGACCAGCGAAATCACCAACCTTGTGGTTGAGGTCATCCCGCGATTTGAAGGCTACGTGTACCCGAACGAAGCCGGCCCGCATCCGCTGTGGGGATTTTTGATTGTGCTGTATCCTTACATCACCGGACTGGTGGCGGGTGCGTTCATTATGGCCTCGCTCGTCCGCGTGTTCAATGTCAAGGCGCTGGAACCGATCTATCGCCTCGCGCTGTTGACCGCGCTCTCCTTCATGCTTTGCGCGACCCTGCCGTTGTTGTTCCACCTCGGGCACCCGGAGCGGTGTTATGAAATCATGATGACGCCGCACTTGACCTCCCCCATGGCGATCTTCGGTTTCGTTTATGCGTGGTACTTGATGGCGGTGCTGTTGCTGGAGCTTTGGCTCGATTACCGCCTCGACCTGGTCAGGTGGTCGAAAACCACGCCCGGATGGAAAGGCATTGTGTACCGCGTTTTCACCGTGGGCGTGACCGATGAATCGCCGGAGTCGGTGAAGCTGGACATGAAGCTCGGCTGGATCATTTCGATCGCCGGTATTCCCTCGGCCTTCCTGCTGCACGGCTATGTGGGTTTCATTTTCGGTTCCATCAAAGCCAACCCGTGGTGGGGCAACGTGCTCATGCCGATTATTTTCATTCTTTCGGCCATCGTTTCCGGGATTGCGCTCTGCGTGTTCAATTACGGGGTGCTGACCTGGATCCGGCGCCGCACGGTGGACATGCGCTGTCTCGATACGATGGCGATGTTTCTGTTTTACGCTCTGGTGGTGGATGGGACCGTCGAGGCGCTCGACTGGTTTCATCGCGCCTATGCGGCGGAAGAGGGCTTCAAGGTGATGCAGATCATGAGCCGCGAGCACCTTTTTTACACGTTGAACATCGGCCAGGCCATGATCGGCACGCTGCTGCCGTTGTTGATGCTGGGTTCGCTGCAAGTTGTCCGCAAGCGCGTGCCGGAGTGGATCCGCCGCCGGATTATTTTTGGCTGCTCGTTCATGATTTTGATCGGCGTGCTGGCGATGCGCTGGAACGTGGTCATCGGCGGCCAGCTTTTCTCCAAGAGCCTGCGCGGCGTGATGGGATACAAGCTGGAGTTTGCCGGTGTGGAAGGGTGGTTCATGGGACTCATCCTCCTCAGCCTGCCATTCATCATTCTGACAGTGCTGGTGAAATTGTTCCTGTCCGAGCGATTGCCCACCAGCGGACATACGCCGCCGGACAAGGCGGCGGTGAAAGTTTGACCGGACATCGATGACCCCATGAACGCTCAAGCCAAAACGCGGATGACCTTGACAGTGTTGGGTGTGGTGCTCTCGGTCCTGGCGGTGTCATTCCTCGCGAACCTGTGGGGCCGCCCGACGACTTCGCTGTATCCTATTCCGCTCGTGGACACCAATTTCCTGGACACGGCCACCGTCCGGCGTTCGTACGCCGATCTGGTTCGCCTGAAAGAGGATCTTTCTGATTTTGATTGTTATGTCTGCCACGAAAAAGGCAAACCGCCGCAGCTTCGTTACGACACAAATCAAAATCTTATCATTCCCAAAGAACATGCGGACATCGTCATGGGCCACGGCAGTCATGGCCGCAACAACAACTGCTTCAACTGCCATAACGAAACGAACCTTGAACTCCTGCAAACCCGCGATGGCCACGAGTTGAAATTCGCCGACAGCCCGCAATTGTGCGGTAGTTGTCACGGCCCGACGTATCGGGATTGGGAAGCCGGAGCGCATGGACGCATCAGCGGCTTTTGGAATCAAAACCTGGGCCCAGCCCAACGCAAGCAATGCGTGAACTGCCACAATCCGCACTCGCCGAAATTTCCCGGACGCAAACCCGCGCCCGGCCCGCATCTCTTGCACGCGGCTACTCAGGCATCAGCCGAAACGCAAACGAGCCACTGATATGCCTGGATCACAACCCACCATGAAACCAGTTTCAGCAACGTCGGACGCGGGCGTGAGCCGGCGCAGCTTTCTCCGCACCTCGGCGGTTTTGACCACGGGCCTGGCCGCGCTGGCCGCGAGTTTGAAGCCGCTGATGGAGATGAACGATTTCCCAACCGCCGAGCGGTTCATGCAGAAGTATTACAAGGAACTGACGCCGGTGGAGATGGCGAAGGTTTTGAAGCGCATCGAGAGCGAGGTCGAACATCAATACGGGATTCGTCCGCACGTGCGCGATTTGAAACCGATGGACGGCGTCGATTTTGTCTATTGCCTGAACCTCACGCGCTGCATCGGCTGTCGCAAATGTGTCCATGCCTGCGTTGCGGAGAACAACCAGTCGCGCAACCCGGAAATCCAATACATCCGCGTGCTGCGTTTGCCTCACGGCTCGCTGGACATCGAAAAAGCCGAGCACAACTACGCGCCGGAATCCGTGCCTGAAAAAGGTTTCTTCTACATGCCGGTGCAATGTCAGCAGTGCAAAAACCCGCCGTGCGTCAAGGTTTGTCCGGTCCACGCCACCTGGCAGGAATCCGACGGCATCACGGTGATTGATTATGATTGGTGCATCGGCTGTCGCTACTGCGAAGCGGCCTGTCCGTATTGGGCGCGACGTTTCAACTTCACCAAGCCTTCGATTCCGAAGGAGAAAATCAACCCTGACATGGCCTACCTCGGCAACCGTCCGCGGCGTCAGGGTGTCATGGAAAAATGTCACTTCTGCATCCAACGCACGCGGGCGGGCCGCTATCCGGCGTGTCTGGAAGTCTGCCCCACCGGCGCGCGGAAGTTCGGCAACATCCTTGATCCCAACAGCGAAGTCTCTTACATCCTCAGAACCAAAAGGGTGTTCATCCAGTTGAAGGAGGAAATGGGAACGTCGCCGCGGTTCTTCTACTACTTCGACGTATGACGCGCGCAATTCGAAATTATTTTGTTTTCCTCCAGCGCTGCGCGCGCATCGCGTTCGTGGGCGACTGGCGTTATTACACCTGGATGGGGGTGCTGACAATTATTTGCCTGCTGGGTCTGAACGCCTACGCCCGGCAGTTCGCGCAGGGCCTGGTCGTCACCGGCATGAGCGACGAAGTTTCCTGGGGCGTCTATATCGCGAACTTCACCTTCCTGGTCGGCGTGGCTGCCGCGGCAGTGATGATGGTCATCCCGGTTTACATCTACAACAACGAGGAACTTCACGACCTGGTGATTTTCGGCGAGTTGCTGGCGGTGGCGGCCATCCTCATGTGCCTGGCCTTCGTGACCGTGGATTTGGGCCGGCCGGATCGGTTCTGGCATTTGATTCCCGGCATCGGTCAATTTAATTTTCCGGCTTCGATGCTTAGTTGGGACGTGCTTGTGCTCAACGGGTACCTGGTCCTGAACGTCCACATCTGCGGCTATCTGCTCTACTGCCGCTACCAGGGCAGGAAACCCGCCAAATGGTTTTACATTCCGTTTGTTTTCATTGCGATTGTCTGGGCTGTCTCCATTCACACGGTCACGGCGTTTCTCTATGTCGGTTTGGGCGGACGGCCATTTTGGAATTCTGCAATTGTCGGACCACGCTTCCTGGCCTCGGCGTTCACTGCCGGCCCCGCGCTGATCATCCTCGCGTTGCAGGTGGTTCGCCGCGTCACTGCCTCCCCGGCCGGCGAAGCCTCGCGACTCGCGCCGAATCTGCCGACGAGCCGCGTGGCCACCCTCGACGATTTGGATCTGCTGGCCCGCCACCTGCCCGAACTCGCATCGGTTTCGGCCCCGGTTCGCAAGGACAGCCTGGCTGGCGCGGTGGTCATGGAACTGGCGGCAGGCGATGTCCTGTTGCGTCAGGGAGAGAAGGACAACGAGGCCTTTTTTGTCTTGAAAGGGCGCGTGGTGGTAAAGCGGGAGGAAGGTGGGCGTTTCCGGATCATCCGCAGTGGCGGCCCGGGCGAACAGTTCGGCGAGATCTCCGGCCTCGCCGGAACACCGCGCCTGGCCACGGCCATCGCCGAAGAACCGAGCCGCGTCCTGCGCCTGCCGGCTGACTCGCTGCGCAAGCTCATGAAAACCCCCGCGATGAACAAGATCGTCCGGTCGCGGATGACCGAGCGGCTCATGATCACGGACCGCGCCCTGCTCATGTTGCGGAGCATCGTGCAAGTCTCGATGCTCATCAACGTGTTCCTGCTCGTGAACGAAGTGTTCAAGGAATTTTATTCCGGTAATCTCCACGTTGCCTCAGCCAAATACCTCTTTGTGGGCTTGCACGGCCATCACGCACTCGTGCCGTGGATCTGGACGGCCATCGCCTTCAATCTCACCGCCATGGTGCTGCTGGTGCTGCCCGTGAGCCGCAGCCTCAAGTGGCTCAACCTCACCTGCGTGTTGTGTATCGTGGGCATATGGATCGAAAAAGGCATGGGCCTCGTCATCCCCGGCTTCATCCCCACGCCATTGGGCGAGATGGTCGAATACAGTCCGTCGCTGAACGAGACGTTCGTCTGCTTCGGCATCTGGGCGTTCGGACTGCTGTGCTACACCGTATTCCTCCGCATGGCGGTGCCGATTCTCCAAGGCCGGCTGACCAAGGCGAATGAAAACCATTCCGTCGAGGAAATCGCCGGCATCACGCCGGCGGCGGGCAAGTCTTAAACACCAATCCACATGGCAACGCAACTCACAGCCGCCGATGTCCGCGAATCGCTGAGTGCCCACGTCGCCGCGAAGGGTGCGGAAATCCACGCCCAGTACGGCCCGCGCATCGGCTGGAAGGAATTGCGCCAAATTCTGGAGGACCGCGCCCGCGTCCGCTATCCGTGCGAAGTCATATTTGACGCGGGTCAGTTGGGGGAAGGCGAGATCGCGCATCCCGTCGCGAAGGGCGCGCGCCCGGAAGACGGGTTTACGATGCACGTTCATCCGCTTTTCATGAAGCAACTGGACCGCGTGCCGGGTTTGGTTCTCTACCAACTGGTGCTCGTGAACTACGGTGAGTTCGCCTCACCCGACGATGCCGAGATTTTTGGAGCCTCCGCGCTCGGCCTTTCCAGAGAGGAATACTACCGCAGCCTTTGTGAACTGGCGGATCAAGTGGGTTGCCGGCCGGCATGTTGAATGCGTCCGGCTGTAGTCGGAGTTATCCGGCAAAGACTTGGCCGAAGCAACAAATGTTAAGCCTTTGCCAAGATTGGAAATGCCGGTGCTGGCGAACCGGACGACAATAAACCAGCAAACACGCAGCCGTGTTTCATCAGCGGCAAGAGCGTGTTTCGCAAAACGAAGACGAAAACAATTATGAAAAAAATACTAGTTCTAAGCGTGGCAGCCATCGCCGTCACGGCGCTCTCCGCCCGCGCGGCGGACGCCAAGACAAACTACGAAAATGGATGCGCCAAGTGCCACGGCGCCGATGGCAAGGGCGACACCAAGATGGGCAAGAAACTCGGCGCGAAGGATTACACCGACGCGAAAGTCCAGGAAGAACTGAAGGATGACGCCGCGTTCAAAGCGATCAAGGAAGGTTTCAAGGACAAGGAAGGCAAGAGCGTGATGAAGCCATCCGAGGGATTGTCCGACGAAGACATCAAGGGTCTTGTGGCCCACATGCGGAAGTTCAAGAAGTGATGTGAGTGGAGTCAGGCGTCCCGCCTGACGTTGAGGGCCGGCATCCCGCCGCCCGGAAGTTTGCGAACATTCTTGCGGAAGCTCGAAGTCGTTGAATTTGTCCGCCGGGCGGGACGCGCCGGCTTCACGGCAGGCCGGATGGCCGCCGCCACCGCGCCGCCAAGCCGCATTGAAAAATTTTAATGAGCGCTGAAAATCCAGCATCCAAAGCTGCGCGCCCGTCCTTGCTGCGCAACTGGCTCAGCTTGACGGGACTCGTCATTGTTATCGGCGGGATGTTCTCGTTCGCCCTGCTGTTCATGCAGGATACGATGGCGCATTTCTCGAATCCCTACATCGGCATCCTTACCTACATCATCGTGCCGGCGTTCCTGGTTTTCGGTTTGTTTTTGACGGTAATTGGGGCCCTCCGCGAGCGCAAGAAGCTGGGCCAGTCGGCGGGGCTTTTGCCGAAGATGGTCGTGGATCTTTCGCGTCCGCGCGATCGGAAGATCATGGGTTTGTTCATCGTGGGCAGTTTGTTTTTCCTGCTGCTCTCGGCGATTGGCAGCTACCACACCTATCATTTCACGGAGTCGGTGCAGTTCTGCGGCCAGGCATGTCACACGGTGATGAAGCCCGAACTGGTCACCTACCAGCACGGATCGCACGCGCGCGTGGCTTGCGTGGAGTGTCACATCGGCCCGGGCGCGGAATGGTTCGTCAAAGCGAAAATTTCCGGCACCTATCAGCTCTACGCCGTCGCGTTCAACAAATATCCCCGGCCCGTGCCGACGCCGATCAAGAACCTGCGGCCCGCGCAGGAAACCTGCGAGCAATGCCACTGGCCCAAAAAATTCGTCGGCAATCTCGACAAGACCTACAACTACTTTCTGGGTGACGAAACCAACACGCCCTTTTCCGTCCGTCTCACGATAAAGGTCGGCGGCGGCGATCCGACACACGGGCCGGTCGGCGGCATTCACTGGCACATGAGCGTGGGCAACAAGGTCCAGTACCTCGCCACCGACGCGGCACGGCAGAAAATCCCCTGGGTGCGCCTGGTGGACGCGCAAGGTGTCGTCACCGAATACCGCACGAAAAATTTCACGAATGCCGTCGCCGAAAGCCAGATACGGACGGTGGACTGCATGGATTGCCACAATCGTCCGGCGCACACCTATCAATCGCCCAATGACGCGGTGAATCTGGCCATCTCGCTCAAGAAGATTGACCGCGCGCTGCCGTGGATCAAGACCAACGCTGTTTACACGCTCACGCGAAATTACACCAACGAGACGCAGGCGATGGAGGGAATCGCGACGCACCTTGCCGGGCAATATGCCAATGACCCGCGCGTCAAGCCGGTGATTGAGGTCGTGCAGCAGATTTACAAGGACAATTTTTTCCCGGAGATGAACGCCTCGTGGAGCAAATACCCGAACAACATCGGTCATAAAGACTGGCCGGGTTGCTTCCGCTGTCATGACGGCCTGCACAAAACCTTGGACGGCAACCGCGCCATCAAGGCGAGCGATTGCAACACCTGCCACACGATTCTGGCGCAAGGCACCGCCGCGGACATGGAAGAGCTTTCACCCAATGGACAGAAATTCAAACATCCCGGCGACGAGGTGGACGGCTCGTGCAATGATTGCCACAACGGAGGGCCATAGGCGTTGCATGGGAAACATTCAACATTCAACATTCAACATCCAACGCCGAACTGGTGCCCCGCGTTCGGGGGAGCTTCGGCTAATTGGATGTTGGTTGTTGGATGTTCGGTGTTGGATGTTTTTATTGTTTTTGTCCTTCGGATTTTCTTCAACCGTCGCCGCTGCGACGATCAAAAACACCGATTGCCTCGATTGTCATCTCGACCCGACCACGACGCGCAAGGTGGACGGGAAGATTGTTTCGCTGGTCTTCCCGACGAACGCGTTCAGCAAGTCCGTTCATGCGAAACTCGATTGCGTGGATTGCCATGAGGGCATCAAGGATCTCGTGCATGAAAGCAAACTGCCGCCGCCGAATTGCGCCGGCTGCCACGACAAGCAGGCCAAGGATTATGCCACGAGCATTCACGGCTTGAGCCATCAGATGGGCGCGTCCGGCGCGGCAAACTGCTGGGATTGCCACGGCTCGCACGACATTGCGCCGGTCAAAGACCCGGCCTCGCCCGTTTTCAAACTGAACCTGCCGCAGACCTGCGCGAAGTGTCACAGCAACGCGAAGTTGGCCAAGGAATACGAGATGAAACGTCCGCAGGCGGCAGCGCAATATGCGGAGAGCATTCACGGCCGCGCGCTCTTGAAAATGGGATTGATCGTCGCGCCGTCGTGCAACGATTGTCACGGCGTTCACGACATCAAGCGCGGTGTGGATCGCGATGCGCCCATCAACCACGCCAACGTCGCGAAGACCTGCGGCAAATGTCACGTTGGCATTGAGGAGACTTACGCCAAGAGTGTTCACGGCCAGTTGCTCGCCAGCGGCGACAAGCGCGGGCCGGTTTGCACCGATTGCCACACGGCGCACGAAGTCGAGACGCCGCAAAACGGCCACTTCAAAATGGCCAGCGACGTCAGTTGCGGCAAATGCCACGCGGACCGGCTCGAGCATTACCGCGAGACCTATCACGGCAAGGCCATGGCGCTGGGCAAATCGAGCACGGCTTCCGACGTGGCCGCGTGTTACGACTGCCACGGCCACCACGACGTGCTGCCCATTTCAAATCCCGCGTCGCGTCTTTCCAAGACCAATATTCTGGCCACCTGCCAGCAATGTCATCCGGGTGCGGCCATTGGTTTCACCCAGTACAAACCGCACGCCAACCCGATGGACGGGAAAAATTATCCATTGCTGCACCTGGTGTTCCTGGGCATGACCGGCCTGCTGATCGGCGTATTTACCTTCTTCGGGCTGCACACCATCGCGTGGCTCTTTCGCGTGGTTTATCTGTTCCTGACCGACACGAAAAAATTCCACGAAGCCAAAGCCAAAACCGAGAACGACACCGAATGGTTCACGCGCTTCGTGCCGTTCGAGCGCTTTCTGCATTTCCTCGTCGTGACGAGTTTTTTGCTGCTCGTCATCACGGGCATGCCGCTCAAGTTTTATTACACCGACTGGGCCAAGGTCATTTTCAGCGTCATCGGCGGCGCGGAGACGGCGCGCACGCTCCATCGCTTCGGCGCGATTGTGACCTTTCTTTACTTCGGGCTGCACGTGGCCTCGCTCGCCGGCAAGGCGTGGAAAGGCAAAGGCAGGTTGCGCGATCCGGCGACCGGGAAATTCCGGGTGACGCGGCTCTGGGCGGTGCTGTTCGGCCCCGACTCGATGATGCCGACGTGGCAGGACTGGAAGGATTTCGTGGCGCACAACAAATGGTTTTTCGGCAAAGGCCAGAAGCCGACGTTCGACCGCTGGACGTATTGGGAGAAGTTTGATTACTTCGCCGTGTTCTGGGGTGTGCTCATCATCGGCGCGTCGGGGTTGCTCATGTGGTTTCCGGTGTTCTTCACGAAGTTCCTGCCGGGCTGGATCCTCAACATCGCCCTCATCATCCACTCGGACGAGGCGTTGCTGGCGGCGGGCTTCATTTTCTCGATTCACTTTTTCAACACGCATTTCCGCATCGAGAAATTCCCGATGGACACCGTCATTTTTTCCGGCCGCGTTTCGAAGACAGAAATGCTCCATGACCGCAAACGCTGGTATGACCGGCTCGTGGCCGACGGCCGGCTGGATGAGCATCGCATTCGCGACGAATGGTTGAACTGGAAAAACATCGCTCGTTCGTTCGGCTACCTCTTCTTCGGTGTCGGCATCATTCTGCTTCTGCTGATCATCTATGCCATGGCCACGCGACTGATGCATTAGCCAGCCGATGTAGCGCGGACATTCTTGTCCGCGCTATGCCAGATCAGTCCGCGCAAAAAAGGAGCATTCTTTGCCAATCGGCGTGAAGTCTTTCCATCCCGCTTGCACGAAGTTAGGGTTGCATGAGTGTCATTGGGAGAAATCGGGTTTGGTTATGGGCCGCGCTGCTGATTTCACTGCCATTCACGGCAGCGGCGGGTTTGAAAAACAGCGATTGTCTGGATTGTCACTCGGACAAAACCCTCTCGAAGACCAATGCGGCGGGCAAGGAAGTATCCTTGTTCGTTGACGCGGCACGGCTCTCCGGGTCGGCCCATAAGACAAATACCTGCGCCAGTTGTCACGCGGACATCACCGAAAAACATCCCGACGACAATGTTGCCCCCAAGCCCGTCAGTTGCGCGACTTGTCACGAGAGTCAAACGGAGAGTTACGGCGCGAGCGTTCATGGTCTGGCGTTGAAGGCGGGACGCGCGGATGCGGCGACTTGCCAGGATTGCCATGACTCGCATGACATCATCGCGGCCAGTTCGACGCTTTCTCCGCTGTATGTCATCCGGCAGGCCGAAACCTGCGGCGCATGTCATGATCAAGAGGCGAAGGATTGGGCGGCGAGTGTGCATGGCAAAGCGCTGATCGCAGGCGTGCGCGACGCGCCGACTTGCACGGACTGTCATTCCGAACACAAGATCGAATCACTCAAGGGCGATTCATCTTCGCCAAGAATTTCCGCGGACGTTTGCAGCCGCTGCCACGCGTCGGAGCGACTCAACACGAAATACAATTTGCCTGCCGATCGCGTGAAAACTTTTTTTGAAAGCTATCACGGACTCGCCTCGCAATACGGCTCGACGCTCGCGGCCAATTGCGGGAGTTGCCACGGCTCCCACAAAATTCTGCCATCGTCCGATGCCGGCTCGACGATCAACCGAGTTCATCTGGTTGAGACCTGCGGCAAGTGTCATCCGGGTGCAAACGAAAAGTTCGCCTTCGGAAAAATTCACGTGGACAACGCCGCTGCGACTGCGGGCACCACGATGTCCGACCAGATCAACTGGTGGGTGCGGAAGCTTTATCTGCTGCTGATTTTTGGTGTGATCGGCGCGATGCTGGTTCACAACGGGCTGTTGTTTTTCAAAAAAGTCCGCGCGCATCTGCGTTCGAGCGGGCGGCCGGTGTTGCGCATGAGCCGGGCGCAACGATGGCAGCACGCCGTGCTGGCGCTGAGTTTCGTCGCGCTGGCAGTCACGGGATTCGCGCTCAAGTTTCCGGATTCGTGGGTAGGAAAAATGATGGGTTCGAGCGAACCATTCCGGCGCTGGTCGCATCGTATCGCGGGTGTCGTAATGCTCGTGGCCGGGCTGTATCACATTATTTACATTTTGTCATCGAAGGAAGGCCGGCAGTTGGTGAAGGATTTATTTCCGATCAAGAAGGATGCTGCCGATGTCATGGCCGCGGTGCGATATCTCACAGGATTGAGCGCCGAGAAGCCGAAGATCGGGCGGTTTGGTTACGCGGAGAAGATGGAATATTGGGCGGTGGTTTGGGGCACCATCATCATGGGCGTCAGCGGATTGATGATCTGGTTCAAGATGGACGTGACGCACTGGCTGCCGCGCTGGGCGGTGGATGTGGCGCTGACGATTCACTACTACGAGGCGGTGCTGGCGTGCCTGGCGATCATCGTGTGGCACTTCTATCACGTCATGTTCGATCCCGATGTCTATCCGCTGAACATGGCTTGCTGGGATGGCAAGGTTTCCGAGCATTGGCAGGAAGAGGAGCATCCCCTCGACGAGGTTTCATTGCAGAACTCAAAATTGCCGCCAGGCGGGGACTCGCGCAGCACGGAGCCGCAAACAACGTCCAGAAGCATTTGATCAAACCCTCGGTTCTCCACGATAAACAGGCCGGCCTTTGTTCCCGAAACGGCTGGCTGGCAAACCCAATCCCGCTCCGCATGAATCCGAATCACCATCGGCCCACTTTGAGGTTTTATCATCAAGGAAATTCCGGGTTGTCTTATCGTTGCAAAAAAGGAGAAGTAATAGGCAAGAGATGGCGAGCACGTTTTTGGCACCGTTTTAGATTAGTCACATGAATTCAAACAGCCAGCTTGCGATTGATGGGCGAATGACCCAATGCGGTCAGACGGCCGGCAGCCGGCGGTTCATGGTTCTGAATCGGCTCACCACCCACACTTGAAAGCATGAAAATATTTGTCGCAGGTTTGAGTTACAAGACGGCGCCGGTGGAACTGCGCGAGAAGCTGGCGGTTCATCCCACGCGACTGCACTGTCACGGCTGCCGGCTGAAACTCGGCGCCAATCTTTCCGAGGTGGTGATGGTCTCCACCTGCAATCGCGTGGAAATTTACGGTGTCACTCCGGAAGTGAACGGAAACGTTCAGGGCATCTTCCGCCACCTTGCGGGAAGCGACTTTGATTTCTCTCCTTATCTTTACGTGAAGGAGGGGGCCGAGGCCCTGCAACATCTTTTCTCGGTGGTCAGCGGATTGGATTCGATGGTCATCGGCGAAACGGAAATCATGGGCCAGGTCAAACTCGCTTATCAAGCCGCGCAAGGCGCGAAGCTGACCGGTCGCGTGCTCAACCGCGTTTTTCAAACCGCGCTCCAGACTGCCAAGAAAGTTCGCACCGAAACGGGCATTGGCCGCGGCGCGACTTCCGTGGGCAGCGTGGCGGTGGAACTGGCGGAAAAGATTTTTGACCGCGACCTGTCGCAGAAGACCGTGATGATTCTCGGCGCCGGAAAAATGGGCGAGGCCTGCGTAAAACATTTGAATAAGAAGGGTGCGCGTTCCGTGCTGGTGTCCAACCGTTCTTACGAGCGCGCCCAGGGTCTGGCGGCGGAGTTTGGCGGGCGGGCCATTCGTTTTGATGATTATCTGAAGGCCATGGAGGAAGCCGACATCGTCGTCAGTTCGACCGGCTGCCCGCACACGATTTTGCATCGCGAGGACGTTGCGCAGGTCATGCAGGCGCGGCGCAACCGTCCGCTGGTGCTCATTGACATCGCCGTCCCGCGCGACATCGCGGCCGACGTGCAGCAACTCAACAATGTTTATCTGTATGACGTGGATGATCTGGGAGTGATCGTGAGGGAGAATGTCAAACATCGCGAGCAAGAGCTGACGCGTTGCCAGGAAATCATTCTGGAGAATGCCCGGGAAGTCATGCTGCGTTTCGCTGGAAGACCGGTCGAGGCCAGGCAGCGCGCGCCTTTGAGTGAGCCCGCCTTTTCGTTTTTTCAACCAGTAGTCTGCAGCAGTTAAAATTTATGACGGTACACGCGACAATGAATCATCAACAAACCATGCAAAAATGAAGACAAATGCTTCGATCAATAAAATGCCAACCTGCCTGATGGTGGTTGCGCTAATGGCCATTGGGACCACGACATCAGCGCTGGCGGCAGCGCCCGCACTAAACGGCAAGGTGACCTTGCGTCCCTTTACAGCCACAGACCGTACCATCTACGCGATGCCCACGGCCCAGATTTCGGGGGGCCTTAACAACGTCGGCCTGGGCGAACCGGTCTATCTCGACGCGCTGGTCAACTCCGCCATCGCGCCCTCGAGCCTCGTTGGCAGCGTCACCTGGACACTGACCAGCAAACCGCTGGGTTCGCTGGCGGCGCTAACCGCCAGCCCGCTCGGCACCAACGTGGGCATTTACCTGCCCTCCGACAAATATGGCCTCGGTGGGACCGCGTTCGCGGCGGGGACGATCGTAGCGCAGATCGCGGGACGCTCCTTTCTGCAACCGGACCTGGTGGGACAATATACCGTGGTGGGAAGGATTGCCGTGACCGGTGTCGGCACCAACTTGTTCACCAACACGATCAGCGCGGCCACCTATGTGGGCGTGCAAACCTGCGAATTCTGCCATAGCGGCAGCGTGGTGGCACCCGATATTTATCACACCTGGACCAATACGCCGCACGCCTCGTTCTTTGCCCGCGCCATTGACGGTGTTGAGAGCAGCCATTACAGCCAGAATTGCATTTACTGCCATACCGTCGGGTATGACGCCAACACCAACGCCGTCAACGGTGGTTTCGACGACGTTGCGAAATCTCTGGGCTGGACGTTCCCGAGCGTGCTGACCAATGGCAACTGGGCGAGCATGCAGACCAATTACCCGACGCTGGCCAACCTGGCGAACATCCAGTGTGAAAACTGCCACGGCCCCGGCAGCCAGCACGTGTTCAGCCTCGGCGTGCTGGGCAATACCAACGCCATCTCCGTCAGTCTCGCGGAAGGCACCTGCGGGCAATGCCATGACGCTACCACGACGCACATCAAGAGCTTTGAATGGAAACACTCGCTTCATGCCGTGCCGAGTGCCACGCCCACCGGCGCCGGCCGCGAAGCCTGTGTCCGTTGCCATGCGGCTGCTGGCTTTATTGCTTGGGCTACGGCTGGTGGTATGACAAACCAGAATGCACATCCTACCACTTTAAACTACACTCCTAGCACAGCCTACGGGGCGATCGACTGCCAGACTTGCCACGACCCGCATGATGCCTCCAACCCGCACCAACTGCGCTTGCCAACTACTGTCACGCTCTCCGACGGCACCGTGGTCACCAACGCCGGCAGCGGCGGTTTCTGCATGGAATGCCATAACAACCGCAACGGCTCCTATACCAATATGTTGGCGAAATTGCCTTCGAATCAGGCCAACTGGGTCGGCGGCAACGCCTTTGGAACGCATGACAGCCCGCAGGGTGATATTCTCGAAGGTGTGAATGCCGAGACCTACGGCAAGGTGATTCCCAGTTCAGCGCATCGCTTTGCGGTCACCAACACTTGTGCTGGCTGTCACATGCAAACGGTGGCGACGACTGATCCGGCCTTTGGCCAGGCCGGCGGGCATACCTTCCACATGACTTACACACAAGTCAGCGGCGGTGTGACCAACACAATTGACAAGGTGGACGTTTGCGTCCAATGCCATGGCCCGATGACCGACTTCAACATGGTGAAGGTGGATTACAACGGCGACGGCGTCATCGAGGGCGTCCAGACCGAAGTCCAGCACTTGCTGGACAAACTGTCCACGCTCCTGCCTCCCAGAGTCTATCAGGCGAATCCCGCCAACTATGTTGCGGATGGCCTGGTCAAGGCATCAGACTCGCAGATGGCCATCTATACTAACGTGCCGACTAAGTTCTTGAAAGCGTATTACAACTGGGACATTGTCTTTCGTGACTCCAGCCTCGGTATTCACAACGCGCAGTTCGTGGTCGGCCTGCTCAAGGCTTCCATCGGCGATCTGACCGGCGACAACAACAACGACGGTCTGTCAGACGCGTGGCAGATCCAGTACTTTGGTTCCGCCACCGCTCCGAATGCCGCGCCCAATGCCACTCCGGCTGGCGACGGGATTCCGAACTGGTTGAAGTACTCCCTCGGACTCAACCCGCTGATTTCCGGCATCGTGGTTCCCGACGGCGTCGTCTGGGCCAATGGCGGCGACATTGGTGGAGGCACGAATACCATCCATATCTACACCGCCGCGGAGATAGCGTTTGACACAGTCGTGGGCACGACTTACCAGATCCAAGCCGTCTCCACCTTGGGCGGCGGCTGGCAGAATGTGGGTGCTCCGGTTCCGGGCACTGGCGCCGCGATCAGCTACGTGACGCCGACGCGCAGCAAGGCCCAACAATACTACCGCGTTTCTCATACGCCCTAACCTTAGGCGTAGCAGAGAATAGGGTTCTTCAGGCTCCTCCCCATGTAAGTGGGGAGGAGCTTTCTGCGTTTAAGATCCTGCTGACATCGCCAGTCTCTTTACGGTTTCATCGGACAAGCTATCCAAATTCCCCGCGATGCTTTCGCGAGATGCGGCGGCATAGGTTGCCTGTTCAGGGCATTGTTTCGCTAACGGGTGCCACTAATAACAAGAGCGCGGGGATTACACTCGTGCCGGGCGTAAGACGCCAGGGCGCGTTCATGGTGAAACCAGGTGCCGGGTCACTTCACGCCTGAAGGAGGTGGGCCGGTTTTAAGTTGCTGAAAAACCGCGAGGCGGGATTGGAGTTGGGCGGCGATTTGCTTGATTTTGTCCGCCTGCTCCAACTGGACTTGTTGCAGATGTTTCATGGCGGCTTGCTGCCCGGCCTCAGACTTGCCCTGCTGCGCTGCGCTCAATGCTTGCTGCGCGGCCTTGATCTGATTTTCCATCTCTGTGCCTGCGGCTACCAAATCTGTCATCGAGGCATCGCGCAAAATGCGCACTCCGTCTTCTACCGAAGTGGCATTCATGTTCGGAATCAGCCGGTTGACATCGCTGGTGGCCTCGGCGCTGGATTTGGAATCCAGCACCGGTCCGGGCGTCGGGGCTTGCTGACCCGCCGTCACGCGCTCGAGGGCGCGATCCAGATCGAATTCCAAAGCTGGTTCCCAGTCCGGCTGAAGTCGGGGAAAGGACTCCTTCGTGTCTTTGCAAACCAGCACGAGGCCGAGAAAACAGGCGTCACCCTTGTCCAGATTGAACGCCGGCACGCCGTCGGCCACGGCGGCGTTGGCGTGCGCGTCGGACAGCTCGTTCACCTGCGTCAATTTGAACTGGCCGCCACTTTCCTGCTGCATCGCCGCCAGGAGCGCATCCACGCGCCGGGCAAAGGCGCGCAGCGATTCGGACGCAGTCGAAGCGGGGAGCAGGGAGTAAAATCGGATTTTCACCGGAGCGTCCAGATGCTGAAGCAGTGTCCGGGTTTTTTCCGAAAGTTGGACGCCTTGATTTTTGGAGTCTTTGGCCAGTTTATCGTGATAAAACCAGAATGCGCTCAGACTGATTCCCAGGAGGAAAAAAATCAGGGGCAGAAGGAACGCGCGCATGCCGCCATCCTGCGCACGCCGGGTCGGGCTGCTTTTTTCAGCGGTGAATCGTTTCATAATCGTTTAATGTCTTCCGACTATATTCTGTGGCGTTATTGAAATCTGTCAAATTCTGAAAACGCTTCGTGAAGAATCTCCTCGTTTCGAGTTGGAGCGGACGCGAAAAGCGTTCTCGTGCCGGCAACAAATCTCTCCATCGGGCCGGGAGGAATTCGTTTAATTGCTTTGACCGAAACAATAAATGGTGAGTCTGTGGCAATTTCGGGGTAGTCGCATTTCGCAGCCGGAGTAAATTTTTTCCAAGCATGCGTCGTTTGCATTCAATTTGTTGTTGCGATGGTCCGGCGTTTTTTCCAAAGTGCCGTATCTCATTCGTTGCTCCTTGGTCGGCGGCTGGTTGCGAGTTGAAGTTGAACGGTCCGGAGATCACCTTATGATCCGCCTCAAACATTGGTTCGGCAAAATGCCCGCCGCGGTGGTGCTGGCGACACTGGCTTGCATTCCTATGGCAATGGGACAGCCGGTGCAGCATCTGAGCGTGACCCAGCCGGGCGGAATGCCGGGATTGCCGGTAATGACGGGAATCGGGAAAGCCACGAACGGCATCAATATCACGTGGGAGGGTCCTTCCGGTTACTATCAACTGTTCAAAAAGACGTCGTTGATGGATCCCTCGTGGGTCGCAGTCGGCGGACGCACCAACTTGCTTAGACAAGCAACGGTTGCCGCCAACCCGAGTAATGCATTTTTCCGGGTCTTGGGACCGCCGCCTCATTACCTCGGATCCCAGGCCTGCGCCGGCTGCCACGGCAACATTTACAACACAGAGATCAACACCCGCCATCCGGGTGCGTTCACCGATGCCTCATTCAAAGCCCAAGGCGGCCAGACCAACAGTTCCTGTCTGCCCTGCCACACGGTCGGTTACGGGCTGCCGACGGGATTTGTTATTACGAACAGGAACGGAATCATATCTTACACTACGAACCTTGCCGGCGTGCAATGCGAAAACTGCCATGGCCCGGCCGCCAATCATGCGGCCAATGAAAATGATCCGACAGTCCGGCCCCGTGTGGATCTGGCTGCGACCGTGTGCGGTGGCTGCCACACCGGTCCCATGCAGCCAACTTACGAGGAATGGAATACGAGCGGTCACGCCACCGTAGTGCCTGATGCGCTCCAAACCATGAGTTCGTCCACCAACAACATCAGCAGTTGCGGTCGCTGCCATTCAGGCTCCGTCCGCCTGGCCTTGATCAACGGGCAAAATCCCGTCGCGCTCACGAACGACCTGGACGTCGCCATCACCTGCGTCGTTTGTCACGATCCGCATCAAACCAATGGTTATGTGGCACAACTACGCAACCCGACGGCTTCGACCAACGACTATTTCCTGACCACCTCCACCAATTTCAACAGCGCGTATAATCCCAAGATCAACATCTGCGCCCAGTGTCACAACCATCGCGGGGCTTCCTGGACGACCACGAGCCGCGCACCGCATCACTCGCCCCAATATAATATCCTTCTCGGCTCCATCGGCGAACTGGCGGACGGGTCGGCGACTTTTAATCCAGGCACACACGCAGGCTTGCCCGCCTCCGCCGCCAATTCCCTTTCCGGCACGTTTTACCTTACCAACCAATGCGTGAGTTGCCACATGCAAAAGGACAATCCGCCGGCCGGCTCCTCCGTGCAAAGCCACCAGTTCGTGATGACCAAATACGACGTGTGCCTGAACTGCCATAACTTTGATCCGGAAGGTCTGGTGGAAATCGTCATGGTGCCCGCCGTTTCCAACCGGGTTTACAATTTGAAATACGCGCTGGATCTTTGGGCCAGTACCCAGGCGCCGCCCGCACTGCAAACCGCCGGCGTTCTTCCTTGGGAGTACACCACTCCCGGCGGATTGATATGGCAGACCAATGGCGCGGGTCAGATCACTGGCTGGGTTCAAGTAGATCAAGTCAACTTCACCGGTCCAAGCGCGCCCAACCAGGCGTTGATCCCGGAAAACATCCAGAAGGCGCGCTTCAACCTCTACCTCGTCCTCAACGATGGCAGCTATGGCGTTCACAATCCGTATTTCGCCCTCACATTACTCGACACCGCGTACTACGACTGGGTGATCCCGGAGTTAAACCCGTGAGTTAAGCAGGCAAAAGATGCGTGAACCAACCGACAACCAATAAATCCGCATGACAAAACGCAACTTTCGCAAACTGGAAAGGCTGCCCGCAAGATGGGTGCGAGGGCTGGCGGCGGTGGCCTGCACGTTGGCGCTGCTTCTGGCAGTAATCTCCTGCCAGAGCGTGAACCGTTCCGTGGTGATGCTTCCCGATGTGCCGGGAGCGAAGTACATCGGCTCCAAGGAATGCGAACAGTGCCATGAAGAAATTTACCGGAGCTTTCAGACCGCCGATCACGCCCGCCTGATTGCCGAGGGTCCCAATGCGCTCGGCGTCGGTTGTGAATCTTGCCACGGGCCTGCCAGCCTTCACTCGGACTCGGGCGGAGAGGTCAAACCGCCTTTCAGTTTCGCCGCCGGTCGTCCTCAACCGGTCGGCTTGGGATCGGTTCCCGCAGTGACACTGGGGCGGTCGAAGGAAACGGTGTGTTACCAATGCCACGCGGATGTTCGCGGCCAGTTCGAACTGCCCAGCCACCATCCCGTCACCGAGGGCAGGATGACTTGCATTCAGTGTCATCCACCGCACAAGGGGACCGCGCACGTCGGTGGCAGCACAGCGCTGCTTTCCCAAGAGGAGAACTGCCTCCAGTGTCATCCAGCCCAGCGCGGTCCTTATGTGTTCGAACACGAGGCGTTGCGCGAAGGTTGCACCACCTGCCACACGGCTCATGGCAGCATCAACGCCAAGTTACTGACCGTGCGCGACTCCAACCTTTGTCTTAAATGCCACTTCCAGCAGGTTCGTAGCGGAGCCATCCTCATCGGTGGCTCGGATCACACCGCGCGTCTGCAGGAGGGCTCCTGCTGGACCGCGGGGTGCCACGAAGCGGTTCACGGCTCGCGTGTGAACCCCTCACTCAGATTCTAAGCAACTACCGGAAAGCCAATGAAAACAAAATCCCGATCCAAAAAGCACCAGAACAAGGCTTCGCGGCGATCGTGGCCCCGCCGTTGTGCGATTGGAGCGATGCTGCTGACGTGCGGCGCGCAGGCCCAGGCCGGCGATACAAACAGCCCGCCGATGACGCCAGGGCAGATATTTGAAGGCGGCACCAATGCTTACAACAACTGGGTTGACTTTTCCGTCGGTGGCCTGAGAGTCCATGGCAATACCGCGCAAGCGCAGCAACGTTACCAGGTGACCAGCGGGGCTTTTGGCGGCATCAGTGATTTTCACTTCCAACAGGATATTGCCAAAGGCACGACCTTTTCCCTGGACGGATATTCGCTGTTCGATCAAAACGACTACAAGGTGATCTTTGGCCTGCAGCGCGATGACCTCGGGTACGTGCGGGTCAATGTGAATAATTTCCGCACCTGGTATAACGGTGCGGGCGGATATTACCCCCCCACCGGCACTCAATATCGGCTCCCGAACGATGAGCTCTCCATTGACCGTGGGGAAGTCTCGGTCGAGGCGGGCTTGACCTTGAAGGATCGTCCCAAGGTTGTCTTTAAGTACACGCACAGCTACCGCGACGGGGACAAAAGCTCCACCATCTGGGGACCCGTGCATCCCGGAGGGACCACGGACGTGCGGGGTGTCGATCCATCCATCGAGAGCATCAATGAAAAAGTGGACAGCTTTGCGCTGGACGTGACCCATCACATCAAAGCCACCGACTTCGGCGGCGGTGTGCGCTACGACACTGCCAGCCTGAGTGACACGCGCGAAATGACCTTTTGGCAGGGCGAGCCGGTTCAGCGACAGGTCACGGACAAACAGGGAACCTCGTACGACTCGCTGAACGCGCATGCCTTCACCGAAACCTGGATCAGGAAAAATGTGTTTTTCTCGACTGGTTTCAGCTTTGCCAACTTGAACGATACTTTTTCTGGAAACCGGATTTACGGGGATGACTTTGACGTAGCCTACTCACCCAATCCATTAAACGGCCTGGGCTACACCAGCCTCAATGGCGGGGCACACGAGCAAGAGTATGTGGCGAACATGAACCTCATGATCAGTCCCACCCCACACCTGAAAATCGTGCCCTCCATCAGGATTCAGCAGGACGACTGGGATGCGAATTCCAGTGGGATCGGAACATTGGGCACGGACACCGGACCTTTCAAAGGCAACAGTGACGGGGAAATGCTGGATGTGCGGGAGCGCCTCGAGGTGAGTTATACCGGCGTGACCAACTGGGTGTACTACGGCGGCGGCGAATGGACGGAAGGCGACGGCAATCTGAACCAAAACGGCGGGCTTAGTCAGGTTAACGGGTTCGGTGTTCCGCAGGTCCAGGCTCACACGGACGACACGCGCTGGTTTCAGAAATATTTCGTCGGCACCCGATGGTATCCTTATCGCCGCACCAGCGTTGATCTTGGAGGCTATTACAAGAACAACCAATACAACTACAACAACCCTCTCGACAGTACCTTTAATGGTGCGTTCAGCCCCGACCGCTATCCGGCTTACCTGATCAGGCAGAGCTTCGAAACGTACGACGGCAACGTGCGCCTGACGTTAAGGCCCGTTCAGAACGTCACCCTGGTCAGCCGTTACGAATATCAGTGGTCCACCATCAATACCACGCCCGACGCGATTTCGGGACTGGGTGAATCCCAGTCGTCGAAAATGACCAGCCAGATCATCGGACAAAACGTGAGCTGGAGTCCGTGGACGCGGCTGTGCCTGCAGGCCGGCTTTAATTACGTCCTGAGTGAGACCAAGACCCCGACCTCCGACTATACCCAGGCCGTGCTCAATGCGCAGAACAACTATTGGACGGTGACTTTTAATTCCTGCGTGGTTCTGGACGACAAGACCGATCTAAACCTGACCTACCTCTATTATCGGGCGGACAATTACAACAACGACTCCAGTTTCGGTTTGCCGCTGGGCACCGGGGCGGAAGAGCAAAGTGTGACGGCCGCTGTTACCCGAAGGATCAACCCGCATTTGCGGGTCAACCTTAAATACGCCTACTCGCATTACAATGACTGGGCTTCAGGCGGGAACAACAACTACGACGCCCAGATGGTATCCACCAGCCTCCAATACCGTTTCTAAATCGCCCGTCAATATCCCATTCTCCTGGGCCTGCTCCCTTGGGCCGGTTTATTGGTTGTTGCCGGATGGGATTTTTGATATTCTTCAACCTCTTTTTGTTTTGCTGCTGCGTCAGCTTCTGCTTTTTGAGCTCCGGCTGCCAATTGGGAATTTCGCAAAATCGCCTGTTGCTTTTGCTGTTCCATTTCTTGCTGCGTCAGCCGCTTATTCTTGGCGTCCAAAGCTACCTGGGCGGTTTCCAATTGTTCGAGGGTCAATCCGAGACGTTGCAACACATTTGAATGCAAACTAGGCCCTGCGAATCCCTTGAGGCTGTCATCTGATTTGAAAATGACTTTATTGCCAAACGTGCTTCTAAATTCCGCATTGGTCATCAAAATGGAATTTGTGGAAGAAAGCAAAACTGGAAACAGAAATGTGTTTGTTTGTGCCCAGCCCAATTCTGCTGCCATCAAAATTATCAGCGCAACTGTTGGTTTCATAGAATTGCCCCTTTTCTTTATCCCCGAATTGCCGGAAAAGCAAGTCGGCGCTTTCAGGGTGGTGTACCAGTGGCAGGCCGCTCCCGCGTGGCCGTGTTTGTAAACTGACAGTCAGCGAACACGAAGTTTCACTTTTTCACTTTCCATTACTACTCAGTCATTTACATAGGCCACACTCTCGGCCATAAAAAAAGAGCGGAGC
>OCZU010000542.1_pt1 | contig 25840 bp, 27 predicted proteins | sample 1539001 | NCBI WGS metagenome assembly OCZU01 (sample SAMEA3539306, study PRJEB22396) | soil metagenome | biome: tundra; feature: field; material: soil | place: USA | collected 2010-05 | depth 0.15 m | reverse complement strand
ACACGTCCGTGAACCCCGCGGTGACATACTACTACGCCGTCCAAGCGGTCGATACGGGAGCCGACCTTTCGCCGATGTCCGCGATTGTGTCCGCCGAGACGCAGGCGCAACAGGTCATCAACGTGCTCGACTTCGGAATAGATAACACCGGCGTAACCGATGTTACAGTGTCCCTCAACGCCTTAATTGCGACTGTCGGCGCGAACGCAGAGCTAGTGTTTCCTTGTGGAGGCTACAATATTCACAATGGGACCATTTACGTAAGCGTCTCCGGGATCACGCTCCGCTCGGAGTCACCAGGTTGCGCTGTATTCACATACGACACGCTCACTTATGGCATGCTAGTATATGGTGCAACGCGGGGCAGTACTGTGTCTGATATCACTATCGACGGCCTGGCATTCGACAGTTCCGCCGCATCGAGCCTCAGCGTGGCTGGGCGAGGATCTCTGTATATCGGCTCAAACGGAGTGTTCAGTAACGCGAACAATATCTATATCCATGCCGTGACTGTCCGCGAAACCGGCACGTCAGCCTTCGTTGTAGGCAATGGGGCTTCTAACGTCTGGATCGATGATGTCCAGGTGGATCAGGCTGGTGAGCACTGTCTATATCAGTCCGCTGGAGATAAGATCTACATTACCAACGCCACACTTCGCAATCCATGCACCAGTGTTGGCGGAACGATGACGCAGTGTGCTGGGCTAAAGGTTGCTTTGGGATCTGGTCTAACGAGCATTACCGATCCAATTGTGACTCTGGGCGCATCAACTAACAACGAGGCATACGTCCTGTACGACCCGCCGACGGGTAACGTCACACTGGCGTCACCGCAAGCTATTCTCGGGGCTGCGAATGATATCGGCATCCGGATCACAAGCGGGGGTGCCGATGGCGGGAATAATGTGACTATCTCTGCTCCGCACGTCGATGGAGGAAGTGGCTATTCGAATGCCACCGCCATTTACATTGATGGCGGCACTAACAATACTGTACTGGGTGGCGTAATAACCGGCACGTGGCCTAGCTCTCCGATACAAATACGGACCGGTTCCACAAATGCACGCTTCGTTGGCACGACGATTGAGAGCGTCGCGCCAGGAAGATATGCCGTACAGATGACAGCTCCAAAAGGTCCCATCTTGGATGGAGTGCAAATACTCAGTGCTCAATATGGCGTAGAATTGGGCACCAGCAGTGGAGCAACCCTCACGAACATGATCAACTCAGCATCAGTCGTTCAGTACGATTTCAGTGGCCCTCCGACCAACTATACTATTTCTCCTTGATGTCTAAGGTCGGTGCTGACAATCACAGGCATTGGCTCGAGGTCCATCAGTTGCCGCCCTACTCGCCAGAGTCGAATCTCACGGAACGGCTGTGGCAGCACACGCGCAAGACGGGGACTCACAATCGATGCTTCGCTGGCACCGACTCCTTGGTCGCCACATTGACACGCGTCTTCGGAGAGATGCAGTCATGCCCGCGATCGATCAGTTCCTGCCTGGCTGCTTAATTGTTGATCTTTATGTCCCTTTAATTATGCGCTCCCGTATATTCCCGAAATCCGTGAACTGCAGCGTAGCGAATCGTGCAAGCGACCGTCCGGCAGGATTCTGCGTTGCCGGCACGGACAGGCACGGACATGCTATGCTTTATTGCAGAGGAGAAGAACATGAGACGCTTAGATATCGCTATCAAACATCGGTTGGGGGATCTGTTAGAGTTGTTTTCTTCGATGTCGGCTCCCTCTATCCCGGAGAACTCGGCCTCCCTTTTCTATCTGAGCCGACATCTCAAGTGGCGCTCTCTTGGTCATGCGCTCTGTCTCCAGAGGCTTTTTCAGTCGGAGCATAGGCGGCGAGTTGCGCTTTTCAATGCCTGGGTCCGGCGCCGCTTCGACGAGAACAACCGGTTTCATGGCGAGGGTTTTATATTGGAGCTACCGCCGGAGTTTCCAAACGCAAGAGAAGTAGTAATCAACGATCTTCGCGAAATCTATCTCGAAAACCATTACACGGAGGGATTTCCGTTTGGGCGTTTGATTCGGGACAACGACGTTGTGCTGGATTGCGGCTCTAACATCGGGGCTTTCGCAATCTATGCGACTTCCTGTGGCCGTAACATTCGAGTGTTAGCATTCGAACCGGAGCCGACGATTTATCGTGCTCTTGTTCACAACGTCGAGTTGAACAATCTGGAATCCCAAGTTCAGTGCTTTCCGTTTGGTCTTACAGATGAGGTGGGGAATTTTGGGCTGCGGTTTCGGGCGGATAGTTTCACGGAGAATCAGCTAACCGGTCGTGTCAGTGAGGGCGGGGTTCAATGCGTCACAATTGATTCTGCGGTATCGTCCGCCGGCCTGACACGTTGCGATGTGATCAAGATGGATATTGAAGGGGCGGAGCGGTTAGCGCTGGCCGGCGCCAGCGATACCCTGAAGAAGTTCCATCCTCGGCTTTCGATTGCCGCTTACCACATACCGAGCGATCCATTTGTGCTCAGTTCAATGGTGAGGCGGATTTGCCCGGAGTATAACGTGGTTGTTACGGCGGGCGCGCATCTTTCTGCATTTCACAGCGCGAACGCATAAAAACGCGGCCTCGCGCCTGGCGGCTTAGACCACGGAACCGAGGCAGGAAGATTAGCGAGAGAGCGAGATGGAGAGTATCAACTCCTGGTGACCGCCGGGACGATACGGCGGCTAGGGATTCCGATTGCGATGCCGGTAAGGACCCCGAATCCGTTGATGAACATGTCGCGGATTTCGAACGCCCGGCCCGGCACCAGCTCCTGACCAAACTCCAACGCCACGCCCAGCAGTATCGTGGCGAGGCAGTCAGCACGGCGAGAGACCGGCGTCTGACGGCCAAGAGCGCCAGCAGGGCCAGCCAGGTGTAGGCGCAGAAGTGCAGCACGTTGTCGCTGACGGGCAGCCTTCCGACGGCGCGCATCACGGGCGAACTGGGCGGGCAATAGCGAGCCGATCACGACGAGCAGGTTGCTTAGGAGCTAGAAAACGTATAGCAAGCGCGAGGACATGAGCATGAGGGCCTGGAGGACGAAACGGCGATCTTAGGGCGCATCGGGTTTTGGGCCGGTGTCCCGGATCAAGTAGTGCAGGATCGCCAAGAAGCCAAGAATTCCACCGCCCCAAAGGAGTAGTTCCCGCCGCGTGCGCTGCTGGGCTCTCTTGCGCTCTTCCGGCCGTTTCCGGGGACTGGACCGGGCGCGTTCCAGTAGATCAGACGAAGTTTTCAGAAACGACCTTGAGAGGCACTCGTGACATCGGTACAAGTAATAGCCGAAAACCTCCCGGAACCGTTCAATCGGTCCCGCCCTGCGCGACCGCCGTAGATGCTTGCTGCCGCACCTGGGGCAGATCGCCTCGCGCTGCGGCTCGGTCTTTGCAGGGGACGACGTCCGCCTATGAGATGGGGCCCGCTTGGAAACCACCGCCGGCTTGAGTTCCGGCGCCGCCGGCGGAGGAGTCTCAATGGTAAACTCTTCGTAACTAGACTCCGTGCGCATCTCGCCGGAGGCTTCGCGGAAAAAGAAACCAGCGCGAGTGGGGCGCTCCGATTCGGGATGAATGACTAGAGCAATCTGGTACGGGGCGGCGAAATAGCGGGAATGGACTTGCCGATCGCGTTCGGAAAGAAAGATCCGGCTGCGAAGATGGGAGTGATACCAGCCCAGAGCCTGCAGACCGTTCAGCTCGGGGTCCGTGGCGGGGGCTGAGATTAGCTGCGCCAGACGCTGCTCATCTCTTTCCGAAAGAACAAACCCCGGGCCCATGGCGTGCTCGCATTGCAGTGGCTTGGAGGCAAGGATGCGAATGCGGCCGGGCTCCTGGACGCCGAACAGGACGCCGCCTGTTTCCCGTCCGCCACGTTGCGAATTGAGGCCGAGCTCTACCTCTGGACGGATCTGCTCGAGTACTGCAGAGGAGCACTCCATCAGGAATGCACACGGCGGGATACGCCAGCTCTTGAGGTTGGTGCCGGGGCCAGTTTGCCACAGTTCTTCGCTAATTTTATCCACGCGGGTGATGAGCATATTAGATCACAATCGAGACACTAGCCGCATTCAGCAAGCGCAGCCGCGCTGCTCTCGCGTCCCCTGGCGCCGCCGTAAGCTCCTGCGCCACTGGAGGCGCGTTGTCGCCATCTATCGGGTGGGCACTGCCCAATCTGCTGGCGCAGAAACAAGAATTTCTCCACCGGTGTGGTCGCAGGCCTCGTCGACAACGTCAAACTAACCACCAGAGAATCGGCCGCCTTACTCACCTTCCATTTCCTAGAACTCGCGTTCCATGGCTCAGTAAGCACGCTGCCCCAACCCGAGTTTACCCATCCCCGTTTCTCACGAGCCCTAACTTTCTACGTCCTAGCGCTCCTCCGTAATGTGATACCCTCTCGCGTTAGTGGTTTTGTACTTTAACCTGGTTGCATTGTTTACCAGATTAGTGAGTTCGGTCCCCTCGCTCGTCCCTAGGTTCACGCCATATTCGGCATGCATTATTCTTACGTCATCTAGAAATGGAGATATCGGGCCTGTCATCAAGACCGCATAGGTAGGCCCGATCAGAATTGATTCCACTGTCAATCCATGAATATGAGGGCTGTTTGCTCCAGTCCGTAGTTGAACTGGACTGGACCGCCAAGCTCCGGTAATAACACCTCCGTTCACTACTGCGTCCGTACCGCCGTCTATGAAGAAGGCGCTCGCACCCGCGTACCCAATTCCTCCATCTACGGACGGGCGATTGATAAATGCATGATTACTCTGTATTCGAAACCCTATCTGTGACGGTCCGCCAAGGACAACCCTCGGCTCCACCACCGTCATATGCGCGGCGTTTTGCAACAGGAAAGCGTGAACGTGTGGCGAAGATCCGGCTCTCACAGTTATGTTAGACACGTTCACAACTCCGCTTAATACAGTCCCAATCTTGAGCCCAGCGCACCCAGCAATGGTCCCGCCCTGTCCACACGGATTGTCGATCTCTATATTGCTGCCATAAACGCGCTGTGCCCCACTTATATAGATCCCATGCTCTCCTGACTGCTCGACTCGTATTGCATCAAGAAACACGTTAGATGCATCTGCAACTACGATCCCACACGTGCCTGTTCGCGCCACAGACATGCGCGTTACGAAAACATCGCTAACAATTCCGCTGGTTCCGGGCTTCGCGTTATTGCCTATATACAAAGAGCCTCGGCCAGCCACCCGAATGTCAGAACGTGCTGCGTTGTCGAATCTCAAACCGTCAATCTCGATGAACTGAGTAGTTTCCCCACGGTTCGCGTAAATCTGAAAGCCCGAGAAAGCCACACTGTTGTAGCTAATGGTTGCACACCCAGGAGCCTCTGCGTGCAGCCTTACGTTAGAAATGTTATGGAGCATAAGTGGCGACGTGATAGTATACGTGCCACACCTAAACAAAACCTCGCGGTCAGAGGCTGCTGAAATCGCGGAATTGATCGGACCAGCAGCATTGATCGCCCCGGTCTTGTCAGCATTGTAGGGTGGGCCGGTGACGTCGATGGCGAGATTCGGCGCTGGCACCGGCGAAACTTGCGTAAGCGAAACAGATGCTCCGACCAAAAGCGGCAATATAATTCTCAATAGTAGCAATATAATCCTCAATTTAACCTCTCAAAGCAAAGACTAACATAACAGCGCTTCTCGGAAGAAAATCACCCTCGGGCAAAGTTGAGAAAGGCGTTCGACACAGGTCTTGGTTAACTCGGTGACCGATCTCTATGACCGGTGAGAGGGCGCTGAGTTCGTCGACGCCAAGCTTGCTGGTGTATGCGTTCGAGGGACTTCTCGCCGGACCATATGTCAGTGAATTCGATCTTGATATCTCGATCTGGCCGCAGCCCGACACCGGACGTCCGTCGCCGGACGAGGTTCGGCTCCGGCGAGTTTCTTAGCCTCTCCGCCGGACTTGTGCCCACCGCGCCGCAATTTGGAAAGGCTCCGACACCGCAGTTCACAACAATCTCGCCAATCTGACAAATTCTACGGCAAACCGCTTCTGCCCCTCCCGCGACCTCCACCATCTTTGTGGATCGAACTCCCGGCTTTGGCCCATTACGTTCACTTCAATTGCGGATTGAGTTCCGAGCCGACGGTAAGCTCCGCCAAGTCGCCGCGTTTTGTAATTAGGTAGCAAGATGATTGCCGACTTGACTCCGCGCTCCCTCAGATATTGGATCGTCTTATCCGCCTCCAGCTCATCCGGAAGGATCGCTGTCCGCAACCAATCGATTTGCGTCCCTGAGTAGCCTCTGTCTCGCAGCCACTTCTGCGCGAGTTCGCATTCGCTGACTCCGTACACTTCCGCACAACTCATGACGATATGCTTTGCGCGCCCCTCGCGCACCAGTCGAGCCGCCTCTTCCAGCGTCTCAATGCTCACATCCGCCCGGATGTAGTCTGCAGCGGGGACCACAACGACATCCGCGACCGACAATCCTCCAGGCGTCTCAATTAGATAGCGTCCCAAAGCCGAGAGCCAGCTCTCCCTGCCGAGCCAAGCGATGCTGAACGTTAGCAGAAGACCAGCCAAACACACCTTCAGCCCACGGCTCATATCCACGCTCCGAAGGTAACGGATGCCCTCCTATAATAGCACAAGTAGCCCAAGCGCGATGCTGTCACACCCAGTGTGTCGTTATCACGTTGTTCCTGTCGGGCATTGCGGTGATTGAGGTTTTTTTTTACAAAACCCAAGCAAGAACCGATCAGCGATAATGGTAAACCAAGTCCAGCGCCCACAAAGCCCGGGGCATTGCACCCGAAGGTTTCATTCCAAAACCGGTCGTCGTAGAAGAGTTTTACTACTTCGAGATCCCGCGCTTCGTGCGAGAAAAACAAACAATCGTCTTGTAACTTGGTCCAGGTATAGCAGATAACGGTGGCTACGGAAGACGGCAAATCGGCATCTTCGAAAATCAGGCAATAGCGCTCGTCATGCCGCTTCGGTAGCGAGTCTTCGAAGTATCCCTTCACAAACTCGCACACGGAGATATCGCCGAAGCGGGTCACATTTCGGTTGACTTCTTCCAGTGTTCCTTTCAGCTGACCTTCCGCGTAGGGCACCGCCCTGCCATCGTCGATATGGGTTACTTCTTCCTCCGGTGCCGGAAGGCCTTCATATGAATCGAAACATACTAACCGCCGACCGACAAGCTTACAAGCAAGCGACAAACTTGCAGCTGACATACCTTTGAAAGATCCGAATTCTGCGACTACTCCCTCGACACTGGCAGAAATAGAAATTATTGCATTTACGAGCGTTAGCTGTTCAAGGAAACTGCTGGCACTTCCCGCCCGTCGTGCATTGCGAAACACTTTCCAAATGAGCTTACATTTCTGATACCGAGTCAACACTCTATGCCGTTTCGCAAGAAAGGGAAACACGACGGATGGAGCGTAAAAACAACCAAGCCCGATTCGATGCAGGAATACCTGCCTGAGGTTCTGCATGTGCACCTCTTCTTACTTACTTCTTTTTTCGTTTGGGGGAACCGCCTCGGTCCTCAGCGGTACTCGTGGACCGGCATGCATTCTTTCGGATACGCTTGACAGCGTGAATCCCGACGACACGGCGTCCGAGTAGAACATCTTCACGGTCTCCAGCGAGTAATCAGAGAGGTCCTTCCCTAGCAAAGTGAGTTTCTTGAGGATGTCGTTCGTTGCGGTGATGATGTGGCAGCCGACAGCGTCGGCCTGGAAGATGTTCAGCAGTTCGCGTGGACTCGCCCAAATCAGTTCGGCGTTCGGAGCTTCTCGCAGTATCTCTACGGCGGCGGCCATGAATGGTACCGGATCGCGCCCGGTGTCAGCAATGCGTCCTGCAAACACAGAGACGCTCGCCGGTGCCTCTCCTGCGAGGGCTGCCGCCACCATCCGAACCTGGTCCAACGTCAGAAGTGCGGTCACGTTGAGCTTGATTCCGTCATGGCTGAGTCGACGGATCAACTCAACCGAATGCTCGCCCTTCGTGTTTGTGACGGGTATCTTGACGAAGACGTTGTCCGCCCAATCGGCGATTGTCCGCGCCTGGTCTTCCATCTCCGAGAACTCATCAGCGAACACCTCCAGAGAGATCGGGCGATCCGGTATGCACGTCAGGACGTCCCGCGCGAACGCCTCATAGTCCCGCACCCCAGCTTTGCGCATCAACGTAGGATTGGTAGTGAATCCCCGAATGACCGGGTTTCGGTACATCTCCAGCATCCCGGCCTTGTCGGCACCGTCAGCGAAGATCTTGACCTTGAGTTTAGAGAGAGATTTCATATTTAGATCGATCCTTTCTGCCTTCTTGAAGAATCCAGTCGGCCGCCTCCGGCAGAGAGCCAACCGTGAAATCAGGAGGCGCCGAGGGACCTCGTTCGCCGTAGCCGTACTCGATCCACAGCGCGCGCTGGCCTGCCTCAACGTCGCGCCAACGATCCCCAACCATGTAACTGGCCGGAAGGGAAATACCGTGCTCTTTGGCTGCAGTCAACAGGAGGCCCGGCTTGGGCTTTCGGCACTCACACGCATCAGCATCATCGTGGTAGCACACGTAGAACCCATCCAACGGCAGCGCCTTGCGCAACGCGGTGTGCATCCCTTTCCACCAATAAACGCTGCTGTGTGCCGCGTGCGACGTCGGGTTGATTGGTTACGACGTACAGCGAGAATCCCTCCTTTCTCAAGGCCGAGAGCGCTGCCGGGGCTTCGGGAAGAATCTCCAACTCATCCGGGCTGGCAGGTGGATAGGGCTTTCCTTCGCGGACAACGGGCCGGTTGAGCCCTCCGGGGACACTCGTTCACTCCACCGACTCCCACTTTGTCTCCACCTGTTTGAGGTCCGGGTGCGACACCACCAAGTGCCATACCACCGCCTGGAAAGCCTCAGTATGCGGCGTGACATGGACCGGGTTGACCGTAGGAATGATTACGCAAGCGTCCGCAACCTGGGCGGCGTAACCGCCGTCGCGTCCCACGATAGCCGCGATTTTCGCGCCCACCGAGCGGGCATACCGTAGCGCCAGCACCAGGTTGGGGCTGACGTTCTTCTCCAAGTTCCCGCCTCCCACCGAAAAGACCAGGATGCAATCTTCCGGCCGCAGCCGGCTGGTCCGCAGCCAGGACTCGAAGACTCCCGGCCATCCCTCGTCATTGGTGCGCGCGGTCAACTCCGAAACATTGTCCGTGGGGGCGTAGGCTTCGAGTCCGGCGATCTTGCGGAAATCGTTGACCGCGTGGGAGGCGTTGGCCGCGCTCCCGCCGACGCCCAGGATGAACAGCCGGCCGCCCCTGGAGCGGATCTCGGCCAGCGCGGAAACCACCCTGTCGATCGCAGCGGCATCCAGCTGCGCCGCGATCTGCCCTACTTCCTGAAGGTACCGTTTCGAAAACTCACTCATAACATGCCACCTGTCCGCGCCACACGCTCCAGCGCAGAGATGCCCTCGAAAGAGCCGATTTCGTAAGAGCGCTCCCCTACTTCAGGCGCGGCCAACCGGTCGTGTACCCTAACAGGTTGCGGGAAAAGGGTATTCGGGGGCCAAAACCGGCCCAAAACGGTGGATGCTCGAACGTAGAATCAATAGCTTACGAGCGTTAGTAAGTGTCAATTGGGTACTCCAAAGGAGTTTTTCCGCAACCTGCTAAGACTCTGGCACAGGGTCGTCAGATCGCATGGAGACTTCGGGAGATCGGCGAAAGCCGAATCGCCGGAATACCTCGAGGCCGTAATCGATGTGGTGCATGTTCGGGTTACGCTGCTGCTTCGAATATGTCACGATGCGGCCATCGCGGAACTCCACGTTGCTCTCATCCCACTGGCCATCGTTCCGGAAAACCGTCAGCAACCCTTGTTTGCCCGCCATCCGAAAAGCCTCCTCCGCGGCACGATAGTCGCAGGGAAGATAGGAGCCTCCGTACATCAGAAAAACCGATCCGCCGAGCAACGGCAGCGCGACGTGGACTGCATCCGCCGTTCCCAAGGGCTGCACGCCATCCCACGAGTACTCCACTTCGAGACCGAACCCGCTGCCATCACCCACGAAATCCCGAATCATCTCGCCCAGGTAGCCTACGCACAACACAACCCTTTCCCTGCCCCGGTCGCGGACCAGCCGAAGCTGGTGGCTGACAAAAGGCTCTCCGTTGATCGGAACCAGCGACTCGGGCATGGTTTCGGTGAGTGGCCGGAGACGCGTCGCCAAACCTCCCGCGAGGATTGCCAACGGCAGCATTACAACTTCACGACTGAGCCAGCACACGGGTCCCTTCGAAGTCGAACCGGAACCGCACTTCGCGTAAGCCCGCTTCGCACATCGCGCGCCGCAGACGGGTCTTGTCCTCGGTATAGAACATCAGGAAGCCGCCGCCACCGGCGCCGATCAGCTTGCCCCCCAAAGCGCCGTTCTTGAGGGCCAGATCGTAATACTCGTCGATCAGGCCGGTGCTCATGCCCGCGCTTCGCTTCTTCTTGTTCTCCCAGTGCACGCGCATGATTTCGGCAAAGCGGCGCAGGTCACCCGACTCGAATGCCGCTTTGCTTTCGTAACCCAACTGTTTCACGCAGTGGAGGTTCTCGAACATTTCCTGGTCGCCCTGCTTGCTGCGAACATCCTGATCTCTCAGGATGGCCGACGCTTCTCGCGTGTGGTTCGTAAAAAACAGGACCAGGTTATCTTCCAGGTTGTGCAAGGTCATCGGGTCCAGCCGCAGCGGAGTCACCGCGACGCGATCGTCGGGCTGGAATTCGAAGCACGTGATGCCGCCGAACGACGCGATGTACTGGTCCTGCTTGCCGATCGGCTCTGCCAGCAGATCCAGCTCAATGTGGCACGCTTGTTCCGCGAGTTCTTGCATGCTTATGTTATCCCGTTTCATGCTGTGGAGTGCCCGCAGCAGCGCGGTTGTGAAACTTCCGGACGATCCCAGGCCTGATCCGGCCGGAATGTCGGACATGCTGGCGATCTCGATGTGCGGAACGCCGAGGTTCATCAGCTTCAACGCCTCGCGCACGATGGGATGTTTCACGTCCTCCGCGCGTGCGACAACCTCCATCTTCGAGTACTTGACGATCACTTCCGGGACGAATGTCTCATGCAAGGTAATATAGACATATTTGTCGATCGCCGCGGAGATCACGAAGCCGCCGTGCTGGCGGTAGTACGACGGAAGATCCGTTCCGCCGCCCCCTAACGAGATTCGCATCGGACTGCGCGTGATGATCATCGGGATGCCTCTGCGTACACCTTCTCAATAACGCGCAGCGCTGCCTGCGCATCTTGAAGGCCGGGAACGGGGTCGCGCCGTAGCCGGATATCCTCCAGGAAATCAGCGAACTCCGTGTCCCAGGAGTTATCGGCCATGGGATACTCCCAAATAGTTGTCTCCGGCGGACCCATCTGCGATGACATCCGGTAGAACGCCAACCGCTCCACGCCATAACTGCCACCCAATCCCGAAATCTCCAGCTTGCCTTGCCGCCCGTAGATCTCCAGGGAAAACAGGTTCTTCCATTCCGTCCAGGTGGCGTGCAGGAACGCCGCTTTGCCGGCGAGGGTCGTCAGAATGAGAAAGGCGTTGTCTTCCACTGGTATGTTCCAGAAGTACGTGCCGATGTGACCCTGCACGCGCTCGAAGTCGCCCAGGAACCATCGGGCTAGGTCGATCAGGTGCACGCCCTGGTCCAGCAGTTCTCCTCCCCCGGACGCCGCTGGATCAGCTCGCCACTCTCGCTCGTACCCGACACGTCCTCCATGCCCATACCGCCCCCGGACGAACATCATTTCGCCCAGCGCTCCCGAGAGAAAAATCCGCCGCGCTTCCTGAAGGGCCCTGTGATACCGATGGTTGAAACCCACTCTAACGGAGACCCCGGTACGCTGCGCTTCCCGCAGCACGGCGTCCAATTCCGAAGCCCTCCGCGCGCCCGGCTTCTCGAGGAGGACGTGTTTTTCAGCCGCGGCGGCCGTCTCCGCGACCACAGCAAGCTGGTCGTGGGTGGTTGCCACGATGACGATATCGACCTCATCGTGAGTCGCGGTCGTGCGCCAATCGGTGGACGCTTCGGCACCCGGGAATCGCGCGGCCAGTTTTTCCGCCCGTTCGAGCACCGTGTCGCAACAGACACGGACCCTGCAATCGCCCACCGCCTGGGCACGTTTTGCCCCGATCAAACCGCTACCGATGATCGCGACCGCATGCCGCTCACGCACCGCCCCACGCCTTTCCCCGTTCTTCGGGTACAATCCTCCTAAGCGTGTACACGTCCGTGTTCCGGAGATCTTCGACGTGGTCGTGTAGGGTGCGCCAGGGATCCCACACCGCGCTGATCAGCTTTCCGGTGATGCCGGTCGATTCCTCCGAGGCCAGATAAACGATCAGCTCGGCGGCGAGCCTCGCGTCCGACGCGCCGCCGGCCACAAGCTTCCGCACTCGCTCATATTCGGTAGCGCCGACCCGGTCCGCTCCGGCCCTTAGCGTTTCCTGCATCATTGCGGTGTTCATGGCCCCCGGCGCGATGCAGTTTACGCGGATTCCAAGATTGGCGACTTCCGCCGCGATCGTCTCACTGAACCGGACGAGGGCGCACTTGGCCGTCGCGTACGCCGAGAAACACGGCCGCGGAGTGGTAGCGCCACCGCCAGAGAGATTGACAATGCTCCCTCCGACACCTGCTTCACGCATCCAGTCAACCGCGAGCTTGCAGAGTTCAGCAGGAGCGAGCAGGTTTAGCTGGACGGAATTCCGCCATTCGGACCAATCGTTGTCCGCCACCATCCCTATCGGCCCGATAGTGCCGGCGTTGTTCACCAGAATGTCGACCCGGGACCATAGTCGGCGCGCTTCTGCCAGAACCGCCTGCGGGGCAGCCGGATCACCAAGATCGGCGGGAAAGGCGTGGGCCTGCTGCGCCGTGGCACTTCCTGCCAGACGGTCCCGAACCTCGCATAAGGCGGCTCCCGACCGGGCCACCAGCAGAAGGTCGGCGCCTTCCCTCCACATGGCTTCCGCGACTGCCACGCCCAGTCCGCGCGAACACCCCGTGATGATCACCTTGTTTCCCTGCAGCTTCATAAAGCAGACTGGCGGGTGTCCAGCACCCACTGGTTCTCCTGCAGGTAAGCCAGAGTTCTCTCGACGGCCCGCTGGATGGATAGACTCGGCTGCCAACCCAGGCTCCGTATCCGGCTGCATTTCAGGAAGATGAACGGGCTGTCCCCAACCCATCCGCGCTCGCCCCCAGCGTAGGTGCGACTGGGGTTAAGTCCCAATGAAGCGGCGATCCAACCAATCGATTCGTCCACCGTGCAATACTCATCCGTTCCCAAATTGAAGATGTTGACCTTACCACTAGCTTTCTCCAGCGCAAGAAGCACGGCATCCACGCAATCCCGTACATAGAGATAGGACTTTCGCTGTTTACCGTCGCCTAGGACGTGAAGCTTCTCTGGGTGCCGCAATAGCTGTTTATAGAAATCAAGAACATGACCGTGCGTATACCGTTCACCCAGAATTGAGACGAAGCGAAATATCCAGCTCTGCATTCCGAAGGCTTCGCAGTACGCCGCGATCAATCCTTCGCCAGCCAGCTTCGAGGTGGCATAGAACGAAGTCTGGAGAGGAAACGGCGCTTCCTCGGGTGTGGGGAAAACCTTCGACTCCCCATACACAGAGCCTGTCGAAGCAAACGCAATCCGCTGCACGCCGCATTCGTTCATGGCCTCCAGCACGTTGGCAGTGCCGATCGTGTTTTGCTCAAGGTCTTTTCGTGGGTGCTCTGGCCCGCCTCGCACGTCGGCGTTGGCCGCCATGTGAAAGACGGTGTCTACGCCTGCCATCGCCGCTTTCAGTTTCGGCAGATCCAGAAGATCGCCCTCACAAAGCTCGAACGAACTCGACTTTCGTGAGTTTTGAAGGAACTCCGAACGGCCAGTCGAGAAGTTGTCGTAACCCCGGACCAAATGTCCGTCCTCAATCAGACGGTCGGTTAAGTTGCTGCCGATAAAGCCGGCCGCTCCAGTGACAAGGACTTTCATCATTATCGATATGTTTCACAAGAGAAACGAAAGCCGTACACCGCTGCCAAACCGCTAAACGCTGCCGGTGAGAGACCGCCCAGACATAAGTGTCAGCCGACGTCTCATATCTACGCTCCGAAGGTCGCCATCGCCTTGGGCTCTACCATCCGTCTCAGCAAATGCGCGCTCGGACTATAGTCGAGCACCGTCTCCTTCAGGGCTACGACCAGCCGGCCGAGGTCACGGGCTTCGCAGATCTCTCGCAGGCAACTGAGCCATGTCAGCATGTCGCCTTCCGGCATGCCGTTACCTACGAAAATGCGGATCTTCTCATGGGCGGTGGGCGCCGTGTTCTCAAGCATCGTGCTCAACTCTTCATAGAGCTTCTCGCCGGGGCGCATGCCGGTGAATTCAATCTTAATGTCTTCATCCGGTCTCAGCCCCGAGAGCAGAATCAGGTCTCTGGCCAGATCGACGATCTTTACCGGCTCGCCCATGTCGAGGACGCAGATCTGACCGCCCTCTCCGATGGCCGAGGCTTGCAGCACGAGCTGGCACGCTTCGGGGATGGTCATAAAGAAGCGCCGCATGTCGGGATGCGTCACCGTCACCGGGCCGCCAGCCGCGATCTGCTTCTTGAAGATGGGGATGACGCTACCGTTCGAGCCCAGCACGTTACCGAAGCGCACGGCGACGTACTTGGTGTGCCCGTTCTGTAGGGCCAGAAGCAGCAGTTCGGCCACTCGTTTGGTGGCACCCATGATGTTCGTGGGCCGGACTGCTTTGTCAGATGAGATCATGACGAAGTCGTCGACTCCGTGCTCGGCCGCAGCCACGGCGACGTTGTATGTGCCGAAAACGTTGTTTTCGATGGCCTCGAACACATGCGCCTCCATCATGGGGACATGCTTGTAGGCGGCGGCGTGATAGACCACCGATGGCCTGTGTTGGCGGAGGACCTCGTCCAGGCGAACGCGATTCTGTACGCTCCCGATTTCGGGACAGAAGGGAACCTGGGGGAAGGACTGGCGCATTTCGCGATCGGTTTCAAACAGGGGAGATTCGGCGATTTCGAATCCCACGATCCCCGCGGGGTTGAATCGTGCGATCTGACGACAGAGTTCGGAGCCGATAGATCCGGCCGCGCCGGTGACCAGCACAACTTTGCCTTCGAGTGTGCCGCGAATTGGGTTCTCTTCCAAACTGACGGGATTACGGCCAAGGAGATCTTCGACGGCGACGTCGCGGATTTGGCGCGCGAGTCCGTTGCCTTCGATGATTTCCGCGAGGGCGGGGATAGTGCGACACTTGAGTCTCGCAGCATAGCAGTGCCTGAGAACCCTGGTCATTTCAGCGCCGGTCGCGGAAGGGATCGCGATCAAGATCTCGAAAATCCCGTGGCGTCGTGCGAGTGTAGAGAGACCATCTCCAGAACCCAAAACCCTGATGCCTTGGATAGTCAGCCCACGCTTGTGCGGATTGTCATCGATGAAGCCACAGACGGCGTAACGGAGTTTCGGGTTGGAGCGTATCTCGCGAAGCAGAGAGACACCGGCGACTCCCCCCCCGTAGATGAATATCTTAGAGAGAGGTGCGGAATTAGGGCCGGGACCTACCGAGTCCCATACGATTCGGACCAAGACGCGTTGGCCGGCCGTTGCCAGGAAACAGAGGAGCAAATCCAAGATGAAAAGTGAGCGCGGATAGCCGGCCGGGGCTAGCAAGAGTATAGCAACGGCGCCCAGCACGGAACCGAGAAAGTTACCGAACGCGAGTCGGACAAGATCATAAGTGGAAACAAAGCGCCACCAGCCGTGATCGAGGTTCAGCAGCCGGAAGACGATCAGTTTGACCGGAATGCAGATAAGCAATGCCCAAAAAAGGTGCTTGCGATGCACGCTCGGGATAACAAATTCAAACCGAAGCAGAAAAGCAGCGATGATACACAGCGAGAAGACGCATATCTGGGAGAGCCCGATGGCAAGGCGATGAAAGCTACTCCACCGCTCACCTCGGATGAGTGAATTCAACCAAGCTGTGAGTGACATAGCGGGCCTTAACCTAATTGCGTGACGACCTCTCGGGCTCCTGGCGGAGGATAGCCTAGAAGAGGCTCCTGACGCGCGGCCACGCGGATGACGAGTGGGTCGAGCTTCCAGCCGCGAAGCAGGCATCCAAGCGCGCGGAGAGCAGTGGGTTTGGAGACTATAGCAAGCACGGTGAGAATGACCAGCCAAAGGTCGACGCACAAGCTCCGGTGTTCAATGTAGGCTAGCGCAAGCCGGCTCTTCCAGGGGCGAATGATCTGGTTATAGAGAAGGTCCGGGTCGGCACTGCCCTTAAGGATGTCACCCTCATCGGAGAAAACGATGGATGCGGGATCAGTGATGCCGGGACGGACCGTGAGCATGCGCCTCTCGGCGTGCGTGTAAAGCTGGGCATCAGTCAGGAGCTGGGGCCGTGGTCCGACAAGGCTCATGTCCCCTTTTAGGACGTTCCACAGTTGGATAAGCTCATCGAGTTTGTAAGCGCGCACGAACTGGCCAACGGGTGTGATACGCCGGTCAGTGGCGGAGGTAGATGAACCGCCGATCTTGTCGGCGTTAACCACCATGGAGCGGAACTTGACCATGCGGAACGTGCCGCCGCCGCGAGCTGCGCGTGACGCGATGTAAAACGGCGACTGGCGGTCCTGGAGCCAGATGGCGAGCATCACTGCCAACAAGAGTGGCGAAAAGAGCAGCAGACCGGCCGATGCGGCCAGGATGTCCAGGGCTCGTTTCAGAATCATGCGAGAGCAGGGACGGAGACGCCCAGCCTGGCGGACACGGTTCGAGTTATGGCCCCGGCGTCCAGAGCATAAAACTTTCGGAGGTATTGTTGACTCCCAACCGCCGATGAGAAGGTGTTGCGGAGCCCCACGCGCACGAAGAAGCCCGGAAAGACTCCGGCTTCCATGAGAACTTCGGCAATAGCGCCGCCCAGGCCACCGTCCACAGAGTGTTCCTCGATGCTGACTATGCCGCCCGTTTCGGAAGCGGCGGCCGTGAGCGTATCGGTGTCGAGGGGCTTAACCGTGTGGACGCTGAGGACGCGGCAGAAAACGCCCTGCTCGGCCAGAGCATCCGCGGCCACAAGGGCCTCTCCGAGGATTCCGCCGGTAGCGGCGAGCGTCACGTCCGACCCATCGCGAACGGTTCGTATGCTGCCAGGCCGAAAGGTCTCGCCGGGTTGCGCAGTCGGCGGCGCGGCGGACTTGTCGAGGCGGAGGTAGGCAGGACCGCGATGCGAGACGAGATAGCGGCTACATTCGGCGGCTTCCCAGAGATCGCCGGGGGAGAACACCAACATCCCGGGAAGCGAGCGGAGGATGGCCAAGTCCTCGGTGGCATGGTGGGATATACCAAGGGCTCCGTAGCTCATCCCGCTGCCGACACAGACGATCTTTACGTTAGCGCCGTGGTAGCAGATGTCGTTGCGTATCTGCTCGAGACAGCGGAGCGTCGGGAAGTTGCCGATGGAGTACGTGAATACGGTGTGGCCTTCGAGGGCCAGACCGGCAGCGAGGCCGGACATGTTCTGCTCCGCGACACCAACATTCAGGAACTGACGAGGGAAGCGAGCGACGAAGTCGTTCAGGACGCCAAAGCCGAGATCACCTGTAAGGAGTAGGAGTTCCGGGTGCTGAGGAGCGAGTTCAGTTAGAGTGCGGACGAAAGAGTCTCTCACGGCTGGCCCTCCAGTTCGGCGAGTGCGGCATCAAACTCGGTGCCCCTGGGAATCCGGTAATGCCATAGCACGGTGTTTTCCATGAAGCTGACGCCTCGGCCCTTGGTAGTGTGCGCCATCAGGCAGGAAGGCTTGCCAGATTTGAACGGTAGGGTGCTGAGAGCCGCCCGGAGGGACCCGTGGTCGTGGCCGTCGACTTCTCGGACGGCCCAACCGAAGGCGGTCCATTTATCAGCAAAGGGCTCAAGTTCCAGCACATGAGAGACTGGAGCAAGACCCTGAATCCGGTTGTAATCCACTATGGCAACCAAGTTCGAAAGCCCGTGATGAGCGGCAAAGAGAGCGGCTTCCCAGGTGGAGCCTTCGTCACATTCGCCGTCGCTTAACAGGCAGAAGACCCGGTGGGAGGCGCGCCTGGCCGCGGCGGAATAGGCCATTCCAGCGCCAATGGAAAGTCCATGGCCCAGAGAACCGGTGGACACATCGACACCAGGCACCTCGTGCGACACATGGCCGCAAAGAATGGAGCCGTTCTGGTAGTGGGTGAGAAGCTTCTCGACCGGGAAGAATCCGCGCTCCGCGAGCGCAGCGTAGAGACCGGCCCCGGCGTGGCCCTTGCTCAGTACAAAGCGATCGCGGCTCGAGCGTTTCGGCTCCGCGGGATCTACGTTCAGAATGCCGTCATAGAGCACAGCGAGGATATCACTGCAAGAGAAAATCGCGCCGATATGGGATCCGCCGCCTATGCTGGTCATCCGCAACGCGTGAGTGCGAATGCGGCGCGCCAGGGAATGCGTGCTGTTCGAAGATGTGAGACTCATTGCCCGTATCCGTAGAAGCTTCGAATGTTTTCGCAGACGTAATGGACGTCGTCGTCCGAAAGCGACATATTCATTGGCAGCATGAGCAGGCGCTTGAATAGCCGATCGGTATAAGGCAGGTTCTGCGTAAACCCGAGAGCTTTCAGGTGATGAATGGCCTGACCGTTCCACTGAATCAGCGTTCCAATTCCGTTATCTTTCAAATGCGCCTTGAGTTCGTCGCGTTTTTCGGCCTCGATCTCATAGTTCTGGTATATGTCGAAGTGGTCAGGATCGGAGTTCGGGGCAGGGGGAAGCACGACATCAACAACGTCACCGAGGCATTCAGTATAGAGCGCGGCGATCTCGCGGCGCCTGCACATGACCTGGGTGTATTTCTTGAGCTGGAAGTGCAGCATCGCTGCCTGCAAGTTATCGAGCCGCGAGTTAAAGCCCCACCGGACTACATCGCCGACAGCGTTGCGGCCAAAATTGCAGAGTTCAGAGGCATATTGGTACACTTCGGTGTCATCCGTTACGACTGCACCGCCATCCCCCAGGCAACCCAGCACTTTGGCAGGGTAGAAGCTAATGGCTGCCGCCGCCCCGAAACTGCCTGCACAACGTCCTTTGAAACGTGATCCCAAAGCTTGGGCCGCGTCCTCGACAATGAGCAGTCCGTGCTTACCGGCGATCCGGGCAAGCGCATCCATATCGCACGTGCGGCCGTTGAGCTGGGTGGGCATGATTGCCCGAGTGCGCGCCGAGACTGCCGCCTCGACGGCGGCGGGATCGATGAGATGATCGGGCCCGCAATCGACTGGTACAGGCTTGGCGCCGGCGAAGTGGACTGCAACCGCCGTGGCCAGCATTGTGTGGGAGCTGAGAATGACCTCGTCGCCAGCTTTGATGCCCGCTGCCAACACCGCAACCTCCAGGCCGTCGGTCGCATTGCCGACTCCAAGGACATGGCGTACTCCGAGGAACGATGCCAAGCACTTCTCGAACACCTCAAGGTCTATTTGTTTGATGAAAGCTCCCCGGTGTCCGACGTCGCAGAATATCTGCTGGAGTTCTGCCTCCTGCGACGTAAAGAGAGCGGGGTAGTTGAAGAATGGAACGCTGCACATGATGCATGACCGTGAATGTGGGTTATTCGAGAACGGCTAGAGCGATATATAGATCCATTTCAGGCGGCGCAGCCACAGGTAATGTAGCCCCACGGCATCGATAGCACCGACGGTCGCCGGGGCAGATGGAGTTGCCCAATTCGTCGAACGCGATAACGGCACCCTTGGCAGCCGCGGAAGAAACGTTTCCAGAGCAACCTCGGTGAATTCGTACATGTCCGCATCCCGATAGACGCCGCCACGTCATAGCTTCTGCCGCCTTGGAGGCGCGCAACGAAATCAAAGAGTACGCCTTATGGAGGGCTGGAAAGCATGGGCAGTTCCGCGCTAACCTATTCAACAGCTTAGCTATTGATGTTAAGCCAGGAGGCCGTGTCGCTTTGCAAGGGATCCTGCGGCCGAACACCTCATCAGTTTTTTGATCCTTCTCGACCAACCCTGGCAACAACATGTTGGGCGGCAATCCGGCGACGGCCTCTATGTAATCGGTCCGACTCCCAGATTTCTCACATTCCGTGCCGTGTCCGTGGCGTCCTCATCATGACAGTAACCGCCAGCAATTACTGACTTTCAGGTGCCGCCTCTCCCCACTGCCCTATCCGGCCATCACAGTGCCCCGCTGGCTGATTTTGTCGCGCAACGTCAGCTTGATCAACTTGATGCTTTCCAGTTCAGATGCTTCTTCTGGAGAGAACTGAACGCCAAAGGTCTCTTCGAGTGCCAGCACGAGTGTTACGTGAGTCACGCTATCCCACGCGTCTAGATCATCCATGCTTAGTCGGTCACCAAACTTATGTTCGGATACGTCAAATAGATCCATGAAGATCTGCTTCAGTTTATCGTCCACATTTCACCTTCCGCCATGCACTTCAATTCGAAACAGGTCGTTTTCCTTGCCTTCCATCGCGGCTAACGTACACTTATATACTTTACCACCATCTAAACGTTGTTCAAGCAGCTCGAAACCATTTCTGTCAAGAAACTGAGCGCAAACGCTATTGCGAGCGGTTGGAATATACTCAGCTCGCACCTCGCAGTATCCGAGCCTTTTCAACATTGATAGGATCGCCGCAAACCACCCGTCCTCGACGGTCCGCCCGAGCGCGCGGCAACTCATAAGATAAGTGTCCAGCTCGACAACCCCAAGGGGTTTAGGCTTTAAGATAGCCATCAGCACACGTCCATAGTCCCCAAATCGGTCGCACAGTGCTCCTACGAAGATCATCGCTCCACGCTCGTTCGCACCGAGCAGTTCTGCCTCCGAGTAGCGACGAGCAGTGAGGTTAAACTGGTTTGTCCTTTGCGTGAGCTGCGCCGCCCGACTCAAGTGGCGATCGGCGACGAACTCTTCAATCGTAGCCACCATCTTGAGATCGCGAAGGTATGCAGAGTGGTCGGTGGCCGCGTCTTCAAGCCTTTTCCGCTGGCGGTCTGCGGTGTAATTGGCCGCCCTAATCTTGTCCTCCGCCGTGACTGAGAGGCAATCAATCCATTCGCACAGCGGAAGAACCGACGGTACCAACCATGGTTGCGCCGGCATCTTCAGGCATCGCACCTGAGGCAATGCGGATCGTACGAGATCTAATTCGAAGTCGTTGTCGTCGATGAACAGTACGCTGTCCAAACCAAGGTTGAGCTCTGCAGCGATATCTTGAAGGTTCGTGACCTTGTCCGTCCAATTTGCACGGATAGCGGAAAACTCCTCCCACTTCAATGCGACACCAGAGTGTTGTTCGAACACCGACTGAACCAAGCTCTCATCGTTTTTGCTGTTTAACGCAAGCAGGTAACCGAGCCGACGCAGTTGGCTTAGCTGGTGCTGGAACTGCCGATAGCAAGACCCCGGATACGTATCCCCGAGTTCGATTGCGTTTGGCCCGTCCTCGCCAACCACGCCGCCCCAGAGCGTATTGTCGCAGTCGACCACGATGCACTTAACGGGCGAACGACGAAACACCAACGAGAACAAGTCGGCCAGAGCCGATGCGAGGGTGTTTAGTGCCTGAGTTGAGAACGGTTGCATCGAGGCGGCATAGTCGCGCGCCGACCAGAACGACGAGAGACCCATTCGGCTAGCCAGAAACTCCACATCCCAGATGACCAAATGCGGATAACGAGTGGATAACTGAGCTAATCGCCTATTCAGCACTGAGATCTGATACCGGCCGTGTTCCGGAATACGGCAAGTGTAGTTTCTCGCCAGAACCGACTCCGGAAGAGCAAAATTGGCTACGATGACTTGCCCGGTAGAAGTCCCGACGAGGCTTTCGACGAGGTGAAGAAAATGCTCGACGGCGGCATTTAGAGCTCCCGGAGGCGGAGCGTCGAAGAAGGACCCGGCGAGCGCGTCCGGGAGTACGAAGAGAATTGTCGCATCGAAGTGTCCGGGGTCCAGGAACAACTCCCGCCGGACTATTTCCTCGGCAAAGTTCCCGAGCCTCCCGCTGCGAATCGACGCCGCAAGCCCGCGGCGGGCAAGCTGAGCAACCAGGGGCGGCACGAGAGGCTCGATTGTAAAGCTCCGCAGCAATGCGATGTCTAAAATAGTGACATTGCCGGGCAGCTGATTTGCGGAAATCGCCTCCTGTACCTGGCGAGCAACCTTGTTCTGGATCGATAGGCTGGGCCCCTGGCTCTCGAGCTGTTGGACTATGTCGGTCCAGGCTATTTGGGAAGTGGCGCTCATTGCATCCGCTCCCCGCCATCGAGGGACAGCATGACGCCGTTTATCTGGTCGGCTGCAGGAGAGATCAAGAACATGATCGCGTTCGCCACGTCGACCGGCTGGGTAAGTCGCCTGGTCGGAGTTCGCCGAGCAGTGAGTTCTTTCGATCGTTCCGAAACGCCTTCTGTCATTGAAGTAGGCATGAGGCCCGGGAGAACGCCGTTACCAGTGATTCCATACGGCCCGCACTCGGCAGCGACCGACTGCAGCAGACTGCGCATGGCCACCTTCGCGAGGGTGTAGGCCGTCAAGCCTACGATTGGAGTCGAGACCGCATAATTGGTTACCACACCAACGATGCGGCCGAATCTTCTTTCTTTCATGAATGGCAGCGCCCTTTGGATCAGCCCTAGGTGGGCGCGCAGGGAGACATTTAAGTGAGGTGCGATGTCGTCGTCCCATATTAGATCCTGCAGCGGTACCGCAACAGGACGAGGGCTGGCGTTTAAGACAAGTACCTGAGGCGGCGCGAGTTCCTCAGCGATCTGGTCCATGATACGCGCCTCCTCGCCAACTTTAGACAAATCGGCCTGCACCATGATCGCTCTCACGTCCGGATATTCCGACCGGAGGCGCTTGCACAAGATCTGACAGCGCTCCTCTTCGCCTCGAAAGTGAATTGCAACATCAAAACCCGCAGCGGCTAACATTGAGCACAGACGGCTGCCGACCCCGCCAGCTCCCCCAGTGACCAAAGCAACGCGCCTCGACGTTGAATCACTGGAGAGAGGCGCCATAGGGCCCTCCCTCTGAAACGAAGTAGGCGTCGTCACAGTTGCGCTGGGCAAAGTCACCTGACCAGTTCCCGACAACACGAGCTCCCCATGCCCATCGAATACTTCGGTGTGAAGGGTGAGCGCCATCTGACCGGTCGAGACGTGTACTACTTCTCCAATGACCGTGAGTGTGTCGCCAACTCGAACAGGCTTATGCCAGGCGAGACTCTGATGCGCCCACAGCGCGCCAGGCCCGGGCAGGTGGATACCGACTAGTCTCGACAAAAAGCTCGCACAAGCCATCCCGTGGACGACGCGCCGCGACAGGCCAACGGCGGCAGCAAATTCGTCGGACAAGTGCACCGGATTCGTGTCGCCGGTCAGGTCGACAAATCGGCGAACAACCTCCTCAGTAATCTCAACCTTGAAGGAGCGGCGATCTCCAATGCTGAAATCAGCTATGTTCGCGCGGACCTCAGGCATCATGCGCGACCAATTCCTTGATGAGCGCGCCGCTCCTAAGGTGAGGCCTTCGCCAACCGTTCTGTTTCGCTCTCCCCGGCCCCACGATGTTGGAGAACGGGGGAAATGACTTCGAAACCTGGCAAAACGAGTGAACGATCGCCCCCGTACCCAACGTTATGTTCGGCAGAACTACGGTATGTGGGCAGACAGTAACATAGTCCTGTATCTCGACGGCGCCCTTCACAACATACTGCCGATCCCGCGGGGCACAATGGGACATGCTAGTTAACTGATCGGGCTGGTGGGGGTCGGAATGGGCGTTCGTTGCGCTGTAAATGCATACATCAGATGAAATGGCAACAAAATCGCCCACTCGTATCCGGCCGCCACCGCTTAATAATGAGGACGGGCCGACAAAAGAATAGTCGCCTATTGCGATCTCACCACCATCCTGGTCCGCCACACGCGCACCAGCAGAGATACGGACGTTCGTTGACAGAAAGCAATCATGCCCGACTTCGACCCGCTCGGCACCATATATCTCGACTCCCTGATCGATCAGGGTGTCCTGGCCGAGAGACCTAAGCCTCGCCTTCCAGTAGCAGCTCCGCAGGGCGAATCCGATAGGATCTCGACCGGCATACTGCGCGATGGGAGATAGAACCCAGGCAACGATCGGGATCCTAGCACAGACGAAAACGATCGCTTGTATCATGCCCAAGCAACTTCTTAAGACAACTGCGATGACGTTCCATTTAAAAGTCCGCTGGACAGAACATCGGTCGTTCAACTTGCCTTGTAGCATCGCAAGGATAACGTCAGAGGTGTACACCAACCACCCCTGCTTGTGAGCTTCGGGTTTTGGTAAGACACGCCAAGCCCTCGCGATTTCGTCTGATTCCACTAGTACCTCTTTCCCTCGACGGCAAAATGCTCCCTCACACGAGAATTGCCGGAACAGCTGCCTTGCCACGCCAGTCCGCCCCCCACATGGCGATCACAGACGACCTTGAACTGGGCATCATGTGCACGCGAAGAGCCCCAACCGAAAATATCGTGCCGAGAACTGAACAGTCGGTGAAGAATAATGTTGTTCATTGCCGTATCATTTGGATGTGAGCCTATTCCAGGATGGCGAAGGCGATATACGGATCCCACTCCAAACGGCGCAATCGCAGGTTACCAAGCCCGACGGCGTCCATTGCGGCGACGGTCTCGCCTGGCCAGATCGGATTGTCCAACTCATCGAACGCCAGGACAGCACCCTTCGGCATGCGCGGAAGAAAAGTCTCCAGAGCGACCTTGGTTGGTTCGTATATATCGGCATCCAGGTACAGGAGACTGACCAGCAGATGCGGATGCGAAGCAGCAAATTCAGGTACAGTACGAGTGATATCGCCGCGAATCAGTTCGACCTTGGGGATGTGTCCTAAAAATCTGTCGCGATCATACTCGCGAATGAGTTCGATCAGTTCATCGTAAGAGTTCGCGCGCAGATCACCTGGGTGCATATCGGCGAAGGAGCTCTGGTCCTTTTGCGCAACCGATGGAAAGCCGTCGAAGGTGTCAAAACCGTAGATCCGGCGGGTGAGATTTTCCGGTTCGAGCATCGCGCTGAGCTTGGCCCATGCCATCAAACCAAAGCCGCGGAACACGCCACATTCGACAACGGATCCCTTCACGGGCATCGCCGTCTTAAACACCTCATACATGGCAAGGAAGCGCTTTAGATGCTGGCGTCGGACGTACTTCGTGAAATTCTCAAGTTTAATCTCGATGGGATCGGTACAGCAAAGGAAGATCCTTTCGATGTGCTTGCCGACTTCCCGCTCCACATCGGTCCGGAGCGCCTTGTCGTCGTCGCCGCCCGTTTTGATGGAGCCTGTTCTGTGTGGCGATGTGGTATAAGCAGTCTCATCCATTGCTATATTCTCGAACGCTGGTTCGTACCTGAGGGGCCAGGTCACCACCGTGCTGTGGACCAATCTCACGTTTGAGCGCGAGCGGCGTCCTGTTGCTACGTCGAAGTATCCGACCCAAGTTGCATTAAGGGACAACTAAAAGTACTCAGCCGCTACTGTGTAGCCCCGGTTTGCTATTTTCATGCCGGCACTCCAAGATCGGGGAACTTGCCCACAGAAGGTTGGGATAAGGCGCGGCTAACACGCGTACCCGGGGGAAACAAACCTATTCACAAACAGTACAGGATTCCTGGCCGCGGTAA
>OCZU010000541.1_pt1 | contig 25852 bp, 22 predicted proteins | sample 1539001 | NCBI WGS metagenome assembly OCZU01 (sample SAMEA3539306, study PRJEB22396) | soil metagenome | biome: tundra; feature: field; material: soil | place: USA | collected 2010-05 | depth 0.15 m | reverse complement strand
GAGTCCTGCAGCGCTTCGAGCACCGGCTCCAGGGGATGTACGACGGTGGCTTCGCGCGCGCGTTCAAATCCGACCTGCAGCCAACGGAAGTGGCCGGCGCGGTGACGCGCGAGATGGACGATCGCGCCGCGATCGTCGCCCAGGGCAGGACGCTGGTCCCTAACGACTTCGTCGCCGAGATCGCCCAGGCCGACTACGACCGGCTTGAGGTGTACGCGGACAGCCTGGGCATCGAGCTGGCCACGCTCGCCAGGGATCATGCCAGGGAGCAGGGCTATTCATTCGTCGGCCCAGTCCGGATCCGGTTCGAGGGCGCGGGTGACCTGACCGTCGGAACCTTCCGGGTCCGATCCGGCGTGATCAGGGGCACGACGGTCGAGGATGGGGAGATCCGCCGGCCGACCAGTGATCTGGCCAGGCCGCAGGACGGGTTCCCCGGCTCGCCACGGCTGCTGGTCTCAAGCTCCGGGCCGGGGCCAGATGGATCGACCCAGCGTACTTTCGCGCTTGCCTCGCCACTGACCATCCTGGGCCGCGGTACCGATTGCGATCTGCGACTGGTCGACCAGGGCGTGTCGCGGCATCACGCCGAGATCCGGGTCGAGGACGGTGACGTGGTCCTGGTAGACCTCGGATCGACGAACGGCACGTTCGTGGACGGCCAGCCGATCCGGCGGGTATCGCTCACCGACGGCACCCGCGTTACCCTTGGCCGCACGACCCTGGTATTTCATAGGGACGGGACGTACTAACCAACGACGAATTGGACGAAACGACAACTCCCGCAAGCTCCTTACGCCGCAGGCGTGGCAACCCGCCGAGACCCCCGGCGGCTGCCGGCCACCTGAGGACTCATGATCCGATGAACCAGCTCACCCTCGACATCATCAAGCTGGCGTTCCTTGCTGTGCTGTGGCTGTTCGTTATCGCGGCCGTCGGGGTAGTGCGGACCGACACCTTCGACCAGCCGGCCTCGGCGCGCAGGCGGCGCCGCAACAGCAAGCAGCAGGCTCGCCAGGCATTCCAGGCTCCGGTCACCGGACCGATCAAGGCGCCCAGGTCGGCCAGGCCGGGCCGGTCAGCTCCGAGACTGCTCGTGGTCACAGCGGGGAATCTGGCTGGCACCACGATCACGCTCACCGATCAGCAGATCACCGTCGGCCGAGCCGTCGATGCCACACTGGTGCTGACCGACGACTACGCTTCGTCCCGGCATGCAAGGCTGTATCCGCAGAATGGCGAGTGGATCGTCGAGGACCTCGGTTCAACCAACGGCACCTACCTGGACCGGCAGAAGGTGACCAGGCCGACGCCGGTTCCGGCTGGCATCCCTGTACGCATCGGCAAGACCGTCCTGGAGCTGCGCAGATGACACTTGCACTCCGCTACGCGGTCCGTTCCGACGTTGGCTTGCTCCGCGAGGGCAACGAGGACTCCGCCTACGCCGGCCCGTACCTGCTCGCGATCGCCGACGGCATGGGCGGCCACGCCGCCGGAGAGGTGGCGAGCGCGGTCGCCATCTCGGCTCTGGCCCCGCTTGACGCGGACACGGCCGGGGTGGACATGCTGCAGGCGCTGGCCGACGCGGTCGCGCACGCGAACGTCGAACTGCACAAGATCACCCAGACCGACCCCTCTACCGAGGGAATGGGCACCACGCTGACCGCCCTGCTGTGGGCGGGGGCGCAGGTGGCGCTCTGCCACATCGGTGACTCGCGCGCCTACCTGCTCCGCGACGGCGAGCTCAGCCAGATCACCAATGATCACACCCTGGTTCAGTCGCTGGTGGACGATGGCCGGCTGACCAAGGAGGCGGCGGCTTCGCACCCGCAACGGTCACTGGTCATGCGCGCGCTGCAGAGCAGCATCCCGGCTGACCCGGACCTGACCATGCGTCAGGCTCAGCTCGGCGACCGGTATCTGCTGTGCTCGGACGGCCTGTCCGACGTGGTCACCGACGACACCCTGCGCAAGACCCTGCAGCAGCTGACCGACCTGGACGAGGCAGTCGAGCAGCTGATCGACCTGGCGATCCGCAGTGGCGGCCCGGACAACATCACCTGCGTGCTGGCCGACGTCGTGGACACGCAAACCGGGCCGGCCGAGCCGAGCGTGCGTTCCATCGTGGTCGGCGCGCTCGCCAACGGCGACGGCCAGCCCACAGTGCACAGTGACAGCCCGGCGGCCCGTGCGCATCTGCTCACCCACGCCGGCCTGCCCTCGACCGAGGCCGGTGCCGATGGCGGTACGGACAGCGACGCCGGCGTCGGTGGCGATGCCGGCCCAGGCGGTCTGGACGGTACCGGCCCGGACAACGGATCCGGTAGCGGCATCGCCGCGACCGTCACCGCCGGGAGCATCGCGGCAGGCGGCATCGCCGCTGACCGAGTCGCCGCCGACATGGACGACGAGGCCGAAGGGGATGACGAGACCGAAGGGGATGACGAGGCCGACGACGAGCAGGGCGCCGGGCGGAGTTCGGGCCGCCGTCGCTGGCCGGTAGTCACCTCAATCCTCGTGGTCCTGATCGCCGTGATCGGGGCTGGCGGCTTCTACGGCTGGCGAGTCACGCAGAACCAGTATTTCGTGGGGACCGCCGACGGCCGGGTCGCGGTGTTCCGCGGCGTTAACCAGCCAGTGGCTGGGATCAGCCTGTTCAGCGTGGTGCAGCGGACAGCCATCCCGGTCGCGGCGATGCCAGTAACCGAGGCCGAGCATGTCAGGACGACGATCCCGGCGGCGAGCCTGGCGCAGGCTAGGCAGATCGTGCTCCGGCTGGGGCGGGGCTACCGGTGCGACCTGGTTCATAAGGCGATCACCCGGTGGGCCGCCAATAAGCCCAAGCTGACATCCACCGCCCAGGCCGGCCGTCACGGCGTGCACAGCAAGCGGCTGCTGCCGACGCTGGCCAGGCCGAAACTGCCGCATTACACGGCAAGCCCGGTCTTGCCCGCGTTCTGCACCACGCTGTCGGAGGTCACCTGGTGACGGCTCTCCCGAGCGCGGCAGCCGCCAGCCCGGCGCGCGAGCTTCAGGCCGGGCTGCCGCGCGGCAGGCGCGGCACGGAGCTCGCGATGCTCGGCTTCGCCGTGGCAATCATGGCCTGCGCGTATCTCAGTGCTGGCCTTGGCCTGAACGGCAAGATCCCGTCTGGCCTGGCGACCTATGTACTGGGTTTCGCCGTGCTGATGGTCGCGGCGCACCTGACCGTGCGCAAGCTCACACCGTGGGCCGATCCGCTGATGCTGCCGCTCGCTGCGCTGCTCAACGGCCTCGGCGTGGTGATGATCTACCGGCTGCAGCAGTCCGGGCGGGGCGGCAACTCCGGCGCCCCGATCCCGACCCTGGTCGGGCATGCGGCCCTCTACCAGCTACTTTGGACCGCGGTCGGCGTCGTCGCCTTCATCGTGGTGCTGATCGTGATCCGCGAGCCGCGAGTGCTGCAGCGATACACCTACACGCTGGGGACGATCGGCCTGATCCTGCTGGCCGTCCCGGCGCTGCTGCCATCGAGCCTCAGCTCGGTCCAGGGCGCCAAGGTCTGGATCCTGCTCGGCGGCTTCTCCATCCAGCCAGGCGAATTCGCCAGGATCGCCCTAGCCGTCTTCTTCGCAGGCTACCTGGTCGTCAAGCGGGACGTGCTGTCGCTGGCCAGCCGCCGCGTGCTCGGCATTGACCTGCCACGCGGGCGTGACCTCGCCCCGGTGCTCGTGATCTGGGCGACCAGCCTGCTGATCTTGTTCTTCGAGTCCGACATCGGCACCTCAGCGCTCTTCTTCGGGCTGTTCGTCTCGATGCTGTACGTCGCGACCCAGCGGACGTCGTGGCTGCTGATCGGCGTCGCGCTGTTCCTGGCCGGTTCCTACCTCGCCGACAAGATCATCCCCCATGTCCACGAGCGGTTCGTGATCTGGCTGCAGCCGTTCGCGGGCACCAACGCGACCGGCTCCGCCTTCCAGCTTGTGCAGGGCCTGGAGGGCATGGCCTTCGGCGGAACCTTCGGCACCGGCCTCGGCCAGGGCCAGCCATTTCACACGCCGCTGGTGCAGAGCGACTTCATCATGACCGGCTTTGGCGAGGAACTCGGCCTGACCGGCATGATGGCCCTGCTGCTGATCTTCGGCCTGCTGGCGCAACGCGGGCTGCGGGCTGCCATCGCGGTCCGCGATCCGTTCGCCAAGCTGCTGGCCGGCGGCCTTTCCTTCGTACTGGCCCTGCAGGTCTTCGTCATCGTCGGCGGCGTGACTCAGCTGATCCCGCTGACCGGCATCACCACCCCGTTCCTATCCCAGGGCGGCTCATCGCTGGTCGCGAGCTGGATGGTGATCGCACTGCTGATCCGGATCAGCGACACCGCCAGGCGGCCGGCCCCGCAACCGATCCAGGACGAGGGCATGACTCAAGTGGTGCGAGCCGGATGAATAAGGCACTCCGCCGACTGTCGATCGCCTGCCTGGTGATGTTCGTCGTGCTCATGCTCAACGTCAACTACCTGCAGGTCTTCCGGGTCAGCAAGCTGGCGAACGAAGCTGGCAACAGCCGGGTCTTCGACGAGCAGTTCCTCTTCCAGCGTGGCGAGATCGTCGCGGCCGGCGGCGGCAAGCAGCAGGTGATCGCCGAGTCGCGGCTAGTAAAGGGCGGTATTTACCAGCGGTCCTACCCGAGCGGCTATGTCTACGCGCCGGTGACTGGCTACGACTCGATCCTCGGCTCCACCTCACCGTTCGGCACCACCGGGATCGAGCACACGGAGAACAAGCTGCTGGCCGGCACCGCACCGAGCCTGACCGTGCACAACCTGATCGGGTTGTTCACCGGCAAGTCGCAGCAGGGAGCGACGGTCTACCTGACGATCGACCCCGCAGCGCAGCTAGCCGCCTACAAGGCGCTCGCGGCGTTCGGCAAGCCGGCCGCAGCCGTCGCGATCGATCCGAAGACCGGGGCGATCCTGGCACTCGCGTCGTTCCCGACATTCAATCCGAACGCCTACACCACGTCGTCCAGCGCGGTGCTGAAGAAGGTGGACGACAGGTACCGCGCTGACCCCAGCAACCCGCTGCTGAACCGCGCGCTCAACGACACGTTCCCGCCGGGGTCGACGTTCAAGATCGTGACAAGCTCGACGGCGTTCATGACCCGCAAGGTCGCCAACCAGAACGCCGCCATCCCTGCGCCGCAGTTCTACCCGCTGCCAGGCAGCCACAACGTCCTGACTAATGACGCCGACGAGACCTGCGGCAACGGGAAACCGCCGATCATCTTCGCGTTCACGCTGTCCTGCAATACGGCGTTCGGCAAGCTTGGCGTCGCGGTCGGCGGGGCCGCGCTGCACAAGTACGCGGACCTGTTCGGCTTCAACAATCCTGGCCTGTCCATCCCGCTGCCCGTATCGCCAAGTGACTATCCGCTGCTGACCGACCCAGCCCAGACGGCGCTGTCGGCCATCGGGCAGTTCGACGACACGGTCACGCCGCTGCAGGAGGCGATGATGGCCGCCGCGGTCGCGAACGGCGGGATCATGATGCGGCCCTACCTCGTCGCCGACGTGCAGGCACCGGACTTGTCCGTGGTCCAGCGGGCGCAGCCCACCGCCATCGGCGAGGTGATCTCGCCGCAGGTAGCGACGTACCTGCAGACCATGATGTTCAGCGTGACCCAGAACCCGGCCGGTACCGCTTACCTGACGGCTGGCCCGCCTGCTACCAGCATCCCGATCGCCGGGAAGACCGGGACGGCGCAGAATGGCGTCAACAAGTTCACCCTCGATGACGCGGTCTTCACCTGCTTCGCTCCGTACTCAAGCCCCAGGATCGCCGTCGGCGTCATCGTCAAGGGCGGCGGATTCGGCGCGGCCGCCGCGGCGCCGATCGCGCTCGCGATCATTCGCGCCTACCTGGGGATAGCGCATTGAGCCCCCAGCGGCCGGGATGCTCCGGTGCCAGGACCGTCGGCCTGACGGCTGATGACGCAGATTCCGTAACGGCTCGCACTGGCTCATCCCGTCAGGCCAGCCAGTCAGACCCAACCGACGCAGGACGGTAACGTAAGTGCGAGACATGACTCAGCCCAGGCTGCTTGGCGGCCGCTATGAGCTCGACGGCGTCGTCGGGCGCGGCGGCATGGCCGAGGTCTACCGGGCCCGCGACCTCCGCCTGGACCGCATTGTCGCGGTGAAGACACTCCGCGAAGACCTCGCTAGGGACCAGACCTTCCAGGCCAGATTCCGGCGCGAGGCACAGTCCGCCGCTTCACTAAACCACCCGTCGATCGTCGCGGTCTATGACACCGGCGAGGACAACGCGGGGCCGACGCACGTCCCGTTCATCGTGATGGAGTACGTCGACGGCCGGACCATCCGGGACCTGCTGCGGGATGACCGGCGGCTGCTCCCCGAGCGGGCGCTTGAGATCACCGACGGCGTGCTGCGGGCACTGGACTACAGCCACCGGAACGGGATCGTGCACCGGGACATCAAGCCAGGCAACGTGATGCTGAACCGGTCCGGCGAGATCAAGGTCATGGACTTCGGCATCGCCAGGGCCGTGTCCGATGCTCAGGCCACGATGACCCAGACCGCCCAGGTGATCGGTACCGCGCAGTACCTGTCGCCAGAGCAGGCCCGCGGCGAGCGGGTTGACCAGCGGTCCGATCTGTACTCGGTCGGCTGCCTGCTGTACGAGCTGCTGACCGGCCGGCCGCCATTCACCGGCGACTCCCCGGTGGCGATCGCCTACCAGCATGTCAGGGAGAACCCGATCCCGCCGTCACGGGTCGACCCTGAGCTACCGGGCTGGGCCGACGCGATCACGCTGAAGGCGATGGAGAAGGACCCGGCAGACCGGTACCAGTCGGCGGCGGAGATGCGCGGCGACATTCAGCGGGCCATGTCCGGGTTCCCGGTCGCGGCCCAGATTCAGCCTGTTCCCTATGGCGGGCCCGGTACCAGGCGGATGGACCCGATGACCGGCCAGACCCAGCTGCAGGGTCAGACCGGGGCTCTCCCGCCGTACCAGTACGGCGCGGAGGATAGCGGACCGCCCCGCGGGACCGGCCGGCGAAGGCGCGCGATCTGGCCGTGGGTGACCGCCCTGGTGGCATTGCTCGTGGTCGGGGCTGGCCTCATCGCCTACAAGACAATCAGCGGCAAGGGCAGCGGCATTCCCGTTCCTAGCGTAGTGGGCGACAAGATTCCCAAGGCCGAGCAGGCCATCGTGAACAGCGGGCTGACCTTCCTGGCCGTCTCGCACGTCTCGCCGACCGGCCCGTACAACGTCGTGACTAGCACCAGTCCTCAGGGGGGCGCGTTTGAGTCCAAGGGCACCCAGATCAAGCTCAATTACAGCGTGCGTCCGGGAGCCAAGGCACTGCCCGACGTCTCCGGGATGTCGGTGGCTGACGCTGAGAGAACGCTAGCGGCCGACGGCTGGACCAACGTCCAGCAGAGCACGAGCCTGGTCCCCAGCGTGAAAGTTTCTAATGGCCACGTGGTCAGCACAAACCCGTCGGTCGGCATCAAGGTGCCCCCCGGCGCGCTCGTGCTGCTGAACGTCTCCGGCGGCGGAAAGCGCGTGCCGTCCGTGGACGACCTCAGCGAGGCGGACGCTCAGGCCGCGCTGCAGAGGGCTGGCCTGGTGGGCGCCGTGGTGACAACGCCGGGGCCACCGGGAGCGCAGCCAGGCACGGTCTGGCAGAGCAAGCCTGGCGTTGGCAGGGTGGTGCTCCCCGGCAGCACCATCACGATTTACGTCGTCCCGCAGGCGGCGTCGCCGACCCCGACCGTCTCGGCAACACCGAGCCCGACCGCTTCGGCATCCCCGACGCCGAACGCTTCTCCGTAACGGGGTGCTGCGACCAACTACGCTTACGTTCTATAGGCCACGCGTCTCGCCGCGCGCCGGGATTCGATCAGGAGATCATCGTGCCCAAGTCCAATGTCAGGAAGAAGGCGGTTTACACTCCGCCGCCGCGGTCAGCGAAGGCTAAGAGCAGTCCGCCGTGGCTGGTCCCGCTCATGCTTGGCTGCCTGCTGGTCGGCCTGATCTGGATCGCCACGTATTACATCAGCGGGCAGACTTACCCAGTCCTGGCGTTCCACCAGTGGAATCTGGTCGCCGGATTCGGGCTGATCGTGGCCGGCGTGATGCTTGCCACGAAGTGGCGCTAGAACCTGAAACTGATGACGCCGGTCAGGTTCTGATCTCGCAGCGCGATGCCGATGACCAGGATCGCGAGTATCAGGACCGTCGAGCCGATCCCGATCAGCGTCCGGTATGACCGTGGCGCGTAGACGTAGGCCGCGGTCAGCACCCCCCCGGCGATCAGGCCGCCGACATGGTCCTCCCACGCTATTCCGGACACGGCGAAACTGATCACCAGATTGATCACGATCAGCCCGACGATCATCCTGGCGTCAAGCCGGAGCCGCCTAGACAGCACGAACCAGGCGCCGAACAGGCCGAAGATGGCACCTGAGGCTCCGAGCGCCGGGTCGTACGGCTTCGCGATGATGTAGTAGAGCACTCCCCCGGCCAGGGCACTGACCAGGTACACCGACACGAACCTGAGCCGTCCCAGCATCCGCTCCAGCGAGGGACCCACGACGATCAGCGCCCACATGTTGAAGATGATGTGCGCGAGCCCGATGCCGCCGCCCGGCGGCTCGTGCAGGAAGGCGCTGGTAAACAGCCGGTACCAGTCGCCGATTCCCACGCCGACGACCGCGTGCACGGACGGGTCGTACGCTCCGCCGATCATTTCCCCGTAATCTATCGTCTTGGGGTAGATGAGCTCGGCAAGGTAAGCGAGAACGCACAGGCCGACCAGCGTATAAGTCACAACCGGCGTACCGGTCACGCGGCCGCCGAAAGCGCCGGCAGCCTGCCTGGTGCCCCGGTTCGCCTCCTTGACGCAGTCCACGCACTGCTGACCGACCGCCGCTGAACGCAGGCAGTCCGGGCAGGCCGGACGGCCGCACCTGACACAGGAGACGTAGGTCTCCCGGCCAGGGTGCCGGAAGCAAGTCGGTGCGGAGACGCCGGATTGAGAGCCAGAGCCCGGGGGGACGGCCATGACTCTAGCTGCCGGTCTCCGCGCCACCGCCGCGCTCGATCACGACCGACTCAAGGACCACGTCATCGACAGGCCGGTCGTTCCTGCCCGTGGGCACCTTGCTGATCGCGTCGACGATGTCGCTGCCGGAGACCACTTCACCGAAGATGGTGTGCTTGCCGGTCAGCCACGGCGTCGGGACGTTGGTGATGAAGAACTGCGAGCCGTTGGTACCTGGCCCGGCATTGGCCATGGCCAGCAGATACGGCCGGTTAAATGACAGGTCCGGGTGGCACTCGTCACCGAACTTGTAACCGGGGCCGCCGGTGCCCGTGCCGAGCGGATCGCCGCCCTGAACCATAAAGTCCGGGATCACCCGGTGGAAAACCGTGCCGTCGTAGAGCTTCGCATTCCCGGCCTTCCGGGTGCGCGGATCGGTCCACTCGCGGGTACCCTCCGCCAAGTCGACGAAATTCTGCACCGTCTTGGGCGCGTGATCAGGGTAAAGCCGGACGACGACCGTCCCGCGGTTGGTCCGCAGCGTGGCGGTAAGCGTATTGGTCATATGCCGAATCCTGCCATGCCGGAGCCGATGCCCGGGCATCACGTCCGGCCCTCGCGCGTAGCTGAACGCCGCGCCGCCGTCCCCGTGACCCGCGGCGAGGCGCTAGCTGATCTGTTGGCATCGGGTCGAACTAGTCTGTTGGCATCGGGTCGAACTAGCGTGATTGACGGCACCGCGCCAGGGGAAGCCTTCGGTGGGGGATTACTCACGGGGAGGACGTTCAGTGTCTGTTTTGACCAGAAGGAAGTCCGCTAGCATGCCGGCTTCGGACATGCAGTGGCGGGCCAGGAAGGTCGCCATGCAGGCGGCCAAGCTAGCCGATCAGGCTGGCCCGATGACCGCGAAGGCGGCGGTATCAGCCAGGCGGGGAGCAATGCGCGGGGCCGGCGGCGCGGCCGGCTGGGCCGGGCCGAGGGTCGGCCGGGCACGTGCGTGGATGGCTGTCCGCGCCGCGCGGGGCAGCGTCTCGGTCCAGGAGACGGTCGCTCCGAAGGTCGGGGCCATGCTCTCGGCCACGGCACGCCGCCTCGATCCGCCAAAGCAGCGGTCCCGCCGCTGGCCGCAACTGCTGGTCGGCACCGCGATCCTGGCCGCGGGCGGCGCTGCCGCCACCGCCATGATCCTGCGCAGCCGGCGGAGCGGACTGGGCACCAAGATCGCGCCAAAGCCTCCGGTCATGGACACGGCCGACCAGGCCGTCAAGGTGTTCGGTCAGAACGCCGAAGCAGAGCGCGAGCGGACCGAGGCCGAACTCAACGGACTGACCAGAGCCCGCTGACCGGGTTTTCCGGTAATCGCGCCCGGCACCCCGGCACCTGGGTCAGTACCTGGCCGAGGTGCCGGGCGCGGGCCGGTGAGTGTCGGGCGGATCAGGCAGAATCTGGTCTGTGCTACTGCATGAAGTGGTCCTGACATCCGCGGCCGTTGCCAGCTCCCCTGGGCGCCGGGCCAAGATCGGCGAGATTGCGGTCCTGCTGGCCAGGGTTCCGTCCGACGAGGTACCGATCGCTGTCGCGTTCTTGTCCGGTGAGCTGACCCAGCGTCAGATCGGTGTCGGATACGCGGCGCTGCTCGATCCGGCGGGTGCCGCTGCCGGTCAGCCGACGCTGACGCTGGCACAGACCGATGCCGCGTTCGAGGCGATCGGGAGGCTGTCGGGGTCCGGCTCACAGGCCCAGCGCCGCTCGATGCTTGCCGAATTGCTCGGCCGCGGGACGGATAGCGAGCGGCAGTTCCTGTTCCGGCTGCTGGTCGGCGATCTAGGTCAGGGAGCGCTTGAGGGAATCATGACCGACGCGGTGGCACAGGCGGCTGGCGTCCCCGCGGCCGAGGTGCGGCGCGCGTCCCAGCTCGGCGGATCACTGCCCGAGGTAGCGCACGCTGCCCTGCGCGCGGCAGCGCCTGCCGATGATGCCGGGGCGGCGCGGCAGCGGGTCATCGCCGCGCTGCGCGGATTCACGCTGCAGGTCGGCCGCCCGATCCGGCCTATGCTCGCCGCGTCAGCGCCCAGCGTGGAAGCGGCCATGGACCGCATCTCGCCGGCCGTGGTCGAGTGGAAGATCGACGGGATCCGGATCCAGATCCACCGGGACGGCCAGCGGGTGGCCGTGTTCACCAGGACACTTGAGGACATTACCGCGCGAGTTCCCGAGCTCACCACCATCGCGTTGTCGCTGAACGCCAGTACTGCCGTGGTTGATGGCGAGGTGGTAGCCCTGCGCCAGGACGGACGGCCCCGGCCGTTCCAGGTCACGTCGGCACGGGTCGCCAGTCAGGCGGCCACCGGTCCGTCCGCAGTTCCGGAAGACATCGCGGGACGCGGCGTGCGGGACGACGCGGTCACCCTGACCGCCTTCCTGTTCGACCTGCTGCACGTCGACGGGCAGGATCTGATCGACGAGCCGGCCGCCGAGCGCTTCGGCCGGCTGGCCGCTATCGCCCCGGCCGATCTCCTGATTCCGCGGCTGGTCAGCCCGGACAGCCAGGAGGCCGAGGAGTTCTTCGCCGGCGCGCTGCGCCGGGGGCACGAGGGCGTGGTCGTGAAGTCGGACAGCGCTCCGTACCGGGCTGGCCGCCGGGGCAGCGACTGGATCAAGGTCAAGCCCAGGATCACGCTGGATCTGGTCATCCTGGCGGCCGAGTGGGGTCACGGCCGGCGACGCGGGCTGCTGTCCAACCTGCATCTGGGTGCCCGTGATCCGGACACCGGCGGGTTCGTCATGCTGGGCAAGACGTTCAAGGGCCTGACCGACGCGATGCTCGCCTGGCAGACCGGCCGCCTGCTTGACCTGGCTGACCCGCCCGTGGCGGCCGACGCAAGCGCCGGCGACGAAGCTGGCTGGCGGCGCGGGGTCGTGCGGGTACGCCCTGACCTGGTCGCGGAGGTCGCCTTCGACGGAGTCCAGGCCAGCCGGCGCTACCCCGGCGGCGTCACGCTCAGGTTCGCCAGAGTGCTGCGGCACCGGCCGGACAAGAGCGCGGACGAAGCCGACACGATTGACACGGTCCGCGCGCTCTGGCCGGAGGACTCAGCGGACGAGCCCGACACCTAGCCCTTCGCTCGGTCGTGCGGCCTTGTCCCTGATGCCCGTGAAGAGCGTCATCGGCCAGGACCGGCGATTTGGGAGGATGGCAGCGGCGCGGTCGCCAGCGCCGATCCCAGTACTCGGCCGGAGGGGCGCGGATGCGGACGCTGTGGCTGGACGACGACGGCGCGTGGCACACCAAGCTGCGCGGCCGGCAGGTGCTCGCCGATCCCAGGCTGAATAAGGGCACCGCGTTCAGCTACGCCGAGCGGCACGAGCTCGGACTCACCGGCCTTATCCCGCCGGCCCACGTCACCCTCGATCAGCAGGTCGACAGGGTGTACGCGCAGTACCTCAGGCAGCCGGACCACCTGGCGCGCAATGTCCTGCTGACCGAGGTGCGGGACCGCAACGAGGTGCTCTTCTACCGGCTGCTGAGCACGCACCTGACCGAGATGCTCCCGATCGTGTACACACCGACTATCGGCCAGGCGATCAAGAGCTACAGCCACGAGTACCGGCGGCCGCGCGGGGTGTACCTGTCGGTGGACCATCCCGAGCTGATCGAGGAGTCACTCCTCGCTCCCGGCCTGGCGCGAGACGAGATTGACCTGATCGTCGCCACGGACGCGGGCGCGATCCTGGGCATCGGCGACTGGGGCGTCGGCGGCATGCACATCGCGGTGGGCAAGCTGGCCGTCTACACGGCCGCCGGCGGGATCGACCCCGGCCGGGCGCTGCCGGTCATGCTGGACGTCGGCACCGACCGGCAGAGCCTGCTCGAGGACCGGCTGTACATCGGCAACCGGCACCCGCGGGCTGGCGCCGAGGCGTACGACAGGTTCCTGGACGCCTTCGTCGAGATAGCGAGCAGGCTCTTTCCCCGCGCCTTGCTGCACTGGGAGGACATCGGGCTGGCCAACGCGCGGCGGCTGCTTGACCGCTACCGGGACCGGCTGCTGACCTTCAACGACGACATCCAGGGGACCGGCGCGGTCAACCTGGCTGCCGCGCTGGCCGCCGTCCGAGCGACCGGAACCCGGATGCGCGATCATCGGGTCGTCATCTTCGGAGCCGGCACGGCAGGTACCGGCATCGCCGACCAGCTCCGGGCGCCGATGCTGGCCGAGGGACTGACCCAGGATCAGGCACGGGCCCGGTTCTGGGCGCTGGACCGGGCGGGCCTGATCACCGCCGACATGCCGGGCCTGAGCGATTCCCAGTCCCGCTGCGCCAGGGATCCCGCTGAGGTGTCGCAGTGGCACCGCGATCCCGAACTCGGCGGAGTCGGCCTGGCTGAAGTGGTCAGCCGGGTGCGTCCCACGATCCTGATCGGCACCTCGACCAGAGCCGGAGCTTTCACCGAGGCGATCGTCAGGGACATGGCCGCGGCGACGGAGCGCCCGGTCATCCTGCCGATGTCTAACCCGACCGAGCTATCCGAGGCAGTTCCGGCCGACCTGATCGCATGGACCGGCGGCCGGGCGCTGGTGGCGACCGGAAGCCCGTTCGAGCCAGTGGACTACGACGGCGTCAGGTACGTGATCGGCCAGGCAAACAACGCTCTGGTGTTCCCCGGAATCGGGCTCGGCGTCATCGCCTCCCGCGCGTCACGGGTCACCGACGGGATGCTGGCGGCATCAGCCCGCGCCGTGGCGAGCCTGACCGACACCGCTACGCCCGGTGCCCCGCTGCTGCCCCTGGTGGAGGAGCTGCGGGGCACCTCGGTCGCGGTCGCTGTCGCGGTCGCCGAGCAAGCCTGGCGCGATGGTGTCGCCGACCCAGCCGTCGCCGAACCGGTCGGCGCGGGAGATCTCCGGGACCGGATCAGCGCGCTCATGTGGGAGCCGGTCTACCGGCCGATCCTGCCCGAATAGATCACAAGCTGGACCGTGGAGCATCTTGGATTCGCCTGCAGTGTCAACTGCTGACTGCTAACAGGCTATCTCCTCCCGATCTGGGATCCCAAGCACCAGACCCAGGCTGACAAGATCATGAAAACGGTGGTCATCCCGGCCTAAGCCAGCGGGCCGGACGCTGACTCAGAGTGGCTGGCTGGGCGGCCACCGGGCGAGCTGTCCAATGGCTCCAGTCCGCCGGGCATAGCGAGATCGAGGGTCCCGCGAGCGTTCTTTGCTCGCGGGACCCTGATTGTCCGCGCTGGCCTTGTTAAAAGGCTGAAGGATTTTGGCTTTGTCAGGGGTCCTGATCGGTCCCGGCGTCAGCGGCCGGTGCCCGGACCGGCACCTCGGTCCGATGTGACGCCAGAGCCGGACTCGGCTGAGCCTCCGGCGTGGCGGTGACCAGTTCGGTGAACGGGTGCTCGCGTGCCATCCGCGCCACGGTAAGCAGCGGCAGCGCCAGCCACGGCAGGTTCAGCGCGAGCACGATCCCGAAATGCGGCGTGCGGTGTATCCCGCCGTACTCCTCGGACAAGATGATCAGGACGACAGCACTCATGCTGCCGCACCACACCAGGGCCGGAACCCGGATCCAGTCCCGGCCGCGCGTGATCGCGTAAATGGCGAAGACGTAAAACGGGCCGTTCCAGATCACGTCGATCCAGATCGTCATCTTCCAGAAGGCCGGACGAGCGAGCAGCAGCGGGTCATACATCCGGCCGTAAGAGTGGACCATGTCGACGAACGGCTTCGGCGGCCACAGCGGGTACTGGAAGTGGCTGGGATTCGCGATCGTGAGCTGCTCGATGTCAATGAAGTACGTGATAAAGCAGAGGTTCACCGCGAAGAACGCGAGCAGGACCCAGTCCAGTTTGCGGCGGCTGAGCGGGATTGGGCGGTGCACAGCAGGCATACCGGCACTATTCATTCGATGAGGCTAACGGCGGCAGCAGCTGATCGCCAGAGCGCCCAAGGTTGCGCGTTCGCGGTCGATTCTCAGTCGCGGCGACTGACCAGCGACCGCGATCATGCCGGACGGCGGGAAATACGTTGGGCCGCATGCGGGTCGCGCGGCTATCCTCGGCAGGCTAGCTATCACGCGCTAGAGGCAGCAGCGGACTGGGGAGTTGTTTCTCGTGGGCCATGTCGAGGTGGCACATGTGTCCCACGCACTTCCCGACGGGCGCGCGCTGCTCGGCGACGTCTCGTTTCGGGCAGGCGACGGCAGCACGGTGGCGCTGATCGGGCCGAACGGGGCCGGCAAGACCACGCTCATGCGGCTGATCGCCGGTGATCTGCCAGTCCAGGGCGGCACGGTGACCTCCAGCGGCGGTCTCGGCGTGATGCGCCAGTTCATCGGCGGGATCACCGACTCCACGTCGGTGCGAGATCTGCTGCTGTCGATCGCCCCGCCGCGGATCAGGGACGCGGCCGCCCGGCTTGATGCCGCCGAGCTGGTGATGATGGAGCGCGACGACGAGCCCGCCCAGCTGCGTTACGCGTCGGCGCTGGCCGAGTGGGGCGACGCGGGCGGCTACGACATCGAAGTGCACTGGGATGCCTGCACCGTCGCGGCACTCGGCGTGCCGTTCGACCGCTGCCAGTGGCGGGAGGTGCGCACCCTGTCCGGTGGCGAGCAGAAACGGCTGGTGCTTGAGTCGCTGCTGCGCGGCAAGGACGAGGTGCTGCTGCTTGACGAGCCGGACAACTACCTCGACGTGCCTGGCAAGCTGTGGCTTGAGGAGCAGCTTGCCAGTACGCCGAAGACGGTCCTGCTGGTCAGCCACGACCGGGAACTGCTCGCCGCGTCCGCGCAGCGAATCATCACCGTCGAGGACGGCAGTGTCTGGACCCACGGCGGCGGCTTTGCCGGCTACGCCCAGGCCCGCAGGGACCGGATCGAGCGGCTTGACGAGCTGCGCCGGCGGTGGGATGAGGAGCACGAGAAGCTGAAGCAGCTGGTCCGGATGTACCGGCTGAAGGCCACCTACAACGACGGCATGGCGTCCCGGCTGCACGCAGCCGAGACCCGGCTGCGCAGATTCGAGGACCAGGGACCACCAGAGGAGTCACCGAGAGAGCAGAACGTGAAGATGCGGCTGCGCGGCGGCCGCACCGGCAAGCGGGCCGTGATCTGCGAGCACCTCGAGCTGACCGACCTGATGGCGCCGTTCGACGTAGAGGTCTGGTACGGCGAGCGGGTCGCTGTGCTCGGCTCGAACGGGTCGGGCAAGTCGCACTTCCTGCGCCTGCTGGCCGGAGACGAGGTGCGGCACAGCGGTGTCGCCCGGCTCGGTGCCAGAGTGGTGCCCGGCATCTTCGCCCAGACGCATGCCCGCTCTGATCTGGACGGGCGGACGCCGCTGGAAATCCTGATGACCGAGCACGCAATGCTGATCAATGAGGCCATGTCGGCGCTGGCCCGCTATGAGCTGCAGTCGTGCGCTCGGCAACGTTTCGGCTCATTGTCCGGAGGACAGCAGGCACGACTTCAGATCCTGCTGCTTGAACTCGCCGGATCCACGTTGCTGCTGCTGGACGAGCCGACGGACAATCTGGACCTGGCCAGTGCGGAGGCCCTGCAGGAGGGCCTGGAGCAATACTCGGGGACGGTGCTGGCCGTTACGCACGACCGGTGGTTTGCCAGATCGTTCGACCGGTTCATCGTGTTCGGCGCCGCCGGCGAGGTTTACGAAGCGCCGGGGCCGGTATGGGACGAGCGTCGTGTGGACCGACAGCGGTAAGCGGCGGCCTTGCTAGGCTGCAAGGGTCCTCGCCGGGCCAGTGGCCGCAGTCGCTGCCAGCGCCGCTCCGTGGCGAGGGCCCGCTAGGAAATCCGCGGCGAAAATAGGGTAAAGGAAGCGCATCGTGAAGAAGCTGATCGTGCTAGCCGTCGTCGGACTTGGCGTGGCTGCCGTCTGGCGCAAGGTTCAGGCGGACCGGGCCGAGCTCGACCTGTGGACCGAGGCGACCACCGCGGACGACTAGAGTCGTGCGTCAGTCGCCGTGTCTGGCCAGGCCGGTCCGGGTTTTCGCTTGCCGTTGTGCGCATCGCACTGTGCCGTTCGATCGGAAACACGAGCTGGCCGTCGGCAGTCAGCTGATCTGGACGCGGCGGCACCGCGGCGGCCTGTTCTGGCCGACGCGGTGCCGCCTGACTTTGTGATGCGGGCCGACTCAGCCGACGTTATGCAGGTTGGAGAGCACCACCCACGTCGTCTGGGAACTGTCGGGGTCATTGGCGACGGCGATGCATCCGGCTGCGACCGGGCAGCTCAGGGATGCCGCGACATCCTGCGGCGCGCCGGGCACCATCGGCGTACCCAGTGATGTCCAGGTATGCCCGTCATCGCGGGTCGCCTCGATCGTGTTGTTGCCATAACCGCCGCCGCCGTTGACATCCGCTATCTCCAGAAAACAATCGCGGCCCGTAGGGCAGCTGACGTTGACGCCTGTAGTGGGCCAGCTCTTCGGGAACGCCTGAATCCGGATTCTGATGCGGCCGCTGGCCGTGACGTGCACCCAGGCGAGGAGGCCGTCGTTGGAGCCGACGACACAATTCCGCCCGTCGCCGCACGAGACGAGCCACTGTGGCCCACCCCCCGTGGAGTAACTGGCCGACATGATCCACGACCGGCCGCCATCCGTCGAGCTCAGCGCGGACGCAGTTGAACTCGACTCGTCACCGCCCACAACCGCGGCGATGCATGCTCCGTCCCGGTCACATCGCAGCTGCGCGATGGTGTCATCCATGCTCACCACGGGCGCGCTGGCTGTGGCCCAGGTTCTGCCGCCATCGCCTGAGTAGATGAACCTCTTGCCGTTCTTGCCGCTGAGAACGACAGCGACGCAATGCTGCGTAGTCGGACAGGAAACCCATTCGACATAGCCAGATGGCTGGGTAACCGGCTGGAAGCGGACGTGCGCGAAACCATCGCTCGTCTCCAGCAGCCCCGACTCATAGGCCGAGAAGCACCTTTGCGGCGTCGGGCAGGACAGGTCCGCATTCCACTCGGGAATGGGATTGGGGACGACTGGCAGCGCCGCGCCCGCAGTCCAGGTGGCGCCGCCATCCACCGACCGCGCGATGTCGGCATGTTTCCCGCCGTCCCGGTGTCCCGCGATGTAGCAGATGGAGCGGGTCACACAGGTCAGGAAGCTGTCGCCATTGCCGACTGCTCCAACGGCAGCCAGCGCCCCTGAGCGGCCCACTACGGTCATGGCCGTCAACGACGCCGGCGTCTTACCGCTGGCTTTCGCATCCGGCGACTTCACCCGAGCGCTCCTCTGCCCGGTGGAGCTGGGCCCGGAGATGTGCCTGGTGGCACCATGCGGCCCGCCGGTTAGCAGGAAAGCGCCGGCTACCAAGGCCGCCGCGGCGGCGGCACCCACCGCGAGCCAGCGCGACCTGTCTGACCTTACGTGCCGTGCTCCAGCCCGCTGGCGGCGGTCGCGGACGGTAGCGGCTGCGGGTCCAGGTACGGAAGCGGCATGCTGGCCGGCCGCCGCTGCCACGCTGATCGCGATCCGGTCGCCGACCTCATCGGCGGGCCAGTCGATGTCGCTCAGCGCAGAGAGCTCCACGATGAGCGCTTCGTCTGAGCTGAGCCGGGTAAGTGCCGGCTCTCCGGCGGCACTTCCGGACTTCCGCCGGGCGACGACATCGTCGATCACCCGGTCGACACGCAGATCGCCACTGGTGCTATTCGTCTCGTTCAAGGTCAATCCCTCCCGAAATCTGCGATCGTCTCGCCGAGCTGGTCATCCAGAGCGGCGCGGAGCGCGGCAAGCGCTCGGACCTGCAGCTGGCGGACGGCCGCCGCGCTGCGATTGGTCATGGCGGCTACCTCGCTGGCGGTTCGGCCGTCGAGGATGCGGAGCTTGAGCACCGCCCGCTGGTCCGGTCCGAGCCGGTCAAGCGCGCGGAGCAAGGCGGCGCGCCGGTCGCTCTCCACGGCCAGGCTGTCCGGGCCCGGACCCGGAGCCGGCCACTCAGGGATGTCGCCTACCGGCACTACTCGCGCCGGTCCCGCCCGCCACCGGTCGCGGGCCAGATTGGCCGCGATCCGCAGCAGGTAAGCCGTATACGGCACGCCCCTGTCCGCGAACTGCGGAAAGGCCCGCATGGCACGCAGGAACACCTCCTGCGTCAGATCCTCGGCCTCGGCCGGATCGATTGTGTACCTGGCGAACGACCGGTATACCGGGCGCCAGCTGCGCCGACACAATGCTTCGAGCGCGCGCTGATCGCCGGACCTGGCCAGCGAAAGCAGCGTCGAGTCGTCTGGCTCAAGAGGATCGGGATCAGCTAGCTCCCGGTGGTTCTCCGCGCGGACCATGTAGTCCAAAGCGCCTCGTCTCCGTTCAGGGACCCAAGTAGCCAGCGGCTACCTGACGCTTAAGGAAACGAGGCCGCGCCAGATCTGTGACGACATGTATACAGTCCATCGTCTTGGGGCTCAGCGGACGTTCGGCTAGGGTTAGGTCCCAGGAGGGGAGCAGTCGCGGGAGAGACAGCGCGGCCAGAGCAGGCTGCGTGGGTGTAAGACCACCTGATTGTCGGGAGCTGAATACTGCCAGCACCGTGCAAACGTAATACTGCCGCAGGCCAGGTGCCTGCTACGAGGGGCTATAGCTCAGCTGGAAGAGCACCTGCTTTGCAAGCAGGGGGTCAGGAGTTCGAGTCTCCTTAGCTCCACCAGGCAAAACACCCGGAAGCTGATCATGGTTCGGGGTGCTCGTGCCATTAACGTGCCATTAGCTCACCGGCCCGGCATGTCGGCTGGGCTGTCGTCGTCATCGTCCGGGCCGTCATCCTTCGAGCCCGGCCATTGCCGAATTAAGCCGTACAGAAGATCAAGGCGGCGGCGCGAGCGCCGCGCGGCGCTTCCCGCCACCGGGCTCTGCCGCTTCGCGACCGCCCGGCGCGGGAGCGCCTGCTAGTGCCGTAGCAGGTCACGTTTGCCCGGTCGGGCGCTTTCCTGGCGGCCGGGCCTGCCGATCCTCGAGACTGGGCCGGTGGCCGAGCGATTGCGGGTGCGTGAGATCGATGATGACGAGGGCCCGGCCTTCATGCGAGCATTGGAAGATGAGCCAGGATGCCGACGCCCTGGAGCGGGCGATCACGCTGGCCTGCTGGGCACATCGGGGGCAGCGGTATCCATCACCGGAGGCAGAGCCCTACATTCTCCACCCGCTGCGGGTGATGCTGGCAGTCCAGGGTTCCAGGGCCCAGATGGCTGCTGTGCTCCATGACGTGATCGAGGACACGGAGGTGGGTCCCGACCGGCTGCGGGAGGCGGACCTTCCGGAAGATGTCGTCGCCACCGTGGTCGCCTTGACGCACCGGCCGGACGAGAGCTACGAGCAGTACATCGAGAAGGTGGCCTGCGATGACCTCGCGCGGGAGGTCAAGCTGGCCGATCTTGCCGATAACCTCGCCAACAACCGCCGGCTGGCAAGCACCCCGGATGTGGCCGCCCGGATCGACCGTTATGAGCAAGCGGTCCGTCGTCTGCAATCGCCGCTCCGGCGGACGCCGCAGAGGGCCAGGCCGGATGGCGCGCTCGGATAGCGATCCGCTATCGGAACATCGCGCGCCGACGTGTCCATACGCCATGCACAGGGCGTGGTGACTGGACCGGCGCGCAACGTATGCCCGCCTGCCCGCACTTCCGCTGGCTTTGGCAAGCGGGCAGGGTACCTGCGATACCGAACGGCTTTCCATCCTGATGGTTCACAAGTCACCCATATCGGGATCAGGCGTCGGCCGACAGCCGCATCGACCTGGGAGTCATGAGGCAAACGTTGGCGGTCACGGCACTAGCTCGAGGAACGACGTTGACCGGCCGTTTCATCGGTACCGCAGTGCAGCCGTTTTCCTCGAGCTCGATTTTCCCAGTCGCGGCCACCGAGTCAAGGGCGCGCTTCGCGCGTCGCTGCGCGATCGGCATGCGCCTACCCTGGACACGGCACCCGCTCAACAGGGACCGGCAGCTATGAGGAAGACGGGGGCAGACCAGGCTCGGCCATCGGTGATCTGTTGATGACAGCGCACTCGACTTGGCAGCGATCCCTTCCGCGCTATCGACTGTAAGATCTCCGGTCGGATGCGGTTTCATGCGGAGGGTCTTGCAGATGACGGTCAGGTTCCCGGCTGTTGAGCCGTACGACAGCGGAATGCTGGATGTAGGTGACGGGCACCGGGTGTACTGGGAGACCTGCGGGAATCCGGATGGCCAGCCAGCGATCTACCTGCGCGGCGGACCTGGCTCAGTGCACCGGCCGGGCCGCATGCCCTCGCGGGCGTTCTTTGGCTGGACGCCGCAGCGCAGCCAGTTGACGCAGGTCGGCGAGCAGTGCCCGTACCGGAGCGCGTCGGCCTGACGCGACCGGCATTCGCCGACCCTGGACACGACACCCGCTCAACAGGGATCGGCAGCTAGGAGGAAGACGGGAGCAGACCAGCAAGTATCTGGATACTGGTTACGTGAAGATCATCCTGGAAACGCAGCGACTGACCCTGCGCCAGTTCACCGGGGACGACGTAGACAATCTCCTCGACCTGAACAACGACCCCGATGTGATGCGCTACCTGACCGGCGGTCGGCCGACACCCCGCGGGGTCATCCGGGAGGAGATCATCCCCTTTCACCTAGCCGTCTACGAGCGGCTAGACAGGCTCGGAACCTGGGCGGCCGAGTCCACCGCCACCGGCGAGTTCCTGGGCTGGTTTCACTTCCGGCCCGGCTCCGGTACCGACCTTACGAACATCGACCTCGGCTACCGGCTGCGCAGGTCGGTGTGGAACCAGGGCTACGCCACCGACGGGTCGCGTGCCCTGATCGATATGGGCTTCACCGACCTTGGCGTCCAGCGCGTGTTCGGACACACGATGACGGTCAACACCGCATCCCGGCGCGTGATGGAGAAGTGCGGCCTGGCGCTGGTGCGCACCACCCCGTACGAAGGGTCCGACATTATCGATGGGTCCGAGAAGGGCGAGGTCGAGTACGCGCTTACCAGACCCGAATGGGACGCACGCGCACGCACGTGACCGGCTCGGCCCTTGAGCACCCGCGACGGCGCCGAGTTCGATACCGCCAAGACCGTGCCTTATGCTCAGCGGCACGCCGACGCCGCGGTGCCTGTCGATGTCCTCGCCGAGCTTCGGCCGGCACGGCAACCGGACCTGGCGCGACGCCCGCGCGCTGCTGGAATCTGAGCACGCCCGGTACGCGGTCGCGAGGTCGCCGTCCCGTACGGGACCTGCACCGAGCCGTCCAACATCCAGGCCGGCGGCGGCGCCTGCCCGGTCCGGGTTCCGATGCGCCGGCTGCGACTATTTCCGCACCGACGTCTCCTACCTCCCGACCTGACCGCCTACCTCGACGACCTGCTGCGCACCCGCGAGCGCCTCGCCGCCGCCATCGGTGGCGTCGATGAATGGGCACGCGCCGACGCCACCCCCGCGCGGCGCTCTGATCCGCAGGTTGATCACATTCGAGGATGGCGGCCGGGCAGCGGTCGCCGACGAGGCGATCGCCGGGGCTGTGTTCTGCCATGCGAGGAATCGCGGATGGTACGCGAACCGGTCACCCGATACCAGCCTGCTGGAATACGTGCGAGAGATGACGTACGCCCTGGAAGTGTCAGCACGGAGCCGGGCAGAGTGGGCGTATGCGATCCGGACCGGGCTGGAGTGCCTGCGAGCGGTCTGGCTGAACGGCGGCGGCGTGCTGCACCAGGATCTGACCGCGCGGTCACTATCGTTCATCTCCCCGCTCACGTTCGCGGACGGCAGCCGTCCGGACCGGTGGCAGCCCCCACTTGGGCGGGAACCGGTAGTCGATCGGCGTAGCGGACTGCCGGAACTCCTGCTTGATCCTCGTCCGGCCGGAGACGCCAGGTATGTACGGGTGGGACAGCCGAGTGTATTTCGACACTTCGCAGAAGACGTTCTGCCAGTCGATCAGGGTGGGCCAGCGGCCCCACAGGTCCTCGAACTGCAGCTCCAGCCGGGCGAAATGCTCGCGGGAAGTGTCGTGCATCCACGCGATCACCTCGGCCGGGCTCAGGCCCCCGGTGTCCGTGAAGCACTTAGAGATCCCGTCCAGTGCGCCTGGCCCGGCAACGACGAACTGGCTCTCGTTCACCGAGCTGACCGGCGCGTAGCCGAGGTCGACCGCGTACTGGTAAGCCAGGAACGGCCCCAGCGACGGCAGCGCAGCCAGCAGGTCGTACGACGCGCGCAGATCCGGTGCGGCTGCGAGGGCGCGGGACAGCCCGGCGGACATTGCGTGCTCGATCAGCCGCAGGTGATTGCCGTGCTTGCGGGCCTCGCCGAACGGCGGGTTGGGGACGATGTACGCCGCCGAGTAGATCCGCTCGCCGCGGCTCATCGCCTCGCCCAGGATCTGGTTATAGGCGGCGAAGCTGTAGCCAGCCCAGGACGGGCCGGCACCCAACTGGCGGACAAGCAGCTCCCAGGTCTCGATCCGGTTGAAGACCTTGAACAGCAGGATGCGGAACACCATCTCGTCCGGGTCCTGCGGCCCGGCGTAGATCACCTCGCGGATCAGGTACTGCGACACCCGGTCCGCAGCCCGGTACACGCTGGTGAACTTGTGCCGCACCAGGATCGGGTCGTCGGTCCACGGGGCGGGCATCCCCGATGCCCGGCGGTGGAAGATCCGCTGCCGTTCGGCGGCGAACTTCCAGTACACGTCGAAACACTCGGTGACCTCGAGCACCCGGCTGCCAGCCCGGAACCGCGCCGGGCTGGCCGAGGGCCGTGCGCCGAGGCCCATCGGGAAGGCGAGCTGCTCGGGCATGGCGATGACCGTACCGGCCCGGGCTCGGTCGCGGTCATCAGCACAGCCCGCAGCAGCCGATAGGCCTTGGCCGCCGCAGCGCGGACCGACAAGGCTCGGAGCATGATGAGGACATGGCCTTGCAGCTAGCACCGGAGGAGCCAGCGGCCGGGCCGTGGCGCGCCGTGCCGCTAACTGTCCTCGTCCGGGATTTAACCCAGCGCCGGCCCGGCAGCATCGGGTCTGGGCGTCCGGTGATCCTGGCCATCGACGGCCGCAGCAATAACGGCAAGACCTCGCTCGCTGTGCGGATCAGCGAGGCAGTCCCCGGAGCGGCTGTAATCCACACCGACGACATCGCGTGGGAGCACTCTCGCTTCGGCTGGGCCGACCTGCTGACAGACGGGATCCTGGTGCCCCTGCACCGGGGGGAGGCAGTCAGCTACCGGCCGCCGCGCTGGGCTGAGCACGGCCGGGAAGGATCTCTTGATGTTCCTGCTGGCTGCCCGCTGCTGGTCATCGAAGGAGACGGCGCGGGGCGCCGGGAGGTCGCGCACCTAATCGATGCCCTGATCTGGTTGCAGTCCGACGAGAGGGAGGCCGAGCGGCGCAGGCTCGCCCGCGACCGGGACCCGGACGCATTCGACCTGGCCAACCAGGCGCCGGACGGGACGCCTCTCGACCATGCCGCCTGGATGGCCGAGGAGATACCGTTCAACGCCGCCCAGCGCACCTGGGAACGGGCCGACGTCATTGTGTGCGGCACCCCGGAGATTCCCTGCGATCCGATCACCGAAATCGTCGTTGCGCCGCCGCTAGTCGGCTGACGGTCAGCAGGAATGCCCCAGACAGCGGGCAGGATCGCCTTGCCATTAGCGTGCCATTAACCCGGTCAGCAGTGGTATACAACGGCCACTCACGGGATGTCGGCTGTCCAGCTCAGGGCCGGTAACTTGGGAGATCATCTTCTCGGTGCTGACGAGTTCAGCAGCCCTGCCTGCCCGCTCAGGTCTCGTGCCTTGGCCCTCCTGGCCGCTGGGAAGCGTGACGATCGTCCCGGCCGTGAGGTGGAACCGGTAATCGATCGCCGCAGGGGATTGCCGGAACTCCTCCTCGCCGACCTCATCCTCGGACTCCGCGCACACCCGTTGCCGAATTTAAGCCGTGCTAGATCAAGGCGGCGCGCGGCGCCGACGCCTGCGCTCGGCTACGCCTTAGGAGGCCCGGCCGGCGAGCGCCGACAGTCAGACGACGGCGAAGGTCATACGCGAGGCTGGCTCTACGAACCCTCGGACTTGTCCAGGCTCTGGGCGAGTTCCCAGATGTGCCCGCCAGGATCGGTAAAGCTCGCGGTCCGCATGCCCCATGGCCGGTCCACCGGGCCGTTGAGCAGCCCCACTCCCTGATTGGCAAGCTCGGCGCAGGCCGCGTCGACGTCATCTACCCAGATGGTGAGCAGGAAGCGTGACCCGGTGCTGGGGCCAGCGACCGCTACCGGCGCGATGACGTCGCCCGCCGCCCGGGTGTCAACCAGGTTGATGAGGGTGTTGTCAAACTTGAACGCGGCCGAGCTGTCATCCTCAAACGCTGCCGTCCGCCCGAAAACACGCTCGTAGAACGACCTTGCGGCGGGCAGGTCTTCCACGAACAGCGTGATCGCGCCAACGCTTTTCAAAGCCTCGCTCATTTTGCCACTTCCTTCCGCTGGCCTGGTGTACAGGTGAGGACCATCCTCTAGGACGGACATCACCTGATGATGTTGTTCTGAGGGCGACATGGCCTTCTTCCTCGCTTTCGATTGTCTGGCTCGAGGCCACCGCTTCTGGGCGGCCTTGCGGGCCGTCGCATGCGATCGGCTTCGCCGCCCCTAGACCCGCGACCACTCACCTGTGGTTTGGCAGCGACGAGGAATCCGGACAGGACTAGGAAGCCCGGACGGTCAGGCCAGCGGGCGGCCGGCCTAGCCCGGCTGGCCGAGGCGAGCGGTGATCGCCGGGGCCG
>OCZU010000539.1_pt1 | contig 25908 bp, 23 predicted proteins | sample 1539001 | NCBI WGS metagenome assembly OCZU01 (sample SAMEA3539306, study PRJEB22396) | soil metagenome | biome: tundra; feature: field; material: soil | place: USA | collected 2010-05 | depth 0.15 m | reverse complement strand
GGGATCGGCGCCGCGGCCGGCCGGCCTGCGGCCCGACGCACGGCGGCGCAGCTCCGTCGGGGGCAGCGCGAAGACTTCGAGCACCGTGTCGTTAAAGGTTCTGATGCTAGGGAAGCCGGCCGCGAACGCGATGTCGCCCATCGGCAGCCCGGTGGTTTCGATCAGCAGCCGGGCCGTCTGGGCGCGCTGAGCACGGGCCAGGGCCAGCGGCCCCGCGCCCAGCTCGGCCAGCAACTGCCGTTCCACCTGCCGGACGCTGTAGCCGAGCAGGGCGGCCAGCCCCGGCACGCCGTCCCGGTCGACCACTCCGTCGGCGATGAACCGCATCGCCCGTGCCACCAGGTCTGCTCGCTCGTTCCACTGCGGCGACCCTGGGCTGGCGTCCGGCCTGCAACGCTTGCACGCCCGGAAGCCGGCCTGCTGGGCCGCCGCGGCACTGGCAAAGAAGCGCATGTTCTCCGGCTTGGGCGGCACCGCCGGGCAGCTCGGCCGGCAGTAGATCCCGGTGGTCAGCACCGCGGTGAAGAACCACCCGTCGAACCTGGCGTCCTTGCTCTGGACCGCCCGGACGCAGCGCTCGGTGTCTTCATGCACTCAGCCAGCATCGGTGCTCGCACCGGTGCGCGTCTAGCAGAAATACGACACCGGTATCAGCCGCCCACGGCTCGCGCGCCTGAAGAAGTGGCACGCAGGGACCGGCAACCCGGCCGCGCCCGTGCGCACACCGGCTGGACAACTTGCTGAACCCGAAATTTTGCGTAACGCGAAAGTTTCATCTATTGTTGATTGCCATGAGCCAGAGTCCGCACCGCGACAACGGATGCCCGCCATCCGGGCTGCGGGAGCGCAAGAAACTGGCGACCCGCGGCGCGCTCGGCATCGCGGCCATGCGGCTGGCGGTCGAGCGCGGTCTGGACAACGTGCTGGTCGAGGACATCGCGGCCGCGGCCGGCGTGTCGACAAGGACATTCAACAACTACTTCGCGAGCAAATACGAGGCCATCTGCGCCCTGGCGATGGACCGGGGCCGCCAGATCGGCACCGCGCTGCGGCAGCGGCCGGCCGACGAACCGCTGCAGGAGGCGATTGCCTGCGCGGTGCTGCAACAGTACGCAGCCGCCGAGCAGCCGCCGGGCAAGGACTGGATCGAGGGCGTCCGGCTGGTCATCCAGTCGCCAGAACTGCAGGGGGAGTACCTGCGGACCCAGTATGTGACGCAGCACTCGCTCGCCGACGCGATCGCCGAGCGTACCGGCGCCGATCCCCGAACAGATATGTTTCCGCTAGTCATGGCCGGCGCTGTGACGGCGGCGACGCAGGTCGCGATGGAGCGGTGGCTCCTTGCCGACCCGCCGACCGCGCTAGCGCCGCTGATCCGCCAGGCGCTCAGCGCGCTCGGTCACGTTGCCGCGCCGATTGCCGCATAGTGTCGCGCTCGTGGCGAAATCACTTGCCAGCCGCGGTCCATGCCGCCGATCCTGACCCTGGTCCCCCCGCCGGCGACCGCAGCCGCGGCAGTGCGGTCCGTGACCGCAGCCCCGCTGGCGAATACCTCCCAGAAACCGCCCACCTAGCCCGGAGCGAGAACCCGTGCTGATCCGACTGCTCCGCGAGTACCTGAGGCCGTACCGCAGGGAACTGACCTTCGTGGTCGTCCTGCAACTGGTCCAGACGCTCGCGACCTTGTACCTGCCGACCCTGAACGCCGACATCATCGACAACGGCGTGATCACCGGCAACACGCACTACATCTGGCACACCGGCGCCGTGATGATCCTTGTGACGTTCGCGCAGATCATCTGCGCCACCGGGGCGGTCTACTTCGGCGCCAAGACGGCGATGGCGGTCGGCCGGGATATTCGGCTGGCCGTGTTCACCCGGGTTCAGGACTTCTCGGCACGGGAAGTCGGCCACTTTGGCACGCCATCGCTGATCACCAGGAACACCAACGACGTCCAGCAGGTGCAGATGCTGGCGCTGATGACCTTCGTCCTGATGGTCTCGGCACCGATCATGTGCATCGGCGGCATCATCCTGGCGCTGAATCAGGACGTCCGGCTGTCCGCGCTGCTACTGGTGGCCGTGCCCGCCCTCGGCGTCATCGTGATCGCGATCATCTCCCGGATGCGGCCGCTGTTCCGCCAGATGCAGGAACGGATCGACCAGATCAACCGGGTGCTGCGCGAGCAGATCACCGGCGTCCGGGTGATCCGGGCATTCGTCCGCGACCCGCGCGAGCGGAGCCGGTTCGCAGTCGCCAGCACCGACCTGTACGACGTCTCGCTCGGCACTGGCAGGCTGATGGCGCTGATGTTCCCCTCGGTACTGCTCGTGCTGAACTTCTCCTCGATCGCGGTGCTCTGGTTTGGCGGGCATCTGGTGGCCAGCGGCAGCATGCCCATCGGCGCGCTGACCGCGTTCCTGACCTACCTGCTGCAGATCCTGATGTCGGTCATGATGGCCACCTTCATGTTCGTGATGGTGCCGCGGGCCGAGGTCTGCGCCGAGCGGATCATGGAGGTACTCCAAGCGGAGCCCGACGTCCGGCCGCCCGAGCATCCGGTCAGCCCGGGCGCGGTGCGCGGCCGGCTTGAGCTGCGCCAGGCAGAGTTCAGCTATCCGGGAGCCCAGCAGCCGGTGCTGACCGGCATCAGCCTGACCGCCGAGCCGGGTCAGGTGACCGCGGTCATCGGCGGGACCGGCAGCGGCAAGACAACGCTGGTGAACCTGATCGCCCGGCTGTTCGACGCGACCGCGGGCTCGGTGCTGATCGACGGAATCGACGTCCGGGAACTCGATCCGGTAGTGCTGTCCGGGCTGCTCGGGCTGGTGCCGCAGCGGCCTTACCTGTTCTCGGGCACGGTCGCCTCGAACCTGCGCTATGGCAGGCCAGAGGCTACCGACGCGGAAATGTGGCGGGCTCTGGAGATCGCGCAGGCCAGGGACTTCGTCGCGCAGATGCAAGGCGGCCTGGACGCGAAGATTGCCCAGGGCGGCACCAACGTCTCCGGCGGCCAGCGGCAGCGGCTGGCGATCGCGCGCGCGATCATCCACCGGCCTGAGATCTACCTGTTCGACGACTCGTTCTCGGCGCTTGATTACGCCACCGACCGCGCGCTCCGCGGCGCGCTAGCGGCGGAGACGTCCGACGCCACCGTGCTGATCGTGGCCCAGCGGGTCGCCACGATCCGCAACGCGAACCGGATCATCGTGCTTGAGGCCGGCCGGATTGTGGCGGCCGGCACGCACGACGAGCTGATGGCTGCCGACGAGACCTACCGGGAGATCGTGCTCTCCCAGCTAACCGAGCAGGAGGCCGCGGCATGACGGCGGGGAATGGGGAGCACCCGAACGGCAGGTCAGTAACCGGCGAGCCGTCCGTGAACGGTGCACCGGAGGGTGCGGCAGTGCAACTGGGGCCGGGGGAGCGGGCCACGCCAAAGCGCGGTCCTGGCCCTGCGGCCGGATTCGGGCCAGGCAACCGGGGCCCGGGGATGTTCATGGCCGGGATGTCGACCGAGAAGGCGCTGAACTTCGGCACATCGGGCCGCAGGCTACTGCGGATGCTGTCACCGAACCGGATGCTGATCTGGCTCGCGCTGTCTCTGGGCGTGGCCAGCGTGACGTTCTCGGTGTTCGGGCCGAAGCTCCTCGGCAACGTGACCAACCTGATCTTCGACGGGCTGGCCAGCAGCAAGATCCCCGCCGGGGTGACTCAGGCGGAGGTGATCGCCGGGCTCAGGGCCCGTGGCGAGACCACGCAGGCCAAACTGCTCGGCTCGCTGCACCTGACCCCAGGTCACGGGGTCGACTTCAGCCAGGTCGGACGCATCCTGGCAATCGTCGCCCTGATCTACGCCGGCGCCGCGGTAGCCGGCGTATTCCAGGGCCGGGTCGTCGCCAGGATCGTGCAGCAAGCTGTCTATCAGATGCGCGAACAGGTCCAGGCCAAGCTTTCCCGGCTGCCCTTGAGCTACTTCGACCGGCAGCCGTACGGCGAGATCCTGAGCCGGGTCACGAACGATATCGACAACGTCGCCCAGTCGCTGCAGCAGACGATGAGCCAGGTGGTGACCTCACTGCTGACCATCATCGGCGTGATCGCCATGATGTTCTGGATCTCCTGGCTGCTGGCGCTGATCGCGCTGGTGACCGTTCCCGCGTCGATCCGGGTGGTGATCTGGATTGGCAAGCGGGCTCAGCCCCAGTTCATCCGGCAGTGGTCCACGACAGGAAAGCTCAACGGCCACATCGAGGAGAACTTCACCGGGCACGCACTGGTGAAGGTCTTCGGCCAGGGCGAGGCGTCGATGGCCACATTCACCGAGCAGAACGAGAAGCTGTTCGAGTCCAGCTTCCGCGCGCAGTTCATCTCCGGCACCATCCAGCCCGCGATGATGTTCGTCGGGAACCTGAACTATGTGCTGGTAGCGGTGGTCGGCGCGCTGCGGGTCGCGGCCGGGGCACTGTCGCTCGGCGGCGTGCAGGCATTCATCCAGTACTCGCGTCAGTTCAGCCAGCCGCTAACCCAGGTCGCCTCGATGGCCAACCTGCTGCAGTCCGGCGTGGCCTCGGCCGAGCGCGTCTTCGCGCTGCTCGACGCTGACGAGCAGTCACCTGACCCGGCCGAGCCGTCCCGGCCTGCCGAGGTGCGCGGCAAGGTGCGGTTCGAGGACGTCTCGTTCAGCTACCTCCCTGATGTTCCCCTGATTGAGCATCTGTCGCTCGCCGTCGAGCCCGGCCAGACGGTCGCGATCGTCGGCCCGACCGGCGCCGGCAAGACAACGCTGGTGAACCTGCTGATGCGGTTCTACGAGCTCAACAGCGGCGCGATCACGCTCGACGGGATCAACATCGCCGACATGAACCGGGAGGAACTGCGGTCGCTGACCGGCATGGTGCTGCAGGACGCCTGGCTATTCGGCGGCACGATCGCCGACAACATCGCCTACGGCGCGGACTCGCCAACCCGCGACGAGATCGTCGGGGCCGCACGCGCAACCTATGTAGACCGATTTGTTCGGATGCTCCCTGACGGATACGACACGCTGATTGACGAGGAGGGCTCGAACGTCAGCATGGGGGAGAAGCAGCTGATCACGATCGCGCGAGCGTTCCTGGCCCAGCCGGCCATCCTGATCCTGGACGAGGCGACCAGTTCGGTCGACACCAGGACGGAGGTCCTGATCCAGCGGGCGATGAACTCGCTGCGCCAGGGCCGGACCAGCTTCGTGATCGCGCACCGGCTGTCGACCATCCGCGACGCCGACGTGATCCTGGTCATGGAGAACGGGCAGATCGTCGAGCACGGCACCCACACCGAACTGCTCGCCGCCGGCGGCGCCTACGCCAGGCTCTACGCAGCCCAGTTCGCCCAGGCAATGGCCGAGGTGGACTAGCAAGGCAAGGTTCTCCTGCGCGCATGGCCTAACCTGGGACAGACAGAGCCAATCCGGGAGCGGGAGCCCCTTCCCATGACTGACGATGGCACGCTCAGTGACCGGCTGCGCAGGAAGCGGCGGGACATTATGCGTACTAGCGGGCCTGAATGTGTCCAGCATCCGAAATTCTCGGGGGCGCTCCTGGTGACCTGCCCCGGCCACGGCACTGGCATGCTACCTGCCAGGTCCAGGGTCGCGGTGGGAGGCAAGACGACGACGAAGCATGCATACTCTCGCATGTGATACGATCGTGTGCATGGCGCAGGTGGACAGGTTCTCCGTGACGATGCCGCCGGAGCTCGGGGAGGGCGTCCGGCAGGCCGCTGCCCGGCAGGGCACCAGCGTGTCGACGTGGCTCACCGAGGCAGCGGCCGACAAGCTGCGCAACGATCTCCTCGGCGCTGCCCTGGACCAGTGGGAGAGCGAGGACGGCGCGTTCACCCGGGCTGAGCTGGACGAGGCGGCGTCCCGGCTCGGGCTGGCGCCGCGCTCGGACGCGGCATGAAAGCTGTCCTGGACGCAGGCGCGCTGGTGGCGGTGGACCGCCGTGACCGGCTGATCGGAGCCCAGCTGCGGGTGCTGCAGCAGCAGGGAACCCCGATCCGGGTCAGTTCGGCGGTGGTCGGCCAGGTGTGGCGGGACGGGCGCAAGCAAGCCATCCTCGCCCGGGTGCTGGCCGGCGTCGGCGTCGAGGCGCTCGGCAAGGACGACGGCAAGCGGATCGGGGAGCTCCTCGCGCTGGCAGGCTCCGCCGACGTGGTCGACGCGCACGTAGCGCTGATGACGGCGCCTGCCGACCTCGTCCTGACCAGCGATCCCGGCGACATCCGCGAGCTGCTGCAAGCTCGCGGAGTCCCGGCGCGAGTTCAGCGCGTGTGAGGATCTGGCTGCTGCTTCCGGACCGGACACCGGCACCGTTCACCAGCCCGCTTCCAGCCGATCGCATGCGCCAGCTGCAGTAGTCACTCAGCGCCGCGAATCAGGCAGCACCCGATCGCGCAACTATGGCTCGATATGCTTGAGGCATTGCTTGCCGGTGGTGGTCATCTGTACGTGCCGAGATGCTGTTCTGCGCGCCTGATTGTGGTCAGGATCGATGCAAATGGACCGCCTCGCGGCGATCGGCGCCGAGCGTGCCATTGCCGCCGCGGCGGCAAGTGACGACGAACTGCTGCACGGCACCTACGCGTGGGTGCTGCTGCACCAGGGACGGCTAGCAGAATCCGAGCAGCTCGCCGCCGCCGTCGCATCGAGCCCGCATTCTCCGCGCCCGCCGCGCATGTCGCCGCATGGGGCAACCTCCTGATGACCGCACTCGCGCCCGCCGCCGCTGCCGGCCGCGATTTCGCGCACTACGTCTCGCTCGCCTCGGCTGCAGCCGTGCGGCTCGGGCACAGGGTGACGGTCTACCAGACCTCCTTCGCGGCCGCTAGCGCCATGCAGGCATGCCACAACGTACGCTCAGGTTTCTGGCAGCCTGGTCGTGGTGGCCATATACGCGGATCATGTCGTTGGGATGGCTAGGTTCTGTGCGTGTCAGCGTGGCTGTGCACCGCGCGCCTGACCCCTTTGCCGGTGCCGAGCTGGACGCGGCTGCGGGGGAGTAGGGGACCGCGCCGGCGTCGTCGCCGACCAGCGCCCGACTGACGGCTGCCACCACGGCCGGGTTGCGGGTGATGATGCTGAGTTCCCGGTTGTAGTCGACGCTGGCGACGGAGAAGTTCTGCGAACCGAGCAGCATCTGCTGGCCGGGCAGGCCGACGTCAGCAACTCGTCGGGGTACGGCCAGCTGCAGCAGTCGCTCGCCACGGTGCCGCCGTTGTTAGCCGATAATGAGCATTATGTTAAGTAGCGACTCTCGCCAGCTTTCCCTCGCCCTCCGCTCGGTCCGCGCCAGCTGGTCGGTCCGTCAGTCAATCGGCCCAGTCGGTCCAATACGTGCTGGCATCACCACACGGGCCGCAACTCCCGGCAGCCTGACCCAGCTTGCAGCCTCACCAAGCTTGCAGCCTGATCCGGACGCACGCCGATGCCGGCAGCCAGATCCGATTTGCGCCCGAACTCCCGCAGCGCCGATTAACGGGTCGTTAGTTATCTCGAATTAACGTGTTCTGATGTATCGGCATACCTTCTAAGAACTTTCCACGCCTCAGCCGGAACTAAGTTGCGCTATACGGCGTGGCAGCGCATACTCCTGTCCAGCGGCGATTTCTGGATTGCAGGCTCAGATAATGACTGGCAATCGAGCGACTCTATGCACATATGCACAATTGACCTCTCAGCGACCACGCGGTGCCCGCTCCCTGTTCCACAATGTCACAGATAATTTGAAAGGCCAATTCGTGCGGAAAATTTCGCTCATGATCGTCGGCGCCGTCAGCATCGCCGCAGGCACGTCGACCGCCGCCGGCGCGTCGATGGCCCCAGGCCGGTCCATCGCCCTGGCCCAGCCTGCGGCAGCAGTCGCGGCCCCAGCACCTGGAACGCCTGGCTCCGGTCCGGTCTTCTCGCGATCCATCATCGTGACGAACCTGCGAAGCTCGGGAGCGGGATCGCTCCGGGCCGCGATTAGACGCGCCAACGCTGCTCCGCCAGCCACGTCCACGATCGTTGACTTCGCGGTCCGCGGAACTATCACGCTCGCCAGTGGCCTGCCCGCTATATCCAGGCGGGTAGTAATTGACGCGACGTCGGCTCCGGGCTACGTCAGCGGCGGCCCGCCGGTAGTCGAAATCAACTTCAGCGGACGCTCTGGCCTGCTATTTGCGGCCGGCTCCGGGCGTTCGCGACTTTTTGGCCTTGCGGTGGATAATGCCATCGGCAACGGAGTGACCCTGGGCGCGAGTGCGATCACGCTTAATGACAACTACATCGGCCTGAACCTCGCCGGATTCGCATTTGGCAATCGCGGCAGCGGCATATATATTTCGCCGGACTCGGCGCGGAACCGGATCGGGCTGAACAGTTCGGGCGCTTCGGGCGTGGTAGCGAACGTGATCTCCGGAAACGACGGCAGCGGCATCACGCTGGCCGGGTCAGCCGGCAATTCCATCGTCGCCAATCGTATTGGCACGAATCCGATCGGAACTGCGGCCATCCCCAACCGCCTGAACGGCATCACCATTGGCGGCAGGTCAGACGGCAACCGGATCGGCGGTACTGAGTTTGTCGACACAGCGACCGGCCAGGCCAATAATCCGACCGGCGACAAGGGCACGGTGCCGCCAGTGTTCGTGGTGCCGCCGCTAGGCAACCTGATCTCGGGTAACGGACGAAATGGCGTACTGATCGAGGCCCGCTCACAGCGCAATGTCATGAACGGCAACTTCGTCGGCACCACGGCCAGCGGGGACGGCGCGATCGGCAACCGCCGCAACGGCGTATGGATTGTCGGCGCCAACAACAATTCGCTGATCGGCTGCAAGTTCGTCAATAATCCCTTTGTCTACTACAACGTGCTCAGCGGAAATGGCGGGGACGGCCTGCGGGTCACTAACTCCGACGGCACGATCGTGCAGGGAAATTTTTTCGGCATCGGCGCAAACAATACTTCTATCGTAGGCAACCGGCTTGACGGTATCCGGATTGGCGGTTCCTCGGATAACACTCAGGTGGGCGGCGTGATTCCGCTCGGGAACGTATCCGCCGGCAATGGCCTGAACGGCATAGCCGTGACCGGCAGGGCGCGAGGCTTTATCACCTTCAATACATTTGGCGGGCTGCTAGCCTTCAAGGGCGCAGCGCCTAACGGCCGGGACGGACTGCTCATTACCTCGACCGGCGGCCACAACCTGGCCCGGACTAATGTATTTTCCGGCAACGCAAGGAACGGCATCGAACTCGCGGGCAACGCGTCCGGAGTGACCATCGACCCTGACATCGCTGGTCTGACAACCAACGGGAGCACGGCGCTGCCGAACGGCCAGGATGGTGTACTGATCGACGGCAGAGCACACAACAATGTGATTGGCGGACCACGACGGTCCGTGATTCCGCAGAATACGTTCTCAGGAAACCTCGGCTACGGCCTGGCGATCATAGGAAGAGCCCACGGCAACCGGGTCTTCGGGAGTTTCTTCGGAACCAGGATCGGTGGCTTCAGGGCGGCCGGCAACCGCAGCGGCGGGATCCTGATCGGCGGCCGCGCGTGCCGGAACTCCATAGGCGACGTCAGAACAAGACCGTTTAACCTGATTAGCGGGAATACCGGCAACGGCGTGACGCTGGGCACCGGGACGTGCCGTAATCGGGTAGTGCACAACTATATCGGCCTCGACAGAATCGGACGGAACCTGCCGAATACTGGTCGCCCGATCGCGAATAGGGGTCACCAGAACATTATCTTCGGCAATCGCTCGTTAGCCGAATTCGCGTAGCCGCGGCCAGATCGCCGACCAGGCGGCACGCAGCGCCGAGCAGACACAGACCGGGGCGCCCTGCTCGTCGTCGTGGACTGCTACGTGGTTATTGAGCTGGGCTGCCAGCCGCAGAGATCCATCGCCAGCTCTGGCCAGCCGTGACTGGCCTGCCAGGTCAGGTACGGCAGCCACAGCACCGCTGCTATGGCGCCACGCCAACCGCGAGCCAGAGCCGATCGTCGGCGGACCGCAGAATGCGGACGATCAGCAAGCTCACCAGAGCCCACGCCGGCAGGTCGAACGTCGTGGTACTCAGCAGGGTGGCCAGAACCGATGGCCAGCGGAGCCACCGCGATCGCCGTGGCGGCGAGAACCTGCGCGGCCCTGCCGCCGCCGAGCTCGCGGGCCAGCAGGCCGGTGAGCAGCACCAGCAGGGCGGAGGCGACCGCCGACGGCAGCCGCAGCAACACGAGAGACGACCGCGCCAGGTCGGACATCACCCGGGCGATCAGCGGCAACAGCGGCGGCTGGTCCGGGTAGCCCCAGGCCAGGTGCTGGCCGCTGGCAATGAAGTACAGCTCATCGCGGTGATAGCTGTAGCGCCCCGAGAAGGAGATGAGACGTGCTGCCTGCCAGCACGGCCGCGATCCCGATGACCTCAGCGCAGGCGAACTCCGGCAGCGCCGCCGCGCGACCCTCTCCCCCTTCTCCCCCGGCGTCAGTTGCCACGGGCCCGGCTCCAGCCCCTGAACTCGGCGACAATTGCCTCGCCACGGCGGACCGTCACGTCGTAGATGCCGCTGCGGCCGTAGCTGACCCGTTCTCGCGCCGACGCGATCAGGACATCGTTCGCCAGGACCGGCGCGATGAACGTGATGTCGGCGCCCGCGGCGACAGTTACCGGGCCCTTGCTATTGCAGGCGCAGGCGAAGGCGCTGTCGGCCAGCATGAACACGTAGCCACCGTGCGCGATCCCGTGACCATTGACCATCGCCGCGCTGATCGTCATCCGCACAGCGGCCGTGCCGTCGCCGGCTTCGAGCAGTTCCATGCCGAGGCCAGCCGATGCCCGGTCCGCCTGGAACATTGTCACAGCTGGACCAGCCAGCGGCTGCTTAGCGACCATGCGGCCCATCCTGCCGCACCACGATAGCGGGGCCGAACCGGTCGTTTCGGCGACGATCTGAGTAACGTGTCGATCATGTCTACGTTTCGCCAGGGCGGCGCGATCCTGACCGACCATAGCTTCGAGGTCCCGCTGGATCACGCCGATCCCGGCGGGGCGCAGATCGAGGTGTTCGCCAGGGAGGTCGTCGGCGTCGAGCGCGCGGCGGAAAGCACGGTGGACCTGCTGCCGTGGCTCGTGTTCCTGCAAGGCGGGCCGGGCCGGCCAAGCCCGCGGCCGAACGGGCGGGATGGCTGGCTCGACCGTGCGCTACGGGACTACCGGGTCCTGCTGCTCGATCAGCGCGGCACCGGCCGCTCTACGCCGGCCAACCGGCTCACCCTCGCGCGGCACGGCAGCCCGCAGGCGCAGGCACGTTATCTGGCGCACTTTCGGGCCGACTCCATCGTGGCCGACGCCGAACTGATCCGGCGCCAGCTCACCGGCGGGCGGCCGTGGAGCGTGCTCGGCCAGAGTTTCGGCGGGTTCTGTACCGTCAGCTACCTGTCGCTGGCGCCGCACGGTATCGCCGAGGCGTTCATTGCCGGCGGACTGCCCGGCCTGACGACCACCGCTGAGGAGGTCTACCAGGCCACCTATCCCCTGGTGGCCGCGAAGAACCTGGCGCATTACGAGCGGTACCCCGAGGATGCGGAGCGAGTTCGCCAGGTAGCTCGCCGGCTGATCACCTCCGACGTCCGGCTGCCGTCCGGCGCGGCGCTAACGGTCGAGGCTTTCCAGACCCTGGGCATGCACCTCGGCGCCAGCACTGGCAGCCAGTTCCTGCATTACCTGCTTGAGGACGCGTTCGCGGGCGACGAGATTGCCGACGACTTCAGGTACCGGCTGGACGCGCTGCTGACGTTCAGCGGCGGGCCGCTCTATGCGGCCCTGCACGAGGCCTGCTATGCCCAGGGCACGGCAACCCGGTGGGCGGCGCAGCGGGCCCGGGCGGACTTCGGAGCCTTCCGCGCTGAACTGGCCCTGGACGGGACCGACCCGGTGCTTTTCACCGGAGAGATGATCTATCCCTGGATGTTCGAGACCGACCCGGTGCTGCGCCCGCTGGCCGAGGCCGCGCAGATCCTGGCCGAGCATGAGGGCTGGCCGCCGCTGTATGACCCCGCCCTGCTGAGTGCTAATGAGGTGCCGGTTGCCGCCGCGATCTACTACGACGACATGTACGTGCCGCAGCAGATCTCGATCCGGACGGCCGCGCAGATCCGCGGCCTGCGGCGCTGGGTCACAAGCGAGTACGAGCACGATGGCCTGCGGGTCAGCAACGGCGCGGTGCTCGACCGGCTGATCGCGATGGTGCGCGCCACCGGCTAGCCGACGAGGCACCGGCTAGCCGGTGGCGCATACGCTGGGCCCGGTGACCGTGCGGACATGCCTGTGCCTGATCACCCGTCCCAGCCAGGCCGGCGCCCGGCTGGCGGGTCCTGGCACCAGATCCGGCGGCAGCCGGCGTGCCGGGCCTGATGGCGACCAGGCGGGCACTGACCGGGAGGTACTGCTCGGTTTCAAGAAGACTGGTTTCGGAGCCGGCCGGTGGGTCGGGCTCGGCGGTCACATCGAGGACGGCGAGCAGCCGGCCGAGGCGGCCGCTCGCGAGGTACAGGAGGAGTCGGGCCTGATCGTCGCGGCCAGCACACTTCGCCATCTGGCGGACCTGACCTTTGTCTTCCCGGCCCGCCCTGCCTGGGACCAGACCGCCGATGTCTATGTCACCGCCGACTTCGATGGCGAGCCGGCTGAGTCCGACGAACTGGTGCCGCGCTGGTTCCCGATCGACGCACTGCCGTTCGACGGCATGTGGGACGACGCCAGGTACTGGCTGCCCGTCGTGCTGGCGGGACACCGGGTGATCGCCGAGATCACGTTCGCTGACGACTGCGCGACCGTGGCAGCCATCCAGCCTGCGCTGAGTCCCGCTGGAGCGACTGTAAGCGAATAGGATGGCTGCGTGCCCCGTTACGAGTACCGCTGCCGCGCCTGCGGAGACACGTTTGAGCGAACCCGCCCGATGAGCGAGTCGTCCGCGCCGTGCGCTTGCCCGCAGGGACATGACGATACCGTCAAGCTGCTGTCCACGGTCGCCATCAGCGGCCGAGCGGCGACGTCAGGCTCGGCAGCGCAGGCCCCCCGCGCGGGCGGCTGCTGCGGCGGTAGCTGCGGCTGCGGATAGGCTCTGACACCAGCCGACCCGCCGGAGGACAGCGATGCCAGACCTGCCCGCAGAGCTTTTCTATGCTGAGATCGCGGCCAGTACGGCCGCGCTCGCCGTGCTGATCGACAGCGAGGATCCGGAGCTGCCGATCCCGACGTGCCCGGACTGGACGCTCCGGCAACTGGCCACGCACGTCGGGCGGGCGCAGCGGTGGGCAGCCCAGATCGTGGCCACCAGGTCGGCCGCGATGATCGGGTTCCGCGCGGTTCCCGATGCCAAGATTCCCGACGAGCCGGCGGCACGCGGGAGTTGGCTGACCGGCGGAGCGGACCGGCTCGTCGAGGTGCTGCGCGATGCCGGTCAAGAACATGTCTGGACCTTCGACGGACTTGGACCGGCGGGTTTCTGGGCCCGGCGGATGGCGCACGAGACCCTCGTGCACTGCGCCGACGCGCAGCTGGCGGCAGGCGACGACTTCACCATCGCCCCTGAGCTCGCAGCGGACGCGATCGACGAATGGCTGACCGTGATCGCCGTGCCGCGGGCCGGGCAGCCCGACCCGCGGGCCGAAGCGCTGCTGCCGGGCCGGACACTGCATATTCATGCGACCGACGCGGAACTCGGTCAGGCTGGCGAGTGGCTCGTCGCGCACACTGAGGACGGCGTACAGGTCCGGACCTGCCATGAACATGGCGACGTCGCGCTGACCGGCCCGGCAGCTGAGCTGCTGCTCGTCCTGCTGCGCCGGCGGCCGCCCGTCGAGCCGACGGTGCGCGTCTTCGGTGACCAGCCGCTACTCGATCAGTGGCTGGCGCACTCCTCGTTCTAGCCGGCCAGGCTCCAGCACGGTCCGAGCCGGTCGTCGGGCCAGCGGCCGGGCGGCGGCATCACCCGATTCCGGGCAGGCCAGCAGCGGTAGGCTGGTCCGACTGTCCGACTGTCAAACCGGTGCCGTGAGGTTGTGCCCTTGCCGAACGCTGTGCGGGAATTCGTCCTTGACGACGAGGCCGCGCCGGGATGCGACGTCCTGCCTGCTGGTGACCGCAGATTCGCCGTCGCCGAAAATGGCAGGAGCCGTACGCTGCGCCGGACCTGGCTGGATACCTTCGACTGGCGGCTGTTCCGGGCCGGGCTGACGCTGGAACTCCGGTCCGGCCGCGGCGGCGGGGAACTCATCCTGACTGGCCGGGGCGGCGAGGTCGTTTCCAGCGCGCCGGTTGGCGCCGCAGGCCGGGCAGCGGGCCACAGCGGCCCGCCGATCCGCTGGCCGGCTCTGGTGCAGGAGCTGCCGATCGGCCCGCTGCGCGAGCAGCTGGCTCGAGTGGCCGGAGTCCGGGCGCTGCTCCAGGTCGCCCGCGCCACTAGCGTCCTGACTGAGCGGCGCATAGTGAACACCGATGACAAGACCGTCGCGCGGCTGACCGTCGACCGGATGGCGGTGACCTATCCGCGGCCGGCCACGCCGCCGGCCAGGCTCGCGGTGACCGCCCTGCGCGGCTACCAAGTCCAGGCGGCCAGGCTCACTGACGCGCTGCAGACCGCCCGCGGGGTCAGCGACGCGCTGGCAACGGCGCTTGAGTCGGTTCTCACAGCGTCTGGCCGCAAGCCGGGCGATTACAGCAGCAAGATCGACGTTCAGCTGACCGCGTCGATGCCGGCCGCGCTCGCCCTGTCCGCCGTGCTCGGCAGGCTCTTCGACACGGCGGAGGTCAACGTCCCCGGGACCATCCGCGATATTGACACCGAGTTCCTGCATGACCTGCGGATAGCGATTCGCCGCACCCGCTCGGTGCTGAAGACGGCGGCCAAGGTACTGCCCGCCGCGATGGTCAGCCAGTACCGGCCTGAGTTCAAGTGGCTGGGCGACCTCACCACGCCGACCCGTGACCTCGACGTCTACCTGCTCGGCTACTCCTCGATGGCGGGCAAGGTGCTGGCCGCGACGGCCGACGAGCTGCTGCCGTTCCACCAGTACCTGCAGCAGCAGCGCGGGATTGCGCAGCGGGAGCTGGCGCGTGGGTTGCGTTCTGCCAGATTCTCTCAGCTTTCCGCGCAATGGCGGCAGTCCCTGGCGCACATCGCGGCGGCACCGCCGCGCCGTCCGCAGACCGGCAAGCTCGCGGCGCGCCAGATCGCGCGCGCGCATCAGCGGGTGATCTGCGACGGCAGCGCGATTACCGCGGCGTCGCCGCCTGAGTCGCTGCATGATCTGCGCAAGCGCTGCAAGGAACTGCGCTACCTGCTGGAGATCTTCGCCTCGCTGCACGACCCGGCCGATCAGTGGCAGGCAGTGAACGAGCTGAAGGCGCTGCAGGACTGCCTGGGTGAGTTCCAGGACACCGAGGTACAGCACGCCGAACTCAGGATGTTCGCGGCCCAGATGATGGCCGACCGGAGCGCGCCGGCCACCACCTTGCTGGCCATGGGCGAGATCGCGGGCACCCTGGCGGTACGCCAGCGGCGAGCCAGGGCCGAATTCGCGGACCGGTTCGCTGAGTTCGCCAGTCCGCGCGGGCTGGCCAGAATCGGCGCACTCACACCGGCGGCAGCATGAAGATCTTCGCGACCTACAACATCAAGGGCGGCGTCGGCAAGACCGCCACGGCAGTCAACATCGCCTACCTCGCGACGCTGGACGGCTACCGGGTGCTGCTCTGGGACCTGGACCCGCAGGGCGCGGCCAGCTTCCTGTTCCGGGTCAAGCCGCGGGTCAAGGGCGGCGGCAAGGCGCTGATCGCCGGCAAGCGGCCGGTGGACGACGCGATCAAGGCGACCGACTTCGACAATCTCGACTTGCTGCCCGCCGATTTCACCTACCGGAACCTGGACCTGCACCTCGATGGCGAACGCAAGTCCACCAGGCGCCTGCGCAGCCTGCTGACCCCGCTGCGCCGCGAGTACGACGTGGTTGTGCTCGACTGCCCGCCAAGCATCTCGCTGCTGTCCGAAAATGTGCTGCACGCGGCGGACCTGCTGCTCGTGCCGCTGATCCCGACCACATTGTCGGTCCGTACCCTAGATCAGCTCACCGAGTTCATCGCCGGATTCGGCGGGCAGCGGCCGCGGATCCTGGCGTTCTTCTCGATGATCGACCGGCGCAAGCGGCTGCACCAGGAGATCGCCGCGCAGCTTCCGACCCAGCGAGACGACGTGTCGGCCGCGGTCATCCCCGCGCTTTCTGCGATCGAGCGGATGTCGGTGCAGCGGACGCCGGTGACCGCGTCAGCGCCGCGCGGTCAGGCGGCCCAGTGCTACCGCGAACTGTGGCAGGACGCCAAGCAGCGCGCAGAGCTGCCTGACCCGCCGGCCCGGCCCTGACTCAGCAGCCGGCTAGTCAGCTCGATGCGCGCCGGCCCGCGGCAATCGTGACCGCGAGCGCTCCGCCCCCCAGCGGCACAGTCTCAGCCGAGTTCCCTGATGAACTCGATCATCGCCTCGCTGACTTCATCCGGCCGCTCCTGCTGGGTCCAGTGGCCGCAGCCGGGCAGCAGCACTGGCTCGCGCAGCCGGGGCACGCAGTCCTTCAGCCCGGCAAGCATCGCCGGGCCGCCGGAGAACGCGACGACCAGGTCCCGGTCGCCAGCCAGGTAGAGCGCGGGCACGGTCACCGGCGCGTGCTGCCAGGCAGCGGTCAGCTCCCAGTTGCGGTCCAGGTTGCGATACCAGTTCAGCGGGCCCGTGAAGCCGACCTCCGCGTACTCGGCGACGAACACGTCAATGTCGGCACTAGTCAGCCACGCGGGCAGGGCATCTGGTTCCGGGCAGATGTCCAGGAACCCGCCGCCAGGCGGGACAACCGGCGCCCCCCCGGCCGGGCCGTCACCTGAGGCGGCGTACAGCAGCCGGCGGAACGTGGCGCGCGGGTCACGGCTGAGTTCAGCGTCGGCCACGCCCGGCTGCTGGAAGTAGCACATGTAGAAGCCGTCGGTAAAGTAGCCGCGCAGGGTGTCCAGGGGCCGCGCGCTCCCCCGCGGCCGGTACGGAACGCTCAGCCCGATCACGCCGCGGATCCGGTCAGGACGCAGCAGCGCGGCATGCCAGGCGACCGGCGCTCCCCAGTCGTGCCCGGCCACTACCGCGTGGTCTGCGCCCAGCGCGTCCATCAGCCCGATCACGTCGCCGGTCAGGTGCAAGATCGTGTACTGGTCTATCTGGGCAGGATGGCCGGCTTCGCCGTTGCTGCCGGGCGGGCCAGTGCGGCAGTAGCCGCGCTGATCCGGCGCCACCGCGTGGAATCCGGCGGCAGCAAGGGCGGTCAGCTGATGACGCCAGGAGTACCAGCTTTCCGGGAACCCGTGCAGCAGCAGCACGAGCGGGCCGCTGCCCGCCTCGGCGATGTGCATCCGGAGACCACCCGCATCGACGTACCGGTGGGTCACGCCTTCGATCGCGTCGTCATGGCGCATGTCCGGAGGATAGCGCCGTGCTCGGCCCGCTGCTGACCGGCCTCAGCCGGTGCCGGGCCGGGCCGGCATCCACGAGCCGCACGCCACCGGCGGGTCCGTGGCAGCACAGCGCACCGGGCTCGGTGCCTTCGCGCCGGATCTCGCCGACGTCGAACGCGGCTGCGCCGACGTCGACCCGGATACGTTCCCTGACCGCGGACTGTGCACGGTCGCGCCAAGCCGGAGCGTGCTCATCGCGTAGATCAGCACGGCGATGACGGCGAATATGGCCAGTGTTACCAGCGACCGGGCTCGCCGCGATCGCAGCACCCGCCCGACACCAGGCTGGCCAAAGGAGGCGAGCTGGGCAGCGAGCCGCGGATCATCAGCGGCGAGCACGCGCTCCATCTCTTCGAGAATGCGCTGCTCATCCATGGGAAGGGCCACACGTCACCTCCGCCGCCGCAGTCCCCGCCGCCGATGCGCCGGCGCGGATGTTCCTTACTATCCCCCGCTGGAAGATTTTTTACCTGCCCATTTCCTAAGACTAAGCCCCGCTATAACCAGCTTGCAAGATTCGAATATATATTCTATCGTGACCGGCATGCGATGGGACAGTCTCCAGCTGCACGATCCGCAGGCCGGCGAGCCGGGCGCGGGCCAGCCGACCGTGCTCTTCGGCCGGGACGCCGTAGCGCGGACGTTCGACACGCCCGGCTTCCGGGGCATGACGTTCTACGAAGTGCACGCCCGATCGATTATCAACAAGGTGCCCGGCCATTCCCGGATGCCGTTCCGCGCGACGATCAATCCGTACCGTGGCTGCGGTCACGCCTGCGCTTACTGCTTTGCCCGCGGTACCCACACCTATCTCGACCTCGACGCGGGCCTGGATTTCAACTCCAAGATCATCGTCAAGGTGAATGCCGCTGAGCTGGCCAGAAAGGAACTCGCCAGGCCGCAGTGGGCGGGTCAGCACATCGCGATGGGCACCAATGTGGACTGCTACCAGCGCGCTGAGGGCAGGTATCAGCTGATGCCCGGCATCATCAGTGCACTGCGTGACGCTCGCAGCCCCTTCTCCATCCTTACTAAGGGCACCCTGCTGCTGCGCGACCTGGACCTGCTCGAAGCGGCCGCCGAGGTCACCGAGATCGGACTGTCGATGTCGGTCGGATTCGCCGACGCCGAGCTCTCCCGGTCGGTCGAGCCAGGCACGCCGAGCCCGCAGCGCAGGCTCGATGCCTGCTCCGCGATCACCGCCCGCGGCATGCCCTGCGGCATCCTGATGGGCCCGGTGCTGCCGTTTCTCACGGATTCAGATAGCCAGCTCGCTGAGACGGTGCGGCAGATCGCAGCCGCGGGAGCGAGCAGCGTCAGCCCAATCGTGCTGCATCTGCGTACTGGTGCCCGCGAGTGGTTCCTTGGCTGGCTGGCTGAGCATCATCCGGATCTGGTCGGCAGGTACCAGCGGCTTTACGGCCAGGGCAGCTACGCGCCCCGGCAGTACCAGGAGCGGATCGCGTCGCGCGTCGCCGACCTGGCCAGCCAGCACGGGGTTGGCCGGGCGAGCCTGGCCGCTGCCCGGCTCCCTGGGTCCCTGCGCCGGCCAGACAGCCGCAACGCCCCGAGCGGTAGTGGCGGCGGCAGCAGCCGGGGCGGCGCTGGCTCGGGCTCACTCCCCAATGGCGACGTTCAGCTCACCTTGCTGTGACGCCAATCGCGCGATTGGCGCGAATGCGGCACGCGGGGGCCTGGCCAGGTCTCCGGCTAGCTCACTGCGCGGCACCGCTGGTCTAGATTTCGTCTCGGACTAGCGGTATCTTGCGAGTCTAGGCACCGGATCGCAGCGTCGGCCGTCCGGAATCTGCGGCTATGACCGCTCGCGCCGTTCGAGGCGCTTGGTCACAAGGTGATTGCGGTTGCGTAAATGCTTTCGACCGCTTCCGGCTGCTGGGTAGACACTCTGCTCACCCGGCTGTAGGACTTGTGGTGATCGCTCACGTGCCTGCGCTCGTTGCCAGGCCAGAAGGAGTCCGTTCATGACACCAACTTCCAAGCGGCTTGCTGCGCTTGCGGTGGCCGCTCTAGCTGCCACCGGGCTCGCAGCATGCTCGAAGTCGACTACCAGCACGCCGAATGCACCCAGCGGCGCCCCGGTCTTCGGCGGCACGCTGCATGTTGTCGCCGCCAGTGGCCAAGATCATTTCGACCCTGTTTCGGCGTACGCCACCTGGGACTACATTGTGGAGCGCGCCTACACCAGGCAGCTCCTGGCTTACCCGACCGTGCCCACCACGACCACGAGCGGCGCCGCGTGGCTCAAGGCCACCACGGTGCAGGCAGACGTCGCTACCGTCGTGCCGAGCACGTCGAATGGCGGTATCACCGACGGCGGGCTGACCTATACCTTCCATATCAAGCCTGGCGTCATGTGGAACACCAAGCCAGCCAGGCAGGTGACCTCCGCTGACTTCCTGCGCGAGTTCAAGGCCTTCGGAAACCCGGCATCCCCGGTTGGCAACTCCGGCTACTACGCCACCACCATTAAGGGGATGAAGCAGTACCTGGACGCTGAGACCGCGTTCTTCGGTGCCAAGAAGGCACCGGCCGCGACCGCGGCGAACATCGCGGAATTCCAGAACACGCACCAGATCCCCGGCATCTCGACGCCGAGTCCATCGAAGCTGGTCTTCCACCTGACCCAGCCGGCTCTGGACTTCGAGAACATGGTGGCGATGCCATTCGCGTCGGCCCGGCCGGTGGAGTACGACAGTTACGTGCCGGACAGTGCCCAGTTCCGCCAGCACACGCTGTCCGACGGCCCGTACCAGATCAGCGCCTATGTGCCCGGTAAGTCGGTCACGCTGACCAGGAACCCGGCGTGGAAGCAGTCCACGGACACGCTGCGGCACCAGTACGTGTCGAGCATCGTGATCGCGATGGGAACCTCATCGGCCACCACGCAGACCGATGACATGAAGGCCGGCACGCAGGACATGGTGCTTGACACTCCGTTCCCGCCGACGCTCATCCCGCAGATGCAGGCCACCAAGAACGCTCAATTCCACATCTGGCCGTGGAGCAACACCAACCCGTACCTCGCCTTCAACGAGCAGAGCCCGGACGCTCAGGGCGCGATGAAGAAGCTGCTGGTGCGGCAGGCGATGGAGTACGCGGTCAATAAGTCAGCCGTGCAGAGGTACTTCGGCGGGCCGGCAATTGTCAAGATCATCAACACCATGATCCCGCCGGGCAATGTCGGCTACCAGAACTTCAACCTCTACCCGACCCCGAACAACCAGGGCAACCCGACGAAGTGCAAGGCGCTGCTCGCCCAGGCAGGTTACAAGAACGGCCTGACCCTGGTCGACCTGTACCTCAACGACTCCGTCAACACCGGCCTGTTCCAGACCGTCGCGGCAGCCTTCGCGACCTGCGGGATCAAGCTCACCGGTCACGGCGAGCCGATTTCGCAGTACTTCGTCAGCCTGGGCAACGCTCCGGGCAACAACAAGGCGAACGTGTGGGATGTCGCCCAGCCGGCCTGGATCCCTGACTGGTTCGGGAACAACGGCCGGACCACGATGCAGCCGTTCTACCAGACCGACTGCGCGCTCAACACGATCAACTACGGCTGCTTCTCCAGCCCGAAGGTCGACGGCGACATCGCCTCGGCGCTCACCGCGCCGACCGCGACCGCCGCCGGCAACTTCTGGCACGCAGTTGACCTGACCGGCATGCAGCAGGCCGTGTACGTCCCGCTGCTTGACCAGCAGTTCCCGCAGTTCAGCAGCACCCGGGTGCACAACGCCGGATCACCGTGGTTGATCTTCAGCCCGACCATCGGCGGTCCGGACGTCACCAACGTCTGGCTCAACAAGTAGTTCGCACCAAGTGACGAGCCCGGCCGGATCCGCTCAGCGGCGGATCCGGCCGGGCTCGCTCCTTCCCGGCCCTAGGCCTGGCAGAACGGCATTCCACCACCGTCGCTCGCGGCACAGATGGGCGCCGTTCGGCACAATCTCACATAGCGGTAATCTCAGGGCACGGACGCTACCGGACCGGATTTGCGACGGCGAGATTTCATTCCTCGCGGGTCGGGCCGCCCCGTGCGTTAGTGCAGCCTGATCGGAGGAATTTGTGAGCCTGCTCGAGGTAACGGACCTGCGAGTTGAGTTTCCCACTGCCGACGGAATCGTCCGCGCCGTCCGCGGCGTCTCCTTCAGCATCGAGCCAGGGCGCACCCTCGGCGTGGTCGGTGAGTCGGGCAGCGGCAAGACTGTCCTGACCCAGACCCTGCTCGGCCTTGCCCCCGGCGGCCAGGTCTCAGGCCAGGCGCTCTTCGATGGCGTCAACCTGCTGACCCTGAACGCCGAGGATCTGCGCCAGGTCCGCGGCGCGCAGATCTCGGTCATTTTCCAGGACCCGCTGACCAGCCTGCACCCGATGTACAAGGTGGGCTGGCAGATCGCCGAGATGGTCCGGGCGCATGACTCGTCAATCACCAAGGCCCAGGCCGCGGAGCGCGCCGTCGAGCTCCTCGGCCGGGTCGGAATCCCGAACCCCCGCGAGCGGACCAACGACTACCCGCATCAGTTCTCTGGCGGGATGCGGCAGCGTGCCATGATCGCCATGGCCATCTCGCTGAGCCCCAAGCTGATCATTGCCGACGAGCCGACTACCGCGCTGGACGCCACAGTCCAGGCGCAGATCCTGGACCTGCTGGTCCGGCTGCAGCAAGAGTCAGGAACCGCTCTCATCATGATCACGCACGATCTGGGCGTCGTCGCGGACATGGCCGACGATGTCATGGTCATGTATGCGGGCCGGGCCGCGGAGAAGGCCAGCAAGATGGACATCTTCTACCGCCCGCATCACCCGTATACCAAAGGCCTGCTGGAATCGATCCCTAACAGCTCCGCGGCCGCCGGACGGCTACGGCCGATCACCGGACAGCCGCCGAGCCTGATCAACCTGCCGACCGGCTGCAAGTTCCATCCGCGCTGCGCCTACGTGATGGACAAGTGCCTGGCCGACGAGCCACCGCTGGTGCCGGTTGATGAATCAATCAGTCACCGCTCCGCCTGCCTGCTGCCCGGAGCGGCGGTCGGCCTGGAGTCCGGGGCGGAAGACCTTCGCAGGCGCACCGTCGGCGAGGGCCGCAGCGAGGCAGCGTCTCAGATCGCGGAAGCCATCGCAGCACGGCCAGAGGCAGAGGGGAGCGTGATCGCGTGAGCAGCAACGGAGGCCGCGACATCGCCAGCGCCGCGCCGCTTGAATCAGACCTGGACGACGACGTCCTGGTCAGCGTCGAGAACCTGGTGAAGTACTACCCGATCCGCGGCGGCGGGGTGATCGGCAGGACCGTGGGCCAGGTTCAGGCCGTAGACGGAGTCTCCCTCGTCGTGCGCCGTGGCCAGACCCTCGGTCTGGTGGGCGAGACCGGGTGCGGCAAGTCCACGCTGGCCCGGTGCATCGCAGGACTATTCCCGGTCACATCGGGCAGGATCAGGTTCGAAGGCCGTGACATCACGAACCTGTCCCGCCGGCAGATGCAGCCGTACCGCCGGGAGATCCAGATGATCTTTCAGGATCCCTACGGATCGCTGAACCCGCGCCGCCGCGTCGGGTCGATCATCGGTGACCCGTTCGCGGTGCACAAGACAGCTGCCGGCGCTCAGCGCAAGCGCGCGGTCCAGGAGCTGATGGAGCGAGTCGGGCTCAACCCCGAGCACTACAACAGGTTCCCGGCCGAGTTCTCCGGCGGCCAGCGGCAGCGGATCGGCGTCGCCAGGGCGCTCGCGCTGCGGCCGAAGCTGATCATCTGCGACGAGCCGGTCTCAGCGCTCGACGTGTCGATCCAGGCCCAGGTGCTCAACCTGCTCGCCGACCTCCAGGACGACTTCGGACTGACCTACCTCTTCATCGCGCACGACCTCGAGGTCGTCAGGCACGTCAGTCACTCGGTCAGCGTGATGTACCTCGGGCGGATCGCCGAGCAGGGCCAGAAGGATCAGGTCTACGACTCGACCAGGCACCCCTATACGGCCGCCCTGCTGTCGGCGGCCCCGGCCGCCGACCCGAAGGCCGCCGCCGGGCGGCAGCGGATCCTGCTGACCGGGGACGTGCCGTCCCCCATCAATCCCCCAAGCGGGTGCCGGTTCCACACCCGCTGCCCGAAAGCACAGAGCCTGTGCTCAGAGCAGGAGCCCGCGCTTGAGGCGAAGGCGGGCGATCCTGACGACCACCTGACCGCCTGCCACTTTCCTGTGCAGGCCGGGGAGCAGCTCGCCAGGGCGTCCGGAAGGGACCAGCGATGAGCATCACCGAACTGCAGTTTCAGGCCAAGTCAGTAGAGTCCGCACCAGAGCAGGCGATCCAGGGCCGCAGCCAGTGGCAGCTCACCTGGCGCCGGCTCCGCAGCGACCGGGTCGCGGTCGGGTCGATGATTGTCATCGCGGTGATCGTCATCTGCGCCATCATCGCTCCGGTGTTCGCGGCGCTGACCGGACACCCGGTTGATCAGGAGTACCCGAATACCGGCTGGACTCCGCAGGGCCTGCCGGTCGGGCCGCTGACCCACGGATTCCTGCTGGGCACCGACAGCCAGGCCAGGGACCTGATCGTCCGGATCGCCTACGGCGCCAGGATCTCGCTGTTCGTCGGCATCTCCACGACCCTCGTCGCCACCCTGGCCGGCGTCGCGATCGGCATGATCAGCGGCTACTTCGGCGGCACCGTCGACGCGGTGCTGGCCAGATTCATCGACGCGGTACTGGCCTTCCCGTTCATCGTGCTGGCGCTCTCACTGGCCGCGGTGTTCGGCCCGAGCCTGCTGATCGTCCTGGTCGTGATCACGTTCTTCTCCTGGGCCGGCATCTCCCGTGTTGTCCGCGGCCAGACCCTGTCGATCAAGGAAAAAGAGTACGTCGAGGCGGCCAGGTCGCTCGGCGCTGGCCCGTGGCGGATCATGTTCATCGATATCCTGCCGAACCTGCTGGCGCCGGTGCTGGTCCTGGCTACGCTGTCGATTCCGGCCGCGATCGTCTTCGAGGCGACGCTGTCGTTCCTCGGCCTGGGCATCCAGCTGCCGACGCCGAGCTGGGGCAACATGCTGGCGGACGCTCAGAACGACTTCCAGGTCGCCTGGTGGTACCTGCTGTTCCCCGCGCTGGCGCTGCTGATCACCACGCTGGCCTTCAACCTGCTCGGTGACGGGGTCAGAGATGCCATGGATCCGCGCACCGAGCGGATCTTCGCCGCCGCGAATACGCGCCGCGGCAAGCGCATGCGGCGCCGCCTTGCCGCGATAGATGTCCTTTCCGCAGATCCGACCCAGCCGTCGCTGGGCGGACAATCCTAGCCGGGGACTGACTAGTCATGGCCCTCACGCGTTTCCTCATCCGCCGGATTCTTAGCGGCATCCTCGTGCTGTGGATAGTTAGCCTCTCGGCGTTCCTGCTGTTCTTCCTGCGGCCGATCGACACCGTCGCCAGGGAACTAGGCGGCAAGACGGCGACCGGGGCGCAGCTTGCAGTGATCACCAAGACCCTTGGCCTCAGCCAGCCGATCTACGTGCAGTACTGGCAGTTCGTGTACAAGCTGCTGCGGCACGGTAATTTCGGGTTCTCCTACGTCGATGGCGAGTCGGTCAGGAGCATCCTGGGCCAGGATTTGCCGCGGACGGCGTCACTGGTGGTGGGCGGCGCGCTGCTGTGGCTGATCGTCGGGCTCAGCGTCGGCATCCTCAGCGCGATCCGGGCCCGCAGCTTCTTCGACCGGTTCGCGACATTCGGCGTGCTGACCGGGATCTCGATGCCGACGTTCGTGCTCGGGCAGCTGCTCCTGCTGGCCATCTTCCTGCCGCTCAACGAGCACGGATTCACCTGGATCACCGACACGTACCAGGGCCTGTCCACGGGCGTCGTTCCGTGGCTGGGCTACTTCATCCTGCCGTGGATCACCCTTGCCACGGTGCAGGCCGCCATCTATACCCGGCTGTCCCGAGGATCGCTGATCGACACGCTCGGCGAGGATTACATCCGGACGGCACGGGCTAAGGGCCTGACCGAGCGCCGGGTGATCTACCGGCACGGGCTGCGGGCAGCGCTCACGCCGGTCGTCTCCCAGCTCGGCATCGATGTCGGCGGATTCCTCGGCGGCGTGGTCGTCACCGAGTCGGTGTTCAATGTCGGCGGGATCGGCCAGGACTCGGTGCAGGCGATCGCTACCGGCAACCTGCCGGTGATCCTCGGCTTCGTCCTGATCGCCGCTCTGTTCGTGGTGGTCGCCAACATCGTCGTGGACATGGTCTACGCGGTGCTCGATCCGCGGGTGCGGATCAGCTAGGCAGCCGGTCCGCGCTCCGCGCCGCGACAGCGGCCCG
>OCZU010000538.1_pt1 | contig 25999 bp, 25 predicted proteins | sample 1539001 | NCBI WGS metagenome assembly OCZU01 (sample SAMEA3539306, study PRJEB22396) | soil metagenome | biome: tundra; feature: field; material: soil | place: USA | collected 2010-05 | depth 0.15 m | reverse complement strand
GGCCGAAGGCAAACCACAATCCATAGGGGCTCGGTGAGTAAAGCGGATACCCACCTAGAGCGATTTTAGTCAAGGTTCCCGCCAAGCAGCCTCCTGATCGTATCGTCGCCGTTCTCGCTCTCATCAGGAATGGTATAGGCGATCTTCTGTTGATTCATACTCTGCATCAGTTCTTCGATTTCTTCGGGGCGCATAGGTGCCCCGATAAGCGAACCCACCAAGAGTGGCAGGCACAACAATAGCGTGCGTAGCTTGTGCTTCATCGACACAAGGTCCTCCCGGCAGTCGTCGCGCCAGCGGTGCGGAACACGCACTGCTAACGCGGAACACCGCGGCCTAATCGTTTGAGTTTCAGGCAGTGTTACGTGGACACGTTTACGTCAGGGGGATCAAGCGGTCGGAGGAGCGCGGGAAGTGACAACCGAAAGGAAGGGAAATGCCGGGGCGTCGCTGTTTTCGCTCTCGCGGCTTATCGGAGCAATGACGACGGCGGCGACGAAGAGTAACAGCGGAACGAGAATAGCCCACAACAGGCCGGGTGCAGCCGGGGTTATCGCGGCCAATATCACGGCCACGACACAGAGAAAGGCGATCAGTCTGCGCACGGAAAACATGGTCCCGACCTACTGCCCAATGATACACCTTGAGCAATGCAGTTTAGACACGGGCTGCTAGGGCGCTCCAGTGCAGTCTGTGCCTTCAAATATCTCGGGCGAAATACAGGATTCCCTGTATTGGACCCCGACAACTGGAACGTTAGCCTCATGGGTTAAGGGGCCCTCCCCCCAAAGCTTGTAGTGTTCAAATTCTAAAGATGGTTTTTTGGTCAGGCTTGTCACAAACGAAGGATAAAATGTGCCGAATCGTCTGGTCTCCCCAAAGGACTGAACCTGAATGACAATTCGCATACTGCTGGTTGATGACCACCCGATTGTAAGGCAGGGCTTGAAAACACTGTTGGAAGGGCACTCGGGTTGGGAGGTAATTGGAGAAGCGTCGGACGGGGCTGAAGCAGTGGAAAAGGCAAAGGATCTAAGCCCTGACGTCATGGTGCTCGATGTCACCATGCCGAGAATGAACGGCCTGGAAGCCTGTCGTTTGTTGAGGCAGGAATGTCCCGGACTTGAGATTCTGTTTGTCACCCAGCACGACTCTCCACAAATGATGCGGGAAGCCCTGGAAGCCGGGGCTAGAGGATATGTTGTGAAGTCCAATGCTGCTCGCGACCTGTTGGCGGCAGTGGATGCGGTAAGTCAGCATCGGGCCTTTACAGCGCTGAATGGCCGAAACGTCGCCGAGTTACGCTAGGGTTCGACTGACACTGCAGCTCTTGATCTGGAAAGAGGCAAATTATGAAGCTGAGAATCTTGTTGGCCGATGACCACGAAATCGTGCGCCGCGGATTGCGCGCTCTCCTGGAAAAACATGAAGGCTGGGAAGTTTGCGGCGAAGCCAACGATGGCCGCGAGGCGGTTGAGAAAGCCTTGCAATTGAACCCCGACGTCGTCATTGTCGATATCGGGATGCCCAATCTAAATGGCTTGGATACGACGCGCCAGCTCCTGCAGCACGACCCTCACTTCAAAGTAATTGTGCTGACGATCACCGACTCCGATCAGGTCATTCGCGAAGCTCTCGACGCTGGCGCTCGCGGGTTCGTGTTGAAGTCCGATGCCGCACGCGACTTGGTGTCTGCCGTCGAAGCGCTGCAGAATAAGCGCATGTTTTTCACGCCGCGAGTGAACGACCTGGTGTTAGCCGGCTTTCTGGAAAAAGGCCAGACCGTTTCCAGAAACGAGGCGCCCAAGTTGCCGACTTTGACTGCACGGGAACGCGAGATCACTCAGTTGCTGGCGGAAGGCAATAGCTCCAAGGAAGTCGCTTCTCTTCTGAACTTGAGCACCAAGACGGTTGAAACACACCGTAGCAATATCATGCGCAAACTGAGTTTTCACTCCATTCGGGATCTGGTTGTGTATGCCATTAAAAACAACCTTATCCAGATTGAGCTGCCCCCGCCTCCCCCGAAAACGCCCACCGGTCCCACCGCCTCGTAACTTTTTTCAGCCCGGCGAGATCTGCTAAGGAACGGTCTCACTAGGATAGTACCCAGTTCGCGTACGTACGATTAGCCGGCCGCGACCAAGCCCTTTCGCCTCGACGCGAATCCCCTGGTAGCCGCTTTTTCCGGGCGCGTTCCGTGGCTTGAAAGCAAGCGTGTACTGGCTGCGAATATCGTGCGCCACGGTCCGCGTGATTGCGTCCACTTCGTCCAGACTCTGCGGAAAGAACGCCACCCCACCAGTACTTTTCGCCAAGCTCTGAAGCGCATCGCGCCCAGATCGCGTCATTCCTCCATTGGTCAGCCCGATGGCATAGATCGTCGCCCCCTCGTTCGGCTGCAACTTCAGAATGGCGTCCTGCAGTGTCTCCTGGCTCATGTTGTCCTGCCCGTCAGTAATAACCAGAAGCACTTTTTTGCTAAGGCGTGGATTGTTTCGCAGATGCACCGCGGAAGCCACAACTGCGTCGTAAAGAGCCGTACTTCCCCGGCTGGAGACTTGATGCAAGGCAGTCTGGAGCAGACCGACGTCGGACGTGAAATCCTGATCCAGGTAAGGTGTCTGACTGAAGTTGACCACAAAAACTTGATCCTCGGGATTGCTTGCGCGGATAAGGTTAAGCACCGCTTGGTTCACCTTTTCCCGCTTGTCACGCATGGAGCCGGAATTGTCAACCACGATTCCCAGAGCCACCGGAATGTCCTCGCGGTGAAATGATGTAATCGGTTCTGGGACGTTGTTCACATAGATCGAGAAAGCGTTTCGGTCAAGCGAGGTAACCAGATGTCCTGCCTCGTCTGCGACCGTGGCGTGCAAGACCACTTCTTGCACTTGCTTCTTGAAAACAAACCGGCCCGAATCGTCCGCGCTCTTATCTGGGATGATCGGCGCCTGCTGCTCTTGTGCTCCCGATTGCTGGTCGGCTGGTTCCTGGGCAGAAGCCGGAGGCGTTGCAGTCCGAGGCGGGCCGTAGTCTGGATCCCATGCGGCAGGCGGCGGCGTAGACGGACTGCTTTGGGCTGGCGGCGTATTTTGTGCGTGCGCAATCGCGCATAGAATCACAGCGAACGCTATAGTCCTCAGTCCTGAGCGGAGAAAACAAGTCGTACCGAAGTGCATTTGGGCAAGCCTCCGTGCATCTTTTAGATGCCAGTCCCAGTGATGCCGTGCAGTTTTTGTTGGGCAACGCTATAGGAAACCCCGCCGGAGTGGCATCCTCGCGCCGTCCCTTCATACGGCAAATACTGTATTGCCTGGAAAAATTACTCGCTCTCACCATAGTTCTAACAATTTGTTGCTTTTTGGTTGGTTTGGAAAAACTTACACGAACCCCAAATTGTTGAGCGGTAAGGCGGCTTAGATGCAACGCAATACGCGTTTGGCAAGAATTGTGCATTAAAAGCACGGACGTGGACGCGCCTCGTACTCGCCCGGACTGGACCCCCGCGTGCTTGAAGTGTGCGCCGGGTCGGACATTTCAACCGCTCGGCGGATTCATTCACATCTTACTGATCTTGGCCATTATTGCCGTCCTCGCGCGGATCATTCATGGCCGAAGCTTAGTTTAAGCGCAAGACGCGCGCCTTCGGACGCATTCTTGCTTGTCGCACCTTTTCAGCAATCTGTTAAACAGATCTTCTTGAACTTCTTTCCTAACCCTCCAACCCTAAAAAACGCAACAAACATTCTCCTCTCTTCGACATCTCATTGATTGGGCAGCGCAGGCGATCTGCAGATTTCAAATCACGAGTTGAGGAGTCTACAAGAGCCAAAATCCGAGGGATCAAAACACCTGAGACGTTTGCCAACAACCGTTCAATTCGGAACAAGAACTGCAGTCTCACCAGAACGATGCTCGTGGACAAAACAATTCCGGTGATAGGCAGTCCGACTACGAAACAGAACGGGATCAGCCGAATCGACGAAAGATCGACCTAAGTCCCGGCCCATGGCCGGAAACCGTACGTTCAACTAATTTCAAAGGAGGCTACAGATGAATAAGGACCAAGTCGAAGGTAAAGTAAAGGATGTAGCGGGACGCGTTGAGCGTCAAGCGGGCGAATGGACCAACGACCCCAAGATGCAAGTGAAGGGCACTGCGAAACAAGCTGAAGGCAAAGTGCAGAATGCCTGGGGCAAGGCCAAAGATGCCGCTAAACATACCGCTGACGATGCCAACGCGGCCTCTAAGCCGCCGCAACCGGTTCCGGATGAAACTCACTCGGAATCAGACTCGAAAAATACTCGTCGTCGAGGTTAGTCCAACCCGATCGAGTGAACTGTAGGTAGCTCCTCCACGGGCATTACAGAAATGTCTGCATTGCGCGGGTGTCCGTCGAGAGTTAGCTTCAACTCAACAAGATAGTGCGGTCCCCCCCACTGCCCCGAAAGCAGGGTTGGCTCAGCGACCAAAAGCTGCGGCTCACCCTGCATTTTTATGTTTCCAAACAGGTGAGTTAACGGGCAATCCGGCGGCCCCGTTCGACGCAACATTCAATCGTTTTGCGGCCCTATCTGAAGCGCGGAACCAGGCACCCACATGAAGACTCCACACAAGGCTCCAGTTTGTTCAGCGACGGGGCACTCAGCTCAGCGTCGATGAATTCCCACCTTTTCATGTACAGGGAACGCTTTATAGACCAGCCAAATCGATTGGCGTAAAAGTGCTATACAGACGGTGTAGGAGCTGCACGTGTAGTCCGCCACCAGGTTGAGGAAGTAATGCGCTATCAACGGCTGTGATGGCACTTGAATTGCGCATTGGCTCGCCAGCCGCCTTCGTCTTTCGGAGAGTATATTTATGAATCGAACGACGAACTTGTTCACTGGGCTTTTGTTGGCAATAACCCCTTTGGCGTTTGGACAGGAGCCGCAACCGACTCCGCAGTTTCCCGAGGATGCCCTGGCAACTCAACAGCTGATTGCCTGGTCGCGCTTGCAAAAACCCCAACCGGCACCGCAGCCCCTCCCGCCTCGGGACACGCCCATACCGCAGCCCGACCAGCAGGGAAAGCAGCCGGCAGACCCCCAGACTCCACCGCAGCAAACTCCGACCACTCAGTCCTTCACCGGAAAGATCGTGAAGGATGGTACCAAGTATGTCCTGAAGGTGGCGAGTAACACGACTTACGAATTGCAGGAGCAGGGCGACGTAAAGCAGTATGAGAATCAAACCGTAAAAGTTATAGGGCACCTCGATCCTGGCAGCAACACGATTCGTGTTGTCAAAATTGAATTGCTTTCTTAGAGCCCCGCGCTTCCGGGAGTTAGTTAAGATTAAGATTAAGCCTTCTCATTTTTCTTCTTACCACTTAACGCTCTTCTGTCTTTTTTCCCTAACTCGACTCATGTTCCGGATAGCACTTAGACAGGCTAACCAATAAATCAAACAAAAGGGGTCCGCCGTGAACTCACAGCGGCCCAAGCGGCTACAAGATCTACCCTAGTGCCTCTGACGCACAAAGCTTATAGGGTAAGCCATCGCCTTGCATTGCCGTAGAAGGACTCCGCCCTTCCTCTGCGATTCCGGCTTGGAGGTCAAGACATGAGCGTCAACGGAACGGCTGCCTACGGGATGTATCCTCGCAATGTTCCCTTGCTTGAGGTCGTCTCTGCCTTGAATGAAGCTGGGTTTGAGAATGTAGATATCTGCATCGTGCTGTCGCCCGCTCACCCCGTTGCGACAGTTGTGGGCGACGCCAAGATAGTCGGCGGCGCGAGGGAAGAGAGCGCAGTCAGCGCCCGTATGATCGGCTGGTTTTCAGAATTCGGCGCGGTGGTGATTCCCACGGTCGGTTTCTTTATCCGCTCACAAGCATTCTTTCACGCCCTGCTGGTGGAACAGACTTTTCCAGCTCTTTCTCGAGGATCGCGAACTCTGCTCGGTCTCGGTTTCTCCGAAGATGAAGCAAAACGATTAGGCCATCAGCTATGTGACGTTGGAGCGCTGGTATACGTGTCATGCCAGGGAACCGCCAAAGCCGACTGCGCCATCGAATTGCTCCGCCGTGCGGGAGCCAGAGAAGCTGCAAGCTTGGGAATGGGGCAGGCTTCGCACCGCGCAGCCGCGGCAGCTTAGGGTGCTCGCTTCCCGGAAGCAAGGGCTTAAGCCCCACACTTATAACTTGCGAGGTTTTTGTCGCCTCGGGAAATTTTTTCTCAACCCGCCGACAACGTCCGCGTCCACGAATTCGCCTTCTGAGTCCTTCTTATCACCAACTTAGATCGTCCGATTGCATCAACTGCCCGTTGGCACTTCAGTTGCACCTGTTCCAGCAGGCCAACTCTTCGAGATTGCGACGCATCCATCAGCAGTCCCGGGGACAGGAGACAGGCTAACCATGAGAACCAACCGCGTCTGGATCGAGATCCTGTTGCTCGGTACTGCGATTGCCTGCGCACTCGCACTATTAATTGCCACTCTGGGGGCTGCCGCCGCCACCGCAGAAGCATCACCGCAGGAGACGCCATCGCCGGCTGCGCAAACCTACGAAGGCATAGTGACCTGCTCGCGTTGCGGTGCCCGGCACTCCTCCGCTCTTGGCCAAACGGCCGCCGACTGCGCTCGCCTCTGTGTTCGCGGCGGAGCGAACTTCGCTTTAGTCGAAGCCGATGCGACGTACCTCCTGGAGGGCGACTTAAGTGTGCTGGGAAGGCTGGCCGGGCAGCGGGCCCGCATCGTGGGCGAGTTGAATGGAAAAACAATCAGGATTTCCTCCGTCGCCCCGGAAAGTTAATCGTCGGCAAGCATCGCAGAAATTCAAATTTCTAACCGGAGGTCGCTTCCGTGAAAAACTTCCTAATCCGCATTTTGCTGGCGGCTGCTTTAACCCTGGTGGCCTTTGCGCTCGCATCGTCCGCGCAGGCGCAACAGGCCGACGAGTCCCCAACTCCCGCTACTCCCCGCCAACAGCAACTTTCGGCTACTCCAAAATCACCCAACAACGGGAAGTCCCTAGCGCCCTCTTCTCGCGACGCTCAAACCCAGCAGGCCCTCGCCTTCTAACGGCCGCGTGACCAAGGAACAGGGGCGTCTTGTGTTGCAGGATCCGGCAACCAAAATGAGCTACCAGTTCGATGACCAGTCGAAGGCGGAGCTATGCGTCGCCAACCAGGTTAAAGTCATTGGCAAGCTTGCGATGATGAGCAACACGATTCGCATCGACAGCATCGAACCGCTGTCGTGATCGCTTGATTTTCTTGCCTCAGCGCGCGACGGTGCGTCTCGAGGGCGGAGGGTCAGGCTTCCTGACTCCCCGTCCTGTCGCAAATTCAATCGACACGCACGAAACGGGTGCCGCGCTGTATTCGCCCATACGAAAGCACATTCAGGCCTTTTCACCGGCGCCACACTTCTATTTCTTATTGCACCTGGCGGCGAGGAATCCTGCGCTACAGAATTTACCCTATAGTTCTTTGACGCGGCGGTTAGTTTAATCGGATGCTGGGTTTTGGGGTTCTCCTCTTTAGTTCTACGCAGTCCGACGTTTACAGCTGACGTTTACAAAACGGCGGCTTCCCTATGCACCAAGCGCGAACCAACTCGGAAGTTTCTCTCATCAGGCGCGCGATCGAGTGGTGGCCTTACGTGTTCATCGTTGTTTCGGTCACAGGCTTGGCCTACATCGCTTTGAGCGCTGCTCGCTAGAATCTTCCGATTTCTCTCTCGTAGACGCGATTCCGCTCGCTGTCTGCTGGAATGGGCCGACGAACCAAGATCTTACGCCGACATCTAAGGCATATGCCGGATACTCTCCGGGAGTCACGCATGAGCATACTGAGCGCGAGTGAGAAAAAGAGTCTCAACTTCTAAATGATCGTCAGTTAGATGGCGCACTAGGAAGCTGCAACAATTCAAAACGCCTGGAGGTCCTGAACATGTCGTCACGGAAACTTACATTGCTATCGGTTGTGTTGTGTTGTGCGAGTTGGGCTGTAGCTCAGAGTTCCCCAGGCGGAGCGCCGCCTGCGGGTGGTTCGAGCAGCGCTGGACAGAGCTCAACCCACGGTTCGCCGGCGACCCCGCCAGCGAGCACCGCCACCCCGCCGGCCAGTACTGCTACTCCACCGGCCGGAACCGCGACTCCGCAAGCAACCCCGCGGCAAACAACCCCTGGCTCCGCTTCGCCCAGTGGGACTCCGAACACAACCGTGCCGGGGTCGAACTCACCGAGCACTCCCACCCCCGGAAGCACCACGCAACCTTCAACCGTCAAGCCCAACACAACCAATAGTCCTGGCACTTCGCCCAGCGGTTCGCCCTGTGGCACCTTGCCCGGCACGGCAAACGAAGCTTCAGGCTCCACGCCCAACACCGGATCAAGTTCGAGTCCGTCGACCCCTGGAAGCCAGGGCAATAGCAGCAGCGGCAGCACGTCGCCCGGGATGAATCCCACACCGGGTACCCCCTGCCCGCCAACCGCTGGCGGAACCACTTCGCCGCACGCTTAAACCGTCGCCGCATCCGCGGCGAACGAGTTGAAACTTTAGATCCTCTTCGCGGGCCCTCGGGGCCCGTTTTTTTCGCCTCCGATTTTTCAACCGAATGAGCGTCGCCGGGTGCCCCACTTCTTTCGCGTTCTTTGCGAAAGAAGGGTGAGTCCGTGAGTGCAGCCTGACGGTCGCAAAGAAATGGCAGCTTCCGTTTTCCCTCCTTCTGGCATCAGAATGCCATGCACCCGGATCATCATTCCCTCGAATACCAGTTCCGCATTCCTTCTGAGCCGGAGCCATTTCCTATCCATGAACCTCCCGATTCACCCGAGAACCCCGACCTGCCCGTGCGCGAACCCGACCCGGAAGATCCCGGACAGATCTGACGCCTGCCGGTCCTCGACCAACAAACCTGGATCGACGGACCCGCAAATGAACTGCCCTACAGTGAACGGCGGATTGCCTCGCAATGCCATACAAGTAGCCGATCAAGAGGACCGCAGCAGAAGCTCGGGATCAATCGACCGGCGCTCCGTCTCGCTATAGCTCGCGTTCCGCCGCTCGCGCACAAACCCAAAGCTGATGTGTTTTTCGATGAGCCGCAGCAGTCGGGTCTCAGGAACTTGATCTTCCGGGCGGAAGTAGTAGAACAACATTTCCTAGCGAGAATGTTGCCCCATCATGGTTAGCACGCCTCCGAGAATGGTGATCAGCGGAGCATGGCGAGGATTTCTTCCTTTTGCCACGCTTCTGCTACCACTCCGCTTGCTAATCACAGTAACTGTTTCAACACCACAGGCCGTTACATAAACTGAGAATTGACCGACCCTACGGTCAGTGAGTGTCAACGCCCCAAATTCGGGCCGCGTGCGGTGTCCCTACTTCTACGGCCTATTCAGCTCTGCCGATTTATTTTTGAATGGTCTATCCAGTTTTCTTTAACTTCCGACAAAGGCTGCTGCCGCCAAGGAGAGTCAGTCTTGTGCAAGCCTCTAGGTTTGTCATTTCTCCGTCCTAGACTGCTTACAAGTCATGAATCAAAAACCCAAATGTTTGATGTTAATTCCCCGACAGGCAAAGCGCAGTGACCTTGATCACACACTTTCTCCCTGTTCAATTCTGCACAGAACTCAGAAAGCCTCGAGATTTACAAAGGTGACAGCCATCAAAGAGGCTTAGGAAGAACTGCAATCCGAGCCTTACGAAGGCCAGGAGGAATATGAAACGCAGCATGAAAAACAAAGGCCCCCTGAGCGGCAACGTCCGCTCGGCCATTCCCGGATTGGGGAAGTGGAGGATGCACGTGGACGAGTACTGGATAAAAGGCGAGGGGTATTTTATGCGAAAGGTTGTCGGGCTATTCGTTTATGTTATTGCATCCTGGCTCGTCCTGAGCTGCGGCGGCGGCGGAGGAGTGCAGCCCCCGCCTGCCGAACTCAGTGTTCAGTTGTCTGCAAATCCTACAACAATCGGCGCAGGAGGTCAGACCACCTTAAGCTGGTCGAGCCAAGGTGCAACTTCTATCATCATTGATCATGGCATCGGTAGCGTCGCAGTATCTGGATCGACCGCCGTGTCACCGTCAGCGACTATCGTCTATACCGCAGTTGCCAACGGCAGCAGCCGAACCGCCCAGGCCAGCGTCACCGTGACTGTGAACGTTCCAACGGGAAGCATTAAATCTCTTCAACATATTATCTTTATGCTTCAGGAAAACCGAACTTTTGATAACTATTTTGGACAGTTAAATCAGTACCGCGGAACACAAGGTCTCCCGCAGGATGTGGACGGGCTACCTGGCAATGCGTCAAACCCAAGTTATGACGGCACAGGGATCGTTCCCGCCTACCACATTAAGACAATGTGCGCGGAAAACCAAAGCCCTTCCTGGGATGAAGAACACTTCGACGCGAACCGATACAACGCTGCGTCTACCACGGCCACCATGGATGGCTTTGTATACGTGGCTGGTAAGTTCTCCCTTGATACCGGAGGAGCAGAGATCCAAGGAATACGTGTCATGGGTTACTACGACGACACCGACCTCCCTTACTACTACTTCATGGCCTCGCAATTCGCGACGTCCGATCGTTGGTTTGCACCAGTCATGTCCAACAGCATGGGCAACCGCATATTCTCGCTCGCGGGCACGACTGCTGGGCACACCTACCCTTTCAAGACGACTCTCACCAGTATGAATATTTTCGAATTGCTGGAGAATAACAACATCTCGTGGAAGGTGTATCTGACGCCAGTATTGGGGCCGACGGACGACCCGGAAGATACCGGCAGCACGTACCTCTTTAGCTTTCAGCCCTTCGCCAGCCAGCACATGGACAAAATTGTCCCCGTGTCCCAATACCTGACCGATGCGGCAAATGGCACTCTGCCGGCGGTGAGCTTCATTGAAACCAGTCCTGGATTAGACGAACATCCCGGAAAGAATGTGCAGACAGGTGCCGCTTACGTCGCAACCCTGGTCAACACTCTCATGGCAAGTCCATCATGGGCAGATTCCGTGTTCATCCTTTCTTGGGATGAATCCGGAGGGCTCTATGACCACGTCCCTCCAGCGCCTGCGGTGAAGCCTGACAACATCAGCCCGATTGATCTTGCCGGACATGTCCCAGGTGATTTCGACCGGACTGGCTTCCGCTTGCCCCTCCTCGTCATCTCCCCATTTACAAAGCCTCACTATGTATCTCACAATGTCGCGGATTACACAGCGGTCCTGAAGTTCATCGAAACGCGCTACAACCTTCCCAGTTTGACGAATCGGGATGGTGCCCAGATCGACATGACGGAGTTCTTCGATTTTGTGAATGTGCCATGGAAGATACCGCCTACGCCGCCATCACAGCCCACCACGGGTATTTGCGATTACGGGAATCTGCAATAAATTATGCTGAGGCCTGGAATTATTGAACGACCGTGCAGTCAGACCGACCAAGCAGGAATCTGAATTTGTCGAATAACGGAACCTAGCGACCGGACACCGCAACCGCAACCGCCATTGCTGTCGACGATGAGATTGAAGGCATCGCCCAACAAATACACGGAATGCGCTCGCAGCGTCGAAAGCTTGATGTTTTCCTGTGCTTCTTAAAGCTGATGCTGGGATGTATCAGCCGCGTGGCAACGAGCCGACGCTGAGCAAGGGGCTACGTGTTCAAAATTTTCTTTTCCGAGAAGGTGTTGAGTACCCACCAAAACCGGAAGTTTTTGAACACCACTAACCCGACGTTGTCTCAAACAACTATGAGCGTTGACGCATATTGAAAGAGCGGTTGGCGTGCCTCAATCAATCTTTCTTGCCTGATTGCAAACTCTCGGAGGAAAACTAGAGAACGAAAAGAACCAAAGTAGCATCTCACCTGCCGTCATGATCGCGGGCAATCCAAAATCGGGAAGAACGATGGCAGCCTGCGCCGTTGTCCTCGTATTGCTGATCGTGGTGAGCGCGGCGTTCGTCGCCATGCGGAAGAAAACGCCCCCACTCATAGGAGTGCCTCTGCACCCTTCTACCTTTGCCCTTACCCCCGCTTAGCATCACCGGCTGGGGGAGACCTTCCACAATTGCGCGAGTGCCCTGGCAGCATCCGATAAAGCGCGCTTCTCCGCATCCCCGGACGATCCCGCAACCCCAGTTCCAGCGCGCTGTACGATGGGAGTTCGGTACTGCGAAACCTTGCCTGTGAGACCTACCTGATAAATGTCACGTACCGCGCATTCGAACGAACGTTTCAAGTTCTTGGAAGGGGAGAGAGCCTGCCCTGCGCTTTTGTTCATCATGAAAAGTACTCCACGTTCCCGGTTTTAAGCAATGTACGACGAACGCTCGCGCGCAACAATACAGCGTTGCACCCAACTATGGCGGCTGCCTTTCCTAGCATCGTCAGGAGTGTTATCTAGATTGGGCAGCCTTGTCTTTTTTTCCCTTAAGGATGAAGGGCGGCGTGACCGCGCTAGCCTGCGGCACGACGACCGTAACAAGGTGGGAAAACAGCGAATCGCGCTAGGCAGCGGCAGCTTCTGTGACGACGCAGTTCCGCAATGCGCGCAAGGCATACAGCGCATCGTCCAGAACTACGTCTTCTTCGATGTGGTCCGCGGTGGTGACAAACAATTCTTTCATCCGGGAAAGGATGGCTTTCTCCGCATCCGCAATCCGCTCTGGAACCTTGTTCCGATCCGTTTCAAACAGCGCAGCACGATAAAGGGCGTGCCAGTCAAGGCGCAGGGCAAGACATAGCTGTACTCATGATCAGAATCCTTGGACTAGATACGGCTCTTCCGCTTAGCGGTTTCTGGCGTCCGTGAATTGCTGGCCCGACTACGCAAAATACTGTAGGGGGATTCGCCGAACCATCGGGTGATTCCCGTATTTTGCACAGCCTCAGGAAAAGCTGCCGAAGGACGCTTGGGCGCCCTTCCACCGTTAACCTAGGCCGCTCGCTTGGTCCGTTGCTTGAACGGCTTCCGGCTTTCTGTTTCTTCTTCTTTGCCTTGCCTTGCGTGCGAATTAATCTGCTCCGCCAGCCGGCTCAGCTTTTCATCCGTCTGTTTCTCTTCCTCCAGGGTCTGCCCGAGCAGGGAAACATGCTCGTTTTCGCCCAGCGATTCCGCGAGAGCCCGCACCGTCCGGTAGCCCGCAATCTCGTAATGCTCCACCCGTTGAGCGGCGCCGATAATCGCGGCATCCATCAGTGCGTCCTCGTAGTCCTCCTGCATCGTTTCAGCGCCTTCTTTGACCAGGCCTTCCATCCCCAGGCATCTCTTGCCTGTAGGTTTCTCGCCCAGCATCTCGAAGATCTGTTCCAGCCGCGAAACGTGGTCCGAGGTCTGGCGCAGGTGCTCTTCGAATCCCTGGCGCAACTCGGCATTCGACGAGGCTTTTGCCATCGTTGGCAGGGCCTTCACGAGCTGGATCTCCGCGTTGTAGAGATCCTTCAATTCATTGACGTACAACTCCTTCAATGATTCCTTTTGCATCATGTTCCTCCCTGTTAAGTTCCAGCGATGAAGCGCAGCGTCATGCACTGGGCTCTTCCCGAAAACTTATGTCCCTCACCAGCACCAATCAATACCCCGGATGCTGTATAGATTTTGCGCGATCGGGTACTCGCACGAATGCTACCGAACGGCCGCCTGGCCGTGCTCCTCAATCAGGTGATCTTCTTTGGGATGTTCTTCTTTGTGACGGAAGTCGAGCCCGAAGCGAGGTGCTTCGCGCGTGCCGCTAATTCTGAAAGGAAGTTCGGTACCGGCTCCGTGCTTCTGAAAGAACGGATCGACCGGCTTCAGCAGAATGGACTTCCAGCCCGTCGTCATCTGCGACAGCTTCGCGTCCAATCTCAGCAAACCATGAAAATCGAAGGTATTTCCGTCCAGGCTGTACTTGCCCGTCATGTCCGCATGCGTCCCCGGAATCAGAAAATGCAGGTAAGAGAAAGAGAGTACTCCCTGGCTCAGCGTGAACGTGCCCTCTAAGTCTGACGTCACAACCGGTTGGACCCGCCCTGGCGCCACTCCCTTTGTGCCCCGACTGCGCATGCTTAACGAATCGATCTTGCCCTGAACCTTTTCGTTGGTGAAATGAGCCGCGGGGATGTGAAAGCTGCCCACGAGTTTCAGGCGATTGGCGATGTCTTCCTCTCCGGGGGGAAGACTAAGTTTCGTCTTCATCTCGACTGCACCGGTCATGATCGGCGGCTCGGTCTTGATACCGAGCTGCAGCAGGTCTTCGATGCTGGCGCGGCCCAGCACTACGTTGAGTTCCACGTCGTGCCCCCGCGCACTCTTCATGCGCACGATCTTGCCCCTCGCCGTGAAGGAAGAGTGCAGCACCCTGGCCTTCACCGGATCCAGATACGTATCGCCGTTCATGCCGTCCACAATCGCGTGAAACTCAGTGTGCAGCGGGACGCGATGGCCGCTGACCACAATCTGAAAGTCGGGCGTATCGGTCTGGCCTTCGACTTCAATGCGCCCCAGCGTCCCCCCATATTTTCCGGTAGACGACAGAATCCCTCCGATACCCGGAAACGTTCCCAGATCGGCGTGCGTGAAAGAATAGTCCCCCATGACGGCGGAATCGCGCGGGCTTTCTTCGTTCAGAGGTCCAAATTGGCCCGTCGACTGGATGGCGCCCACGGGCTTGGGATTGACCAGCGTCGCATCGAAGCGCAGCGGTTGTCCCGGCCCGATCTCCTTCATCCGCAGATCGCTGATGTCGAACTCCAGCGGGGGCTTGCCCGGCCGGGACGTGTTAATAACCAGCTTCGTGTCCGCGCACACGAACCGGTCCACGGCGATACTCATCTTCATCTTTCGGCCACGCTGCCGCAGGTCCCTCATCTCCTGTCGATCATTCTTCGGAGGAATATTCACGATAAGACCGTTCACGTAGACGATGTCCACGTGCATGGGCTCGCGAAATAAGCTGCGCAACGCGGTCTGGAAACGGAATTCTCCAATCTCGAGCAGTGGCTGGACGCCAGCTTTCCAAGGGTTTGGATCGGTAGCCCCGTAAATCTTCAGCCCCTTCCCGGCTACGTGGACGCCATCCGCCACCCAGACGCGAAGCTCGGGAAGTTCAACCCGGCTCTTGAAACGAGCCGATAGCGTCTCAATCACACGAGCGCGCAGAATGGGCTGCGCGTGCGTGATCACCAAGCGAACGCAGACCACCGCAACTGCGGCAAAAACAAGGAGTATTCCGACGATCCAGCGCCATCTGTGTGAGCGCCGACGTGGTCGCACTGGGAAGATGCGGCCGCGCGAGATCTCGCCCGGTGATGAAGAGGCTGCGGCCAAGTCTATTGATTATGCCGAAAACCTGCAAAATGAAATCAGGTCTTTCCTGCAGAGGCGCTTTAGCCGGCCGCTTGGGTCTCGAGGCGGGCGGTTCTGTATTGGGAGATGATGTGGGCAATCATCGCTGCCCAAGTTTCGTTGCGCTCAATCTGCTCCCTGCTTGGCGTATAACATTCGCAGTACTGGCACCCCGAGCCCCGACGCATTCGCCGTCTGCGCTTATCACAGGCACCGAGAAACCCGCTCGAATGGGAGACACCAACGCCGCACTCTTGGCCGACGCGAATAGCGGATCCTCTATCATGTCGGACACGATCCAGGGCTTGCGATGTTCCACCGCCCTCCCGCAACACTGATCGCCGACGCGCACATTGCCGCAGGCTTCCACGTAGGCTGCCGGCAATCCGTAAGTCACTAGCGGCTTCAACACTTTCTCCTGGGCATCTATGACGTAAAACGAGGCGGAGTTCGAGTTCGCCCCTTCCGCTGCAAGCTGTATGAGCTGCGTGAGAGCGCCTCGCAAATCGCCCTCTCCTTCAATCAGCGCCAACCCGCTCTCAAAAAATTTGATATCCCCAATGCCCATCAGCCCCACCTCTTTCGACGGCAGCAGAGGCTGCATCCTATAGGGATCGTTGATCCATCGTCAACGCGGAAAACACGCGGAAAACATCGGTACGGGGCCGCTGCTTCTGCGGCAGTGCCACTCTCACTTGTTCACTTAAAACGATGTCGCTCTCCGACTGTGCTTCGTGCTCCACCTTTAACGTTCGTACAACTCAAAAACTATTGCCCGGGGCACCCGTTTCGCAGGAGAATGTTCCCTCCAACGTTCTCCGATTCCTCCTGCGAAAGCAGACACGAGGTACGCTTATGCGTTCGATCCCTGCCCGCGCGTTCGTCGCTTTGACCGCAGTTCTAATTTCTTTGGCGTTTTGCGGCGTTCATGCCCAAATCAGTCTTCAATACCAGAAACCTCCCCAGGCGATCGTCGATCTGATCGATACCCGCCCCACACCGAGCGTCGACGTTTCCCCCAGGGACAGCGCAGGCTCCCAATGGCTGTTGATCGAATCCTTTTCCGGCTTGCCTTCGGTTGCCGATCTGGCCCAGCCCGAACTCCGTTTGGCCGGCCTCCGCTTCAACCCGCAAACCAATGGCCCGAGCCGTGGACGCTATATCACTTCGTTGATGCTGCAATCCCTTCCGAACGGCGAAGCCAAGCCGGTTTCCGGAGTGCCCCCCGACGCCAAGATCCGTTTCCCCGCGTGGTCACCCGATGCCCGTCACGCCTCCTTTGTAAACGCCAGCGACAATCCCACCGACGCGGGTCTCAGTCTGTGGATCGTCGACGTGGCCTCGGCCCAAGCCCGCCGCTTGCCCGGCGTCGCTCTCAATGGAATTTTTGGCCGCCCCTGTGAGTGGGCCAGCGATAATGCAAGCCTCATTTGCAAGACCGTGCCGAAAGGCAGAGGTCCGGCTCCAAAGCGCAGCGAAGTCCCCACCGGCCCCGTGATCCAGGAAAATCTCGGACGCGTTACCCCAGGGCTACCTACGAGGATCTGCTGAAAAATCCCGCAGACGAACAAATCTTCGATTACTACGCCGCCTCTCAGATTCTGGTCGTCCACCTGGACGGCACGACCCAATCCGTGGGCGAGCCTGGCGTCATCGTCAGCGCCTCGCCTTCACCCGACGTTCAGTATGTGCTGGTCGACCAGCGCCATCATCCCTATTCCTATTTGCTGCGGTTCGACGTGTTTCCCGAACGTCTTCTTGCCATTAACCTGGCAACTGGCTCCAGCAAGCAGTTGGCCGACAAACCGCTCGAAGATACAATCCCCAACATTCACGACGCCGTCGAGGCCGGGCCTCGTGAATTCGACTGGCGCAGCGACGCGCCCGCCACGGTTTCCTGGGTCGAGGCCGCCGATGGCGGCGATCCGCGAAAGGACGTGCCCATCCGCGACACCCTCTTCCTCCTCGACGCCCCATTCGACCGCTCGCCCCGCAAGATCGCGGAACTTCCAGTCCGGTTTAGCAGCCTGGTGTGGGGAAACGGCCATCTCGCGCTGCTCGAAGAAGAGCGCTGGAAAGACCGCAAGCGTATCCTCCTCTCCATCTCTCCCGACGCCCCCGCCGCTCCTGTCAAATTGTTCGAAGGCTCCTTTGAAGATCGCTATCACGATCCGGGAGAGCCCTTTGAAATCATGAATGCCGCCGGCAAACGCGTTTTACAAGCCACTGCCGATTCCCGCGGCATCTATCTCCATGCCGAGGGTGCATCGCCCGAAGGCGATCGCCCATTCGTCTCCGTCATGAGCGCCACCAACGGCGAGACCAAGCGCCTCTGGCGGTCGGAGGACAAATTCTTCGAATTCGCCACGTCCGTCCTCGACGCAGCCATCCCAACCATCCTCCTCCGCCGCGAATCACCGGAACTCCCTCCGAACTACTATCGCAAGAGTCTCGCAAAAGACGACTTTAAGCAGGTCACATTCTTCCCCAGCCCCTACGGCAACGCCCCGCTCCCCAAAAAGCGAGTCCTTAAATACAAGCGCGCCGATGGCGTCGACCTCAGCGCCAACCTCTACCTTCCGCCTGGCTACAAGTCCGAAGACGGCCCCCTTCCGACCCTCATGGAAGCTTACCCCACCGAATACAAAACCAAGTCAGCCGCCGGACAAATCAGCGGCTCACCGTATGAGTTTCCTCTTCTGTGGTGGGGCTCGCCCATCCCCTTTACCACCCAGGGATACGCGGTCCTCGAGAACGCCACCATTCCCATCGTCGGCGAGGGCCAAGCCGAGCCCAACGACACCTACGTGGATCAACTCGTCGCCAGCGCCCAGGCGGCCATCGACGAGGGTGCGCGCCTCGGCGTTGTCGATCGCCGTCGCGTCGCTGTCATGGGCCACTCCTACGGCGCGTTCATGACCGCCAACCTCCTCGCCCACAGCGACCTCTTCAAAGCCGGCATCGCGCGCAGCGGAGCCTACAATCGCACCCTCACTCCCTTCGGATTCCAGAACGAGGAGCGCACTTACTGGCAAGCGCCCGAGATCTATTACAAGATGTCCCCGTTCTCGTACGCCGATAAGATCAAGACTCCCATCCTGCTCATCCACGGCGAGGCCGACAACAACAGCGGTACCTTCCCTCTGCAGAGCGAGCGCCTCTTCAGCGCCATCAAAGGCCAAGGCGGCACCGTTCGCTTCGTCCTTCTCCCCCTGGAATCCCACGGCTACGCCGGCCGCGAATCCGTCCTGCACATGTTCTGGGAAATGAACACCTGGCTGACCACCTACGTCAAGAATCCGCCCACCGCGACCGCCGCCGCGCAGCCCTGAGGCGCACTTCTCGGCCTTGACTGATTGTGACGGGTAAATTTCTGCGAAAGCGGCAGCGAGAGCTCAATTTTCAGGGGAAAGCGGCGGAACGAAATCCACCAAACTCCAGCCCCGAAGCGGCGGAAGAATGCAGCCCACGCACATGGCGTGGGTGATAAGTGGGAAATTGGCAAGCCAAAAAGGGGCGAAAAAAGAGCTACGACACAGACTCCGGAGGGACGGCGATCTTCTCACCAGCACGCTTCTGCCCTGGACGGACGTTCGCATTCCTCACCTTTAATTTTCTCCCTGTGACATCCAACCTTGACTTCGCCAAACCGATCCGCAGATGATCGACTATGCCGTGCAAAGCTGGATCAGAGGATTAACTGCTTTGTTTTCAAGATGTTGACCTATAAGCCCTTTGTTATGAAGATTTTGCGGGCCATACTTGTATAACTATAATGTTCTCAGGGTTTTAGAAAATAAAGTACCGGGGGGGGTAGGCGTAATCAACTAGTAATCTTTCCCAAAAAAGTCTTCCGCATCAGCCTTGCGGGACTTGCGCCAAGGCCTGCAAGGTCTTCGCTACGTATGTGATCAGCAGCACGACAATGCAAGCTCCCACCAGAGGACGGTAGCGCGTCTCTAGCAGATCTGCCATCACCCCCGAGACAAAGATGAACAGGAACGGAATGGCCGCAAGCAGGAATCCCGCACCCGCGACGTGCGGATGAGCCATCCCCAGAAGAAGGAACAGCACAGCCACAAGCAGCGGCGCAGTATTGCCGAAGTAGCGCGTGCGCGGCCACACAGCGTAAGTCACCAGCGCGACTGGAAGCCCCAAAGCAAGCGCGGGACACGCGCGCCCGATCTGTACCGCGACCTGCTTGTATACTCCCAGGATCGTGAACCCTCGCCAAGTCGCTCCCCAGAAGACAGCGCGCCGCATGCTCTCCGCGAAGCCATGCGCATGAAAGAAGTACACCGCGAACATTAGCGCCAATCCCACCACGCAAGCCGCGATCCAAATGACAAGTCCCGCCTGCCGCCGCACAGGAGCGACGTAAAGCAAAAAACCTAAAGCCATTGGTACCAGGACGATCAGCGAGAACTGCGATCCCACCGCGATCGCGAGCGAGACGCCAAGCAGCACGATGCGCCGCCAGTTCCACAGCACCACTTCGCGCGGAGCGTAAAGCGTGTGCGCGACCGCGATGGCAGTGAAGATGGTCCCAAAGGCTCCCCAAGCCGCGACGATCTCCGGTTCGGCATGCCAGACGGCGCTCGCCTGAATCAGTGAAGGCGAGAAACAGTAGAAGGTGAGTGCGACAAATCCACCGGTATTTCCGCAGAGCCGTCGCGCAACATACCACAACGATGCGCCCAGAAAGATTCCGCAAGCGAGAAAAGGAATCCGCGGCAGCCAGCGCCAGTACGTCGCGGAGTCGCTGCCAAAGTCCTGCGGCCATGCCAGCAACGGCGCGGCGGAAACGATGTAGAGTAGAGGCGAATGCTCGGTGTCAAACCCGCTGTCGTCGGTGCGGAACGGATCTTGTGGAGTGCCAGCCGAGTCCAAGACGGGAGCTGCGGCCAGGCCTCGTCCGTGCCACTGCTTCCAACCCTCGCCGATGCGGATAGCTTCCGCACCGTCTGGTTCGCGAGCCGTACGCATCTCGGCATGCACTAACCACAAGGCTTGAGCCAGAAAGCAAAGCAACAACAATCCTGCCAGAAACTGCGGCCGTCCGAAGCGTTCGCGCGTGAAATATGGCCGCATAAGGTCGAGCCGAGTGTTTTACCATGTCGGAGGCGGTTTGCGGGAAAGTTCTGCAATGAGTGAACTCGAGATCAATACGGAAAGCAGTCCGTCGCCCAGTCCAGCGTCAACGCCGTCAGGTCCGGACTTTGCTGTCGCGACCCAGCCCTCATACGTGCGCGTGCTGTTTCTGGGTCCGGAAGGCCTGCGTCCAGGTTGGGGATTCGCTTTCTATGTAGCTATGTTTTATCCGCTGCAGAGGCTGGCTGTGGATTTGGCGTGGTCGCGGGATTTCGGCGCCAGCGGCCTTTGGTCGATGATGCTGGAAGAGTTGTGTGATCTTGTCGCCGCGGTGATTCCGGCATTGATCCTGGCGCGAGTCGAGCGGCGTCCGTGGAAAGCGTATGGCTTGCCGGGAAGGCAAGCGTTCGGACGATTATTCTGGGGAGGTGCGGCGTGGGGATTTACGGCGATCAGTCTCCTGATGCTCGCGCTCTACGGCTTGCATGCGTTCGCCTTTGGTCAGGTCGTGCTGCATGGCGCGCGCCTCGCGCGGTTCGCGGCGTTCTGGGCAGCGATGTTTCTGCTGGTAGGGCTGTTCGAGGAGTTTCTCTTGCGCGGCTACACCCAGTTCACGCTGGCCCGCGGCATCGGCTTCTGGCCTGCGGCGTTGGTCTTGTCTGGGACCTTCGGACTGATTCACCTGAGGAACGGAGGTGAGCAGTGGACAGGTCTGCTGGCCGCGGCTTTTATCGGATTCTTCTTCTGTCTTACGCTGCGCCGTATGGGCAGTCTTTGGTTTGCGGTGGGCTTTCATGCTGCCTGGGATTGGGGCGAGACCTTCTTCTACTCGGTACCAGACAGCGGAATGGTTGCTCCCGGTCACCTGTTGCGTTCGTCGCTGCACGGCGCACCGTGGCTCAGCGGAGGTTCGGTGGGCCCGGAAGGCAGCGTGCTCTGCTTCGTGGTGATTGCGGCGGCTTGGATCGCGTTCGACCGGATATATCCGGAGGCGAGATCGCGTTCCGCTCCTCTGAGCCCGACGGAATGACAAGGTGGTTCCTTGGTTCCGGTATGGGAGCTGAACGCGCCAAAAATGCCGCGACGCGAGTCGTCGTTTTCCTGCACGCCCTATACTGATTTCATGACCTCAGAAGCCGACCTTCTGACCCCGTTGCGTCGCTACTGGGGATACAGTTCGTTCCGGCCCTTGCAGGAGCGGATTGTGCGCAGCCTGCTGGCCGGACACGACACCTGCGTGGTGATGCCGACCGGCGGAGGCAAGTCGCTCTGCTACCAGTTGCCCGCACTCGTCTCGGGGCAAACCACGGTGGTGATTTCTCCGCTGATTGCGCTGATGCAAGATCAAGCGGCGCAACTGGCGCAGATGGGAATTCCGGCCGCGGTTCTCAACAGTTCCGTCAGCAACGAGGAACAGAATCGCGTGATCCGGCAGGCGCGCGATGGTGCTTTCCGGCTGTTGTATTTGTCGCCCGAGCGACTGCAACGCGCCGACACGCTGGGATGGCTGCAGGAGGTGCCCATATCATTTTTCGCCATTGATGAGGCCCACTGCATTTCGGAGTGGGGACATGAGTTTCGTCCGGAGTACCGGCAGTTGAGCCGACTGCGCGGAAAGTTCCCGGATCGTCCCATTGCGGCGTTCACGGCCAGCGCGACGCGTCACGTGCGCCACGACATTCTGGCGCAACTTGAGTTACACAATCCCGACAAGTACATCGCCAGTTTCCATCGCCCGAACCTGCGATATCTGGTGCGCGAATGCGACAGCGTGGAGCACCCCGCGCTGCTGGTCACCGCGTTGCGCCATTACGACGAGGGCAACGTGATTGTCTACTCGCCCACGATTAATAAGGTGGAAGAGACCATAGACTTTCTGGGAGACCAGGGAATTGCGGCAGTGGGCTATCACGCCAAGATGGACACGGCCGAAAGAAGGCGCAATCAGGAGCGCTGGATGTCAGACGAAGTGCGCGTGCTCGTGGGTACGATTGCGTTTGGCCTGGGAATTAACAAGGCGACAGTTCGGTCGGTCATACATCTGGCTCTGCCCAAGTCGCTGGAACAGTTTTATCAAGAGGCGGGACGCGCCGGGCGCGATGGAAATCCTGCCGACTGCATTTTGCTCTGGCGGAAGCAGGATGCGGGGTTGCTCGGATATTTTGCGAACCAGGTTCTGGACGCGGCTGAGCGCGAACGGGCCTGGCAGAGATATCACACGATTCGGGCTTTTGCCGAGTCAGGGAAGTGCCGCCACCGACAGATTTGCACGCACTTTGGCGAGACACCGAAATGGACCGCATGTGGAGGCTGCGACGTTTGCGGGGCAGCACCCGAGTGGCTGACGGAAGTGATGGTTCCGGCTCCTGTGCGTCGGGCTGCCAGTGGCGTGCGAGTGGTTGCAAGTCCAGTGGCGCAAGCTAGCCAGGATTTGCGGGAGTATCTGCGCCAATGGCGGCGCATCACAGCGAAGGAGCAAGGTGTGCCGGCATACGTAGTTTTGCATGACACATCGCTGGATGAGATTTGCCGATTGCAGCCGACCTCAATTGCGGACCTGCTGAGAATCACAGGCATCGGCGAGCGCAAAGCGGATCACTACGGGCAAGCAATTCTGTCCGCGCTGCGGCAATATCGAGAAGGCGCGCGGCCGGCTGCGCAGCCAGAGAAAAAAACAGCTCCAGCGGTGGAAACTTTGCAACTCCTCGCCGAGGGGAAGAGTTTTGAGGATATTGCGCGAATTCGCGGACGACAGATCTCGACGGTGGTGAATGCTGTCGCCGGGCTGGTGGAGAAAGGCGAACTGGAATTTCGTCCCGAGTGGATCGATCGAAACAAATTGGCTGTGATCGAGGCCGCCTGCGCGAGCCTGGGCCTCGAGCGGCTGGAACGCCTGAAGACGCTGAAAGACGCCCTGCCTCCAGAAATTACCTACGATGAAATCCGTTTGGTAGTGGCGCGGCTGCGGCGCGAGGGGAATCGAAACAGGACTGAAATTCCCGCTAGCACTTATCCTCGAACTCCTCAATCAGAAGTATAATCCGACGCACGCATGGCTCTAGCTGCGGGCACAAAACTCGGGCCGTACGAGATCGTCGCGTCCCTGGGCGCGGGCGGCATGGGGGAAGTGTACCGTGCAAGGGACCCGCGACTGGGCCGCGAAGTTGCGATCAAAGTTTTGCCCACCTACTTCCGCCGTAATCTTGACCGCCTGCGGCGGTTCGAACAGGAAGCACGATCTGCGGGCGCGCTCAATCATCCCAATATTCTCGCGGTCTACGATGTGGGCACGCATGACGGCTCTCCCTACTTAGTGACGGAACTGCTGGAGGGCATCACCCTTCGCGATCGTTTGGGCGGTAGCGCTCTGCCTCCGCGCAAGGCAGTCGAGTGTGCGGTTCAGATTGCGCATGGGTTGTCGGCGGCGCATGACAAGGGCATTGTTCATCGTGATCTGAAACCGGAGAACATTTTCATCTGCCGCGATGGGCGTACCAAGATTCTGGACTTTGGCCTGGCTAAGTTGACTGCGCCCGAAGCAGGGGATGCGACCGTAACCGACTTGGAACTGCGGGACGAGACTGGTCAGGGCGTGGTGCTGGGGACCGCCGGCTATATGTCACCCGAACAGGTGCGTGGAGAAAAAGCTGACGCACGGTCCGATATCTTCAGCTTTGGGGTAGTCCTTTACGAGATGCTCTCCGGACAACGAGCTTTTGCGGGACGCAGCGCCGCCGACCGGGCGAGCGCCATTCTGAAGGAAGATCCCCCCGATCTGCGGGCCGCAGGGCGAAATATTCCTGCAGCTTTGGACCGAATTGTGCACCACTGCCTGGAGAAAAACCCGGAAGAGCGTTTTCAGTCAGCGCGCGATCTGGCGTTCCACCTGGACACGGCCCCACCGGATTCGGAGCCTAGTGCCGCGCTGCCGGCCTTTCGAAAAAGGCGAGCGCTCTCTGGGTGGGTGATCGCGTGCGTAGCGATCCTGGCAGCGGCGGGCGCGGGATGGTGGTACGGGGAAAGACAGCAACCGGATCACCGGGAAGTCACCTTCCTTCGCCTCACCGATTTCGCGGGACTGGAGGACAGCCCGGCCTTCTCGCCGGATGGCAAGTCGGTAGCGTTCGTTAGTGATTCGACCGGCTCACGGCACATCTGGATCCGCTTGCTGGCAGGCGGACCACCCCTTCAGATCACGCACGATGCGGGCGAACATCTTGAGCCCAGGTGGTCTCAGGATTCGGCCGCGCTCATTTATTACACGCCCCCTCCCGAAGGGGATGCGCAAGGTGCGCTGTGGCAAGTTTCGGCGTTGGGCGGGTCGCCCCGTCGCCTGATCTCCAGCATGAGCGGCGCAGACGTGAGCCATGACGGCAAGCGGCTGACATTTTTTCGGCTCAATGGCAAGCAGATGGAACTCGTCGCTTCCGACCGGAACGGATCCAACGCGAGAGTAGTGATGCAAGCGGCGGTCAGCTTCAGTTATCGACAGCCACGCTGGTCGCCGGATGATGGCAGCATTGCGTACCTGCACAGTTTGGAGAACTGGGCCGACGACATCTATGTCGTGCCGTCGGCTGGCGGTTCCGTGCGGCAGGTTACACACGACAATACGCTGATGACCGGATTGGCGTGGCTGGCAGACGGCTCCCGCCTGCTCTACAGCTCTGCCCGTGGGAGTACCGTACTCTACCTTCCCACGCTGCACCTGTGGCAGATCTCTCCTGCAGGCAAGGATCTGCAGCAACTGACATTTGGCGAAGCCGGGGATGAAAACCCAGACGTCGACCACGACGGACGAATCGTAGTCAGCCGCAGGCATATGCAGTTCGACATTTGGAAGTTCCCGGTGAATGGAGATCCTGCGGAGAATGTGCGGCGGGCGGTGCGAATCACTCATCAAACCGGGCAGGTTCAGACTCCGACGCTGAGTCCCGATGACCGCCAACTTGCGTACCTGTCGGATAACGGTGGTCATGGCAATCTGTGGGTCATGGAATTGTCCAGTGGGGAGACGCACCAAATCACATACGAACAAGGGTCCAACGTAGTGATGGGAGTTCCGCTTTGGTCACCAGATGGAAGTTCCATTGCCTTTGCCACCAATCGGCCATCTGAATTAGGGCGCGGGATCGGATACTGGCTGATCCATCCCGATGGAAGTGGTCTGCGTCTCGCCATCCCCGAGGGTGCCTGGACAACATGGTCGGGAGACAGCAAATGGCTGTACTACGCGGACTCGTCGCCAGTGCGGGACACTGGAAGCTTCCGGCTTATGAAGTCTCCGGTGGATGGCGGCGCTGCGGTGGTGGTACGTTCGGACAATGCACGTGGGCCGGCTCTGGGACCGGATGGTTCGGCGTTGTATTACGTGGTGCCTCTGGAGAACCTGAACGGGCTGCTGGACTATGAGTTGCGCGTGGCCCGACCCGAGGATGGACCCTCGAAGCTGCTGGCGCGCATCTCCGGTAAGCGCGTCCCGATCTGGCAGGGTCTGCATCCTGTGATTTCAAAGGACGGGAAGTGGCTGGTTGTGCCGCTGGATGACGGACAGGGAACCAACCTCTGGGTCGTGTCTA
>OCZU010000537.1_pt1 | contig 26013 bp, 17 predicted proteins | sample 1539001 | NCBI WGS metagenome assembly OCZU01 (sample SAMEA3539306, study PRJEB22396) | soil metagenome | biome: tundra; feature: field; material: soil | place: USA | collected 2010-05 | depth 0.15 m | reverse complement strand
CAGCGTCAGTCCGTCGGGCGCAGCGTCGAGTTGCGCGAGAATCTTTACAACCAACTCGCGCGGTGGAAAGGCGGTCTCGATGAAGTGATCCGTGATGTCGCTGTCGCCACCCCCACCGAGCAACACCGCGAACGCATCCGGCAACGCGCGCCCGGCGCGTCCCACTTGCTGATAATAATGCACGACCGAACCTGGCAACTGATAGTGGATGACGAAGGCGAGGTCAGGCTTGTCGAAGCCCATCCCGAGTGCGGTGGTGGCGACGAGTGCTTTCAGCTCGTTGCGGAGCAGCCGCGTTTCAAGGCGTTCGCGAAAACCAGGCTGTCCGAGTTCTTCATCCAGCCCGCCCCAATATGGCTCGGCATCAATTCCATTTTCGCGCAACCAGGCGGCCACCGCGCGCGCATCGCGGATGGTGAACGTGTAAATCACGCCGCTGCCGGAGAACTTGGGCAACGTGTGCGCGAGCCAGGCCAGCCGGGCGATTTCGCCGGGAAGGGAAATGTTTTGCAGTTGCAAACTCGCGCGCGCCAGCTTGCCGCGCTGGACGGTGAGCGACGCGCCGAGTTGCGATTTCAAATCGGCCACGACGCGGTCGTTCGCCGTGGCGGTGGTGGCGAACACGCGGATATTTGGCGGCAACGATTGCAGGATGCGCGTGATGCGGCGGTAGTCGGGGCGGAAGTCGTGACCCCAATCGGAAATGCAATGCGCCTCATCCACCGCGAGCAGGCCGATGCGCGCAGCAACGGGCTGCAACATCGTCTGGACAAATTCCTCGTTACCCAACCGCTCTGGCGAAATAAGCAAAACATCCACGCGGTCGGCGAGCAATTCATCACGGATGCGCCCCCAGTCTTCGCGGTTCTTCTCTTCCGAAGTGACGCGCACCGCCCGGACGCCCGCGCGTTCAGCGGCGGTAATTTGATTCCGCATCAGGGCCAGCAACGGAGAAATGATGAGCGTCGGCCCGGCATTTTGTTCGCGAAGCAATTTTGCGGCGATGAAATAGACATTGCTCTTGCCCCAGCCAGTGCGTTGAACAACGAGCAACGGGCCGCGGCGTTCCAGCAAATGTTCAATCGCTTCGAGTTGTCCCGGGCGGAAAGCTGCTTGCGGATCGCCAACGGACTGTCGGAGAAGTTCAGTGGCGCGGTTTTGAAGTGGCGTCCCCATTTCTGTTTTGCTCCCTCATCGCAGTGGCTCATGGCCGGATCACGCATGGTGATGTCGCGTCATGCACGAACGCACGCGGAGTTCCAGTGCCATCGGCGCGAGCGACCCAGACATCCGATGACCCATCGCCGTTAACGCCTCTCGGCAACGTGTACAATACTTGTTCCTCATCGAGCCATTCACTCTGATCGTCCACGCTACGAGGTTCGTTTACCACGATCTCCGCCTGTGTGTTCAGATCGAGCACGTGCAGCCGCCAAATAAGTCGTCCTCCCACAGTAGTGCGTGATTTGAAGACCAGCCGGGTGCCGACGGGGGAAAGTGAGGGGCATTCGACGCCCTCCTTGAGAACCGCCATTGCTCGAAGAGAAACCCGGCCTTCGACGAGGAAGATTTTGCCACCGGTGGCAAGCGTCGCGTAGAACCGGTCGCTATCATTTGCGAAGGTAATCCCCCAGAAGTTGAAGTCCGCCGCTTTGAATGGCTGACCATTCTTTAGAACTGAGAAATGTTCCAGATCGCCGACGACATTCGCGGAACCGAGGTCAAAGATTGTTGCCCGCGTGGAAAAACCAGCCGCACTGTAGGAGTCCCCCGTCACAAAAACCGTAACTCCCGCCATGCGACCGTCGCGCGAAACCCGCGTGCGACTCGGTATTCCGGCCAGCTTGAAAGTGTTCAGGACTTGAAAGCTGCTGTCGAAGCTCACGCACTGATACGTGGTAATTACTCCCCGCGATGCCTGAAGGCAAATCCCTGATTTACCCATGCCGTGCACCCGATCGCATAATAAGGGGGTCACGTAACGTGAACCGTCGGCCGCGTCCAGCGGAACAGCCGCCAGCCGCCCGTATGACGGACCCAGCGCTGTGTTCCGAAACAGGAGGTGAGGCTGACGGCAAATATCTGCGAGCTGCCGGCCATCCTCCGGAACAACCGGGGTGGCGGAAGCGTGGCGCGGCATCGCCGGGTCGCGCGAATAACGAGCGTAGGCAATGACACCTGCAATAGCCGCGACACACAATAGTGCAAAAAGAGTCAAGTTGCGGCGATTGGATGACGCGTTCGACGGCGGTGGGGATGGTGGATCAAATGACATGTTGTTTAGGACGATTCAGCACAAAGTACGCACCCAGAATGGCCACCGCGAGCGCCAATAGATAAGAGACGGTCGCCGGCCCAATGCCGGCATGCGACCACAATAACCCAAACGTCACCGACGCTGCCAGCCGCGCCAGATTGGTCGCTGTCGCGAGAACCGCAAGACCGCTGCCGGAATGTTCCATGGGGAGCGCGGCAGCGGCCATCGCGGTAAGCACACCATCCGTCGCAGCGTAAAAAAACCCCAATAGGAAAACCACCGCCGCAATCAGTAACAGCCCGCCGGCAGCGGGTAATAGCAGAATCAAGTACACCATTGCGAGAACCCCGTAGCCACCCAACAGTACGCGTGTCCGCCCCAGACGATCTGCCAGCCGGCCACACGGGATGGCGAACGCTGACGTGAACAAAGAAGTGCCAACATAAAGCAATGGAAACGCGGAGATACCGACATCAAACCGTCGCTGAAGCATGAGGAAAATAAAGCTCTCACTGATGGTCGCAAGACCGAGTACGGCCCCGGTAAAGACGAACACGCGGAATCTGGCATCGCCGAGCAATTGCAGAGCTTTTCTGAGTGAATCGGGTGTCCGGGAGATCTGTCGTTCGCCATTCACCACCGAAGGAACGAACAGTGTAATAGACCCCAAGCCAATGATGGCAACGCCAAAGCTGGCAACGAACAACACGTCAAATCTTCGCGGCATCAGTGCCAGCAGCGCGAAAGCGAGTACCGGCCCCAACATGGCTCCGGCCGCGTCCATCGCGCGGTGAACGCCAAATGCCGTGGCCAGTTCTGGTTCCGGGCTGCGTTGTGATATGAGGGAATCGCGCGGTGCGGTGCGGATGCCTTTGCCGATGCGATCCAATGTGATGATGGCGGCAATGATCCCCCAGGCGTTTCCAGCAACAAGAATCAACAGGCGGCAGGCGGCGGAAAGGCCGTAACCCAGCGCCGCCACTTCTTTGTGCCGACGCCATCGGTCGGCCAGCACACCACTGGCCACACTGACCAATGCGGCAGCCCCCTGGTAGATGCCATCCAACATGCCGAATGCAACCGGGCTAATCCCGAGGTAAAGAACGAGATAGACCGGCAGAATGCTGGCGACCATTTCCGACGAAATGTCGGTCAGGAGGCTGGTAAAACCCAAAGCCCAGACTGTTTTGCTCACCGTCGGCAGCCAACCCTTTTGTTTTGACTCGTTGACTTCAATGGAGGGTTTCGCTCCAGCAGGGGCGGAGCCAGCGCGCTGTTTTCGCGAGAACACTTTGGACCAATCAATTGAATACATGCCGATTTCTGAGCGATCAAGCGGTCGCCGTCTGGATCTACCCCGCGCGGGTTGGACCGGCGGGATTGAGTTTGGCGTCGAATACCAGTTTAAGAGCGGGCGCGTTCGCTTTTGTTCTCATGGCATCTTTGTTCGAGTCTTTAGGAGAGCGAAAAATAATCCGGGCCTTGGTAATTTCCCTCGACGTTTTTCACGATTTGCATGAGCACGTCGTTGACGAGCGTGCTCGCGCCGAAGCGGAACAGGTCGGGCGTGAGCCAGTCGTCGCCGAGGGTTTCCTTGACCATCACGAGGTAGGCAAGCGATTGCTTCGCCGTGCGGATGCCGCCGGCGGGTTTCATGCCGATACGGATGCCGGTGGCGAAAAAATAATCACGGATGGCCTCCAGCATCACGAGCGTGACGGGCAGGGTGGCGGCGGGAGAAACTTTGCCGGTGCTGGTCTTGATGAAATCGCCGCCGGCTTGCATGGCGATTTCACTGGCGAGGCGGACATTGTCGTAGGTGACGAGTTCGCCGGTTTCGAGAATCACCTTCAGATGCGCCGGGCCGCAGGCTTCTTTCGTGGCGGCGATTTCGTCGAAGACTTTGGCGTGCTCGCCGGCGAGGAAGGCGCAGCGGTCAACGACCATGTCAATTTCGTCCGCGCCATCGCCGACGGCGCGGCGAACTTCCTGGAGCTTGGAGGGCAGCGAAAATTGTCCGCTGGGAAAGCCGGTGGCGACGGCAGCGATATTCACAGGCGAACTGTCGCCGAGAAATTTGCGCGCGTATTTCACCATGTTCGGATAAACGCAAACGGCGGCGCAGGACGGCACCTTATATTTCGCTTCGATCGGCTGGAGCGCTTTGCGGCAAAGGTACGCAACTTTGCCGGGCGTGTCCTTGCCTTCGAGCGTGGTGAGATCGCACATGCTCACGGCCATTTTGAGCCCGGCGAGCTTGGCGCTGGTCTTGAGGCTGCGTTTAGTGAACGAGGCCGCGCGTTCCTCGACCATGATCGCGTCCACGGTCGGAACGGTGGAGTAGCCGACAGGCGATAGCCGATAGCCGGCAGAAGCCGTAGCGAGAGCTGTCATAACGCCACTGAATCTGAAGGCGCAGCACGGCACAGTCAACACCGGGTTCAAGCCCGGCTTCCGATAAATCCCAAGCATATTGTGTTTTGCCAGCCGGCTTTTTTGCGTCATATTACGTCACAGAGAATCATGATTTTGTTGTGAATATTGTCGTGTTTGCCGTGATTGGCTTGTTTCGCAAATGTCAGGGAGTTTGCGATTGTTCCGCTTCTCCTTCGACTGGTTCGGGAAACTTTTTCAACCGCTGCGCGGGCGGGTGTTTCATCGTGACAATTTTCCTCGCGGGTTCCGCGCCCGGACAGATTCCTATGAGCGGCGGAACTTACTCGCAGAATTTTGATTCGCTCGCCAGCAGCGGCACTGGGATCAGCTGGACGAACAACATCACCCTGCCCGGCTGGTATGCCTCGAAGAGCGTGGCTCCCAATGATGTGACCAGCTACAACACCGGCGCGGGTTCGGGCACCACGGGTTCGCTGTACAGTTTCGGCTCATCGAGCTCGGCCGAACGCGCGCTTGGCTCCGTAGCGTCTGGTACGCCGGGGAATTTTGCTTATGGGGTCTGCTTCACCAACGACACGGGGTTTGCCAGGACAAATTTTGCAATTTCCTACACGGGCGAGCAATGGCGCGCTGCCAACACCACCGCGCAGAAGCTATTGTTTCATTATCAGGTCGGTTCCATGCTGACGAATGCTGACGCGCCCGGGGCGCAAAACTGGACGGCCATTTCCGCGCTCGATTTCGTCAGCCCGAACACAAATGCCATCCAGGCTTTGGTTGGCAACGCCGCAACGAACCAGGCCGTATTCACCAACATCGTTCTCGCGGGAGTCCTGGTGCCGGCCGGACAAGAATTGCTTCTCCGCTGGTTTGACGGGGATGACGTCGGTTCGGATGACGGGCTGGCGATTGACAATCTAACCGTGAACTTTGGTGACGCCGTCACGAACACCACGACAGTGCCGGACACGAATTTCGCTTTTTCGCTGCTGACCTACAACGGCAAAGGCAACGGCGCAACCGACTGGAGCACGAACGCGCCACAGGTTCAGGCCATCGGACGGCAGTTGCTATATCTGCAACCCGACATAATCACCTTCAATGAAATTCCGCTGACCAACACTTACCAAATGGCAAACTGGGTTATTGCTTATCTGCCCGGTTACCATCTGGCGACCAACTCCGGTTCCGACGGCTTCATTCGCAGCGTGATTGCCAGCCGTTATCCGATCACCCGTTCAACAAAATGGCTCGACGGCGCGGACCTGAAACCCTTCGGTTATACGAATACTTCGAGCGGAAACGCGGACAACTTCACGCGCGACCTGTTTGAAGCACAGATCAGCGTGCCGGGATTCCCGCAACCATTTCACGTCTTCACCACGCATTTGAAGTCCGATTCGGGAACGACCTATGCGGACGCCTCCGCCAAACGCGCCGCCGAGGCCTCGGCCATCACGAATTTTTTCGCCACCAACCTTTTCCTGCTGTACCCGCTGCAACCGTATGTCCTCAGCGGCGACATGAACGATTCGGACACGAATGTCCTCGCCATCAAACGGCTCATCAGCGCACCCACGGGCTTGCACCTGACAGATCCGAAGAACCCGGTTAGCGGCAGCATCAACACATTTTCCATTCAAGGCAGCCTGAGCGAGCGGATTGATTTTATTTTCCCGAACGAGTTGCTGTTTTCGAATATCCGCACCAGCCAGGTCTTCCGCACCGATGTTTTGAATCCGCTGCCCCCGAATTTGAACGCCGGCGACGACTCCGCTTCGAGCGATCATCTGCCCGTGCTGATGGTGTTCAACAATCCTTATACGAAACCGTTTCAACTCACTTCCATCACGCGCAACAACCCGGCCGTATCGCTCGAGTGGGAATCCGTTCCCGGCCAGTTTTATCACGTGGAAACGTCTTCGAACCTCACTGCGTGGTCTGTGTTGACAGCGGGTTTGACCGCCACGAATTACGCTTTCACCTTCACCACCAAATCGACCGAGCCGGCAAAATTCTTACGCGTCCACCAAGGCCCTTGAAGCAAGGTCGAGGTCAATTTTACATTCTAAATCGGACCGGCGTGCTTACTGTGTTTACCAGGCCCGCGCATACTGCACCGGCGGGGGCACGGCGGCACCCTGGCCGAGCGCTCGCGCGGCGTGGGCCGGCCAGTAAGGATCGCGCAGGAATTCACGCGCGAGCAAAACAATGTCCGCCTGGCAATTCCGGACAATTTGATCCGCTTGCGCGGGCGCGGTGATCATGCCTACCGCCGCCGTGGCAACGCCCGCTTCGCGCCGAATGCGCTCCGCGAAAACCACTTGATACCCCGGACCGACGGGAATCTTCGTATGCGGCACGCCGCCGCCGGAGCTGCAATCAATCAAGTCCACGCCTTCCGTTTTGAGCCGGCGCGATAGCTCAATGCTTTGTTCGATGTCCCAACCGTCCGGCGCCCAGTCGGTGCAGGACAAACGCACCGCGAGCGGTAGAGGCTCCGGCCATACACCGCGAACCGCACGAGTCGTCTCCATTAGAAAACGGATGCGGTTGTCAAAGCCGCCGCCGTAATTGTCGGTGCGCTGGTTGCTGAGCGGCGAAAGGAATTCATGACTCAGATAACCGTGCGCGGAATGAATTTCGAGCCATTCGTAACCAGCAGTGACCGCACGCCGGGCAGTGGCGACAAAATCATTTTGCACACGGGCGATGTCGGCTGCGGTCATCGCGCGCGGAACTTTGGGCAAATCACCGCCGAAGGCCAGCGCGCTGGGTGCAATCGTCGGCCAGCCGCCGGCTGTGTCGGCCAGGTGCGCGCCACCTTCCCACGGACGCGACGCCGAACCTTTGCGGCCCGCGTGCGCGATTTGAATTCCCGGCACGGCGCCGTGCTGTTTCACAAAACGATTGATGCGCGTGAGCGGCTCGATTTGTTTGTCCGCCCAGAGACCGGCGCAGCCGGGCGTGATGCGGCCATCGGGCGAAACCGCCGTGGCCTCGGCGATGACCAACCCGGCCCCGCCCACGGCGCGGCTGCCAAGATGAATGAGATGCCAGTCAGTCGCGACGCCATCGTCCGAAGAATATTCACACATCGGCGATACGCCGATGCGATTGCGCAGCGTGACCGACCTGAGGGTCAGCGGTTGAAACAAATGCGGTTCGCTCAAATTCTTTTCCATTGGGATCTTAATTAATTCGGAAAGAACCAAACGGCAAGCGGGTTGTCGCTCCGTCGAATCCGAATTCTGAAGTCGAACCTGCGTGAATCAGGCAGGGACAGCGCGCTACGCTGTCCCCGCCCGCGCAGAGCGGGCGGAACGAATGTTGCCAAGTTTCACGCCGGGCAACGTTCGTTCCGCGCCTGGTACGGCGCGGGGACGGCGCAGCGCGCCGTCCCTACCTGCTGCGGAGTTAGGATTTAATTCACGATGCGAAAAGCAAGTCCTCGGTTTGCGGAATCCTCCAGCGAAATATTTTTGTTGCTCCGGGCGCGCGCGAAGCAATGCTGCTTCCTCGCGGAGGTTGATCGGTGAAAGCTGAATTGCCCGAAACAAATTCACGCAACCATCACAACGCATCGCGCCTTCAATCCAGCCGCTTCACGCGGATATTTTTGTAACGCACGACGCTCTTGGGATCGTGGGCCTGAAGCGCAAAGGTTCCCGCGTCGAGTTTGTGCGTGAACGCTTTGTCCGGCTGCGCAAAGGCTGGCTCGGTGTATTCGAGCACGATCACCTCGTTGATTTTTACCGTCACCTTGTTGCCCTGCACGAGGATGTCCTGCGTCCACCATTCGTTGTCCTTGGCGGGTGTGTTGCCGAGATTCACCACGCCGTAGAGGCTGCCGGTTTTTATCCAATCGCTGTGGCTCACGTTGACCTGGCACTCGAAGCCCTTCGCTGGCCAGCCGCTCTCCTGATATTTCGTATGGAAATAAATCCCGCCGTTGGCGTGAGGCTCCGTCATCACGTCCGCCTTCAACTCGAAATTCTTGAAAGGTTTTTCGTCACCGACGTAAAACAGATGGCACCGGTCGCCGCGCGTGACGAGCGCGCCCTCCTCGATTTTCCAGGTGTTGGTGTGTTCGGCGGCAGCCTGCCAGCCGGTGAACGTTTTGCCGTCGAAGAGATTCACATAACCTTCCTCGGATTCCGCCACCGCCAGGCGGACAAAGCAAACCAGGACGAGAGCGGGCAGCACAATATGTTTCATGCCGGAATTATATCAGAAGGCGCGGGAAACGCATCAAAGATTTACCAACGGGCTGAGCTGCGGGCGATTATTTGCAAATCCAGACTGGAGTCAATTCCGCCGTGAAATTTTTTGCCTCAGGGCCGGTCCGCAACCCCGGCAGGAGCCCCCGCAAACGAGTCATGGACTTTCTCGCCGGCATGAACGACAATGACACCGTCCCTCGCATCCACGCGGCGATGAAATTCGTGAGCAGATTCAGTCTCTTTCAAGATGCTTCGATGAGTGACAAAAGTCCTGCGCCTGTTCGCCGAGCCAGGTAAAGCCCGTTTACGATCAAAATTTTATGACGAAGAATCCAGCAAACGTCAGGCCGATACCTGACCCGCCCGCAACCGCTGAAACGGAACAGCAGCGATTCGAGCGCGTTCTATCCCAGAACCACTTCAAGCCGCTGAAAGCCATCCTCGATAATCTGCGCAAGGATGGCGCGGTCATGCGCGGCGCGGTGATCACCACGAACTCCTATCCGGATTTCCTGAGCAAGCTTGGCTATCGGGTCTTGCTGGTGGAGCACATCCACGAGCAGGATTCCTACACCCGCCTGGGGCCCAAAGGCGGCATCCGCGCCGTGCTGCCGCATCACGACACGGACACTTACAACACCTTCGTGACGCTCGTAAACTTCGATTCCACAGTGACGACCACACCCAACTCCGTCCGTTTTTATAGCACCAGCCTGGCAGCTCTTAAAAAACTGTTGATGAATTAACGCAGGAAACCGTTTTCGCAACCGGATCACTCCAATCAGCCTGCCTGCCCGATCAGTCCTGCAGGACGTGACAGGTATAACCGCCCGGATTTTTCACCAGATACTTCTGATGGTAATCCTCCGCCGGATAAAATTCCGACGCCTTGGTGATTTCCGTCACGATCGGGCGTTTGAACTTGCCTGACTTGTCCACCTGCGCTTTCACGCGCTCGGCCGTCTGCTTCTGCTCCTCGCTCGTGTAGAAAATGGCCGAGCGATATTGTGTCCCGATGTCATTGTGCTGCTGGTTCCGCGTGGTGGGGTCGTGCATGCGAAAGAAATAGCCCAGCAACTGTTCATAACTCAATCTGGCAGGATCAAACACCACTTGAATTGCTTCCGCGTGACCGGTGCGTCCGGTGCAAACCTGCTCGTAGCTTGGCTTCGCCACGGTGCCGCCGCTGTAACCCACCTTGGTTTCAACCACGCCCGGAAGCTGGCGGATGATTTCCTCCATGCCCCAGAAACAGCCGCCCGCCAGAATCGCCGTCTCGCCCTTTTGTGGAGAGAAGGTGTTGCTGGTCGAGGCTGAGCCTGCACCCGCCTTGATCAATCCCGCCTTCGCGAACGGCTCCAGATAAGCCCCGTAACCCGCAGCCTCCATCTTTTCCACCGGAATGAATTTCAGCGACGCGGAATTGATGCAATAGCGCTGCCCGGTCGATCCGGGTCCGTCATCAAAGACATGGCCCAAATGAGAATCCGCCTGTTTGGATCGCACCTCGGTCCGCACCATGCCGTACGCGGTGTCCTTTTTCTCGACGACTTCCGTGCTGACGACCGGCTTCGTAAAGCTCGGCCAACCCGTGCCGGAATCAAACTTGTCGAGCGAGCTGAACAGCGGCTCCCCCGATACCACGTCCACATACAGACCGGGCTGGTGGTTGTCCCAATATTCGTTGCGGAAGGCGGGTTCCGTGCCGCACTGCTGCGTGACAGCAAACTGTTCGGGCGACAATTTTGTCTTTAACTCTGCCGTGTCTGGTTTCTTGAAATCTTTCATATTTCCTGACTGAGGGGTTGAAATGTCGTTCTGCTGCCCGCCGCCCGCACCGCGCAATACGATGGCAAGGCCGGCGGCCAACAAGACTGCGATTCCCGCGATTTTGACTGATTGCATACGATTCACTTTCCAGCCTACAACAAAAACGGAGTTATAGCACTATTGCCCTGTCGCACAACCCGGCGAAACCTTACACCAAAGAGGGAATTGTTTCCAGTCTGCGGAGGCCAAAAGGCAGGCGAAGCTAACGCCACCAAGCAAACCGGAGTGACGGACGGACGGCACAGTGCATCAACCTCTGCAATGCATTGGCGTTAGCACCGTTTTGGGAAGATTTACACCGAGCCTCCGACCTTCAGCGCGCCACGACCCTCACGGATTGCGTTACAGCTGGTGGAATGACCGTCTCCGCCCTGCGCGACCCGAAGCGCATGATGGCTTGCGGAAATCCCTTGCGCCCGATGGCGGTGCGCAATTCCTCCCGGGTATTCCGACGGTGTAATGCCCGATTGGAGAACCACCACGACAGGCCGGACGCCTGCGCCTGCAAGAGAACACGGGCCATCGCCTGTCCGGTCGCGAGCCAGCCGTGCTTGTCGTCGGTTTTGCTTTTGAGAACCGCCAGGGGCGCCTTTGGACCCGTCGCCTGGCTGCTGGGTTCGACCACCAAACTGCCCGAATCGGATGTGCTCACGGTGAACGCCAGAACGGGCCCTGGCCGCTGGGTCATTCCCAACTGCAAAGGACCATTGCGCGCCGTGGCGGATCGCGTCGCTCCGCCAGGATCAACCTGAAGGTCGGGTTCGCCACGCGAGCGGACAGCGACCATTTCTCGTCGCGCGCCGGTGGCCGCAAGCGCCAGCCACCGTTGACGGCTGTATTCGTTTTGCGAAAACTCCACCCACGCTTTTTCAACCAGCACGGGGTCTCTGAGCATTTCCAAGGTCGCTTCGGAAATCGGCGATTCGCGAAACGATGAAGGGTTGCTACGGCTCTGCGTCATGGCCTCGAACAGCTCGTGCTCGTGCGGATCCTTTGCTTGACCGAATCCGGAGTAAACTCTCGCGAGCAGCCTGGGCTGATCGAGATCCGGGAACAGTTCCACCCGGCCCAGGCAGCCAAAGTGTTTCAGCGCCAGCTTCAAATAAAACAGGGACATTCCGCAACTGATAATCAACTCCCGGCCATCGGGATCAGCCGCTTCGAGCGCCGGTTCGTCGTTGGCGAACAACTCGAGGTGCTGATCCACCAGGCGGAATTGCCAGGGCTGCCAGTTGTGTTCCGAAGGGGCCAGGACGGCGTACTTCAACGCAAGTCCCAGCTTTTGTGCCGGAGTTCCTTGCGTTGAAAAATCGGCTTCGGAAACATTCATAATTGCTTTGGCGCTCATACGATTTCTGTTTGCTCGGGCGACGGCATTGACAGTCCCGGACTTCAAACCGACCGGCAGAATCGCGCCTTCGTCCTCGCCCAGATTTTTTTCTGACCAAAAGTCATCAAGACAATGGCGTTGGATGCCCGACAATTAAGGTCAGCACAGAGTTTGCCACGTCTGGAAATGGCGAAAACACTTCAACTCGCGTTCGAACGCGTGTGGTGAAATGAACAGCTTGAGCAAAATGCATCCTTTCCCTCTGAGAGGTTGCGCAGGATCAGAAAATGTCTTGGGATGATTGACTAGTGGTATCGCCTCCACGCAAATCACCGTGCCGAGTGATAAAATCCGGTTGGGATTTTCCGGCAACTCCTTGCCCGCCTCCGGGCCTTTGTTAGACTTCGCCGCAATGAAGGCTTATCCACTTCGCCGGTTTACGACGGCCCTCCTCGTCGCTGGAGTTCTCCTGCCTCGCGCGTTTGGGCAAACTCCGCCGCCGGACACGGCGCAGGCCTTGGAAGTTCTTCGGAAGAAGCACAACCTGCCTGCGCTCGCCGTCGTGGTCGTGAAGGACGGCAGGATTTGCGACCGCGCGGCGGTGGGCGTGCGCAAGAACGGCGAAACCATTACGGTCACGACCAACGACGTGTTTCACATCGGCTCCTGCACCAAGTCCATGACCGCCACGCTCACGGCGATGTTGATCGAGGATGGCAAACTGAAGTGGGAGACGACCATCGCCGAGGTGTTTCCCGAGTTGAAGGGCAGGATGGACAAACAATATGAAACCGTGACGGTCGAGCAATTGCTCATGCATCGAGGCGGCGTTCCCGGCCAGCCGCCCGCCAAGGCCTGGAAGCGTGCGTGGGAACAGAAGGGAACACCCATGGAACAGCGCCGTGAATTCATCGAAGCCGTCCTCAGTCAACCTCCGGAAACCGCGCCCGGAACGAAGATGATTTATTCAAACCAAGGCTACGCCATCATCGGTGCGATGCTCGAAAAGATCGCCGGCAAACCCTGGGAGACACTCATCACCGATCGGCTCTTCATCCCGCTGCACATGGATTCCGCCGGCTTCGGCCCGCCCGGCACGACGGACAAAGTTGACCAGCCGTGGGGACACATTCACAAGTTTTTCATGAACCTTCCCATTCAGCAGGACAATCCCCCCGCGATTGCGCCCGCCGGACGCGTCCATTGTTCGCTTGATGACCTCGCGCGCTTCATCCAGTTTCACCTGCAGGCGGGCAAGGACGGCGGCCTGTTGAAAACGGAAGCCTTTCGCAAACTTCACACGCCGGCCGAGGGCGGAGATTACGCCTGCGGCTGGGTCAGCCTTGAGCGCGGCTGGGCGGGCGGAAAAGCGCTGATGCACAACGGCTCAAACACGATGTGGTATCTCGTCATGTGGCTCGCGCCGGAGAAAAATTTCGCCGTCATCGCCGCCACCAACACCGGCGCCGACAATGCGTTCGAAGCCTGCGACGCCGCCGCCAGCGCCATGATCAAGAAGTGGCTGGAGTAATGAACAAAGCTCCGGGCGAAGGAGGCTAGTCTTTCGGTTTAATGGGGCGGAGTTTGATGTTGCGGAAGGAGACCGAGCCGTGATCGCCTTGCAGTGCGAGATAACCGCTGCTGGCCTTGGCGAATTGCGGCATCTTGCCGAACTTGCTCTTCGCCACGCGCGCGTTGAAATCTTCGCTGCCGAGGACGTATTCAAAATACTTTACGCCATTGATGTCGTGCTCGCATTTTTCCGGGGTGATGAGCAGCCGGATGTGGTTCCATTCACCGACCGGTTTGGTGGCGTCGAGCGGCTGGCTTGTCTTCGGATCATTCGGCGGCTGGTAAAGCGCATACAACCATCCGCAACGAATCGGGTCGGCGGCTTCCTTGTTGTCCTCGAGTTGGAATTCGGGGCCGGTCGCCCAGACGGCGCCGCCCTCATCGGTCACATGAAATATGATGCCGCTGTTGCCGGCCGCGGAAATGTTGTAATCGAGTTGGAGTTCAAACCAATCGAACTTGTCCGTGGTGACGATGTCACCGGCGTTGTGAGGATCCACACAGACGAGCGCGCCATCCTTCACCTGCCAGCCGGAGCGGACGCCTTCGCGCTTGAAGTTGTGCCAGCCGTCGAAGTCTTTGCCGTCAAACAGGAGCCTCCAGCCGGCGGCCTTTTCTTCAGCCGTGAGCGTGTTGCTGGTTGAATCATCGGCGGCGACAAGACGAAGCGTGGCAGTTGTGGCCAGGACCAGTGCAATTAAAGTCAGTCGTTTCATGGGTCAATCATTACAAAATCATCAGTGGTGAGTCCATGCCAATTCTTCGCGGTCAAGGCGACGCCCCTGCACTACTCCAAAGGAGTCGCTTCATTCAGCCCTAGGATGGTGCGCAACATCCATCTTGGGTGAAGGTCCGAAAATAAAACAATCCCAACGGGGTGTGGCCGCCATGGCCCGCCGCGCGCGGAACACATTCAAGCAGCCGCCCCTCACGGCACTGAAACCCAGCGTCCATCCCATGCCGATAACCAGATATGTCAACCCCTCGCGGCCGAGTTGACCTGCTCCAACGAAGCGGATAATTGTGATCTCTCGAAATTGTTTTCAGTCGTTTCAAATGCGGCACCATTTGTATTTTATTGAACTTCCTGAACCGTCTCGTGGATGAAACGGAGTTTTTCGATGACCGGCGTGGAAAGAACGAACGGATACAAATCCAGCAAACCCATGCCGCGGTTCAAGGAGTTGAGTGCGTAAGTGAGCGGCAGCCAGTTTTCCAACAGGCGCGCGAATCCGGCCTCTGCTTCAGTGGCATTTTTCGGATCGGCCGTCATCATTTGGGCGGCCGGATGTTTGGGATGAAGCGACACGCCGAAGCTAGCCGCCGTTTCAATGGTGTCAATCATGTGCAGGTAGTGCGCCCAGGTTTCCGCCCAAACTTCCCAGGGATGCGAACTGGCATAGACGCTGATCATGCGGCTTTGCAAGTCTGCGGGCGGCCCTTGTTCGTAACAAGTTTTCAGCGCGGCGGAATAATCGCGCGTTTCATCGCCGAACAATTCCCGATAACGTGTAAGGCGCGGCGTCTGGGCAATGAATCGATCCCAATAATAATGCGCGCCCTCGTGGCGAAAATGTCCCAGCAAAGTCCGGTAAGGCTCGCGAAAATTAACGCGCCGCCGTTCGCGTTCCACATCGTCCGCCTCGGCGATGTTCAGAGTGATCAACCCATTTTCATAACCCGTCAGCACCGGCAGCCCGCCGGCGGCATCCCCGATGAAATTAAAACTCAACGCCGGGCGGTTCTCCTCCGGTCGGCCATTCAACGGCAAATGAAGCGGTAACACCGTATGAATCAAACGACGCTTGGCCTTTTCAATTTTGAACCTGCGCTCGCGATTTCCCGCCGCCGTCAAATCCGGAATCGTGTGATTCAAACGGCACGCGGAACAAAATGGATTTTCGTCTTTCGCCGCCACTAGCCAGTTGCAGATTTGGTGTTGGCGGCCATTTTCACATAGCCGGTAGACCCGGCCCCTGGCCGCCGCCGGGAGCGAACGCCAGGCATCGTCGGAAGCCGGTTCCAACGCGTTCAAGCCCACGACATCCGGCAAAAAATCCAGGGCATGCCCGCACGTCACACACTTCACATTTTCAAAAAAGACCAGGCTCCCGCAACGATCGCACTGAAATGTTTTCATCCTTGTTTGGTTCCAATCAAATTGCTGCCGGCATCGCGACGATCATCTCCGTGAACGAAAATTTCACCGGGTAGACTAAATGTCATGGCTCACAGCCTTGCACGGACCATGCCACGCATTTAACTGGAAAATCCCGGGTCCAAGATTGCAAGTTGCACAAAACACGCGCAGACATTGTGCAAAACGTCACGCTCAACGATTGTTTCAATGCCTGACCCAATGCTTTTCCGCCCTTGAATTCCTTGTCCGCCAGCGGCCGCAGCTTCACGGCGATCGCGTTGGTCAATCCGGCCTTCTCCAGCGCGTCCACCGTGGCGGCGGGAATCGTCAATCGCGCACCCGGCTCCAACACAAACAGGCCGAGGCCATACGCGAAGATTTAAAGCTGCAAAATCCCGGGAGCATTTCAGCGAACACTCCGTCCAATCAATCGTGACTCGGTGCAATCAAACTTAACGAAAGGTAAAATTATGAAAGGCAGCTTCTGGAAATTATTCACGCTCGCCGTCGCGTTGTCGCTCGTCGCGACCGCCGGGGCGAAGGAAGAACCGCGGTTCAAGACCAAAAAGCCGGTCGTGCAGGTGGCCATCCTGCTCGACACGAGCAACAGCATGGATGGCCTCATCGGCCAGGCGAAAAGCCAGTTGTGGAAAATCGTCAACGAGTTTATTCACGCGCGGCAGGACGGCGAAATGCCGGACGTGCAGGTGGCGCTGTTCGAATACGGCAACAATGGTTTGTCCGCACAGGCAGGCTGGATTCGCAAGGTGTCGGACTTCACGACCGACCTCGATTTGATTTCGGAAAAACTGTTCGCGCTGAAAACCAACGGCGGTGAGGAATACTGCGGCTGGGTCATCAAGGACGCGCTTGACCGGCTGGAGTGGAGTCCGTCGTCCCGCGCCTACAAGGCCATCTTCATCGCGGGCAACGAGCCGTTCACGCAAGGCCCGGTGGATTACACGGACTCGTGCAAGTCGGCCAAGGCGCGCGGCATCCTCGTAAACACGATTCATTGCGGCGACGAACGCACGGGCGTGGACACGATGTGGCGGGACGGCGCCCGGCTCGCAGACGGAAAATTTCTCGTCATTGACCAGGATCGCGCCGTGGCTTACATCGAAGCGCCGCAGGACAAGGAGATCGCGAAGTTGAGCAGCGACTTGAACGGCACTTACCTGGCTTACGGTCGCGCCGGTGGGGAAAGTTCTGTGCGGCAGGAAATACAGGATCGAAACGCCGCCACGGTGGCGTCGTCGGGTGCGCTGGTGGCGCGTGCCGTGGCGAAGTCGTCGGCGAATTATAACAACGGCAACTGGGATTTGGTGGACGCCGCGAAGGACAAGGATTTCAAACTGGATGCCTTGAAGAAGGCCGATCTGCCCGCCGCGATGCAGGCGTTGCCGCCCGCCGAGCGGAAGGAATTCGTCGAAAAGAAATCGAAGGAACGCGCCGAGTTGCAGGCGAAGATCAACACGCTCAACGCCGCACGCGAAAAATTCGTCGTCGCCAAAATGAAGCAGGTCGCCACCTCGAATACGCTCGACAGCGTCGTCATCACCACCGTGCGCGAACAGGCGCAGACGCGGGAATTCAAGTTCGAGTAAGCCTCTACCAGATTGTTTTCATGGGCCATGCCTGAACCAGCTTTGCATTGGCGCTGCCGCCGTTGGCGCGTATTTCCAAAGTTGCGCCGGCATCCGGCGGCGAAATTATTTTTGTGATGCAAACGGTTTCGTTGGCGAAAACCTCCAGCACGGAACGGTCAATAAAAATGCGCAGGTTCAGCTTCCGCTCGCCGTTCGGCAATGGCAGCGGAGCTTTTGCGTTCATCACTTGGAGTTCCGAACCGTCGGAGCTCACGATGATGGGCTGAGCATCCTGGGCACCGCCCTTGATTCTCAGCTCAATACTTTTCGCCGTCTTCAAATCAATCTCCGCCAGGATTTCCAGAGTGTTCGTATTGGGCAACGTCAGAGTCTCGCTGCCATTGTCCAAGTGGATATTCCGCCACTCAACTTTCTTGCCGCGCAGTCTGCTCAATTGAGGCGCGGGGTTTTGCCGGAGCTGTCCATCGCGCGACCAGGACAACAGACGCGGCAAAGACAGGCAACCATTCCAGCCGTGCCCGCCGGGAAAACCATTCAACCATCCCCAGACGAGGCGACGCCCATCGGGAACTTGCATCGTGTTCGGTGCATAAAAACTTGATCCGTAATCGAGCAAGCCGCGTGTGCGAGGCTTAAAACGGCAGGTCTCCGCGTCAAAATCGCCGACGAAATATTGCACCTTGCCATACGGCGACACGAAGAGCACCCACTGATCGCCGAGCTTGAAAAAGTTGGGGCACTCCGCGGTGGCCCCTTCGGGAATCTGGAACATCACGCCGCGATACTTCCATTGTGTCAGCCCTACATTTTGCGCTTCGTAGATGTTCACGACCGCCTGGCCGCCGCGCGCGCGGTTCAGATTGCCGCCCGTGACCAGGAAAGTCTTTTTCTTGTCGTGGAAAATAAATGGATCGCGCCAGTCATAAATTTTCTTTCCGCCGTGCAATTCCTCCGTCAAAACCGGATTGGCGGGCGATTTGCGCCACGTAATCAAATCATCATCGCCGATGGCCGCCCACTGTTCGGCATGATCCCCGGCCGATTTTCCCGGTGCGATGCTGGTGTAAAAAATCATCGGCTTGCCTTCACCATTGATCGTGCAACAACCGGACCAGACTTCCGATTCACCCGCTTCGCTGCTCGGCCAGAGCGCGATGGGCAAAGGCTCCCATTTCGCCAGATCGCGACTGCGTACGTGCCCCCAGTATTTCGGGCCGCTTCCATCACTGAACGGATGCAACTGATAGAAAAGATGATAAAAGCCTTTGTAAAAAATGGGGCCGTTCGGATCGTTGATCCATTGGGCCGGAGCCGTGACGTGAAAAACGGGGCGGGTGGGATCGGCTTGGGCACGCGGCGCCGCGGCTTGGACGGCGGCAGTCGCACGAACGATCGCGTCGTTCGTGATCTCTCCACGCGAGCAGAGTGGCCAGAGAACCAAGGCGAACAAGGACAGATGGCGGAATCGAAACATAAAGTCATCGTGTCTGAATATGCGCCCGGCTTCAAGACGCATTCAGTTACGGCAACTCCAACGGAGTTGTTATACTTTGTCCGTGGAACCGGTCGATGCGCCGCCAACGCGCGTAAATCCCAGCACCCGCCCGAGGAATAGACGGTCATTTGGTCATTTTTTTGGTCATTTTGTTCTTGCAAATTCCGACAATTCTCTTAGGGTCAAATCGTCCGTCGAACGAAAATAAATTAGAAGGTTATTTATGTTCTCGCTACGGATTGGTTTCTACTCGTTATTCTTGGTTTGCTTAATCACCGCTGGTGAATCGGCTGCGGCGGTTTACACACTTACCGCCAACGTCAACGGCTCGGGCACCGTGAGTCGCAATCCCACCAACAGCGTTTATCCCGAAGGCGCGGTTGTCACCCTCACCGCCAACTCCGATTCCGGATGGTTTTTTGCCAGTTGGAGCGGCGACGCCAGCGGGAGCACCAATCCGCTTAACGTCATGATTAATAGTAACAAGGTGATTACCGCCAATTTTCAGCTAATTCCCTCCTTCACCCTGACAACCTCAGTGAGCGGCCAGGGAACCGTGGCGCTTGATCCTGCCAGCGGCACTTACCTGAGTAATTCCGTGGTGAGTGCGACAGCAACTCCCGCCGCAGGCTGGGTGTTTGTCAACTGGAGCGGCGGAGCGAGTGGCAGCGCCAATCCGGTCTCCGTGACGGTGAATGCGAACAAATCAATAACGGCTGTGTTCGCGCAGTTGGCGGCGATTGATGTTGCACCGCAAGATCAAATTGCCGGGCTGGGTGACACTGTAATCTTCAGCGGTCACGCGCAGGGGACAGCGCCGCTTTTTTATCAATGGCAATTCAACAGTCTGGCCCTGGCTGGCGCCACGAACGCCACGTTGACATTGACGAATATTCAATCGAACCAGGAAGGGAATTACGCCCTGACCGTCACCAACGCTTATGGCTCTGACGCAAAACCGGCTTCACTGACGATTACAAACGCGTGCTCGGGAACGAACGTTGTCACCACCGCTAGCGAGGCGGAATTGCGAACCGCGATGGCCCTCGGGGGCGTTGTTCGGCTCTGCTTCAATGGCACGATTACGCTGGCGAACACGATTACAATCAGCAATGACGTTACGCTCGATGCGCACGACCGGATCGTTGTCATCAGCGGCAATAACACGGTCCGACTTTTTAGTGTCAGCCCCGGCGTGACGGTTGCGGCAACCAATCTAATTTTGGCGAACGGGCGCAATGTTGGACAAGCTGGAGCCAATAGCAGCGTGGAAAATGGACAATCCGGGTTTCCTGGAGAAGGCGGAGCCATCTTGAATGACGGAGGAACAGTTGTATTGGTATCTTGCCTCCTGACAAACAATTCCGTAACGGGTGGAATGGCTGGAGCAGGTTTTCATAACGGTATCGGCGGTGAAGGCAGAGGAGGCGCGATCTTGAATCGTGGAGGTTCGCTGTCCCTTTATTCGGTGAACATGTTCAGCAACTCCGCGAGTGGAGGTCTGGGTGTTCCAGGAACTTCAGGTACTCAAACTGACACTGGTGGAAACGCGCTGGGCGGCGCCCTCTACAGTACGAATGGCAGTTTGTTGATCGCCAATTGCAATTTATCTGAAAATATATGTACCGCTCCTGGTGGAGGAGATTTTGGTGCGGCGGCGCTAGGTGGCGCTGTTTTTCAAGCTTCCGGTTCTGTGACGATTTCCAACAGTGTTCTAGCAGCAAATTTGGCGTCAGGTGCCGATTCGCCATTTGGTCCCACCGTTGGTTTCCCCAGTCCAAGCTCTGCTTATGGGGGAGCGATTGCTGCGGTTTCTGGGACGGTAATCATTGAACGCAGTCAATTGAGTGCGAATACCGCGCGCGGCGGAAATGCCTTCCGTTATTCCGGCACAGGGGAGGCGCAAGGCGGCGCGATTTTCTCGGCTGGAACTCTTCTGAGTTTGGACAGCACATTTTCTGGAAATCAGGCTTTATCAGGAAATTATTCGGACGTAAACACTGACGGACGGGGAGGTGCTCTCTACAATACGGGTTCTGCGGCGCTCAATCGGTGTTCGTTCTATTCCAATTATGCGCAGGGCGGTACCGCAGGTGCCTTTGGGACGCCGTCGGTTAATTATCCGGGTGGAGACGGCCTGGGCGGCGGAATTTTTAACTTGTCGCAACTTGCGATGACCAATTGCACGCTGGCCTTGAATAATGCGCAAGGTGGCAATGGCGGTGTTCCAAATGGCGTTCCGGGAAGCGGGCTTGGAGGGGGCATTTACAACAGCAACGGTGTTTTCACCGCCATGAACATTACCGTCGCCAGTAATTCAGTGACCAGAGGGGTAGGTATTAATTATCAGGGAACGGGAGCAGGAGCAAACGTGGCCAACACCAACGGCGTATTTTCACTCCGCAACTCGCTCATCGCTTATGGAGGGACAAATGGCAATGCATACGGGACGATAAGCGACGCGGGGTTCAATATCAGCTCTGACGGCTCCGCAAATTTCAACAGCGGTTCCAGTTTTAACTTCACTGATCCACGCCTGAACGTTCTTGGCGATTATGGCGGGCCAACATTTACAATGGCTCTGCGGACCAACAGTCCCGCGGTGGATTTTGGATCCGCCACCGGCGCTCCAGCCACGGATCAACGCGGTTTCATCCGGCCCGCCGGCCTTGGTGTGGATATGGGAGCGTATGAGTTGCAAACCTCCCCGTCCCAACTGCCGCTATTGGCGATCAGCCGGGAAGAAAGCGGCCTGCAATTGAGCTTCCAAGCCGAAGCAACCATTATTTATCATCTTCAAAGCTCCACCAATCTCGCGAATTGGGTGGAAATTGAACTGATTGGCCCATTTCCCAGTGCCTCCAATGTCATTCGCACGATCAGTCCTGTCGGCCAGCCTCCCCAGTTTTTCAGACTTTTTATCCCGTAGCTGCACGATCTCCCTGACCTTGATCTGCACCAAAACCAGCGGTCAATTTTCGTGAGGTGAACAGCTCCTTCAAGGTGAAGTCGGCGCCCACGGCGCGATTCAGGAGCGTTTGGATTTTCCAGTGACGAGAGCGGATGCGACGGGCTGCGGCTCGCAGAGGCGCGCGCCATGCTGAAAGAAAAGCGGTGGAAACCACCGCGAATAAGTGTGTTCAACGCTCGACCTCATCCCAACTTCGAAGCCCGATGACCGGCAGGGCAAACTCAAAGGCCTCCTGCCACTCCGGCGTGTCAGCGGCGCGGAAGCTATCGTAGATTTTTTTCCTGGGTTGCGAATCGCCATCCCTCGGCTGGTTGCCGCGCAGGCCGAGCAGGAGCCCCCCTTCGTGCGCGTTGTCAACATGCCGGTGCAGGATAAAAGCGTCAATCCCATCGAGCCGTTCGACTTTTTTGTAGGCGTAGCAGAACGCCGCGGCCTGGATGATTTCACCGTCCGAACCCTTGGGTGTGTGAAACCCTTGCTCGCTCAGGATGATTCGGCGGGGTTGGCCCTGGTAAAGCAGTTCCGGCCGGCGCAGATACGCGGGCAGCAATTCGATGTTCTTGAAAGTGATGCGCGGCGTGGTGAGCACGTTGGTGGTGGCGCTTTTGTCTTTCCAGAAGCGCGGCTCAAACAGGTTTTCCGGATAGGGATGAAAAGCGATGTGCCAGTCGAAATCGCCGCCCGCTTTCGCGCGCCGCGCGAAGTAATCCAGAAACGCCCGTCCCGGAAAGGACTGCAGTTCATCGCCCGCGCCGTAGCGGATGTTCCAGTGATGTTCGAGCGAGAGATATACGCGCGCCCAACTGGACTCCTTGCGGATCGCGGTGTGCGCGAGGCGGACGGTGCGCAGGTAATCGTCGGCGAACTCTTCCATGCTCACGCGGCCCATGTTCGCCCACCACCAATGTGAATTGACCTCGTTGCCCATGATGTAGCCGGCGACCCGGCCGTATTTTTCATCAGGCCGCGACCAGCGCTCCGCGCAAAACTCCAGCGAAGCCGCGAGCCAGCGCCGCCCCTCGTCGGTGACCGTGTTGAAGTTGCCGAGATGATTCGGCGCGTTGGTCACACAACCCGGATGAATCAGGATGCGGTTCACCTCCGCATCGCCCGTCTGATAGGTGAGCACGATGAGCGTCACCAACACGCCCCGATCTGACAACGTTTTGATGCGCTGATCAATGCCTTCGAGATAGCGGCGCTTGAAATGATACCCGCGGCCGCCGGGTTCCCAGACCGGATTGTTCGTGCCGCCCTGAGGATCGATGAGTTCGGACAAGTTGAAATTCAGCCCGGCGTGCTTCACGCCCAAGGCGAGTGCATCGTCCACCATCTCAACCTGCAAACCCTTCTTCGATGCGGTGGCAGGATAGGACTCGACATAACGGGAGGAAATGTCTTCCGCGGAAGCGTTCGTGAGACCGAACGCCAGCGCGACGCCAATGACCAGAGATGCGAACTTCACTTTTCGACCTTAACGCCAGACGCGCTCCGCGGCAATCTCATCCCGGCCTTCTCCCCCGAGGAGAAGGAGAATCGTTCGCCGGTCTCGTGGAATATCGTCCGGCAAAGGTGGCAGGGGCGTCGTCGAGAAACCAGGAGACGGGCGACTGTTATTCCCTCTCCTTGGGGGAGAGGGTCAGGGTGAGGGAGGTCGTGAGAAACTCTTTTGGAGCGCGGGTCTGCGGCACGCAGCGGCTGTGCCGGTTCAGAGGTGTTTGGATTTTCCAGTGACGTGAAGCGAATGCTACATGCTGCGGCTCACAGAGCCGCGCGCCGGGCGCAGCGCCGGGAAAACGGGAGACGCTGGGAAAGGTTGAGTGCGGACTGCGAGTGCGGGTGGCCGCGCGCAAGCAGTGCGGTGTTCTCACCGCTTCATTGTCCGCACGAACAGAACGCTCGAATTTGTCGGGGGTTTGGTTACCATCGGCCAGCCGTATCCGATGAACGCTTCACACATCACGCGCGGGTTTGTCCGGGAAGTCAGCCGCTCGCTGGGCAGGTGCGAATTGCTGCATGTGCCGCGGCAGGAGTTCAACCTTGAAACGGCGACGAGGCAACACGCGGCATATGTCGCAGCATTGGAGGCCGCAGGCGTCGTTGTAACCGTCCTGCCGGAGGAGCCCGAGTTGCCGGACTCAAGCTTCGTAGAAGACGCGGTCATCATTCTCTATGAGGCCGCAGTGGTTTGCCGGCTTGGCTCCGCAAGTCGGACGCCCGAGGCGGAGAGCATCGAGCGCGCGGTTGCAAGGATCCGCCCGATTCACAGAATTGTTGATCCGGGCACCATCGAAGGTGGGGATGTGCTCCGGATTGGAAAAACGTTTTACGTTGGAATCTCCGGGCGAACCAATCAGGCAGGAATCCGGCAGTTCGACGAAATCGTCCGCCGCTACGGTTATCACGTCGTCGAAGTGAGGGTAGCGGGGTGCCTTCATCTGAAGACCGGCGTGACCTCGCCTGCGGAAGGCTTTTTGATTGCGAATGCAGACTGGATTGATCTTTCGCCTTTTGGGCGTTTTGAAATCCTCCGTGTGTCGGCCGGGGAACCATGGGGCGCAAACACTCTCGCCATAAACGGCGTCGTGCTGGTCGCCGAGTCGTCTCCGCGGACTGCCGACGTTCTTGAGGCGAAGGGCCTGCGGGTGAAACGCCTCGGAATCTCCGAGATACAAAAAGCTGAAGCCGGGTTGACCTGCCTTAGTGTCCTTTTTTCCGCACCTGGGCAGTAACGCGGACAACTTGCACGCTGGTGTTGGCGGCGCTCCCGCTAGTCAGCACGTTCGCGAGCATCAATGCTCCATGTTCGGTAAAAGCGTAAGGTAAATGTGGTGAAAATTTCAGCCGGGCGAGGTGGTCACAATTTGTGACCACCTCATTTTTCTCGGCGGCGGTCAATTGAAACATGAAGTCGGATGGAAACCGGTCGGCGTTGCGCTTGACAGCTTGATTCAACACTTTGGTCGTCACGCCGTAAATGGCCGCCAAAGCTAAACTAAATCCAACATTACCTTTTCGCCGCGAATAAGGAGAATGGCCCGCTCGATCCGCTCCGTCGGAATCAGGCTGGTACTGGCAGCCGGCCTGCTTACTTTAGCGTGTGCCTGCCCGCGCCGCGCTGGAAGGTTTTACCGTTGGGAAGGACAATGTCCGCTTCGACGCCCGCGGGCAGTGTGAGTTCCAGTTCAAATTCCGGCTGGCGTTTCCAACTCACCTCAATATCGCCCTTGGGCGTCGGCACGATGCCTTTGGCCCAATCGAGTTGCGCGGGAAACGGACGGACCTGTACGCGCGCGAAACCGGGTTGCGTCGGGCGCACGCCGAGGATTTGTTGCATGAGCACGTGCGTCGGCGCGGCGGACCACGCGTGGCATTCGCTGCGCGGCCGGCCCGGCGTTTCCCACCAGGTGCTCGTGCCCATGTCGAGCATCGCTTTCCAACGCGCCATGTCGTCAATGATGCGTTGCGGTTGGCCCAGTTTGTCCGCCGCCTGGTGTTGGTAGTAAGCAAAGTAAAACGTCACGTCGAGCAGCTTGGGATCGGTGAAGAGCCGCTGTGCGATGCGCGCGGAGCGCTCCTTGTCCGCGACATCGAACAGGACGGCGTCAATGTTCACATGCCGGCTGAGCGAGTTGGTGGCGATGCCGTCGGTGTAAAGTCCTTCCTGCTCGGACCACGCGTACCGGTTGATCGCGCTGGCCACGGATTTCGAACGTTCGCGGAAGCGGCTGGCCTCGTCCAGATCGCCCAGCGCGGTGAACAGCCGGGTAGCGGCGTCGAGCGTGCCTTTGTATAGCAGCGTCGTGAGCGTGTCGTTCTCCTTCGAGGCGGGCGGTTCGCCGTTTCTCCGGAAGTTCCAGTCGTGGAAATTCCAGTACGGCAGATTGGCGATGAAACCTTTGTCGGTTTGATATTTCTCGAAGAACCGTAACACGGAATAAATGCCGGCGGCGTTTTCGCGAACGAGGTCAAGGTCGCCGGTGTAGAGGTAATAGTCGTCCAGCATCAGCACCCAGATCAGGGAGAAACCGGGGATGACCTGGTAAAGATGGCTCGGGTAACGCGCGTAAGTAAGCCCCTCCGGCAGGCGGGAGGCGCCGATCTGCCGGATCGCTTGTGCGGGCAGCCGTGTATCGCCCGAAGCAGAGTAGGTCACGAGCGCCTGAATGCGCGCGTCGCCGACGTACT
>OCZU010000536.1_pt1 | contig 26014 bp, 23 predicted proteins | sample 1539001 | NCBI WGS metagenome assembly OCZU01 (sample SAMEA3539306, study PRJEB22396) | soil metagenome | biome: tundra; feature: field; material: soil | place: USA | collected 2010-05 | depth 0.15 m | reverse complement strand
GACCGGCCGCCGGTCCGTACGGACGGCACCAGCGCCGCCGGGACCGGGACCAGCCGCGGCCGGTGACCGCGTCCGCGCGGCGCTCAACGCGTCGCCGCCAGCCGCCTGACCGCTGCGGCGAACGCATCCCCCCGTGCCGGGTAGTTGCGGAAGATATCGAACGACTGGGCGGCGGGCGCCAGCAGCACCGTATCGCCAGGCTGAGCCAGCGCCGCCGCCTGCTTTACCACGAGATCCATGACTCCAGTGTCGGTGCCAGTTACCTCAACGACCGGGACATCGGGGGCGTGTCGCGCCAGCGGCGCGACGATCCTGCCCCGGTCGATACCGAGCAGCACGACGCCGCGCAACCGTGGCGCGGCGTCTTGCACCAGCCGGTCGAGGTCGGCGTCAGCACCCTTGAACAAGCCGCCGGCCACCCAGACCACCGAGCCGAACGCCGCGAGCGAGGCAGCCGCCGCATGGCAGTTGCTCGCCTTGGAGTCATCCACGAAGTCGACTCCGCCGACGCTGCCCACCAGGGCAATCCGGTGCGGCTCCGGCCGGAATGCGAGCAGCCCGGCGCTGATCGCCTCAGGCGGCGCGCCGTAGGCACGGGCCAGCGCCGCCGCGGCCAGGGCATTGGCCACGTTGTGCTGGGCAGGCGCGCGGCCGCGGGGATCGGGATCCGCGCCAGCCACGTCGCGTACCGCTGCCAGCAGGACACCGGCTCCATCGCGGCCAGCGAACGCCCGGTCGACCAGGAAGTCGCCGACCACGCCTAGCTCACCCGGCGCCGGCTCGCCGAGCCGGAACGGGACAACCCGGCCAGCCTTGGCGGCGGCCGACGATGAGGCCAGCGCGGCCGAGCAGGCGTCGTCGGCGTTGCAGATCGCGATCTCGGCGGCCGCGTAGATCCGCGCCTTGGCTGCGGTATAGGACGCCAGGTCACCGTGCCAGTCCAGATGGTGCGCGGCCACGTTGAGCACGACGGCGGCCCGCGGCGCGATGGTCGAGCTCCAGTGCAGCTGAAAGCTGGATAGCTCGGCGGCGACTACCTCGTCCGGCTCGGCACGCGTGACCACCTCGACCATCGAGGTACCGACGTTGCCCGCCGCGACGGCGCGGTAGCCAGCCGCCGTGAGCATCGCGGCCAGCATCCGGACCGTCGTGGTCTTGCCGTTCGTACCGGTCACCGCCAGCCACCGCTGCCTGCCGCCGTGAGGCGCCACCGGCCGCAGCCGCCACGCGAGCTCGACGTCGCCGATCACCTCAATCCCGGCCGCCGCCGCCTCAACCAGCAGCGGAGCGTCCGGTTGCCAGCCAGGCGAGGTGACCACCAGCGAAGTCTGCGCTGGCAGCTCGCGCACGGCGCGAGCGCCGAGCCGTACGCTGATCCCCGGTCCGGCCACCTGGTCCGCCATCGCGCGGTGCTCGGCGTCATCACCGGAATCGACGGCGGTCACTACTGCGCCGTGCGCGGCGAGCACCCGCGCAGCGGGCCGGCCCGACACCCGGATTCCTGCGACCAGGACCCGGCGCCCGGCGAGCGAGGCGGCGAAGCCGGTCACGACAACTGCAGCCATTCGAAGTAGAAGATGCCAAGGCCGAGCCCGACGAACAGCCCGGCGATCAGCCAGAACCTGATCACGATGGTGGTCTCGGCCCAGCCGAGCAGCTCGAAGTGGTGCTGCAGCGGCGCCATCTTGAAGACCCGCTTGCCGGTCAGCTTGAAGGATCCGACCTGGATGATCACCGACATCACGATGATCACGAACAGGCCGCCGAGGATCACGAGCAGCAGTTCGGTGTGGGTGCAGACGGCCAGGCCAGCCAGCACGCCGCCGAGTGCCAGCGAGCCAGTATCGCCCATGAAGATCCTGGCCGGCGGGGCGTTCCACCACAGGAAGCCGAAGCAAGCGCCGAGCACCGCAGCGGCCACCACCGCGAGGTCGGCCGGGTCCCTGGCCAGATAGCAGTTGTTGCTGAGCAAGACCGAGCAGTCGTTGCGGAGCTGCCAGCTCGCGATCAGCACGTAAGCGGCGAGCACCAGGAGCGCCGCTCCGGTCGCGAGCCCGTCCAGGCCGTCGGTGAGGTTGACCGCGTTGGACGTCCCGGCGATCATGATGACGATCCAGAGCACGAACGGCAGCACGCCGAGCGTCGGCCCGATGTCGCGCAGGAACGATAGCTGCGGGTCGGCCGGAGTCAGCCCGAAGCCGTCTGGGTGGCTCAGTGCCTCGACCGCGAACACGGCGCCGACCACCGCCTGGCCTGCCAGCTTCGCGCCACTGCGCAGCCCGAGGCTGGTCTGCCGGTAGATCTTGATGAAGTCGTCGATGAAACCGACCAGCCCGAGGCCAGTCATCAGGCCGAGCACGAGCAGGCCTGACGTCGACATCGGGTCGCGGGTCACGAGGTGACCGACAACGTAGCCGATCAGCGACGCGACCACGATGACGGTCCCGCCCATCGTCGGGGTGCCCCGCTTGGTGGCGTGCGCTGGGCCCTCCTCGCGGATCAGCTGGCCGTATCCGCGCCGGGTGAAGAACCTGATCGCTAGCGGAGTGCCGAACAGCGCGAGGATCAGGGATACGCCGGACGTGGCGATGATCGTCTTCACCGGGTCGCCTCCTGCTCAGCGAGCGCCAGCGCCACGGTCTGCAACCCGGCCGCCCGTGACGCCTTGACCAGGACGACGTCACCTGGCCTGAGCCGTTCGGTGAGCGCGAGCACCGCGGCCGGGCCATCGGGCACCGCGACCAGCTCCCCGGTGAACCCCGGCACGGACTTCGCACCGGTCAGGATCGGCGCGGCCTCGTCGCCGACCGCGATCAGGCCGGCCAGTCCGGTCCGTGCCGCGATCACGCCTGCCTGCTCATGAAATGCCTGTGACCGCTCGCCAAGTTCCGCCATCCGACCCAGCACAGCATAGGCACGGCGCCCCCGTGCCAGGACGCTCACAGCGTCAAGCGCGGCGGCCACCGCCTCCGGGCTCGCGTTGTAGGCGTCATTGACGATGATCACCCCGTCTGGCCGCTCGGTGACCTCCATCCGCCACCGGCTCCGCGCCATCGCGCCAGACAGCCCGTCGGCGATCGCGGCGATCGGCATGCCGAGCTCTCCGGCGAGCGCGGCAGCCGCGAGCGCGTTCGTGACGTTATGCGCACCGTGCAGCCGCAGCGCCACAGGCGCCGAGTCACTAGCTGTGACCAGCGTAAATCGCGGCCGGCACAGATGGTCAAGGGTGACATCGACCGCCCGCACGCTAGCGGCGGCCGACCGGCCGAAGGTCACGACCCGCGCGGCGGTCTGCCCGGCCATCGGCGCGACCAGCGGGTCGTCGGCGTTCAGGACCGCGACCCCGTCGGCCGGAAGCGCGGCGGGCAGTTCGGCCTTGGCCGCCGCGACCGCGGCTGTGCCGCCGAACTCGCCAGCGTGCGCGCTGCCCACGCACAGCACGACACCCAGCCGCGGTGGCGCGACCTGGCACAGGGCGGCAATGTGCCCTGGGCCGCGTGCCGATAGTTCCGTAACGAGATATCTCGTGTGCTCCCCGGCACGGAGCACGGTCAGCGGGTGGCCGATCTCATTGTTGAACGATGCGTGCGGCGAGACGGTCGGGCCGAGGGTCTCGATCAGCTGGGCGGCCAGGTCCTTGGTGGTGGTCTTCCCCGCCGACCCGGTAATGCCGGCGATCGTGAGACCGGGCAGCCGGTGCACCACGGCTGCGGCCAGCCTGGCCAGAGCGGCAGGCACGTCGGCTACGAGCAGGGCGGGCACGCCGGCCGGCCGGGTTCCCAGCATGACCACGGCGCCGGCCGCTCGGGCAGCACTAGCGTAGTCATGACCGTCGGCTCTGGTGCCTGGAAGGGCCGCGAACAGGCTGCCCGGCACCGCCTGCCGCGAGTCGATCACGACCGGACCGGTGATGATCGCATCCGGATCGCCGACCTGGTCGAGCGCGGCACCCGTGATCTCGGCGGCCTGCCCGATCGAGAGCGCGATCACCGGTCGGCCTTCATCAGGTCGGTCAGCACCTGAGCGGCCACCTCGCGGTCGTCGAACGCGATCACCTGGTCTGCCACGTACTGGCCGCGCTCATGGCCCTTGCCGGCGATCAGCACGACATCGCCGCTGGACGCGCCGCCGATGGCCATCGCGATCGCGCTCGCCCGATCCGGCTCGATGATCACATGCGCCCGGTCGGCGGCCGGCACGGTCGCCGCGCCGGCCAGCATCTGGCCCAGGATCGCCAGCGGATCCTCGGACCGCGGGTTGTCGCTGGTGAAGATCGCGACATCGGCGAGCTGAGTGGCGGCGGCTCCCATCAGCGGGCGCTTGTCCGCGTCCCGGTCCCCACCGCAGCCGAGCACGATCCGCAGGCTGCCCAGGGTCACCGGCCGCAGGCTGGTGAGCACCGCCTGCACGGCGCCTGGCTTGTGCGAGTAGTCGACCAGCACGGTGAAGTCCTGGCCGACCTGGACTGGCTCAAGCCGCCCCGGCACGCCGGGACATGCGGCCACGCCCGCGACCGCGGTCGCGAGCCCGACCCCGGCCTCGACCAGTGCCACGATCGCGCCGAGCGCGTTCGCCACGTTGAACTCCCCCGGCATGGCGACCGAGCCGTCTGCCTCCACCCCGCCCGGCCCGACGACGCCGAACGTCGAGCCGTCCGCACCGCCGCGCACGTTGACCGCTCGCCAGTCGGCATCAGGCCGGCCAGCCGCCGAGAATGTCGTGACCGGGATCTGGGCACTGGCCGCTAGCTGACGACCACGGTCGTCGTCGACGTTCACCACGCCCGAGCGCGCGTAGCGGGGCGTGAACAGCTGCGCCTTGACCGCGAAGTACTCGTCCATATCGGCGTGAAAGTCGAGATGATCCTGGGACAGGTTGGTGAACACGGCGACCTCGCAGCAGGTCCCGGCCATCCGGCCGAGTGCGAGCGCGTGGCTGGATACCTCCATCGCCGCGGCGGTCACCCGCTGCTGCACCATCACGGCCAGGAACGCCTGCAGGTCGGTCGCCTCCGGCGTGGTCAGCCTGCTCGGCTCTACCACGTCGCCGACCCGGGTTTGCACGCCGCCGACCAGGCCGGTCAGGTGACCGGCCATCCGGAGCCCGGACTCGACCAGGTACGTCGTGCTCGTCTTTCCGCTGGTGCCGGTCACCCCGATCATCAGCAGGCGGCCTGACGGGTTGCCGTAAATCCACGAAGCCACCTCGCCGAGCCGGGCTCGCGGGTCAGAGACGACGAACACCGGCAGCCCGGAACCAGCCGCAAGCTCACGGCCAGCCTGATCGGTGAGCACAGCGACGGCCCCGGCGGCGGCGGCCTGCGCGCAGAACGCCGCGCCATGGTGCCTGCTGCCGGGCAGGGCGGCGTACAGGTCACCAGGCCGGACGGAGGTCGAGTCATGGGTAATCCCGGTTACCCCGCGCGGTTCGTTACGAGCCGAAAAAGGGTTCTGTTCCGCGTCGCCATCTGGCGGCCTGCACCCCAGCAGCCCGGCCAGCCCGGCGAGCGGACGGGTCGGGACACCTCTGGGACGGAGAGCCGCTGGCACGGGCAGAGAGTACCGCTCTTCACGGCACCGTGAGCGGGACGGAAGGGACATGACCACCATCGGGCGGGATCTTCATGGTCTGCAGCGCGAATTTCATCACCTCGTTGAAGACCGGGCCCGCGATGTCGATACCGAAATAGCCCTTGCGCCGCGGATCTTGCAGGTTGACGGCCACCACCAGCTTCGGGCTGCTGGCCGGCGCGATCCCGATGAAGCTGGAGCCATAGGTGCCGCCCTGCTCCTGCGCGGTACCGGTCTTCGCCGCGATCGTGTAGCCGGGAATGAGCCCCCACCGCTCGCCGGCCTGGGCGTACACGATCGGCACCTGCTCCAGGATCGACATCAGCTCGGCCGCGGTCTTGCGCTGCAGCACCCGGCGCCGCGCGGGCGCCCGTGCAGGAATGTAGCGGCCCGAGCCGGTCGTCGTTCCGGCCACGACCGACGGGGTGACCCGGACTCCTCCGTTGGCGATCGTCGCGTAGACGCTGGCCATCTGCAGCGCTGTGACGCCGACGCCCTGGCCGAACGACAGGATGTACCGCTCGTTGCCGTACCACCGGGAAGGCACAGGCAAGATGCCGGAACTCTCGCCTGGCAGGTTCAGGCCGGACGCAGAGCCGATCCCGAACGCGCGGAACTCGTCATACTGCTGCTGCGGGGAGACGTGATCGGCCACCTGCACCATGCCGTCGTTGAGCGAGTGCGCGATGATGCCGGCAATGGTGTACCGCTGGGTCGGATGCAGTTCGGCATCGTGGAACGGGAAACCGTGCCAGGTAAACTGATCGGGGACGGTGTAGCTGCTCAGCGGCGTCTGGCCGCCGTGCTCGAACGCCGCCGCCGCGGTGATCACCTTGGCCGTGCTGCCTGGCGCGAAGATGTTGGCGGCTGCGATGTCCTTCGTCGCCGCCTCGCTTGCTGGCGCGAGCGGGTTGAAGGTCGGGTACTGGGCCATCGCCAGGATGTCGCCGGTGCCCGGCTCAATGACGATCACCGTGCAGTTCCTGGCGCGGGTCGCGAGCACCTGCTCGGCGCAGGCTCGCTCGGCCGCCCACTGGATGTCGGCCTGGATGGTCAGCCGCAGGCTGCCTGCGGCGACGGCTTTCTTGATCCCGGCCTCGGTCCCGGGAATCGGCAGGCCGGAGGCGCCGAATTCGACCGCCTCCTGGCCCGCCTGGCCGGCCAGCAGGGGGTTGTAGGCCAGTTCCAGCCCGGCCTCGCCGGTCAGGGTCTGCTCGTTGACCGGGCCGCGCAGGTCGGTGAAGCCGAGCAGGCCAGCCGCGAGATCACCGCCAGGGTAGGCCCGGGTATAGACGGGGTCTAGCACGACGCCAGCTATCTTGAGCTTGCTGATCTGGTCTGCCGTCGATACGTCGACGGCCTTCCTGAGAACCACATAGTCCCGCGAGCTCGGATGCCGGAGCAGTGCCAGGATGACGCCGGCCGACCGCCGCAGCGGCCCGGCCAGCTTGGCCGCGGCCGAGCGCAGCGGGGTGGACTGCTCGATCATGACCGGGTCGGCGTACACCAGATCGGTCTGCACGGTCAGCGCGAGCACGGTGCCGTCGCTGCTGACGATCTGGCCGCGGACCGCCGGAATCGGCAGGATGCGCAGCTGGTAGTACTGGCTCATCGCTCGGTACTGCGACGCGTCCACGCCCTGTAGCTGGATCAGGCGGCCGCCGATCAGCGTGAACGCGATCATGATCGCCACCATCGTGATGTTCAGGCGGCGGCCCACATTGACGCGGCGCGGCGGCTGACCAGATCCGCCGCGCGGACCTGGCACCCGGCGATCACCAGGTCCACGTACCTGCCGGTCAGGAGCCGGACGGGGGTACCGGTCAGCGGCGCGAGGACCTAGCGGCGTGCCAAGCCGTGGGCCGTCCGGGCGAGGACTGGCCGGGCGAGGACTGGCCGGGCGAGGACTGGACGGGCGGCGCCGGCCGTTAGGTGCCGACTGACCGCGACGCGGGCGCGGCCACGTCGAGCCTCCGTCCGGCGGGTCGCTTGGCGTCACCGACCGGACCCCGGTCGGCCGGCGACTGTGCGTGCGGTGACGATCGCATGTGTCCGCAGGTCGACGAAGGTCAGCGTGCGGACTGGTCGCATGCCGAGCCGGGTGGCCTCCCGCTCGATCACCGACGGCGTCTCCGCGCTGGTGACCTGCTGCTGGAGCTCCTGTACCCGCTGGGTCTGCGTCGCGTTCTGCTGCTCAAGCCTGCTGATGCTGATCGACGCCGCGGCGAACGTGGTCTGGACCACCAGCAGACAGACCAGCCCGCCGCCGAGCAGTCCGAGCACGAGCAGAACGAAGGATGGCCGGCCTGGCCGGCCGGAGGACGCGGCGGACGCGGCGCGCGCCGACCCGGTCCGCGGGGCAGCGCGATCAGCCGGTCCCAGCCGCATCTGCGGTCGCCGGGCTCGCTGAGCCTGCCGGGACTGCTGAGCCTGCCGGGTCTGCTGGCCTTGCTGGGCCGGCCAGTCCTGCTGGGCTGGCCTGCCCGGTCCGTCGGTCCTGACCGGCCGCCCTGGCCGGCCAGCACCCGCCGGGCGGATCGGGCTTGCCGGGCGCTCCGGATGTGCCGGCCGCCCCGGCCTGCGCTGCCTCGGCGGCCGAGCAGGCCGTCGTGACCCGGCTACCTGCCGGTCACCCACCTGCCGGTCACCCACCTGCCGGTCACCCACCTGCCGGTCACCGTTCCCGCTGACCTGAACGGTCCCGCCGCGCGGCCGTCCCTGGGCTGGATTGCCGCCCTGTGTCCTGGCCTGGTTGCTCATCGGCGTTCCTCCCTCCTGTCGTTCCCGCGCGTGCCGCGATCGGCTCGCCAGGTCAGGCCGCCGAGTCATGCTGCGGCCCGCACGCGCTCAGCGGCCCGCAGCCTGGCGGACGCTGCCCGCGGATTCGCCGCGAGCTCGGCTTCCGATGGCCGCTGTGCGCCCGAGGTCAGCAGCCGGAACTGTGGCGCGGCATCCGGCAGCGACACCGGCAGTCCGAGCGGCGTTGAGTCGACCGCTCGCTGCGCGAATGCCCGCTTGACGATCCGGTCCTCAAGTGAGTGGTAGGCGAGCACGATCACCCGGCCGCCCACGGCGACGGCATCAAGCGCCGCGGGCATGCCGCGGCGCAGGGTTCCGAGCTCGTCGTTCACCTCAATCCTTAGCGCCTGAAATGTACGCTTTGCCGGATTGCCGCCGGTCCGTCTGGCAGGAGCGGGAATAGCATCCCTGACGATCTCCGCGAGCCGCAGTGTCGAGGTCAGCGGCGTCATGGCTCGCTCGCGTACGACCGCGTCGGCGATCCGCCTGGCGAACCGCTCCTCGCCGTACTCCTTGAGCACCTGCGCAAGCTGCGCGGCCGGATAGGTGTTGACCACGTCGGCCGCTGTCAGTGTCCTGGTGCGATCCATCCGCATGTCCAGCGGGGCGTCGGCCGAGTAGGAGAAACCGCGGTCACGGTTGTCGATCTGCGGCGAGGACACTCCGAGGTCGAAGAGCACGCCCTGAACCGTCGCCAGGCCACGCTGCGCCAGGATTGCCGGAATCTGGTCGAACGGGCCGTGTACCAGGATCACCCGGCTGGCCTGCGCGGCGAGCACCAGCGCAGACTCTTCGATCGCTGTCTGATCGGCGTCGATGCCGATCACGGTCAGTCCCGGGTGATCCCCGAGCAGCGCGATCGAGTGGCCTGCCCGGCCAAGGGTGGCATCCACCAGGACCGCTCCCGCCACCTCGAGCGCGGGTGCGAAGGTCGCCCTGACCCGGTCGAGCATCACTGGGAGGTGCGCGGCTTGCGCCGTGTTCATCGAGCCCCCTCCTCTCGGTCACCTGCTGTCTGGAGTTCGGTGCCCGGCCAGGTCGCCATCCGCGCCGCTGCTGCTTTAGGCAGCTTCGCCTGGCGCCGGGGAAGGGGCGTCAGATGAGACCGCTGTCAGGCGCGGGTGGAGACCTCGCCGGGCACTGCTTGCCGCGGATCGCGACTTGCTCACAGAACTCCTGGCAGCACCTCCTGTGATGCGTCGGAGAACGCGTCTTCCTGCTCAGTCAGGTAGGCATTCCAGGCCACGGCGTCCCAGATCTCAAGCCTGGTATTCGCGCCGATCACGACGCAGTCGCGCTGGAGCGTCGCGTAGTCGCGCAATGCGGGCGGAATCGTGATCCTGCCCTGCTTGTCGGGGACCTCGTCCGAGGCGCTGGCAAAAAAGACCCGGCTGTAGTCGCGGACGGCCTTTGCCGTGACCGGAGCCGTGCGCAGGGCCTCGGTGATCCGGCCGAACTCCGCCTGCGGAAACACATACAGGCAGCGTTCCTGGCCTTTCGTGAGCACTAGTCCCTCCGCCAGCTCGTCGCGGTACTTCGCGGGGAGGAACAGCCGCCCCTTCTCGTCCAGGCGAGGTGTATGGGTGCCGAGAAACACCAGCACTCACCTCCCCTGTCCCCCACCACGGTCCACCATGGAGCCCATCCTCGCCCCACCGCGCACCACTGTACTCCACAATCCACCACCGTCAATGACCGCTGGCCCGTGATTTGAACCGGGACGCCGCGAAATACGAGGTCAGGAGAGTGGAGTGAAGTGGAGCAGCGAACCACCCCAGGGCTCGGGCAGGCGCTGCCGAACGGACTGGCGAGGAGATCAAGGTCAACGCCTGGTCGCTGTTAGGCCGCGATATCCGATCCGTTGTTACATCCAGGCATGGCTACACGTACTGTCTGAACGCACGGAAAATGGTCTGCCGTGGCCGAAGGTCCCGGCCCCCGGACATCACCCGGCGGCCGCGCGGCCGGGGACAAGGAGGATGCGTGTCAGCTGACGCGGAGCAGGTCGAGCGCACGCTTGACCAGCTGATTCCGGTCGCTCACCGGATCAGCGAGGCGATCAATACGGTTATCGTCGGCAAGCCGGAGACGGTCAGGCTAGCCATGACGGTCCTGCTCGCCGAGGGGCATGCGCTGATCGAGGATGTCCCTGGGGTAGGAAAGACAATGCTGGCCAAGGCGCTAGCGCGATCGATCGATTGCTCCGTCCGGCGAGTCCAGTTTACTCCGGACCTGCTGCCAAGCGACATCACCGGGGTGAGTGCCTACAACCAGGAACTGCGCGAGTTCGAGTTCAAGCCAGGACCGATCTTCGCCAACCTGGTGCTCGGCGACGAGATCAACCGGGCTTCTCCGAAGACCCAGTCGGCGCTGCTTGAGTGCATGGAAGAGCGCCAGGTCACGGTGGATGGGGCTACCTATGCGCTGGAGCCCCCGTTCATGGTGATCGCGACCCAGAATCCGATCGAGATGGAGGGCACCTACCCGCTGCCTGAGGCGCAGCGTGACCGGTTCACGGCGAGGATCTTCATCGGCTATCCGGACCGGAATGCCGAGCTCGCCATGCTGGAGTCACACGGATCGAGCTCGCCACTTGATCACCTGCGGCCAGCCGCCCATGCGAGCGACGTGATGGCACTGATCGCGTCGGTGCGCCGGATTCACGTGGCACCGGAAGTACGCCAGTACATCATCGACCTGGTGGGGGCAACCCGGACCGCTCCGGCACTGCGGCTGGGCGCTTCTCCCCGCGCGGCGCTGCACCTGCTGCGCGCGAGCCGGGCATACGCCGCACTCGAAGACCGTAACTTCGTGATCCCCGACGATGTCCAGACGCTGGCAGGACCCGTCCTCGCCCACCGGCTTCTCCCCACCGCTGAGGCCGTTGTCAGCAGGGAGCTTCCTGAGCAAGTACTGGCCAAGATCTTGGACCGAGTGCCGCTGCCTGGCCGTTAAGCCATCGGCAGGCCTGGCAGCGAGCGGGAAAGACCACGTACATTGACAGTGAGCCAGTAGGAAGGCGCGACAATGGGGTCGGTTCTCGCGTGGTTCACGATCCGCGGGGCTTCGTTCCTGGCCGCCGGCGCGGTAGGCATCCTGGCCGGGCTGACCCTGGGCAGTGATGCACTGACGAGCGTCGGCGTCCTGCTGATCTGCCTGCCGGTATTCTCGGCCCTGACCGCCCGCCGTGCTCGCTATCAGCTCCGCTGCGAGCGCCAGCTCAGCCCGTCCCGGGTTGCTCCGGGCCAGCCCACCCGGGTGACGATCCGGCTGGAGAACGTCAGCCGGATCTCGACCGGGCTGCTGCTCGCCGAGGAGACCATCCCTTATTCGCTTGGCGCTCGGCCCAGGTACGTGCTGAACGGCATAGAACGAGGCGGTTCCCGCGAGGTCAGCTACCAGCTGCGCTCCGATCTGCGGGGCAAGTTCGCGATCGGCCCGCTGCAGATCCGGATCGCCGATGTCTTCGGCCTGGTCGAGCTCACCGCGTCATTCGCCACCCAGAGCACGCTGACGGTCACGCCCAAGGTGGTGCCGCTGATCAGTGCATCGACTACGGGAAGCTGGTCCAGCGACGGGGATGGCCGGACCCGGATGACCGCGGCGGCCGGAGACGACGACGTGATCCCGCGGGCCTATCGCGAAGGCGACGAGCTGCGCCGGGTGCACTGGCGATCGACCGCCAGGTACGGCGAGCTGATGGTGCGGCGCGAGGAGCAGCGATGGCAGGACCGCGCCGTCCTGCTGCTGGATACCAGGCGCGCCAGCCATGTCGGCAGCGGCCCGAGTTCGTCCTTCGAGTTCGCTGTCAGCGCGGCCGCCTCGATCGGCGTCCACCTGGCCCGCGCCGGGCTCGACGGCCACCTGCTTACCGATTCAGGTCCGCTGGCCGGATCGGCGATGTTCGAGGACGTTCTGCTTGACGCGCTGTCCGTGATCATCCCTTCGCTGAATCCGAACTTCGCCAGGGCCACGGCCGCGATGAGCACCATCGAGGGCGGACTGCTTGTCCTGATCGCCGGGCGGCTGTCCGCTGCTGAGGCAAGGGAAGTCGCGATAGCCCGCAGGGACGGCCGCCAGGGGATCGCCCTGCTGCTGGCCACGTCCACCTGGGCTAGCCAGCCAGGCTCTGCCAGCCAGGCGCAGCCGGCCAGCGCGGAAGCAGCGCCCGCCAGCGGGGATGCGAACGGCGATCCGGCCGCGACGGGCCAGGCACTGCGAGACCAGGACTTCAGTGAGACAGCCGGCGCGGAGGCGGTGCTGCGCGGGGCCGGCTGGCGGGTGATCTCGGTCGGCTCCGAGAGCTCGCTGGCCGCCGCGTGGCAGCTGCTGCCCAGGCATGGCAGCATCATGGCGGGCCAGGCGGCCTGGAACGGAGAGCCGGTCCGATGAATCACCGGCTGACCTTGGTTGGCGCTGGCGCGGTCATTCTTGCGTCGATCTCGGAGTTTGCCCTGATCACTGGCGGGGCCTGGCTGGTTACCGCGGCTGGTGCCGTGGTCGTGGTGGCCCTGGCCGGTACCTTGACCAGGCTGAACGCGATCCCGGCAGGGATCGGCGCCACGCTGCTCGGCCTGGTCGCGTCGGCGCCCCTGTTCGCCGCCCCGTCGAATTACCTGAAGGCCGCCGGAGTGCTGATCGTGGCGGCCTGCGCCGTGAGCATGACCCGGCTACGGTTCCTGACCCCGGTGGCCGGCCTGGTGACCTACCTGTCAGCGTTGCTGCTGTACCTGAACATCCTGCTCTCTGGCCGGGCGTCGGTGCTCAGGGTGATCCCGACCAGCGCGTCGCTGCGGCACCTGCTCACCATAGCCAACGGCGCGGCCTCGCTGACCAAGATCGCGCCGCCGCCGGTATCAGGCACGGACGGCGTGCGACTGCTGGCCGCCGCCAGCATCGGACTCGCAGCCATCGCCGTCGACTTCCTGGCCGTGCGCATGCACCGGCCCGCGATGGCCGGCCTGCCGCTGCTCGTCCTGTTCATGGCCCCGATCACCACTACTGCCAGGCTCGGCGGCCCCGGCGGCGCGCTCGCGTTCCTGTGCGCCGCGGCCGGCTACCTGGCACTGCTGTCGGCGGACGGCAGGGACCGGCTGCGCGGCTGGGGCCGGGTGGTGACGGTCTGGCACTACGCCGGGGAGGACGAGCGGCTCGGTGGCGCCGAGGTCGGCGCGCTGGCGGCTACCGGGCGGCGGATCGGCTTCGCCGCCGTATGCGTGGCGATCGTGGTGCCGCTGGTGCTGCCCACGCTGAACGTGCATCACCTGTTCGGGGGCGGCTCAGGCAGAGGCGCCGGGCCTGGCGTCCTGCTGCCCAATCCGGTCGATGAACTGGACGGGGTCCTGACCGAGTCCGCCGTCCAGCCAGTGCTCTCCTACCGAACCGCGGTGATCGGGTCCGCACCGCAGTTCCATGCGGCGCAGCAGTACCTGCCGGTGTATGTGCTCAACTACAACCCGTCCCGCAGCCGATGGGAGCTGATCTCGCCCGGGCACAGCTCCAAGGTCAGTGCCCTGCCGCTGCAGCCGCCATCGGGGATCAGCCTCGCCACGCCGGATATCAGCACCCATACCAAGATCACCCTTGGCTCGGTCAGCGCCGGGCTCATCCCCGGGCGCACCTCACCGGTCTTCTTCCTGCCGGTCCCGTACTGGCCCGCCCAACTGCAGGTTCCCGGCTCCTGGCAGCAGTCCAACGGCACGCTGATGGTCTACTCGCTCCAGGACAACCACGCGAATATGCAGTACTCAGTAACCAGCGAGAACGCGAACCCGACCCAGGCCATGCTGGAGGTCAGCCAGCACCTGCCCGCCTCGGTCACCTCGGCCTACCTGGGTTACCGCTCGCCGGTCACCAGGCAGCTCACCGCGATCGCCGATCAGATAACTACCGGCCACTCCGATGCGTTCAGCAAGGCCCTCGCGCTGGAAGACTGGTTCCTGTCCGGCCAGTTCACCTACAGCCTGCATCCCAATCTGCCGAATACGCCGGCCGGCCTGCTGGCCTTCCTGACCACGCACATGCAGGGCTACTGCCAGCAGTTCGCGTTCGCGTTCGCCGTCCTGGCCCGGCTGATCGGCATCCCGTCCAGGGTAGCCATCGGCTACACCGCGGGCCTGGAAGGCAAGAACGGCGTCTGGCACGTGACCACGGCCGACGCTCACGCCTGGCCCGAGCTGTACTTCGCCAACGTCGGCTGGATCAGATTCGAGCCCACCCCCGGCGGACCAGGCGGCCAGGGCACCGCAGTCCAGCCAAGCTACCTGACCTCCCAGAACGACGGCACGACCACCGGACCAGGCACCAAGACAAATCCCGGCACTTCCCCGACGAAGTCGGGGAGGACTAACGCGTTTTCCTTCAAACACGTGCAAATACCTAACGTCACCGGGGTGCCTCCGGTTGTCGCGACCACGGGCGGCAATCACACCAGTGACCTGCTGCTGATCGCCGCGATCGCGATTCTCGCGCTGGCGGGCGCCACGCCAGGGACCACCCGGGCGCTGGTTCGCCGCAGGCGCTGGCGGCACGCGGCCTCAGATGCCGGACTGGCCCGCGTCGCGTGGCAGGAGATCTGTGACGACCTCGATGATTTCGGGCTGCGTTGCCGGCCCAGCGAATCGCCCCGCGCCGTCGCCAGGCGGGTCTGCGCCGAAACCGACATCGATGAGAGCGCACGCCAGGCCGTAGGCCGCATCGCCGCCGCGGTCGAGCAGGCCCGCTACGCGCCAGCTCCGGAAACGGTCGGGCCGATCCGGTCGGATGTCGCCGTGGTCCGCCGCGCTCTGGGACGCGATGCCGGCCTGATCATCAGGTGGCGGGCCATGCTGCTCCCCGCATCCACGCTGGGGCCGGTACGATCCGGGCTGCGCCAGGCGGCAGGCCTGCTGACCGGCTGGGTGCCGTCAGCACGGGAGAACGCCCCCGCCTGAGACCGGCAGCGCGGAACCGGATAACGCAGACCGAGCCGGATAACGCAGCGCAGGGCGAGCGGCTATCTGCCGCCGCCCTCCTGGCGCCGCCGCCAGCGCTCTTCGAGCCGCCCGCTCAGGCCGGCCCCCGACCGCTTGCCGCCTCGCTTCGTCCGGCCGGCCCGGCCGGTCCGGTCAGACCGACGATCCTTGCTCGACACCCGGCCGGTAGCAATGCCGTTCATCCTGCGGTAGCTGATCGCCGCCCAGTAACAGGAACCGAGCATGACGACGAAGCCGACCACGCTGATCGCGATGTAGTTCGACGCCACGCCGACGAGCAGCAGCGCGACACCGATCGCGAACCCGAGCACCGCGTATGCGACCCGGCGCTTGTAGTGCACCTGCGGATCAGCCGCACGGACCGCCTTGGCGAACCGCGGGTGTTCGGCATAGAGCGCCTGCTCGATCTGCTCGAGCTGGCGCTGCTCGTGCTCCGAGAGCGGCACGGTGCCTCCCAATAACTCGCGCTGGCCGGACTGATGAGTTCGCTGTACGGCCTTGCCTACCCCCCAGAATACGAGTGTCAGGACGTTCTGTGGAAGGGGACAGCGCAGCCGGGTCACTGCATTGACTCAGGATAGGCCGCCGGACGGCACTTTGACACCATCCGCCACGTCCCCGGCGGCCCATGCGGCGACAGTTTCCGGATCGAGCGGCTGGAATCACGGCCTGGCAGCGTGGCCGGGCGCATCGCCCGGCAAGACAAGCGTTCCTGGCCGGACGGCGTCCGCGCCGAACCTGCGGGTAATCCGGTCCATAGCGCCCTCGGCATCCCGCCAGGCGTCGGCATGCTCGCCGAGAGCGAGTTGCGTGCCACCGCCGCCGGCTGGCGTGATGCCGGTCACCCGCACGCCGACCAGCCGCAGCAAGGTACCTGATGCCAGACCCGAGGCCGCGTACAGGTCGGACGCGGTCGCGTAGATCCTCTGCGCTACGTCGGTCGGCTCGGCCAGGGTCCGCGACCGCGTGATCGTGGTGAAATCCGCCCGCCGCAGCTTGACCGAGACGGTCCTGGCCACGCACCCAGCCGACCGCAGGCCGCGTGCCGTCCGCCCGGATAGCCGTAGCAGCTCGCGGCGGATCAGGTCTGGGTCGTCGATATCGGTGCCGAAGGTCTCCTCGGCACCGATGCTCTTCTCTACCAGGTCAGGAACTACCTTGCGATCGTCGCGACCCCAGGCGAGCGCCATCAGGTGCGTGGCGGCCGCCCGGCCGAGCTCTCGCTGCAGCGTCGCCGCAGGGGCGTTCGCCAGATCGGCCACGGTGTGCAGGCCGAGCCTGGCCAGCACCGCGCCGGTGCGGTCGCCGACGCCCCACAGCGCCGACACGGGCAGCGGGCGGAGGAAATCCAGGACCTTGTCGGCCGGGATGACCAGCAGACCATCCGGCTTGCAGTGCACCGAGGCAAGTTTCGCGACGAATTTGCTCGGCGCGACCCCCACCGAGCAGGTGATGCTGAGCTGCTCGCTGACCTGCTGCCGGATCAGCTGACCGATCATGGCAGGCCTGCCCAGCCGGCGGATCGCGCCGGAGATATCCAGGAACGCCTCGTCCAGCGACAGCGGCTCGACCTCCGGGGTGACCGCCCGGAAGATAGCCATCACCTCCCGAGAGGCGGCGCTGTACTGCTCATGCCGGGGCGAGATGAAGATGGCGTGCGGGCAGAGCCTGCGCGCCCTGCCGACCGGCATTGCCGAGCGAACGCCGAACCCGCGGGCCAGGTAGTTCGCTGAGAGCACAACTCCGCGGCCGCCGGTATGGCCCACTATGACCGGCTGATCGGCTATGTCGGGGCGGTCCCTGATCTCGACGCTTGCGTAGAAGGCGTCCATGTCGATATGCAGAATGCGGCAGCCCGTGTCGTCGAACGGACCAGGCGCGCTGTCCATCGCGCCTCCCAGCTTGCGGTCACCAGTCGTCACCCGACTGTAGCGCCGGCTACTGACAGCCACGCTCAGGGTTCAGGCGCGGCCTGAGGATCGACTGCGGGATCGTCGAGTGTCAGGGTCGGCTTGATCTCCAGCAGGCGCGCAAGCAGCCCGTTGACGAAGGCAGAGGAGGAGTCTGTCGACAGGTCGCCTGCCAGCAGCACGGCTTCACTGATCGCGACCGGCGCGGGCACGTCGGTGGCCCAGAGCAGTTCGTAGGTGCCGATTCGCAGGATGTTCCTGTCCACCGCCGGCATCCGGTCAAGCGCCCAGCCCTGGGCGAACTCGCTGAGCAGCTCGTCGATGGCGGCCCGATGTGCCTGAACGCCACGAACCAGCTCGGCGGCGTATGGCGTGACCGGCGGGCTAGCCTGGGCGGAGCGGTCCGCCAGCAGGGCCAGCGGCGACTCCCGGCGCATCTCGGCCTCGTACAAGATGTCCAGCGCCCGCTTGCGTGCCTTACTGCGGGCGGACATCGTCGCGGTGTTCCGGTCCGGCTGCGGCCGCTGTGCCAGCGTCCTGGCCAATACCAGGCGCGGCTGTCATGCCCGGCCGAGGTAGTCGCCGGTGCGCGTGTCCACGCGGATCTTCTCGCCCGTGACAATGAAGAGCGGAACCTGGATCTGCGCCCCGGTCTCCAGCGCGGCCGGCTTGGTGCCGCCAGTCGACCTGTCCCCCTGCAGTCCTGGGTCGGTCTGGCTGACGGTCAGCTCCACCGCCGCAGGCAGCTCCACGTACAGCGCGACACCGTCGTTGAAAGCCACCGTGACCATCTGCTCCTCAAGCAGGTAGTCCGCGCCGCCACCGACCGTCGCCGCCGGAATCCTGGGCTGGTCGTAGTCCTGAGTGTCCATGAAGACGAACTCATCGCCCTCGCGGTACAGGTACTGCATCTCCCGCTTGTCGACACTGGCGACATCGACCCTGACGCCGGCGTTGAAGGTCCGGTCGACGACTTTTCCTGACAGCACGTTCTTCAGCTTGGTCCGCACGAACGCGCCGCCCTTGCCCGGCTTGACGTGCTGGAACTCCACTACATTCCAGAGCTGACCGTCGATGCTGAGGGTCATGCCGTTCTTGAGATCGTTCGTGGTGGCCACGTAGGTCGTGTCTCCTGCATGCGAGCGGTGCTGCCGCGCCCGGTGCTAGAGGACGAGCAGTTCCTTGGTGAAGGTGGTGAGCAGCTGGGCCGATCCTTCCGCCCCGGCACCCGCGCGGACCACGAGCGTGTCCTCAATCCGGACGCCGCCCGCGCCGGGCAGGTAGATCCCGGGTTCGATCGTGATGGGCACCCGGTCGGTAAGTGTACCGGTACGGTCGTAGCCGATGATGGGCGCCTCGTGGATCTCCAGGCCGACTCCGTGGCCGAGCCCATGCGAGAAGTTCCCGCCGTAGCCGGCCTCCTCGATCAGGTCCCTGCCGGTCGCATCGACGGCCCCGACATCGGCTCCTGGCCGGGCCGCCCGCACACTGGCGGCTTGAGCTGCGGCTACCGTCCCGTAGATCTCGCGCTGCCAGCCGGCCGGCTCGCCGATAGCCACCGTCCTGGTCATGTCCGCGTGGTAGCCGCCAAACCTGGCGCCGCAGTCGACCGTCACCAGGTCTCCTGCCGCGAGCTCGCGGTCGCCGGGCGCGTGGTGCGGGATCGCGCCATTCGGCCCGCTCGCGACGATGGTGTCGAACGCCATCGCCTCGGCGCCGGCGTCTATCATCGCCCGGTCCAGGGCGACGGCGAACTCGCGCTCGGTAACTCCCGGCGCCAGCCACCCGACCGCCGCCGCGAACGCCTCGCAGGTGATCGCACAGGCCCGGGCCAGGAGCTCGATCTCGGCCTGGTCCTTGACCATCCGCAGTTTCTCGACCACGCCGCCCAGCGGCAGGAGCGCGAGACCATCGTCAAGTGAAGCAAGTAGCTGATGACGCTCGACCGTCATCTCGCGGGCTTCGAACGCGATCCGGCGGTTGCCGCGGTCGATCGCCAGCCGGACGAGCACCGGCTCGATGAACCGCTCGATCACCAGCTCGACGTCGGCGCAGTCCCTGGCCGCGGTCCCGGCGTACCTGGAATCTGTCGCCAGCACGGCCGGACCGTCGGCAGGCAGCAGCAGTGCCGCGTTCGAGCTGACCAGTCCGGTCAGGTAACGGACATTGACTCCGCTTGTGATCAGCGCGGCGTCGGTACCGAGCGCAGCTATCCGCTCGCGTACCGCGCGCCGCCGGGCAATGTGGATCTCGGGCATGCCAAAACTGTACGGGCAGCCCTTCGCACGCGTCGCGCGGCAGATGCCCGCTGACGCGAGCGGCGGCAGGGGCTCACTCCTGGGCTGGCGGGTCGTCGCCCACGATGACTCCTCCGCCGCGGCTCCATGTCAGGTACCGCCACGACAGGTTGACCAGCGCGGAGATCCGGTTCCTGTTGCCCAGCAGGGTCACCAGGTGCAGCGCCAGCCAGGCGAGCCACGCCAACGTGCCGCGGATCCGGATCCGGCTCGGCAGCTCGACCACCGCCGACCGATGCCCGATCGTCGCCATGATGCCCTTGTCCTTATAGTGCATCGGCGTGGTCGGCTGGCCCGCCACCAGGTGCAGGATCTGGTCGGCCGCATGCCTGCCCTCCTGAATCGCCGGCTGGGCGAGCTGCGGCAGCGGCTGCCCGTCGATCACCGCGATGTCGCCCACGGCGAAGATCGCATCCTGGCCGGTGACCCGCAGGTCCGGCCCGGTCCGCAGCCGCCCGCCAGGCCCGGTCGCCAGGCCGAGCCCGGCGACCCAGGCTGGGGCGGAGACTCCGGCCGCCCAGGCTGTGATGTCGCTGGGCAGCACGTCACCGTCGGCGAGCAGCACCTGACCGTCCTGGACTTCCTTGATCGCGGTATCCAGCCGGACATCCACGCCACGGGCGAGGAGCTCGGCCCGCGCGTAGTCACGTAGCTTCCCGTGGAACGGGCCAAGCAGGCCCGGTCCCTGCTCGATCAGCCTGACCTGCATCCGGGCCTGGTCGATCTCAGGAAACGCGGCGGGCAGCGCGATGTTGCGCAGCTCGGCGAGGGTTCCGGCCAGCTCGACGCCGGTGGCGCCGCCGCCCACGACCGTGATATCCAGCCGCCGGTCATCACCGCTGAAGCTGCGCTGCTCCAGGGCCGTCATCACCCGATCACGCAGCACGGTCGCATCCCTGCGGGTGTAGAGGCTGAAGCTGTGCTCGGCCGCGCCGGGCACGCCGTAGAACGCCGCACTGACACCCGTGGCCAGGATCAGGTAGTCATAACCGAGCGCGGTCCCGTCAGCGAGCCGCAGCTCCCGCTGGCCAGGATCGATGCCGGTGACGTAGCCCTTGCGGAAGTGCGCGCCGGCTTTCCTGGCCGCCACCCACAGCGGATAGGCCACGTCGGCGGAGGTCAGTCCGGCCGTAGCTACCTGGTACAGCAGCGGCTGAAACGTGCTGTAGCTGTTCCTGTCCACCAGCGTGACATCCAGTGACCGGCGCGCGAGCCGGTCAATCGCGGTCAGGCCGCCAAAGCCAGCTCCGGCCACCACGACCCGGAGTCCACCAGGAACCTGCTGACGGCGGCCCATCATCCCGCGCTACCCTCGCTACTCTTGATCTATCCGGCGATGTCGCGGATCTGCTCGATCAGAGCCACCCGGTCCTCGTGCGTGGCACCGAGCGGCGAGACGCTCAGCGTGCTGACCCCGGCCTCTTTCATCGCCGCCACCCGCTCGGCGACCATCGACCGCGGCCCGATCAGCGAGATGCCCTCAAGCAGCGAGCGCGGGACCAGTGCCGCTGCCTCGTCTTTGCGCCCGGACAGGTACGCGTCCTGGATCGCGGCCGCCTCGTCCGGGTAGCCATACTGCGCCGCCAGCCTGGTGTAGAAGTTCTGGCCCCGTGCGCCCATCCCGCCGATGTACAGGGCCATGATCGGCCGGCCGAAGTCGAGCAGTCCGCCCACGTCATCGCCGATCGCCAGCGTGGCCTGGACGACGACATCAAGCTGGCCAAGCGATGCGTCCCGCTTAGCCAGGCCGGCAGCCAGCGGCGGACCCCAGATCTCCGCCGCCTTCTCCGGGAAGTAGAAAATCGGCTGCCAGCCTTCGGCCAGCTCGGCGGCCATCGCCACGTTCTTCGGGCCGATCGCGGCCACGAAGATCGGAATCCGTTCCCTGACCGGGTGATTGATCAGCTTCAGCGGCTTGCCGAGGCCGGTGCCCTGATCCGGCGGCAGCGGGATCGTGTAGTACTTGCCGTCGTAGGTCAGCCGCTCCCGGCGCCAGACCGCCCGGCAGATCTCGATCGTCTCCCGCATCCGGCCGACCGGCGCGTCATAGGGAACCCCGTGCCAGCCCTCGATCACCTGCGGCCCGGACGCACCGAGGCCGAGGTTGAACCGCCCGCCGGAGACATAGTCAAGCCCGGCCGCGGTCATCGCGGTCAGCGTCGGCGTCCTGGTGTAAAGCTGCATGATCCCGGACGCGAGCTGCAGCCGCTCGGTCCTGGCCGCGATGAAGCCAAGCTGGCTGACCGCGTCGTAGCTGTACGCCTCGGGCACGAAGACGATGTCCAGGCCCGCCTTCTCATAGTCGGCGAGCTCGGTGACGGTCTCGGCGAATCCTCCGGCGTAGTTCAGTGACATCCCAATGCGCATTGGCTCAGACTAACCGGACGCCCCGGCCAGGACTAGCTGGCCAGCAGCGCGGCGATCGCTCGCAGGGCCAGCAGGTAGGAGTGCACGCCGAAGCCGGCCACCGTCCCGTCGGCCACAGCCGCCACGACCGAGGTGTGCCGGAACGTCTCCCTGGCCGCCGGGTTCGACAGGTGGACCTCGACCAGCGGCGCTGTCCGCATCGCGAGCGCATCCCGCAATGCGTAGGAGTAGTGCGTGAACGCGGCCGGATTGAGCACGATCGGCGTCCGCTGATCCGCTGCCTCATGTACCCAGGCGAGTAGTTCCGCCTCATCGTCGGTCTGCCGGAAGTCGACGGCCAGCTCAAGCTCGCCTGCGGTAGCCGCGCATGCCGCCGCCAGGTCGTCAATCGTCGCGGTGCCATAGACGTCTGGCTCGCGCGATCCGAGCCTGGACAGGTTCGGCCCGTTCAGGACCAGGACGGTCCGCATCAGCTTGCCTCCTGGTGCGCTCGCTCCAGCAGTTCCTCCGGCGGGTCCGCCAGGATCGACGGCCGGGCCAGTCCGTCCAGCACGACCATCCTGAGCCGCTGGTCGCGGGTCTTCTTGTCGACCGCCATCGCCGCCCGCAGCCGCGGCCACGTGCTGCCCTGGTATCTGGTCGGCAGGCCGACCGCGGTCAGGATCTCGCGGTGCCGGCCAGCGGTAGCCTCGTCCAGGCGGCCGGCCAGCCTGGCCAGCGCCGCGGCGAACGTCATCCCGATCGCGACCGCCTCGCCATGGCGGATCTGATAGCCCTCCGCCAGTTCGATCGCGTGGCCGAACGTGTGCCCGTAGTTGAGCATCTCCCGCTGCCCGGCCTCGCGCAGGTCGGCCGTCACCACACCGGCCTTCATCCGGATCGCCCGCTCGATCAGCTCGCGCTCGTGCGGTCCGCCAGGGGCGGCTGCCGCTACCGGGTCGGCCTCGATCAGCCGCAGAATCTGCGGATCAGCGATGAATCCCGCCTTGATCACCTCGGCCATGCCGCTGACGTACTCCCGGCCAGGCAGCGTGGCCAGCACCGACAGATCGGCCAGCACTCCGGCCGGCGGGTGAAAGACCCCGACCAGGTTCTTGCCGGCCGCGGTGTTGACTGCCGTCTTCCCGCCGATCGCCGCGTCCACGATCGCCAGCAGCGTGGTCGGTACCTGAATCACCGGTACGCCGCGCAACCAGGTCGCCGCGACGAAGCCGGCCAGATCGGTGACTGCCCCGCCGCCCAGTCCGATAATAGCATCATAACGGGACATTCGGTGTGCTGCCAGCGCTGCCCACAATCCGGTGGCCACGCCGATGTCCTTGGCCGCCTCACCGGCAGGAACCGGCTCGGCATGAACGGCATAACCGGCCGCGCTTAGTGCGTCACGAGCCGGCGCGGCTAGCCGCTCCAGGCCCTGGGCGTGAATGATCACGACCGTCTGCGCTCTCGGGCCCACCAGCGCGGGCAACTCGCCGAGGACCCCGGTACCGACGATTACCGGATAGGGCCGTTCACCGCCGACCTCGATTCTGGTCAGGCTCACCCGCCAGCCCCGTTAGTCCTGACAGCGGCGGCGATTTCGGCGGCGACCCGGTCGGCTGGCTGGCTGTCCGTGCCAACGGTGATCCAGGCAAGCCGCTGATAGACCGGCAGCCGCTGGTCGAGCAGCGCCTTCAGCTTGGCTCTGGGGTTACCGAGCAGCAGCGGACGCGCCTGGTCGAGTCCGACGCGCTTCGCGGCGGCGGCAAAGCCGGTCTGCAGGTACACCACCGGCCGGTTGGCCAGCAGTTGCTGTGTCACGGGGTCGAGCACCGCCCCGCCACCGACGGCCAGGACGCCATCGCACACCGTCAGCGCGTGCGCGACAGCCGCCCGCTCAAGGTCGCGGAATGCCGGCTCACCGTCCTCGATGAAAATGTCACCAACCGGCTTGCCCGCGGTCGCCTCGATCACGGCATCGGTGTCGGTGAAGGCGACGCCGAGAGTCGCGGCGAGCAGTCCGCCGACCGTGGACTTGCCCGCGCCCGGCGGGCCGATCAGGATCGCGACCGGACCGGGATCGCCACGCCGGCCTGCCTGCCGCTCGGTCTGCCGCTCGGTCATCGGATCACCAGCGTCTCCAGGTAGCCGTTGAGGTTCCGGCGGGTCTCGGCGATGCTGTCGCCGCCGAATTTCTCCAGCGCGGCATCGGCCAGCACCAAGGCTGCCATCGCCTCGGCAACCACTCCTGCGGCCGGGACTGCGGTGACGTCGCTGCGCTGGTTGATGGCCCGAGCAGGCTCGCCGGTCCTGACATCGACCGTAGCCAGCGCCCGTGGCACCGTCGAGATCGGCTTCATCGCGACCCGTATCCTGATCGGCTCGCCAGTGCTCATCCCGCCCTCGATTCCGCCGGCCCGGTTGGTGCGGCGGCGCAGGCCGCTGTCGCCTGGCTCGATCTCGTCGTGTGCCTCCGAGCCGCGCCGGGCAGCTGTGGTGAAGCCGTCGCCGATCTCGACGCCCTTCATCGCCTGGATGCTCATCATCGCGCCCGCCAGCCGGCCGTCGAGCCGGCGATCCCAGTGCACGTGACTGCCCAGACCGGGCGGCGGGCCATGGACGACCACCTCGATTACCCCGCCGAGGGTATCTCCGTCCATCCGGGCCGCGTCGATCTGCGCGACCATCTCCCGGCTGACTGCCGGATCGAAGCAGCGAACCGGATCGGCGTCGATCGCTGCCAGGTCCTGCGGTCCTGGCAGCATCCTGCCTGGCACGACGGCACCACCGATCGCGACGACATGACTGACGATCCGCACGCCGAGAGCCTGGGCCAAGAACCTCCTGGCCAGCTCGCCGAGAGCCACTCTGGCGGCGGTCTCCCTGGCGCTAGCACGTTCCAGGATGGGCCGTGCATCGTCATGACTGTATTTCTGCATCCCGGCCAGATCCGCGTGACCTGGCCGCGGCCGGGTCAGCGGATCGTTCCTGGCCTGGCCAGCCAGTTCGGCCTGCGATACCGGGTCCGCCGACATCACTGTCGCCCACTTAGGCCACTCGGAGTTGGCGACCCGGATCGCGACTGGTCCGCCGAGCGTGCTCCCGTGCCGGACCCCGCCGGTGATCTCCACTTCGTCCTGCTCGAACTTCATCCGGGCGCCACGGCCGTAGCCGCCCCGCCGCCTGGCCAGCGCGTCGGCCAGATCGCTCGTGGTGATCTGGACGCCGGCCGGCATGCCCTCGCAGATCGCGACGAGTGCGGGGCCATGCGACTCCCCCGCGGTCAGCCAGCGCAGCATGTGCCGATCCTGCCACGCGATGGCTCAAGCCGTCCGCTCAGGCGTGAACGGAGTCGTCGTGCGGCGCGGTGGCCAGGTCGGCGTCGACCGATTCCCTGGACAGTTCGTCAGCTAGCTTGAGTATTTGTGCCGAGCGCTCGATCAACTCTCTACGAGCCACTATGCCAACGGGCTCTGGTACGCAGCGTGAGTTAAGATCTCACGCCGTTTGATATCCAATGGCACAGATCGCCAATTACGCGCTTCAAAGTTGTCTATTGTTGCGGGTTCCGGTGCCGCCCTATAATCTGGTTCTGGCGGCGACTCAGCGAATCAGGCTATACGAGCCGTCGGAATTCTGAAGGAAATACTCGGTCTAGCCGCCGGGATTCCCCGACGATGCTCCGGGAGGAACACGCCATATGTGTGATCGGCCCAGCCAGGACAAGCTCGCCGAACATCTTCGGACCGGAAATGTTGGGGAAGGTCTCCGCGAGCGGCCGCACGGCGGATATCTTCGACGAACCTGCTCATGTGGGCAAGTCTGGCATCTGCGGGCTCGGGCAGAAGGGCTGGCAGTCGCCGCGGCCGGGCGCGACCGGACCCAACATCACGGACTCTAAGTGTTTGGGGTCGGCTGGCATGTGATTGACTTCTGAGCTTCCCCCGCCTCCCCGGACAGTACCGGACGGCGACCAGCCAAAGAGGGTCACTCACCCAGGGCGGTGCGTCCGGGAACGATTTCGGACGCAAGCGAGTACCCACGCGTCCTGGCAGGCGCCCATCCCAATGGCCTTGCTTTAAGGAACTTAGAGGTGTTCGAGGCAGTGGAACTCGATC
>OCZU010000535.1_pt1 | contig 26015 bp, 17 predicted proteins | sample 1539001 | NCBI WGS metagenome assembly OCZU01 (sample SAMEA3539306, study PRJEB22396) | soil metagenome | biome: tundra; feature: field; material: soil | place: USA | collected 2010-05 | depth 0.15 m | reverse complement strand
ACCCGGCTTTGATCTTTCGCGCTCGCGAATGCTGAAAGCCGGAGAGTGATCAGGATGGCGAGGACAGCGATGATCACCAGAAGCTCCGTCAACGTGAAGCCCGCGCGACAAGCCGGCCACGCTCGAAAAAGTGAAGGCGAACGACTTGTTTTCATGGCTTTCTTCTGACGTGAGCTTAGTCCCAAACAAAATGCAAACGCAAGATTTTTCGGAGGAGGTGTTTCGGAAGGACTCATCCTGACTCTGCCCCCGTCTCCCTCCCCGCCCGAGCGGGGAGAGGGCCGGGCACTGCCCCCGTTTTCTCCCTTCCCTTGGGGTGAGAATGCAACCAACGTTTGGGTAACCGTATAATCGCCGGACTCTATTTGCATGACTTGGTTGCTCCAATGTTTCCGGTTGGACGCAAAAAATCACGACGGGCCAAAAGCCCGCCGTGAGTGCGCCGAGATTATTTCGCGCGCGTTCCCCCACCCCTCTCAAGGCACGGTGATGATGTAGAACCGCTGCGGCATGCCGCTCGCGTCCGCGTCAGTGAACACGGTCGGGCTGATACCGAACGTGTCGTTGGTCAGCAACGTCCAAGTGCTGGTCACTGGAGCCAACCCGAGGTTGGTACTGGCCCAAACGCGATAAGTGAAGCCGGCGGAACCGGCCGGACCGCTGATGGCGAACTGGATGCTGCCATTGCCCAGCACCGTGGTTGTGGCGAGGGTGGGTCCGACCGTGGGCGAGTTTACGGTCAACGACGCGGAGCTGCTCGTGACGGTGCCGGCGGCGTTCGAGACGATCACGGAATACGAACCAATGTCATTGCCGCTGGCGTTGTTGATGGTGAGCGTGGCGCCGGTCTGGCCCACAAGGTTGGTGCCGTCCTTTAGCCATTGAAAGGTCGGATCAGAGATGCCCGTGGCAACCACGGTGAAGGTCGCGGGCTGGCTGGCGCTCACAGTCAGATTCGTGGGTTGGCTGAGGATGTTCGGTGCGAGTTGCGGCACCCAGCCGTTCAGCCAGATACTGGAGGTCCGGGCAGCGGTCAACCGGGCGTCACCTTCGGCAAGCACCGTTCCACCGAACGTGCGTGCAAGAGTGTCATCCAGATTGCTATTGCTAAACTCCCACAAAATCACCGGCAGGGCAAAGGCCGCTGCGGACGCGTTTGTGTAGTTGTCGTCAAAGTTGCAACTGATGAGGGCTACATTACCGTTGGCCGTCCCATTTCCGCCAGCCACGGTTGTGTTGATGATGGTATTGGTGATCCGGGTGAACTGGCAGCGCATGAACGAGAAGCCGTTGGTTCCCGCAAGGTCCGTGCGCGAGGCGGTGACATTGCCGGTGTTGAGGGCGCCGCCATTGCCGACCAGGGTTTTGATTTCACAGTTGGTGAAGAAGAGCCGGCCGCCGCCCCAGATATAGTCAAATTGCCCCTGAACCAGGCTGTTGTAAAAATAACCCGCGGAGTTATTTTGGTTGGCCAAAATGGTGTCTTGAAAACTAGCCACCGTGGCGTTGTTCAGGATGAACCGCGTTGCGGCTGATTCAATCATCAACGCTTCAGCCTGCGACCCACCCACTGGTGTCCGATTGGTCACCGTCATGTTTTCAATCGCGATGTCATTGGCGTTCACCTTGAATGCCATGCGAGCATGAGTGGTGCCCCCATTGGCGGCCTGGAAGTTCGCGTTGTTGGCGTAACCAACAATTGCTCCGCCGCGACTTTGTCCGCGGAAGGTGACGTTGTGTTTGCCGGCAATATCCACGACTTCGTTGTAATTGCCATTGCGGACGTTGAGCAGCCGCGGAGTAGTGCTGCCGCTCGGAATGGAATCCACCGCGCCTTGCACGGTCAAAAAGTCGCCGCTGCCGTCCGCCGCCACGACGATGTTCGTCGGGTTGGCCACGCCGCCAGGCTTGGTCGTGAACCGCCACGCATTCGTGTCCGTGATGCCCGCGAAATAAGCGCCGTTTGCGTCAGCAAAGACGCCATTGTCCGCCGTGACGTAATAAGTCTGGTTGGAAGTCATCACGCTGGAGTGCGGATAAATCGTCGCCGTGTTGCCACTGATGGTGACCGCATAAATACTGAATGTTTGCGCGTCGCCGGGAAAGGTTCGCTGTTGCGGGTTCCCCAGGCTCAAGTTGATCGTGTCCACCGGCGTGGCTGGGTTGGTGGCGTTGTAAATCTTGATGTTGCCCGCCGACCGCAATGTCGGCGTCTGGTCAAATGTGATAGACAACGGCGTGTCGTAAAAGACGCCCGTCGCACCGTTGCTCGGCGACAGACTGGTCGCGGCCATCAGCGAGTTGACGGTCAAGGTCACGTTGACGCTGTTGGTCGTGCCGGCCAGATTCGTGATCGTCACGGAATAAGTGGCGATGTCCGCCGGTGAAACCGCGCTGAAAGAAAGCGTTGCCGAACTGCTGCCCGAAATGTTGCCGCCATCCGTCATCGGTGAACTGTTCTTATTCCACTTGAAGGCCGGCGTCGGCACGCCCGTGGCGTTCACAGTAAACGAAGCCGCCTGCGTGTTCGTGACCTCCAGACTGGCCGGCGGCAGGGTGATGACCGGCGGCACAATGACGGTCAACGTCGCGCTATTGGTGACGCTGCCGACCACATTCGAGGCGATGATGGAATAAACAGCCTGATCGTCAGCGGGATATTGGACATTGGTGACAATCAAGGTTGATGTCGTCGCGCCCGGAATATCGGCGCCGCCGATCTGCCATCGGATCGCGGGTGTTGGATTGCCGGCGACGGATGCGGTAAAGGTCGCGTTGTTTCCCTGAATTACAGTGGTATTATTCGGACCCGTGATGATGGGCAAGGTAGCACCCGCGCTGATGCTTAAAACACCCGGAGAACTGGTGACCGCACCATAGATGTTGGTGATGACAACAGTGTAACCAGCAGCACTGGCGCTGTCAGCAGGCTGCGCGCTGGCAATGGTCAAAATGTTCGTGGTCGAACCCGAAAAGGAGGAACCGTTGCCGGTCGCACCGTCAACCACGGCAACACCATCTTTATACCACTGATACGACAAAGGCGTGACGCTGGTCACCGCGATGGCGACTGAAAAATTCGTGGTCACGTTATCACCGGGACTGCCGCTGTAACTCGAAGGTTGAGCCGTAATCACCGGACGCGGATCGCTCGGCAACACAAGGTCAACGGAACTGTTCGGCCCGTTGCTGACCAGGGTGGCTCCCGGCGCCCAAGCCGGAATGTTGACGAGACCGAAATTGTTCAGGCCAGTCCAGGAGGTGTATTTGATGATTGGAAATTGCCGGGGATAAGAGGAGAAAACCACCGGTGTCGGGTCGAACTGAAGAGTGTTGGTGGTTCCATCGGTTTTGAGGGCCTGCACCAGAGCCTTGAGCGAACCGTTGGCCGTAACGGTCAAACCGATGAGCGAATTTGACGTGTAGAGCGTCCGCAACCCCAAGGCATTCGTCGCGAGCGTATTGGTGACGATCAATGTTGCATTGGCCAGGTTGATGATGTTGCTTATACTGACGGTGCCGACGGTGATGGTACCGGCCAGGACGGTTCCATTCGTGACATTAAGGGTGCCGGTTGTGTTGGTGGCGGCAGCGCTGTTTGCAGTTGTTCTCCCCAAGGTCAAGGTGTTGTTGACCCGCAATGTGGCACCCGCCCCGACTGCATTTATCACCCCAACCATCGGATTAAGATTTGCCACATTAGTGAATTGCTGGTTGCCAACAAACAGATTGTTCACATCAATTGTTCCCGCAGCAAATGTAAGTGTGCCTCGGGTTGGAGTCCCGGCGGCAGTGTTGCCACCTTGCCGGTCGCGGCCCAAGGACATCGTATCCACCAAGGCATCCACCGTTCCAATGCTGAAATCATTCGTGCCATTGGCACCAGCGCTGGAACTGCCGGAACTCGCCATATCCCCAATGCTCCAGAAGCGGATGCGGCTGCTGCTCCCGCCGGTGCCGCGGAAAAACGCGACGGGGTTTGCAAAGACCGGATTGAACAACATTGTCGAAGTGGTCTTCAAGGCGCCCACGCAAATGCTATCAATGAAAAAGGCGTTCGTCTGACCGAGGAAAAAGAAATTCACGCCACCCGTATTACCGTTGTCCGAGCCGATTTGAATCGAGTTGGTGGGCGTGGAGACAGTGCCTAGGGCGATCGGTGTTCCAAAGAAGGCGGTGGTGATGAGGTTTGTTTGCGCCAGCTTCAGCGTCCCCGTTGCGTTCTGAGCGTTGTTGGGGCCGCCGAACGTCGTGGTTCCGACCGAGATACTGTTGATGGTGGCCACGAATGTCGCCAGCCCGCTCATGTCCAAAATCGCGCGCTGCGTCCCGGCGATATTGACCGCCTTGCCTTGATCCACCAGCACGCTCGCGGCGGAGTTGCTGATGTTGAGCGTGCCACTCGCGCCCGTGATGGTTGCATTCACGATCTGGTTGCTGTTGTCCGTCAGGGTGCCGACGGTCAGGCCGCTGGCGTTGGTAAGATTCAACGTCAGACCGGAGTCAATGACGGTGGTGTGAAAACCATTGGTGTTCGCGTATTGCAACGAACCGATATAGCCTCCGAAACTTATATCCACAAGATTGTTGGCCAGACCAGCCGTCCCGGTAATGCCGGCGTCAAAAAACTTCACATCATCGCCTGCGGGAGCGACGGCTCCGATCCAGTTGTTGCCATTGGACCAGTTGGTGTCCGTGCCGCTGGCACCGTTCCAAACGATCGTGGCGGCCGGCAACGAGGCCGTGCCGAGAAGCAACGCCAACACGCAACAGGCGGAGGCTTCAATAATCCCACGCGGCTCGTGAGCGCGCCCTGGATTTGTGGTCGTGCAAATCGAACGGGTTGCGGACTTGGTTTTAATCATACACGTCAGGGGTTGCGGATTTTATGCGGACTGTTTTTATTATTGGAGAAAAAATATTCGGCGGACTTGATGGGCAGTTAACAAACACGCTCCGCCACATTGTTTGCGTGACGAACAAACTCATTCGTTGTCATGTGAGTCATCGCGGTTACGGGGCTTTATTGACCACAAACTATCGCACCGGCCTCACCGAGTCATCCATGCAAATGTGCAATCTTGTTTAGAATTTGCGCACTTGAGCATTCTCCAAAATCAACGGCTCGCCCTTGCCAGCGACAATTTTCACATTCTTGAGTTCGATGTCTTTGGCATTGCGAATCGTGAGGCCCGCTGGCGCAGTCAAATGAACATTCTCCAGAACCACCTCTGAAATCAGACTCTCCGGCAAACCGACAATTTGTCCGGCGGTGCGCGGACTGGACGCGGTGAGGTTGTTGATCCGGATCTTCCGGTAAACCGGCATCGTCGAAGTGACTGGTTGCGCCGCGTCCTCCTTCGGAACCTTGGGATAGTAACAGGTGATGCTGATGGGCCAGTCCACGTTCGTCATGGTGAGGTCACTGTAAGTCAGGTTCTCCACCAACCCGCCGCGAGTGCGGTCGGACTTGATGCGGATGCCGCTCGTCGTACCGTCGAATGTGCAGCGTTGCGCGGTAAAATTTCTCACGCCGCCCGCCGTCTCGCTGCCGATACTCATGCCGTGGCCATGCAACAAAATGCAATCCGTCACGGCAATGTTTTCGCACGCAGCAGAGCGCCCGGGAACCGAATGACCGGCCTTCAGGGCCGCGTCGTCGTCGCCGACGTCGAGCGTGCATCGGGTGATGCGGACGTTGCGGCAGGCGCTCGGATCAATCGCGTCCGTGTTCGGCGAATCGGCGGGCGCGCGAACGGTCACGCCTTCAATTACGACGTCTTCGCATTCGGTCGGAACCAGATGAAAGCTCGGCGAATTTTGCAGGGTCAATCCTTCGATGCGCACGCCGTTGCATCGGGACAGGACGATCATTCGCGGACGGCGGCGCGTTTCCGCCAGCCCGGATTGTTTCGCCGCTTTCACCGGCGCCCACCAGCGGGCGCCCGCCCCGTCAATTTTCCCCTCGCCGATGATGGCGATGTTGGTGAGGCCGCTCGCGTTGACGAACGCGGTCACCGTGCCGGGCCTGCCGGACGCCGCAAAATCATCCGGTTCATCCGTCGCCTGCAACGTCGCGCCTTCTTCGAGCTTGAGCGTAGTGTGACTGCTTTTCAGGAAAATCGGTTTGCTCAGGTAAGTGCCTTCGCCCATGAGAACCGTGCCACCGCCGGCCTTGGCGCATTCATCAAGCGCCATTTGGATCGCGGCGGTATCAAGCGTTTTCCCGTCACCCTTCGCGCCGAACTGGCGAACATCGAAAATCGAAACGGCGGAATCGGAGACGGGTTCGCTGCGCAAACACGGCCCCAGTTCCGGCACGGCTTTGCGAAGTTCTTCGACCACGAGCCGCGCGAAGATGACACTGCCTTGGGCGTTGAGGTGCGTGTTGTCAACCTGGTGAGTGGGTTTGATCGGGCTGAACTCCAGGCACTTTTCCCGGCCCCCCGCTTCGCACAATTCCTGGCTGCGCGCGTGCAGATCCACCAGCGGCACGTTTTTCTCGGCGGCGATTTTTTTCACGGCTTCAACGTACGGCGCCAGACTGGAATTGATTTTACCACTGCCGGATTTGTCCCACTGGCGGCGCACGAGCGAGGTGACGAGAATTGGCTTTGCACCGCTGGCGCGGGCCTCGTCCACGTAGCGCATCAGGTTGGTCGTGAAAGTTGTGCTCGCATCGGTTTCACGTTCCAGGCCTTTGCCCGGCTCGTCGTTATGGCCGAATTGAATCAGGTAGTAATCGCCTTTGAGTGCAAGCGCCTTTTCCCATTTTCCCTCGTTGATGAAACTTTTCGAGCTGCGCCCGCCGGCCGAGGTGTTGATGCACTCCGCGCGGTCGTTGAGAAACTGCTTGAACCCCCGCCCCCAGCCCGAGGCGTCGGTGACGGTGGAATCGCCGACGAGCACGATGCGGATTTTGGGGCCAGCCCGCGGCGCGGGATTTTCCGCGCAAAGCGGCATGAAGTTCGCCGGCAACAATAGCGTGCCGCAAATTGAAATGATTTTGACGAACCAGCTTTTTTTGCGCGGCGAGTAAATGTTCATAGAGGCTTGCGCCGATCATAACAAACTTGCGGCGTTTGTCACGGTAGGTGAGTGCAAACAGGTTGCGAATTTGGGCAGTCAAAAATCACCCCGCCGGCGGGATTGACTCGCATGGAGAAAAGTTATTTCGAGCCTTTGGCCCGCCGGAGACGGTTCAATCGGGTGCGCTCTTTTTTCAGGCAATTCGGACAGATGGAGTGCGTGAAATCCGCGTCGGCGTGCGCGTGGAAGTACGCCTCGATCTGGCTCCAATAGCCGCCGTCATCGCGAATCCGCTTGCACCACGCACAAATCGGGATGAGTCCACGCAACGTTTTGACCTGTGCCAGCGCGGACGCCAGGTGCGCGGAAACGCGCCGCAGTTCGATGAGCACGACCACCTTCCGCGCCAGGGCTTGCATCACGCGCCGCTGCGTGGTCGTGAGCCGGCGCGGTCGCCGATCCATGACGCACAGCGTTCCTATCGCTGCGCCCTCGGAATCCAGCAGCGGGAAGCCGGCATAAAATCGGATCTTCGGAGGCCGGGTCACCAGAGTCGAGTTCGCGAAACGCTTGTCCTTTCGGGCGTCGCGGACGATGAGCGGCACCCGGCTCGAAATTATTCGCGAGCAAAAAGACTTGCAAGCGACCGCTACATTTTTTCCAAAGGCCGCTTTTGACTTGATCACCTGCTGCGGATCGTCCTTCTGGCAGATCAATGTTATGGGAACGTTGCAAATGTGGGCCGCCAGTTCGGTAATGCCATCGTATGATTTCTCCGCTGCGGCATCGAGCACGTGGTACTCCTTGAGGGCGGCGAGGCGGCGCGGTTCGTTCCCGGAGCCTGATCCGGGAATTTCAGTTGGCTGAGAGGGTTTCACCATGCGCTGATCCTTATGTCGCGCCCAATCTGCCTCACAAGTCGTCACCTTGCAAGACATCCGGATCAATACGGTGGTTAATTGCTGGTGATGGCCCCCTTCCCGGAGTGCCGGATGTCCAGCGCTTCACAAAGATAAACCACGTCCTCCGCCATGTTCTTCGCGTGATCGGCGATCCGCTCCAGACTTTTGGAAACAACGATCAAACTCAGGCAGCGCCGGATGGCATCGGGGTTGGCCACCATGTAATCCGCCAGCAGGTTGCTGATTTCCTTGTTGAGCGCATCCACTTCCTTGTCGCGCGGAATGATCGCCCGGGCGGCGGTGGAATCACGATTCACAAACGAATCCAGCGCGGCTTTGAGCATGTCGAGCGACAGGCGGACCATGCGGTCCAGATCCAGATTCAACTTGACCGGCGGTTCACCGCTCAGATCGCGGGCGCGCTTGGCGATTTTGGTGGCCTCATCCCCCACCCGCTCCAGGTTCTGCGAAATCTTCATGGCGACGGTCACGAACCTTAGGTCGCCGGCCAGTGGCGCCTTGGCGAGCAGTTGAATCGCCATTTCGTCAATTTCCAGCTCGAATCGGTCAATGACGTTGTCCGCGTCCTTCACCCGCACGGCCAGATCATAGTCCCGCTCCACGAGCGCGCGGACCGATTCATTGACGGCGGTCTCCGCGTGGCTCGCCATCGTCAACAGTTTTTGCTTTAGTTCACCCAGTTCCATATTCAGATGTTCCATAATCTCAAAGTCCCTCAACCGAACCGGCCGGTCACGTAATCTTCCGTGCGCTTTTGCGACGGGCTGGTGAAAATTTTCGTCGTCAGTCCGAATTCGATCAACTCGCCGAGATAAAAAAACGCCGTCTGATCCGAGACGCGCGCGGCCTGTTGCATGTTGTGCGTCACAATCACAATCGTGTAATCCTTTTTCAATTCCAGAATCAAATCTTCAATCTTCGCGGTCGCGATCGGATCCAGGGCCGAGGCAGGTTCGTCCATGAGAATGATTTCCGGCTGAATGGCAATGGCCCGCGCAATGCAAACCCGCTGCTGCTGGCCGCCGGACAGTCCCAGCCCGCTCGTGTGCAAACGGTCTTTGACCTCGTCCCACAACGCCGCTTGCCGCAGGCTGCGCTCGACGATGTCGTCCACTTCGGATTTTTTCCTGATGCCTTGCAGCCGCAATCCATAGGCGACGTTTTCATGGATGGATTTCGGAAACGGATTCGATTTTTGAAACACCATGCCGACGCGCTTGCGCAATTCGATAACGTCCACGTCCGGACTGTTGATGTCCTGCTCCGCGATCTTGATCGAGCCTTCGATGCGCACGTTGTCAATCAGGTCGTTCATCCGGTTGAAGCACCGGAGGAACGTGGATTTGCCGCAGCCGGACGGGCCGATGAACGCCGTCACGATCTTCTCGCTGATGTTGAGCGAGATGTTTTTCAACGCCTTGTTCGCCCCGTAATAAAGCGACAAGTCGCGCACCTCGATCAGCGGCCCGCTCGCGGAAAGGTTTGAACTGGAATTTTCAGCCATGCGAATCTTCATTGGAGCAGCCGCATTTTCTTGCGCATGTTGGCGCGGACAAAAACGGCGGCGATGTTCAGCGTGAAGGTCAAAATCAACAGCACGAGCACGGTGGCGTAAAGCAGCGGGCGGGTCGCGTCCACGTTGGGCGATTGCGTGGACAGAATAAAAACGTGATACGCCAGATCCATGAACTGATCGTGCAACGTCTTCGGCATGTCGGCCATGTAATACGCCGCGCCAGTGAACAAAATCGGCGCGACCTCGCCCGCCGCGCGGCTGATGGCGAGAATCATTCCTGTCAAAATGCCCGGCATCGCCTGCGGCAAAACAATTCTCAAAATCGTTTCGAGTTTCGTCGCGCCCAGCGCCAGGCTCGCCTCGCGCAAGCCCTGTGGAATCGCGCGCAACGCCTCTTCCGTCGTGACGATGACCACGGGCAGCGTCATCACCGCCAGCGTCGCCGACGCCCAAATCAGCGCGGGCTGGCCCCAGACGACCGAAGCCTTGCTGGAATACAAAGCCGCGTCCATGCCCTTGCCGATGAATTGCACGAAGAATCCGGCGCCGAAAAGGCCGAACACGATGGACGGCACGCCCGCGAGATTGTTGACCGCGCCGCGAATGACCCGGGTCGAAAGCGAGTGGATGCGCGCGTATTCCGTCAGATAAATCGCCGTGATCACGCCGACCGGCACGACGAAAATCGTCATGAGAATCACGCGCGCGGCGGTGCCGACAATCATGGGGAGAATGCCCGCTTTATTCACGTCAAACATGTCCGTCGCGGTTCCGGTGGTGATGAACCGCCACGAAAGTCCGGATAGTCCGCGATAAGCGATGTTGCCCAGGATGATCGCGAGAATGGCGATGATTAAAACTGTCGCCAACCCCGTCGCGCCGGTGCCCACGAATGAACTCCAGTCGAACTGTTGGGAACGAAATGGGCGCGGCGTTTTCATAGGTGGTATCGGGGAAACATTCAACATTCAACCTCGAACATCCAATAAGCGTTGAATCGAGCATCCCACCATTCGGTGCTGAATGTTGAATGTTCCCAATTATTCATCGTCGTCCCTCCATTTTCGCTTTCAGCCTGTGCATGACCAGATCCGCCACGAGATTGGTAACGAACGTGACGGCAAAGAGCAGCACGCCGATCAAAAACAAAATCCGATAATGGGGACTGCCGAATACCGCTTCACCCAGTTCGGCCGCGATCGTGGCGGTGATGGTTCGGGCCGAATCAAAAAAACTCGCCGAAACGATGCTCGCATTGCCGCTGGCCATGAGGACGATCATCGTTTCGCCGATGGCGCGGCCAAAGCCCAGCGCCACCGCCGCGAACACGCCCGGCAGCGCGGCCGGCAAAACCACCTGCCACGCCGCCTTCCATTTTGACGCGCCGAGAGCGAGTGCGGCCTGAACGTAGCTGCGCGGCACGCTGGTCAGCGCGTCTTCGGCGATGGAAAAAACGACGGGGATGACCGAAAAGCCGAGCGCCACGCCGGCGACAAACGCGTTGAGTCGTGATTGGTAGCCGAAAACTTTTTGCAGCACCGTGGCCATCACGATCAGCCCGAAAAATCCGAGCACGACGGAAGGAATGCCCGAAAGCAGCTCGATGACCGGCTTGGCAAATTCACGAGCGCCCGGACGGGCAAGCTGGGAAACGTAAATGGCCGCCGCCAGGGCGAGTGGCACACCGACCAGGAGCGCCACCAGCGTCGCCTTCAAGCTGCCGATGAGCAATGGGATGATGTTGTACTTGCGGATTTCCGAAATGGGCTGCCAGATGTATTCTGGTTTGTCGTAGCCCGACCATTGGTGGGGCAGGAGCAAATACTTCCAGCGTGTGGTGTTGAGGCCCGCATCTTTGTCTTTGGATACGTTCTTGAATTCGTCAAGCTTTGCCTCCATGAGCGCCTGCCTGGTGTCGTGATCCATTGCCGCAAACTGCTTGTCCGAGAGATCGAGGTATTTCTGCAGTTCGGTCGGACTGACTTTATCCATATCCTCGACGGGAATGAACTTCTGTGTCAACGAACTGTCCATGCGACCCAGCGCCACGGGCAGCGCCTCGCGTCCGATGAAAATGAAAATCAAAAAGATCATCAGGATCGCGGAGAGTGAGACGAGGAAAATGAATTTTTCGGCCAGCCACTCCAACGGCTTGGCGCGATGGCCCCGATGCAGGCCCATCCAGCCAACGCTTCGTCTTGGTTGCCGTTGATTTGTCATCGGGATTTATTAAAAAAGCGGGCCGGACGCCGGGCGACGTCTGACCCACCCATGACTCAGGTTTGGAGGAACCGGCGAATCAATCGTTATTTTCCTTTTCGGCTTTTCACTTCTCGCGCAAATTTTCCGGCAACGGGTAATAGCCGACTTCCTTCACGATCTTCTGGCCTTCGTCGCTGCGAATCCAGTTTAAGTACGCGGCGATTTCGCCTTTGTCCTTGTCGGGGTTCAAGTAGTTATAGAGATAACGCCAGATCGGATATTTCCCCGAGAGAACATTTTCTTCCGTCGGTTCGATGGCGGGCGAATCGTCGGTTTTTTTAATCTTGAGCGCCTTCGCGCCCTGGCCGTAGGCCGCACCGCCGTAACCGATGCCGGCCTTGTCTTTGGAAACGGCCTGCAACAACGCCGCCGTGCCGGGCATGGTTTGGGCGCTGGCTGCGAAGTCCTGTCCCTTGAGAATGTGCTCCTTGAAAAACTCGTACGTGCCGGAACTGTTTTCGCGGCTATAGACCGTGATGGGTGCGTCACCGCCGCCAAGTTCCTTCCAGTTCTTCACTTTGCCGGTGAAAATCTTTTCGAGTTGATCCACCGACAATTCATTGAGCGGATTGTCGGAGTTGACAAATACGGACAGGCCGTCGAGCGCGACTTTGTATTCGCGGGGTGATTTGTTGAACACCTTGATGCAGGCCACGCGTTCGGCGGGTTTGATGGGTCGCGAGGCATCGGCAATGTCCGTCTGATTGTTTTGCAGCGCCGCCAGGCCAATGCCGGAACCGCCGCCGGTGACTTGAATCTTCACTTCGGCGTGCTTGCTCATGTAAGTTTCGGCCCATTTTTGGGCGAGGATGACGAGTGTGTCCGAGCCTTTGACGGTAATGCTGCCTGCCTGCGAGACGGTGACTGCCGTGATGAGCAGCCCGGCGAGTGCGAGTTTCAACAGATTCGTTTTCATCATTTTATTTAAGGTTTGAATTGTGACGATTTGTGATTGGTATCGGTTACGATTTTGTGACGATTAGAATTTCCAGTTCACGTCCGCCATCATGTGGATCGTTTTGCTTTGCGGTTCAGACGTGCCATTGGAACTGTTGCCAATGAGTTCGTTCAGGTAGCAGGTGAAAGTGAAGCTCATCGAATCGGTGAATGAATAATTCGCAATGATCAAATGGCCTTTGATGTTCGTGCCGCCGAGGTAACCGACAGCGCCGCCCGAAGGAGCCGTCTGATAAAACGCGCAATTGTCGTCGTCCTCCATCTGGTCATACCAGGCGTTCGCCTGCAATTCCTGGTAGCGATACGAGATGTCCCAGGTTTTTTTCGTGCCGGATTTGCCGAAGGTGATGCCGCCCCGATAGCCCGTATTGTTGGAACCCGCGGCGGGATTGTCCATATATTCGCCGCCGATCTTGATGGGAAAAATGCCTGGATAAAATGGAAAGCTGTCGAGTTTGTAAATGACGGAGCCGCCTAGGACGACCGGGTTGTAGTTATTGACCAAGACGCCGAACGAGTTGCGGGTGTTGCCTTGATTGACGTACGGCACATTGGCGGTGGTGAGCATTCCGCTGTTCACAATATTGAACGCGGAAACACCCAGCGAGGTTTCCACCTTCGGCGTCCATTTGGCGTCCCAGATCAACTGCGCGCCGAACATCGCCGGGTCGCGCGTGGAACCCTTCTCTTCATCCAGGACAAAGGCCGCGCTGTTGAACGAAAGCGAATGCACGTTGTTGATCTGGTAAGCCGCCTGCAACGCCGCGCCTTCAGGATCCAAATCATAGTCGAAAACCATGTTGGAGACGCGAAAAGGATTGTCCATCTTGCCGATGGTGGTCGCCAGCGTCCAGTCCGCGTTGTGGAGCGGCGTCCACTTGCCGTAGGCGGCATCAATGTAAACAAATTTCCGGGTGAAGTTGTCTTGAAAGGTGCTGCTGGCGGAATTCGGATTGCCGCCGTAGCCGCTTCCCGGCGAGGGATCACCTGAAGCCAGACGGAAACCCACCTCGAGATCATCCTTCATCGTGATGACAACTCCCGCGCGCAAACGGTAGCGGTAACGGTCCCGATCAATCGCCGCATTATTATCACCGCTGAACATTTCAAAGCGTCCCCGAAAATCTCCGCTGAACTTGTAGCCGCTGATCCAGTCCGGCATGCCGGTCTTGACGGCGAAGGCTGAGGTGAAATTTTTGTCCGACTCTTCGCGAAGTTCGTTCCCTTCCTTGACCGTGAGAATGCCCTTGGACACGAGCTTGTCAATCAGCGCATCGGACGATTGGGCGGAGACCTGTCCGGTCATGGCCAGCAACCCGACGGCTCCGGCCACGGCGGCGGCTTTGGTTGAGTAATTCCGTATTGTCATTGATTTGAATTGTTTGTGCGTTGTTTGGTTCTGCGTTCGCGGGAAAGTTGAAGACGCGCGGTTACGCGCATATGGCGGTTGGGTTACGATTGGGTTACGAAATGGCCGGAAACTGCAACCAGAACAAAATGTGACAATCACTCACATGGCTTGTTCAAGATCGTCAAACGCTGGAAATGATTTGGCCTTCTCAAGTATTTTGAAGAGCCTGCCCGCCACAAGACGGTGATGAAAATCCTCGGAAACAGAATCGCTATAGTGTGCGATTACGATGCGTTTCATCACATCGCCGGACGGGGAATCCTCCACTCGGCAAGCGCACCGAGCGGGGTTGGATTGTTGGGATTGAATTCTTGGTCAACCCGGTTGCCGACGATTTGGCCGCCAGGCACACGAACCCATTAATCGCCTTGCCCTGGCTGGACTCAGTGAATTGGGCGCGCTGACGAACCTTCTACTCCACCCTCATGCCAATAACCTGTCCGTCGGGCAAACGTATCCACTGGCCGGCGCCGGTTGGCTTATGCTGCGGCAGGTTTGAGCCTTCCAGATCAACGGTGGTAGTTTCCTTTTCTTTGATGATCACGGGAACGTCCACCAGACCGGAATTGGTCGCGCGTCCCTCCACTTTGTATTCTCCCGCCGGCAAGGACACCGTGGCGGGAGTCTGATAAAAAGAGCCTGTCCGATTGTCTACACGTTGCCGGAGCTTTCCGTTGGAATTGTAAATTGCGTAACTGGAGTGCGTCGGGAAGTAAGCACTGCCGGAATTGGCTGCTTCAAGGGCAGTATAAACCATGAGCCGGCCTTCACCCTGGTTGAGATTCACGCGCGGGCGCGCTAAATCCGGGCCGACCGGCTGTTTCACGACAACCGGGGAGTGAGTGGCGCAACCAGCGAATGCTGTCGCTAGAATAATGCAGATGGAATTTTTCAGTGTTTTCATAATTTTCAATAAAGTTGTTGCGGTATGATTGTCATTTTTGGGAATAAACTACCAGGCCCTCCGAGCGCAAAATTCCGCCGGTCTGGTAGGTCAGATTCACCTGCTGCATCAGCACGTCGTAGCGGGCGTTTGTGTCCGCGATCTGCGCCGAGGTCAATGCCAGTTGCGCCTGGCTTAGCTCGACGATGGAACTGCTGCCAACCTGGTATAGCGCCTCGGCCAGGCTATACGCTTCGGCGGCATGATGGACGAGTTGTGCCGTGATGCGCAACCGTTCCACTGCGTTGTTCAGGTTCAGCCAGGCAATGCGCACGTCGCGTATGACGTTGTCTTCGGCCGCGCGCAGAATTTCCGCGTCGGCTCGCGCCCGCAGTTCGGCTTCGTGTTGACGCGCGGCATAAAGTCCGCCGGCAAACAATGGCATGCTGAGTTGAATCCCGCCGGCCGCGTAATTGTCCGGCAACCGGTCATCGTGGATGAGCGAATTCCCAACCGCACCCACGGCGGCAATGGCGGGGTAGCGCGCATCCCTCTGGGCGCGGGCGAAGCGAAGTTCCGCATCATGCTCGTTGCGCAGGCTCGCCAGTTCCGGACGGTCGCGCAAAGCGGTCTCAATCAAATCGGAAACATCGTTCGTTGCCGCCGCCAGCGGCAGGGACTGCTCCACCGGCTGGAACGTTCGCAACTCATGAAAACCCAGGGCGGTCGAAAGCGAAGCCCGCGCGGCATCCGCGTCGCTCCCGGCCCGCTGAACGAGCAAACGCCCTTCTCCCAGCGCCACCTGCGCGAAGCTTACGTCCAGTTCAGACTTGTATTTGTTGGAAGCGAGCACACTCACCTGATCCAGCAGCAACTGCCGCGTGGCCAGCGTTTGCCGCGCGACGTTCAAAACCGCCTGCGCCTGCAACACTCCGAAATAATTGGCATCCACCTGCAACAAAACCTGTTCGCGCGTCGCGGCCGCGTTGTGGTTTGCGGCCTGCGCCTGCAATTTGGAACTGGCTGTCAAATTGGCGGTGCGCCCGAAGTCCGTGATCAACTGGCTCAGACCCAAACCCTCCGCCGCGCGATCGAACACCGATGGATTGTTTAGTCCTCCCGCCATGATGCGCGTGTTTTGCGAATCCGCGCCGGCCGCCGTTCCGTAAAGATTGGCGGTCGGGAAAAAGCCGGAACGCGCCTCCTTCACCACCTGCTCCGCCGCGAGCGTGCGGTAATCCGCCGCCGCAATCTGCGGATGATTCTTCAACGCCAGTTCGTGCGCCTCCGCCAAACTCAAACTCTGAATCCCATTCGTCTCACTGGCAGAAGCCGCGTAGGCAAAAAAAATGGCAACAAACAAGGCGGGAACGATGAATCGTCCGTCAGGTCTTGGACTGCGGCGGCCCTCCGCCGCTTTCGAAAGCGCCAGAGGACTGGCACAGTCCAGGACGCTAACGCGCCCAAACGAAGCGCTCGAATAATCGGTGGTCATCTCAGGAAGGCACCACTGCGGAAACTTGAAACTGCGAAAACCGAAATGTTTCATGATTTTTTTCAGGAGGTCACTGCGATGTCACCCGCTGCCGCCGCCAGATTCTTCGCCTGCTCTTCCTGGCGCCGATAAACGATGTAGTACGCCGCGGGCACGATGAAGACCGTCAATACGACCGACACGGCCAGCCCGCCAATGATGGCGCGGGCCAGCGGCGCGTAGGCTTCGCTGCCTGTGCCCAACTTCATGGCCATCGGGATCAATCCAATCAATGTCGCCAGCGAGGTCATCAGCACCGGTCGCAAGCGGACCCGGCATGCCATCACGACGGCTTCCTTGAGAGAACGCCCTTCTTCGCGCAACCGGTTGGTGAATTCCACGATGAGGATGCTGTTCGACACCACGATCCCCACCATCATCACCACGCCCATGAGCGACATCACGTTGAGCGTCGTGCCGGTGAGAAACATGATCACCAGCACGCCGGTCAACCCGGTCGGCACCGCCAGCAAAATCAGGAGCGGATCGAGGAACGATTGGAATTGGGCCACCAAAATTAGATAGACCAGGAATGTGGCGAGAATCAGGCCCAGACCGAAGCTGCGGAACGACACCTCCATGGCGCGGGCGGAACCGCGAACATCCACGCGCACATTGTCCGGCAGTTTGGTGCCTCGAATAATTTTTTGAACGCCGCTTAAGACTTTGCCGATGTCCTCGCCCGAGGGCGAAACGTACACATCCATTTCGCGGCGAAGCTGGTAATGATCCACCTCGGTCGGCGATTCGACGTGCGTGATCCGGCTCACCGTATCCAGCCGGGTTGCGTAAGCGGACTTGGTACCCCGCAGTGGAACACCCGCGAGGTCGGCGAGATTTTTAATATAATTTTCCGGATATTGAACCGTCAGCATGTAGTCGTTGCCACTTTTTGGATCCACCCAGAAACTTGGCGCAATCATCTGGTCCGACGTCAGCGCGGTGATGACGTTGCCGACCACCTCTTTCTCGTTCAACCCGAGTTCGCTGGCGCGGACGCGGTCAATGTCCAGTTTCAACGCCGGATAATCCACATCCTGCGGCACGAGCACATCGCTCACGCCGGGCAGCGCACGGACTTGCTGCGCGATGTCCGTCGCGGCCTTATGAGCCTCCTCAAGATTCGAGCCGCTGACTTGAATGTCCAACGGCGCGGGCATGCCCAGATTCAGCACGGCATCCACCAAACCGCCGGTTTGGAAATACGACGCAACCTGCGGCAGTTCTTTTTGCAAACGTTTGCGGACAATGTTCATGTATTCAAAGCTGCTCAACTTATGTCCGTCCTCCAGTCCCACCTGTACAAACGCCGTGTGCGGCCCGGAGTTGGGCGTGTAGATCGAGGAGAATCCCGGGGTGACGCCGATGTTCGACACGATGATTTTTAACTCATTGGTCGGCACGACTTCGCGCACGATGTGCTCAACCTGATCCACCAATTTGTCCGATAGTTCGAGGCGCGTGCCGGTGGGCGCCTTGAGATTGATCACAAACTGGCCGGGGTCGGTCCGGGGGAAATATGCCTCGCCCACCAGCGGATAAAGCGCGAGACTGAGAATGAAGATTCCGGTGATGCCCACCACGGTCGCGACTGGACGCAGCAAAGCTTTGTTGAGCGAACCTTCGTAGCCATTGAGCATCGCGTTGAACTTGTGATTAAACCACGCGTTGAATCGCTGCCCCCAACCGCGCGGCTTGCTGGGTCCACCTTCGGGATGTCCAACTTCCTTATGCTCTTGATGCCCTTTGATCAACTTCGCGCAGAACAGCGGCACGACGGTCATCGCCACCAGGTAGGAAGCAAAGAGCGACAGAATCACCGAGAGCGCCAGCGCGCCGAACAGGAACCGGCTGACCCCATAAAGAAACGTGACGGGGAAAAAAACCACCGCCGTCGCCAGCGTGGCCGCCAGCACCGGCAAGGCCACTTCCCGGCCCCCGCGTTCCGCCGCGACTTCCGGTGGCTCGCCCATTTCCAGGTGGCGAAAAATATTTTCCAGCACGACGACCGAGTTATCAATGAGCCGTGAAAACGCCAGCGCCAGACCGCCAAGAATCATCGCGTTGACCGTGTTGTCTCCGAGCGACAGCGCAATAAATGCAGCGAGGGCGGAAAGCGGTATCGAAAGAAAAACCGCCATCGTGGCCCGCATGCTGCCGAGAAATATCAAAATCAAGATGCCGGTCAACAACAGGCCGATCGCGCCTTCATGGATCAGATTCTCAATCGCGCTCCGCACAAAGACGGATTGATCGAACACCACTTTGGTCACGAGTTGCTTGGGCACATCCAGCAAATGCGCGACGGCACCCTTGATGCCGTTCACGACCTCAATGGTGTTGGCGTCGCCGCCTTGTTTCAGCACCGGCAGATACACGGAAGGCTGGCCGTCCACGCGGACGATGTTGTATTGAATTTGCGAGGAGTCCTCGGCCTTGCCCACATCCGCGACGAGGACGGAAGCGTTGCCGACGGTTTTCAACGGAAGCTGGTTGATGTCCTTGATCGCGTTGATCTGGCTATTTACGTAAAGGTTGTAATCGTAAGGTCCGATCTTCACATCGCCGGCGGGCAGAATCAAATTTGCCTCGTTCACGGTGCGCACCACGTCCATCACGCTCAATTGGTGCGATTCGAGTTTGAGCGGGTCCACATAGACCATGATCTGCCGGTAACGTCCGCCGAACGGCTGCGGCACGGAAGCGCCGGGCACATTGGCGACCTGATTGCGGACGTTGTATTGGCCCAGGTCGCGCAGCGCCGCTTCGTTCAGCCCTTCCCCCTTCAACGTGATCAAACAGACCGGCAAGCTGGAGGCATCGAACTTCAATACGACGGGCGGCAAGGTGCCGGGCGGGAGTTTTCGCAAATCCGCCATTGCGAGATTGGCAATGCTGGTGACGGCGGAGTCGGCGTTGAACCCCGGTTGAAAATAAATTTTGATCAGGCTCACCCCCGGCAGCGAGCGCGATTCGATGTGATCCACGCCGCTCGCCAGGGTAAAAAAACGCTCGAAGCGACCGGTGATGTCCGTCTCAATCTGCTCCGGCGGCATTCCCGAGAAAAACGTGGCCACCACGACGACGGGAATTTTGATCGGGGGAAATAAATCCACCGGCATGCGCACCAGGCTGGTCACGCCCACGACGCAGGTGATCAGGCAGATGACGATGATCAGGTACGGATAACGAATGGAAAAACGTGACATGAGCGATTCAATGGTTTTTCGCGACGGCTTCGCGCAATTTTTCCAGGGAGAATTCCGGCGAATGGCACAGCGTAATCAGCGCCTGCTTCTGCGCGGCAATCCGCGCCGCCACGGGAGGAATCCGGCTCGCGATGTTTAACGGCACGGATTGGACGCCGTGCTGGTCGCCGTGCAGCAAGTCGCCGGAGTGAACGTCCAACCCGCCGACCTTGACCGGAGTGCCAAACTCCACGATGTGGGTGTAAGTGTGGGACACGGTGACGCCGCCGGCAAAAATCTGGAACCCCAGCGCCTCGGCTGCCGGGATCCCGCGCACGACGCCGTTAGTGACGAGCCCCACGGAACCAAGTGCCCGCTGGATATTAATATGCACCATGCCGAAGAGCGCGCCCAAACCGGGGGTTGAAGCGATGTCTTGAGCCACGACGATGCGCGGCTCCGGCAAGGACATTACATAGTTCCACCAATCAGTGCGGGCGGGATAAAGATCGCTGGCCGTGGGCGGTGCGGAACCGCGAATCTTGATCGTGGCCGCATAACCGACCATTGGCTGGAAGTCCGGAAACAGGCAGCGGATGGTGTGATCCGCGAAACCTTCGTTGCGCAACCGCTCGTGAAAACTTTCAATGGCATTGGCCAGCGTGCAGGCATCCAGGCGGCGCAAGGCTTCCAGTTGTTCGGGTGTCAAGGGATTGTTCATTCTGCCGCGATCAGTTTAACGAGTTTGGCCTCTACTTTCTGGCCCGGCTTGATTTGTCCCGGGTTGCCCACCATTACCAACTCCCCTTCTTTCAGCCCCGATAGCACTTCATATTTGGTCGGAGTTTCCAAGCCGAGTATTACCGTTCGTTCTTCGATTTCATGGCGGTCATTGATGACGTTCACCGAGGTTTTTTTACCGGTGACAAGGGCTTCGATCGGAATCGCCAGCGCTCGCGGACGCTGCTCCACTTTCAACACCACTTTGGCATACATGCCGGGCACGATCTCGAGATTCAGATTGTTCAACTCCAGTTCCGCCACCATCGTCCGGGTCTGATCATCCACCTGGTGCGTAAACCGCGAAATCTTTCCACTGAAAGTCCGGCCACCGAGCGACTCCACCCGCACGTCCACTGCGTCGCCAATATGGATGCCCTGGACAAAATCAACCGACACTGGAAAATCCAGCCGCAGCCGATAATTGTTCGACAAGCGCACCAGCGGCAGGGATTGGGATTGCGATGCTGTGCCGGACTGGATGAGCGCACCAGGATCTGCATAGCGACGCGTAATCACACCATCAAAAGGCGCCGTTATTTTGGTGTAAGCCACCAGCGTTTGAAACTTTTCCATCTCCGCCTTGGCGGCGGCAATGGCCGCCGCCGCGGTGCCGTCCTTGGCTTCCGCGGCATCCAGATCCTGTTGCGCGACGAGATTGGGATGGCCCTGATTCACCGTCGTCAGGCGGGTATAGGCCAGATGCGCGTTCTTAAAATCCGCTTCGGCGCGCTGTTTCATGGCGATGGCGTTGTTGAGTTCATCCTGCAATTCCGGAACTTCGAGCGTGGCCAATGCCTGCCCGGCCTTGACCTGGTCTCCGAAGTCCACGTCAATTCGCTGCAGAAAGCCCGAAACCTTCGCGTGCAGTTCGACTTCCGCGTAGGGCCGGAATTCCGCCGGAATGGTCATTTCCGTAAAGAGATCTTCCCGCTCTACTTTGGCCACGGCGACGGAAGGGAGGGTCACCATTCCCACACTTGCATCGGCTATGCTCCGCCTGGCAGGCAGCAAGAGCACCACGACTACAATCAATACCACGACCAACGCCGGCAACTTCCAGCGGGGTCTTTGACCCAGGCTGCTTTTCAATTTTTGAACCATCCGATTAATTTTTGATTCCGTTTTCATTTTTAATTTCTTCTTTGGAAAATTCGCCACACGCCAGCGGCAACTTGACGCGAAAGCGGCTGCCTTTGCCCGGCGCGCTTTCAACTTGAACTTCCGCGCCGTGCGCCGTGCAAATGGATTTGACAATGGAAAGTCCCAGCCCGGCCCCGCCCTGGTCACGCGACCGCGCCTTGTCCACGCGGAAAAAGCGCTCAAACACATGCGGCAACGCTTCCACCGGAATCCCGATTCCGTTGTCCTCCACCTCCAAAAGCGCGTGTCCGTTTTGGCGCGCGACCCGCAGGTGGATTTTGCCGCCGCCAGACGTGTATTTGATGGCGTTATCGAGCAGATTGACGACGACCTGTTTCAACCGCGCACGATCGCCTTCGACCAGGACAGGTTGTTTCGCCTCGCATAAAACGGATATACCCTTGTCCTCGGCCAGCAAGTTCATTTGATCCGCGGTGGTGGCCGCCAGCTCGGCCAGGTCGAAGGGCACCCACTCGGTCTGCGCCTCGCCGGCATCCAGCCGGGACAAGGCGACCAGGCCCTCCACAATTTTCGCCAATCGTTCGACTTCCTCCAGCATGCTGCCGAGGCTTTCGCGGGTGCCGGCATCCAACCGTCTGTCCTGGGTGAGCTGTTCCAGTTCGCCGCGCAAAACCGTCAATGGCGTGCGCAGTTCGTGCGAAGCATCCGCCACAAACCGCTTGGAATTTTGGACCGTGTTCTCGAGACGGTCTATCATGTGGTTCAGAGAAATTGAAAGCCGTTCCAGTTCGTCGCCGGTGCGCGTCACCGGCAGGCGCTCGCTCAGGCTGTTTTGAGTGATCTGCTCGGCTTTGCGGGCAATTTGGTCCACCGGCGTCAGCGCGCGTTGAACCAGCAACAAGCCGCCACCCACCGCCGCGATCAAGACAATCGGCAGACCCAACGCCAGCAAAATGAGCAGCTGATTGAGCATCGCCCTGATCCGCATCAATGGCGCGCCAACTTCGACGATGTAATTCGTTCCATTCCCGCCTTTGTAACTCAGCGCGGCAATCAGAAGCGCTTTGTCTCCAGGCAATGCTTCTTTGCGGGAAAATTCGCCGCTCTCCGTCAGGGGAGGCTTCGGAATCGCGGAAGTGTCGAAACTCTCGTCTTTCGGGCCGCCCGAACAGTAAACCAGACTTCCATCCCCGCGTAAGATCCGGATGAACCGGCCGTTGGCCTCGGGTGCGTAAAGTGTTTTGACCTCCGAGGCGACAAACGCTTCTCCCGTTTGGCCGACGTTCGCCAGCAAAGTGTCCGCGATCTGGCGGGCGCGCAGGGCCTGGATATCGCGCAGATTGGCTTCGAGATAATGTCGTAGGGCAAAGAATGTCAGCGCGCCCAGCAGAACGAACACGGCCGTCAGCAGGCCGGCATGCCAAAAAGTCAGCCGGAACCGGATCGAGCGCGTGTTCATGCCTCCACCTCATCACTCAGGCAATAGCCCATGCCGCGCACGGTTCGGATTAGTTTTGTGGGGAACGGATCGTCCACCTTGGCGCGCAGGTGCCGCACATAAACGTCCACGATGTTGGTCAGTCCTTCAAAGCTCTGATCCCAGACATGCTCGATGATCATCGTGCGGGAAAAGACCCGGCCGGGATTGGTGGCAAAATATTCGAGGAGCGAATATTCCTTGGCCGTGAGCTCGATGCGCTTGCCCGCCCGCCGCACTTGCTGGGAAAGCCGGTCAACTTCCAGGTCGCCCACCCGCAGCACGCTCGAACGATTTACGGGGCCGCGCCGCAACAACGCCTTGACGCGCACCAGCAATTCCGCAAACGCGAACGGCTTGGTCAGATAATCATCGGCGCCGGCTTCGAAGTTCTGCACTTTTTCAGCCGTCGCATCACGGGCGGTAAGAATCAAAATCGGCACCTGCTGGTTTTTGCGGCGAATGCGGCGCAGAATTTCGGTTCCGCCCAGCCCCGGCAGCATCAAATCCAGAATGATCAGATCGTAGTCATAAGCGGCCGCCAGATCCCAGCCGCCCTGGCCCTCATACGAAACGTCCATGGCGTAGCGTTCAGCCTTCAAACCGCGCGCCACCATGTCCGCCAATTTTTTTTCGTCTTCAACCAAAAGAATTCTCATACCGTTTCGATAAGGTAACAGACCAAATGTAGATTAAAATCTGGCGACTGTTTGATTAAAATCCGTTCAGAATTCGAACTCCCCTGTCCGTGGCTCGATTCGAAAACGCGGATGGTTTTCTCCAAAGAACGGCGGAGAAAACCAGCAAGCAATTGCCTTCTTTCGTCGAAACAAAAACTGCTTGCCCACAAGAATGGATCCTGAAATTCTCCCGTCAATATTCCGTAATCCGATTACGGGCGTCGTAATGGCCATCAACCGCAAACTGCTCAATCGCGAGATTCTGCTCGGCTTCTGGAAAGTCCACATTCTGCACCACGCCGCCGCGGGGCCTCTGGTTGGCCAGTGGATGCTCAACGAATTGCGCGAGCACGGCTACCACGTCAGCCCCGGGACGCTTTACCCGCTGCTGCGCCGGATGGAAAAGACCGGCTGGCTCCGATGCCGCGTGGACAAAAAGGCCGGACCCAAGGCGCGCCGCGAGTATTTTCTGACGGCCGCAGGCCGGGAAGCTTTGGACGAAGTGCTCCGCTACTTGCAGGAGTTGCGGGGCGAAGTTGTCGAATCAAGGAAGAAATAACGTGACGATTCTCAACACCGCATTGCGCCGGCCGCTCACGGTCGTCGTGCTCGTTATTGCCGTCTGCCTCGGCGCGTGGGTCGCCCTGCAGCGCATGTCGCGCGACGTTTTTCCGCCGCTCGGTATTCCCACAATCTACGTCGCGCAACCTTTCGGCGGCATGGATCCGGCGCAGATGGAGGGCTACCTCACTTACTACTATGAATACCATTTCCTCTACATCACCGGCATCGAACACGTCGAATCCAAGTCCATTCAAGGCGCAAGTTTGATGAAGCTTCAGTTTCATCCGGGCACGGACATGTCGCAGGCGCTTTCGGAAGTCATCGGCTATGTGAACCGCGCCCGCGCCTTCATGCCGCCGGGCACCGTGCCGCCGTTTGTCACGCGTTTCGATGCCGGCAGCGTGCCGGTCGGGTATCTTGTTTTTTCGACGACCAACGAAACCCGCACCGTCGGCCAGATGCAGGATGCCGCGCTCAATCTCGTCCGTCCGCTCTTCGCCACGTTGCCCGGCGTGTCCGCGCCGCCACCGTTCGGCGGCAGCGCCCGCACCATCGTCGTCAACGTCAAGCCCGATCGCCTCCGCGCTTACAATCTTTCGCCCGATGAAATCGTCCAGGCCATGTCGCAGGCCAACACCGTCAGCCCGTCGGGCAACATGAATCTCGGCGACAAATACCCCATTGTCCCGGTCAACGCCGTGGTGAAGAACATCAAGGATCTCGAAGGCGTGCCGCTCCGCGTGACCGCCAGCGGCGCCGTGTTTTTGCACGACGTCGCCACCGTCGAGGACACCAGCGACATCGTCACCAGCTACGCGCTCGTCAATGGCCGCCGCACGGTTTATCTGCCCGTCACCAAACGCGCCGACGCTTCCACGCTCACGGTCGTCGAGTTGGTGAAGAAAAACATTCCGAAGTTTCAAAGCGTCGTGCCGGATGACATCAAGGTGACTTACGAATTCGATCAATCCCCCGTCGTGCGCCGCTCCATCCGCGACCTCGTGAAGGAAGGCGCCATCGGCGCGGTGCTGACCGGCCTGATGGTGCTGCTGTTTCTTCGCGACGTGCGCAGTGCGTTCATCGTCGTCATCAACATTCCGCTGTCGCTCCTCGCCGCGACGTTCGCGCTGTGGATCAGCGGCCAGAACATCAACTTGATGACGCTCGGCGGCCTCGCGCTCGCCGTCGGCATCCTCGTGGATGAAGCGACCGTGACGGTGGAGAACATCCACGCGCATCTCAGTTCTGGTAGGAGCCGACGTGAGGAGTCTCTAACTTCTTCCGGGGCAAGTCAGAGCCTCCTCACATCGGCCCCTGCAATTTCTGTGGCCCGCGCCGCGCTCGAAGCCACGCGCGAAACCACCCTGCCCCGCCTGCTCGCGATGCTCTGCATCCTGGCCGTGTTCATCCCCGCGTTCTTCATGGCTGGCGCGGCGAAAGCGCTGTTTGTTCCGCTCGCGCTTGCCGTTGGTTTCTCAATGGTTGCGTCCTTCATCCTCTCCAGTACGCTCGTGCCGATTCTCAGCGTATGGTTTTTGCGCGGTGAATGGAGCGCCGAGCACCGTCTCGGCCCGAACCCAGCCGCTCCGCCCTTGAAAAAAGCCGAGGCGGTGCTCGGCGCTCCAAAAGTTCACGACCTGCGCTTCTTCGCAAAACTCCAATCCGCCTACGCCAAACTCCTCCGCCGGGTCGTCCTGTTCCGTTGGC
>OCZU010000534.1_pt1 | contig 26023 bp, 21 predicted proteins | sample 1539001 | NCBI WGS metagenome assembly OCZU01 (sample SAMEA3539306, study PRJEB22396) | soil metagenome | biome: tundra; feature: field; material: soil | place: USA | collected 2010-05 | depth 0.15 m | reverse complement strand
GCCAAGGGCGCGCCGCTCATCATCGTCGAGGCGATGAAAATGGAACACACGATTGCCGCGCCTGCGGCGGGAACGGTGCGCGCGGTGCACTATCGCCAAGGCGATCAGGTGAGCGAAGGCGTTGCTCTTATCGATGTCGATGTCGGCGATGCGACGCCGTCCGCCGCGTGAAGATTTTGCTTTACACGCTCGCCAGCAACGCCGCTGCCTGGATCGGCGCCTTGTCGCGTGCGATGCCCGAAGCTGTCATCGGCACCTGGCCGGACGACGCGACCCGTGAAGCCGACTATGCGTTGGTTTGGAGGCCGCCGCCCGAAGTGCTGGCAACGCTCGATCGCGCCAAAGCCATTTTCAATCTGGGTGCTGGCGTCGATGGCCTCGACTCGATGCCCCGGTCGCTCGAACGCGTGCCGCTGATCCGACTCGAGGACGCCGGCATGGCCGAACAGATGGCCGAATACGTCGCGCACGCGGTGCTGCGCCGCTATCGCGAGTTCGATGCCTACGCGCAATCGCAGCGCGAAGCCGTATGGCAGCCGCGGCGCCGGCTCGACAAGAGCGAGTTTCGCGTCGGCATACTGGGTATCGGCGTGCTCGGTGCCGCAGTCGCGAGTACATTGACGGCGTTCGGATTTCCGATTGACGGTTGGAGCCGGTCGCGCAAACAACTTCCCGGCGTGCGCAGCTTCGCGGGTGACGCCGAATTGCGCGAGTTCCTCGGGCGATGCAACGTGCTCGTCTGCATGTTGCCGCTCACCGCTGAGACGCGGGGGATCCTCGGCCGCGCGACGCTGTCTCGACTGCCGCGGGGCGCTTACATCGTCAACGTGGCACGCGGCGCGCTGCTCATCGAGCAGGATTTGCTCGCGCTTGTCGATTCGGGAGCCCTTGCGGGCGCGACGCTCGACGTTTTTCAGGATGAGCCTTTACCGCCGTCGCACGCTTTCTGGCATCATCCGCGCATCACGGTCACTCCACACGTCTCCGCGGTGACGCGCATCGAGGAATCCGTCGCCCAGATCGACGCGAAGATCCGGCGACTCGAGGCAGGATTGCCGGTAAGCGGCGTCGTCGACCGCGTGCGCTTCTACTGAACCATGAAACTTCCGCAACGCGTCACCATGGTCGAAGTCGGCCCCCGTGACGGACTGCAGAACGAGAAGGCTCCGGTTCCCACGGAGATCAAGGTCGGCTTGATCGACAGATTGACCGACGCGGGTCTGCCGGTGATCGAGGCGACAAGCTTCGTATCGCCGAAATGGGTGCCTCAAATGGCGGACAACGCCGAAGTGATGGCCAGGATCCGCCGCAGGAAGGGCGTGCGTTACCCGGTGCTGACCCCGAACCCGAAGGGCGTCGAGGCTGCGCTGGCCGCGGGTTGCGACGAAGTCGCGGTGTTCGTGGCCGCGTCGGAAACATTTTCGCAGAAGAACATCAACTGCAGCATCGCCGAGAGCCTCGAACGCGCGAAACCGGTCGCCGCAGCGGCGAAGGCTCACCGCGTGCGGGTGCGCGGTTATATCTCCTGCGTCCTCGGCTGCCCCTATGAAGGTGATATCGACGCGTCGTGCGTGCGCGACGTCGCGCAAGCGCTCAAGGCGATGGGCTGCGACGAGGTTTCGCTTGGCGACACCATAGGCGCCGGCACTCCCGGCAAGACGCAGCGACTCCTGCACACCGTGGCCGCGGCGGTCCCCATTGCGGAGCTCGCAGGCCATTTTCACGACACCTACGGCCAGGCGCTTGCCAATGTCTACGCCGCGATGGAGCTCGGCGTCGCCACGTTCGACAGCTCCGTCGCCGGTCTCGGAGGCTGCCCCTATGCCAAGGGCGCCACCGGCAACGTTGCGAGCGAAGACGTCCTGTACCTGCTCAACGGACTGGATATCGAAACGGGCGTGGATATGACCCGCCTTCGGATCGCCGGACGTTTCATCTGCGACTTTCTCGGACGACGGCCGGCGTCGCGCGTCGCGCTGGCGCTCGACGCTACGGACCCGCTGGCGAGCGCCGTTCCGTCATGAGCCGGAGTTCGGACTCCGAAGCCGTCGCCTCTCCCTGCATCAGCGTGTGCGCCATCGATCCCGTCAGCGGATTGTGCGGCGGATGCTTCCGCACACTGGATGAGATCGCCGGCTGGGTCGACTTCTCGATCACGGAAAAGCACGAGGTCATCGCCACGCTTCCCGGCCGCCGATCGACCTTCGGCCTGGCGATCGACGCCCGAATGGAGGAAGGAATGGAACAACCACTGGACGACAGTGCCGAGCGCTGATTGGTATTTCGATTTCGTCTCGCCGTTCTCGTACCTGCAATGCGAGCAACTTCCGGCGCTCGAGCGCTCGGTCAGGATCCGCTACCGGCCGGTGCTCTTCGCGAGTCTGCTCGCCGCGCATGGGCACAAGGGTCCGGCCGAGATCGCCGCCAAGCGCCGATTTACATACCGCTTCGTGGTGTGGCAGGCAGCGAAGCTCGGGATTCCACTCAAGTTCCCCGCGGCGCATCCATTCAATCCGCTTCCTCTCTTGCGACTCGCGATCGCAGCCGACTGCGAGCCATCGGCGGTGCGTCGCATCTTCCGTTTCGTCTGGCGCGACGGTCGCTTGGGCGATCTGCCGATCGAGTGGGCGGAGCTCATGAGCGAGCTCGACGTGCCCGACGCTGCTGTCCGCATCGCGTCGCCCGAGGTCAAGGACGCGCTGCGGAAAAGTACTGACGACGCCATCGCGCGGGGCGTGTTCGGCGTGCCGACCCTGGCGATCGGCGATGAGCTCTTCTGGGGTGCGGATGCGACCGCGATGGCCGCCGACTATCTTGCCCAGGGGTGCAAGTTCACCGACGCTGAAATGGTGCGTGTCGCATCGCTGCCGGCAAGTGCCGAGCGCGACACATCGAAACGAAAGTAGTCCGGCCGTAGTCCCGTCATCGCGCCGAGGTCACTTCTTTTTCGGTGGCAGGGTCTTCGCGCGAACGGCGTTGGTCTGGCGGGTGCGGAAGTCGGCGAGCTTGGCGGACAGCGACGGGTCGCCGCGCGCGAGCCACGCAATGGCGAAAAGCGCGGCGTTGGCAGCGCCTGCCTCGCCGATCGCAAAAGTCGCCACCGGAATTCCCATGGGCATTTGCACGGTCGAGAGCAGCGAGTCCTCTCCCAGCAGATACTTCGATGGCATCGGCACGCCGAGCACCGGAAGCATCGTTTTCGCGGCAAGGATTCCGGCCAGATGCGCAGCACCGCCGGCGCCGGCAATGATGCATGCAAGCCCGCGCGAAGCCGCGCTTTCGGCGTATGCGAACGCGTCGTCGGGCGTTCGGTGCGCGGACAGAACCCTCGCCTCGTATGGAACACCGAAAGCCGCCAATTGCTGGACTGCGTGCTCCATGATCGTCCAATCGCTGTCGCTGCCCATTATCACGCCGACGAGCGGCGAAGCCTTCTGTCGAGCCATCGTTGTCCTTCGCTTGTTCCGACCAACGTTGTTGCGGGCGGGCGCCCCATTCAGGAGCCAGATTTTAGCATCGGGCTGAAGACCTGTTCCGAGAACACTTTCGCGGATCGCTTGTCCGACGCATCGGCGCCGGGCGGCCACTGAAAATCCTCCGTGCTGAGCGATAATGACGGCGATGCGCATTCGTTCATTTCTCGACTTTGCCGCGCGCGGCGCGCTTCTGGCGCTGGCGATGACCCTGCATCTCGCTCTGGCGCAGGGCGCGCTGCCTTCGCCGACCGACGCCGACTTCGCGTTGGCGCGCGATGCGTTTCGTGCCGGCGACGCCGCGCGGCTCGACAAGATCGCTCCACGGCTCAAGGGCCATCTGCTCGAATCGTATGTCGAATACTGGCAGCTTCGCCTGAAGCTGGACGATGCCGACCCCGATCGCGTCCGCAGCTTCCTTGTTCGCCATGAGGGCGGCCCGCTTGCCGATCGCTTGCGGGTCGAATGGTTGAAGTCGCTCGGCAAGCGCGCACAGTGGACGCTGTTTGCGGCTGAGTTTCCGGCCCGCGCGAGCGACGATACGGACCTTACCTGCTATGCGACGCAGTGGCACCGCGTCCGCGATGGCGACGCCGCGCTCGATGCGGTACGGCCTCTATGGTTCAGCGGTCAGGAGCAGCCGGAGTCGTGCCAGCCCCTGTTTGCCGCTGCGCTGGCGCTAGGCAAGCTCACTTCAGAAGACGTATGGATGCGTTTCCGGCAGGCCCACGAAGCGGGTAGCTATCGGCTGGCGCTCCGGCTGCTGGAATCGTTGCCCGCCGGCGAGCGTTCGGCGCAAGCAGACCTCACCCGCGTCGAGCGGAATCCCGCGCAGGCGCTCGGCAAGGGGGATTTCCGCTGGCCGACCCGCGCCGGCCGCGAGCTTGCGCTTTATGCGCTGGATAGGGCCGCACGAAGCGACGCGGCATCGGCGCACGAGGCGTGGGCGAAATGGCGCTCGCGCGTTCCTGATGCCGACCGCCGCTACGGCAATCTGCTCGTCGCGTACAACGCGGCGCGGCAGTTATTGCCGTCGGCGAATGCGTGGTACCGCGACGCCGAGGGCGCGGCGCAGAACGACCAGCAGCAAGCCTGGCATGTCCGCGCCGCGCTGCGTTCTCTCGCCTGGGACGACGTCATGCGCGCCATCGACGCGATGCCGGAAGCGCAGGCGCAGGATCCGGCGTGGCGCTACTGGAAGGCACGTGCGCTGGTAGTCGCCGGCAAGGGCGATGATGCTACCCGGTTCTACGGCGGCCTTGCCACCGAGCATCACTTTTACGGATTCCTCGCCGCCGAAGCGCTTGGCGCGGCCGTCATGCCGGTGAGCGAGCCGCTGCCGCCGGACCCATCGGCCCTGGCGGCGTTCGGCGCGAGGGAAGACGTCCAGCGTGTCATCCGTCTGACAGCACTCGATCTGCGTCCGGAAGCGCAACGCGAATGGCTCTACATCGTGCGCGCGCTCGACGATGACAGCCTTCTGCTCGCCGCGGAGGTTGCACGCCGCGACGGACTGTACGACCGGTCGATCAACAGCGCTGAACGCACTCAGCGGCGGCACGATTTTTCGCTTCGCTATCCCACGCCATACCTAGCCGAGATCGGCGCTGCCGCGCGAGACAATCAGATCGACGAAGCCTGGGCATTCGGGTTGGCCCGGCAGGAAAGCCGCTTCGTCGCCGACATCATGTCCAGCGCGGGTGCGGTGGGATTGATGCAGCTCATGCCCGCGACGGCACGCTGGGTCGCACACCAGATCGGGCGCGCCGATTATCGCGTCGCCTCGCTCGATCAGCCGGAGCTCAACGCGCAAATGGGAAATTACTATCTTCGCCATGTGCTCGATCGGCTCGACGGCATGACGGTGCTCGCGACCGCGGCGTATAATGCGGGCCCCGGGCGCGCTCAAGCGTGGCGCGGCGCAGCGCCGATGGAAGGCGCGATCTACGCCGAAACCATTCCGTTCAACGAAACGCGCGACTACGTGAAAAAAGTCCTGTCGAATGCGATGTTCTACCAGGCGCAACTCGGACTTCCGTACGTCGCGCTGCGCGAGCGCCTCGGTGTCGTGATGCCCAAGGGCATGGGCGGTGCATCGAGTGACGACGTGCCGGATCGCTCAGGAGATCCGGCGAAGGCAACGCCATGAGCGACGCAACGCTGGTGCTCGGCGGCAGCGGCTTCGTCGGGCGGCATCTCGTGGCACGGCTCGTTGCAGCGGGACGGCAGGTCATCGTACCAACCCGGCAACGCGAGCGCGCCAAACACCTGATTCTGCTTCCGACGGTCGATGTCGTCGAGGCCGACGTGCACAACGAAGCGGTGCTCGCCCGTTTGACCCGGCGTGCATCGGTGGTGGTCAATCTGGTGGGCATCCTGCACGAGCCGCGACGCGGTGAATTCGACCGCGTTCATGTCGAGCTCGCCCGCAAGGTCATTTCCGCTTGCCGTGCGGCGGGCGTTTCCCGGCTGCTGCATATGAGCGCGCTCAACGCCGATCCGAAAGGGTCGAGCCGGTATTTGCGCAGCAAGGGCGAAGCGGAGGCGATCGTCGCGGCGTCCGGATTGGCCTGGACGATTTTTCGGCCGTCCGTCATCTTCGGCCGCGAGGATTCATTTCTGAATCTGTTCGCGACCCTGGAGAAATTCTCACCGTTCATTCCGCTGGCGTGCGCCGGCGCGAAGTTTCAGCCGGTATATGTCGGTGATGTCGCGCGTGCGTTCGAAGCGGTGGCCGCCGATGATTCGGCGCTGCTGCAGCGTTTCAATTTGTGCGGGCCGAAGGTCTACACTCTGCGAGAGCTGGTTGCCTATGTCGGGGAGCTGACCGGACACAAGCGTCCCATACTGCCGCTCGGACGCGGCCTGTCGCAACTCCAGGCCCGTGTGCTCGAGTGGCTTCCTGGTCCATTGATGAGCCGCGACAACCTGGCGTCGATGGAAAGGGACAACGTGTGCGACGGTAGCACGTTCACGAGATTCGGGTTCGAACCGACGGCGCTGGAAGCCGCTGCGCCGGGCTACCTCGCTGCGGCCGCCATCAAGAGCCGATACGACCAGTTTCGGGCGCAGAGCGGTCGCTGAAGCGAGTGTCGGCTGGACGTCGACATGAAACATCGCCCGTCCTTACGAGCATGAAAATCTATCGTGTCGGAGGCGCGGTGCGCGACGAGCTCCTCGGCCGCCCGATTTCCGATCGCGACTACGTGGTGGTCGGCGCGACCCCGGAGGATATGGTCGGCAAAGGGTTTCGGCCCGTCGGCCGCGACTTCCCGGTCTTCATCCATCCGGAGTCGGGCGAGGAATACGCGCTCGCCCGCACCGAGCGAAAGAGCGGCCGCGGCTATCACGGGTTCACGTTTCATGTCGCACCCGGCGTTACGCTCGAGGAAGACCTGGGCCGCCGCGATCTCACGATCAACGCCATGGCGCGCGACGCCGACGAAACGCTGATCGATCCGTACGCGGGCGAGAGCGATCTGCGTGCCGGCATCCTGCGTCATGTCAGTCCCGCTTTTGCCGAAGACCCGCTGCGCGTGCTTCGCGTCGCGCGATTCGCGGCGCGGTTCGACTTCGCGATTGCGCCGGAGACCGAAGCGCTGATGCGCGCGATTTCCGGAAGCGGGGAAATCGCGACCTTGATGCCCGAGCGCGTGTGGCAGGAGCTCTCCCGCGCGCTGATGGAATCGCATCCCGCGCGGTTCTTCGTGGTGCTGCGACGTTGCGGAGCGCTGGCGCAGTTGCTGCCCGAGATAGACGCTCTGTTCGGCGTGCCGCAACCGGTGGCGCACCATCCCGAGCTCGATACCGGGGTCCATGTGCTGCAGGCGCTGGACTACTCCGCTGCAGCCGGCGACGCGCTCCCGGTCCGCTACGCGGTGCTAACCCACGACCTGGGCAAAGGTGCGACCGCGCGCGCCGATTGGCCGCGACACATCGCGCATGAGCAGCAAGGCGTTCGCCTGGCGGAAGCCATGAGCGAGCGGCTGCGCGCTCCGGCCGATTGCCGCGAGCTGGCGGTGCTCACCGCGCGTTATCACGGTACCGTGCACCGCGCCACGGAGCTGCGCGCCGGCACGCTGCTCGATCTGCTGCTGGCGACTGACGCGTTGCGTCGCCCAGAACGCCTCGCCGGGTTATTGCGTGCGTGTGAAGCCGACGCGCTGTCGAGGCCCGGCCGATCCCAGGAAAACTACGCACCCGCACAATGGATGAATTCGGCCCTTGCGGTCGTGAAGAGCGTCGACGCGGGCGCGATCGCGCGCGACAACGACGACCCGGCGCACCTGCCTGCAAGGATCCGCGATGCGCGGCTGGAGGCTTTGCGCGCGTGGAAGCTAACAGTCGAGATTCCACCGTCAGCGACCTAGCACTACCGACGATCGAATAAGACGCTGCGGCGTTGTCGCCTAGAAGAAATGCGCAATACCCAGCGCCACTCCGGACGGTTTTCCGCCCGGGGCAATGACATAGTCATTGATGTTGAAGGTGTACGCAGCATTGGCGTGATTGTCGATTCTCACGTAGCCAACGTAGACCAGAGTTCGAAGCGACAAGTTGTAGGAGTAGCTCAGCTCCCACTGCTCGCTCGCGGTCCCGGGACCCTTCGCAAGCGCGCCCACCTGGGTGCCGTCGGGAGCGCTTCCCTTGCCATCGTCGGCACGACCCCAGAAGCCGTAGATGAGTCCGCCGCCTGCAGGGACCGTGGCGGAGATTCCGTAGAAATTGCGGGTTATGTCACCGCCTAGCGTGTCGTACTTGAGCCGTTCGTAAATCCCGGCGATCCGAACGTTGAAGCTGCTGTTCGCCGCGCCGAAATCGTATCCGCCGGTGACCGAGAGCGCGTCGTCGTATCTGCCGATGGCGCGAACCTTGTAGTTGCGCTCATAGGCGATGCCGAGATCGACCGGGCCATTGCTGTAGAAGCTCCCGAAGCTCCAGACATTCGCGTGCCGAAGCTCGGATGTGTGGTCGCCGTTGTCGCCTGCGGCCCCGTCGGCGTTGCCCGACGAATCGCGCGTCGAATACTGCAGCTCGGCGCTAAGGCCGTCGACGGTCGGCGATTCGTAGCGAATCGAATTGCCCAGACGAGCATCGAAGCCGCCCTGTCCCTTCGGCAACTGTCCCTGGGCCCACAGCGCGGCCGTCGACAGCACCGATGTGGTCAGCGTCGGCGCGTTGCCGAAGATGGGATGGATGTCATCATAGGGCGTGAGGAACTTGCCGAGCTTGAATGTCCCCCATTCGCCTTGTAATCCGGCAAAAGTCTCTCTCCCTGCCAGCGCTCCGCCACCGGTGTCCGCCTGGACGGAGGACTCGACCTGGTAGATAGCGTTCCAGCCGCCGCCTATGTATTCGACGCCGCGCACGCCGAAGCGCGACGAATTGCTGCTCACGCGGTTCACCGTTGGGTTGGATCCGTCGCTTTGCCTCCCGTTGATGAACTCCAGATCGAGATTAAGGCTGCCGTAGAGCCTGAGATTGGAAAATTGCGCATGTGCCGGCGCGGCCGACGCCATGGCGAGTATCAGCGCGATGAAGCCGCGATGCATCGAGCATCTCCGCGGGTGAGACGTCGCATGCACGCGCCACGCGCTTCCGCGCGCCGTGGGGATCGACACATTCATGAAGTGTACCGCAGGCGCTGCGGGTCGAGCCCAGGTGGACCGCTAGAAGCGATACGCGGTGATCGTCATCAGCTTCGCGGTGGCGCGCATGAGCGCGCGAACCGGTCCTGGCAGGTCACTCGCACCCGCGTCGCGCGCTGAGGCGCCGTGCCGCGCTTCGTCGTCGCGCATGGCGGCAACGACAGCGCGGCTTCGAGCATCCGAGTGGGGCAGCTCGGCCATATGCTCGGTGAGATGTTGCTCGACCTGCCGTTCGGTCTCCGCGACAAAGCCGAGGTTGCTCCGGTCGCCGCCGATACTCGCCGCGAGTCCGATCGCAAACGATCCGAAGTACCAGAACGGGTTGGCGAAGCTCGTCCTCGCACCGAGCTCGGCGAGACGCTGCTGCGTCCACGCAAGGTGATCCTCCTCTTCGCGCGCAGCCGAAGCGAAGCGGTGTTTGATGTCGGGATTGTGCGCGACCAGCGCCTGCGCGCTGTAAAGCGCCTGGGCACAGACTTCGCCGGTGTGATTGACACGCATCAGGCCCGAGGAATGGCGTCTCTCCTCGGGAGAGAGCGGAATTTCCGGACGATCTTCCGCAGGATAGGGTCGTTGCGGGCTCACGGTGCTCGTCAGCGTGCGCAAGGCGCGATCGAACCCGGCAATGAAGTCGTCAGAGGTCAAGCGGCAGCGCCTATCCGGACTTTCAATCTCTCGCAAGGCAGAATCGCAACCATGGGTCCGACGATGACGTCGGCTCTCACGTCAGCGATTGTACGACAGGCAAAAAAAGCGGGCGTCCATAAGGACGCCCGAATGATCACTTCAAAATCGTTAAGTGCGAATTGTGTCGATCGCTCGATTAGAAGCTGTGCGTGAAGCCTAAGGTGGCACCGCTCGGCTTGCCGCTGCAGAAGGCGCCAGCGCTGCCAGCCGCCGCACCTTCCTGACCCACGGCGATGGCGTACCCATTAATGTTGAACGTGTACGGTGCTTTGCAGTCGTTTGCCAGCTTGACATAACCGATCCATAGCACGGTCCGCGGCGACAGGCTGTAGCTGTAGCTCGCTTCCCACTGCGCGACGCCGGTGTCGTCACCCTTGACGACATAGCCGACGTTCTCGCCGGTGGCTGCGGCACCCTTGCCGTCGCTGGCCTTGCCGTAGAGCAGGTAGATCTTGCCGCCGCCCGCGGGAATGGTTCCCGAAACGCCCCAGAAGTCGCGTGTCAGGTTTCCGGTCGGGGTGTCGTACCGGGTTTTCTCGTACACACCGGCGATGCGAAGACCGAAGCCCTGCATGATGGTGCCGAAGTCGTACGCGCCGGTAATCGTCCAGTCCAGATCGTTCGCGTTGAACGGGTTTCCGGCCGAGGTTCCCGGAGTGCCGGCAGTCGCGAACACGTCGGAAGTGTATTGACGCAATTTCCGGTTGCTTTCGAACGACGCGGCAGCCTGCACCGGGCCATTGGTATAGATCACGTTGCCGCCGAGCGTGAAGGCATGACGCATTTCGGAGAAATGGTCACCGTTGTCGCCTCCAAACGGTGTCTGGATCCCCGCGTTACCCGACGAATCGCGCGCCGCATACTGGATCGCGCCGGTGAAGCCGGAGACATTCGGCGTGTCGTAACGTACGTTGTTGCCCGGGCGCGCGTCGAAGCCGCCTTGACCCTTGTTCAGGTTGCCCTGGGCCCAGACGTCGGCGCTCGACAGAATCGATGTCGTGAACGTCGGCGCGTTACCGAAGATCGGGTTCAGGTCGTCCTGAGGCATCAGGAACTTACCCATTGTGACCTTACCCCAGCTGCCTTGCAGGCCGGCGAAGGTTTCACGGCTGGCGATACTGGAACCCGACGAGTTGCCGCTGTCCCAGCTCACGTTCGACTCGAGCTGGAAAATGGCGTTCAGGCCACCGCCCAAGCTTTCCGTGCCGCGCATCCCGAAACGCGACGAGTTGCTGCTCACGCGCGCTACAGTCGGATTGCTGATCTGGTCTGCCACCGCCGCGGTCGGTCCGGCCGCGCAAGCCCTCAAAACGGTGCCCCCACCCGCGCCGCCCGCAGACGCGCCGTTCGAGCACGTTCTGCCGTTGATGAACTCCAGGTCGATATTCGCGCGACCATACAGCGTCACGTTCGCGGTTTGCGCTTGCACGGCCAGCGGCGAAGCAAACGCGCCGGCGACGGCAAGAACCACGAGCTTTTTATTCATGGAATCTCTCCTCTAACACGATTAAGTTGGCAAGCGGCAGAAATGCTTTTGCGCCTGTCGTCAGAAACCTTCTCACGAGCTAAACGAGAAGTTGACCCAATTGTGCCAAAGCGGAGAATCCATTGGCAAGCTAAAACCCGCGACCCCAAAAACCCCCGCGATCCCTGTTGCTTAATTGCAACAAGGCAATGCGTTTCGACGCAGCGTATTTCGGGCGTCGGCATGGGTATAATTCACTCTGTCGCGGCCATTTCGCACGCGGTAAGTGGGCCGGCCGAAAAATGGGCACAAACAACAGCTTGCCGACAGAATCGTGGCAGAGCCGGCGCTTCGAAGCAAACTCGCGCCGATGAACGCCGTTTCGACCGCGCTATCGGCCCTGCCGCTGATCCTGGCCGCCGCGGTCGCCTCGGCGAGCCTCATCCTTTTGCTTCGCTCGGGCCGCCTTCCGCGCGCCCGTCCGAACATTCGCTCGCTCCATCGCGGGGCTGTTCCAAACGGGGGCGGCCTCGCTCTGTGGGCCGGCTGGCTGGCGGCCACCGCCTGGCTGGAAGCACCGCAGCCCTGGCTCGTGCCGCTGCTGCTGATCGTCGCGGTTTCGTTCTGGGATGATCGTTTCGACGTCCCAGCGGGCGCGCGCCTGCTGGTCCAGGCGATGGCGGCAGGCACATGGCTCTGGCTCGCCAAGGCACCGGTCAACCTGTTGGCGGCGATCGTGGCCATAGCGTGGATGGCGAACCTGTTCAACTTCATGGACGGGAGCGATGGGCTGGCGCTGGCGATGGCTTTAATCGGGTTTGGCGCCTATGCAACGGCGGCATCGATGGGAGGTGGAGAGGACGCAATTTTCCTTTGGGCGCTGGTGGCCGCAATCGCGCCGTGCCTGGTGGTGAATTTTCCGCCGGCCAAGCTCTTCATCGGCGACGTCGGAGCCGTTTCCCTGGGATTTCTCGCGGCGACCTTCGGGATCAGCGGATGGTACGAAGGTACGTGGCCGGGATGGTTTCCGCTGCTCGTTTTTCTGCCGTTTATCGCGGACGCCACCGTGACCTTGGTGTCACGCGCGTTCCGCGGTGCGACAATCTGGGAAGCGCATCGGGAACATTTCTACCAGAAGCTTGTTCTGCTTGGATGGGGTCATCGCGGAACGCTTGTCCTTTATGGGGCTCTGATGATCGGCAGTGCCGGATCGGCGCTCTTGGCTCTGCTCCGCGCTCCTGCCTCGGGGCCATCGCTGCTTGCGTTGTGGAGCGCGGTCATGGCGCTCTTGTTTGGAACGATCGGGTACTATTGGCGCGCAAGGGAACATGGGGCTTCATGAAAGTAAGCACTAACTGGCGAGCTGGACTCGCGTTCGGCCACGACGTCATGGCCGCGGCACTCGCGTGGATCGGCCTTTTTTGGCTGCGGTTCAATCTCGAGCTGCACGAGCCGCAGCTCTCGGACATGCTGCAGACGCTGGCTTGGGTGCTGCCCCTGCAGGCGGGGATTTTTCTCGCGTTCGGCCTCTATCGGGGCTTGTGGCGTTTTGCCAGCCTGCCGGACCTGCAGAGGATCGTTCTCGCGGTCGGATTGGGCGCGGTGGCAATCCCCGTGGTGCTCGTCATGCTCCGGATGACCTCGGTGGTACCGCGCAGCGTGCTCATCCTTTACCCGCCGGCGCTCATCCTGCTGATGGCCGGCAGCCGCTTCACTTACCGCGTGTGGAAGGAACATCGGCTCTACAGCCCGCTGGCGGCGCTCGGCGAACCGGTGCTGATTCTCGGGGCTGGCGAAGCTGGCGCGCGGCTCGCCAAGGAGCTTACGCACAGCCGCAAATGGCGCATCGTCGGTCTGCTCGACGACAACCCGGCCAAGCAGGGCCGGCTCTTGCGCAATATCAGCGTCCTCGGGCCGATCGCCGAGCTGCCGCTCTGGGCCAAGCGTTTCGGGGTGCGTACGGTGATACTCGCTCTCCCGTCAGCGGCGCACGGCGTGCGGCGCCGCGTGGCCGAGCTTTGCGCGGCGGCCGGAGTCGAAGCGTTGACGGTTCCCTCGTATGACGACCTGATCAGCGGCCGCTCGCAACTGACCACGATCCGGCACGTCGAGCTCGACGACCTTCTCGGCCGCGATCCGGTAGTGCTCGATAGCGCGGGTCTGGGTGACTGGCTCGGGGGCCGCGTGGTGATGGTGACCGGCGCCGGCGGATCGATCGGCGCCGAGCTTTGCTGCCAGATCGCGCGCTTCAGGCCGGCGCGGCTCGTGCTCCTCGACCTTTCCGAATTCGGGCTCTATCAAATCCAGCAACTGCTGCAGGACGACTTTCCCGGTTTGCCGCTGGTAACGTTGGTCGGCGACGTCAAGCATGCTTCGCTGATCGATCAAGTGCTGACCAGCGAACGCCCCAGCGTCGTGTTTCACGCCGCTGCCTACAAGCACGTCCCGCTGATGGAGGAAAGCAATGCCTGGCAGGCGGTGCGCAATAACGCGTGGGGCACGTGGGTGCTGGCGTGCGCTGCGGTTGCCGCGCGCGTCGAAAAATTCGTGCTGGTGTCGACTGACAAGGCCGTCAATCCGACCAATGTGATGGGAGCATCGAAGCGCATGGCGGAAATGGTCTGCCAGAGCCTTCAAAATGGGACGACGCAGTTCGTCATTGTCCGTTTCGGCAACGTTTTCGGAAGCACCGGCAGCGTGATTCCGCGTTTTCGCGAGCAAATCGCCCGCGGCGGCCCGGTCACGGTGACGCATCCGTCGATCACGCGCTATTTCATGTCGCTTTCCGAGGCGACGCAGCTCCTGCTGCAAGCGGGTTTGATGGGAAGGGGCGGCGAAGTCCTCGTGCTCGACATGGGCGAGCCGGTGAGAATCGTCGATCTGGCGCGCGACATGATCCGTCTTTCCGGCGCTGATCCCGACCAGATCCGGATCGCGTTCACCGGCTTGCGCCCCGGCGAGAAACTGTTCGAGGAGCCCCTTGCCACGGGCGAGGAGACGCTGCCCACGCCGCATCCCAAACTCCGCATCGCGCAAGCGCGGCCGGGCAATCGCGAGGCGGTCGATCAAATGGTTGCTTGGCTCGAGCGCGACCGTGCTGCAGGAGAGGGCGAGGTTCGCCTCTGGCTCAAGCACTGGATTCCCGAGTACGTGCCGCCGGGCAGCGCAGCGGCGCCCGTGGTTCCGCCGATCGTGGCACCGGTCGCGGCGGTGACCACGGGAGTGCCTGTCGCCGCCCCTGCGGTTTCACTTCTCGCGCGCCGCCACCGGCGCTGACGTGCCGCGGAGCTCGCGTCGGACGATTCCGCGCTCACGCGCCCACGCCTCCACCCGCGTTTCCATTTCCAATTGAAACTCTTGTGGGGCGTGCGCGATTTTGCGCGGGCGAGAGCAGTCCGACGGCAGCGCGCATGACGTTGTCGATGGTCAGTGCAAGCATGCAGCGCGCTTCTGCGCATTGATCGGGCGCGGTCCCCTGGAAGCGCTCGCAGCGCCGGATCCACGAGACATTCCGTCTCATGGTGACGGTCTGGTCACGGCATGGAAAATTCGGAATCGTGAGGGCCGTGAACGGGCTGCCGCGCCAGAAGTCCCCCGCGCCGCAAAGCGCCGCCGACCCGGGACCGAACAGCGCAAGTGTCGGGACACCGACGAGTCGTCCCAGGTGCGCGATTCCAGTGTCGGGGACAATTAGCAAACGGGCCCGCTCGAGCAGATGCCACATCTGTGGAAGCGACAGGTTGCCCGCAAAACGCTGATGTGCCCGCGCGGCATCGATTTCGTCGAGCAGATGTGCTTCGCCCGGTCCCGCACTGAGCACGATGCGCAGGCCCAGGCTCGTAAGCCGATGCGCGACCTCCGACCATCTGTCTGGCGGCCACTGCTTGAGCACACTGCTCGCGCCCGCATGAATCACGCAGTACGGCTCGGCGGGAGCATCGAATGCATCCGCCGGCGGCGCGGGCCAATCGGTGGGACGGTAGCGCGCCGGCGCAGGGCCGTCGATCAGGCCCGCGACGAGATCGGCCCAGGCCGTCGGCACATCGGGATAGCTCCGCAGCTCATCGACCGGCCAGTCCTTGTAACGCGCGTCGCCGCCTGAGAATCCGACCACCCAACGCGCGCCAAGCGAGCGCGCGAGCCACGAATATCGATTGTCGCCGGGGATGAGCGCAAGGTCGAATGCGCCCTCGCCACGCAGCATTTGCAGCGAGCGCACATCGCGCGGATCGTATGGCACGACGCGAACGCCATAGGGGCGCATCGCGTACAGACCGCTGTAGGCAGGCATGCAGGTCATGGCGATATCGGCCGACGGCCAGCGCTCGCGGCACTTCGCGAGGAGCGGCGTCAGCATGATGGTGTCGCCGAGCAAGAGATCGTGAGCAATCAGCACACGCCCGGGCGCGCGCGGCGCGGCCCGGCGACGGCTTATCGCACCGGCGGCGATCTTGCCTGCCGCAAGCGGAAGGACGACCCAGCGGGAGGGGCCCCGACTATGCATCTCGATCGATCCGCGCAAGGTTTGCGAGTTGCGCGAGGGATTCGTCCAGGATGACGAGCTGCAGGACTTGCTCGGCAAGGCGTTTTCCGCCGCTCGCCCAGGCCGCGACGTAGGTATCGACGCCCCGCCCGGACAACCGCGCCGACGTGACATCCTGCAAGCGTCGGCCAAGTCCCTCGAGACGTGGAGCGAGGTCCGCCGTCAGCCAACCCTCGATGGGTGGATTGAAGCCACGCTTGGCTCGAGTCAGGGGATTGTCGCTGCCCAGCGGTTCGAGCACAGGTGCAAGGATTTTCTTTGCCGGCGCGGTGAACCGCATCGCACCCGGCAAGGCCTGCACCGCGGCGGCAAAATGGTGGTCGAGAAAGGGCGCGCGCATCTCGAGTCCGTGCGCCATCGTGCAAAGGTCGGCCTTGCGCAGAATATAATCGGGGAGATAGTTGAGCCGATCGATTTCGAGCAGTGTCTCCAGTGTCGCTGCCGAAGCCTCCGGCGGCATGCGCCAGTAATGAGGCTGCATTTCGCCGCCGGGCGCCAGAAACAGCCTCTCACCCGGCGTGAATCCGGAAAAGCGCAGCACGTAGGCCGAGGCGCAATCGAGCCGCAATTCTTCGACCAGGCGCTGCCACGCGCTGCCGCTGATGCCGGCCGGCGGTCGCGCGCTCCGCAATCGGATTCCGCTTCTCCATCCGGTGCGCAGGTGTTTGGCGTAACGCTTGTAGCCGGCAAAGAGCTCATCGCCGCCGTCGCCTCCGAGCACGACCTTGACGTGCCGCGTCGTTTCCCGCGACAGATACCACGTTGGAACGCACGACGGATCGGCAAAGGGTTCGTCGAGATCCGCGATGATGCGATCGAAATCGTCGGTGATCCTGATGTTCATCGGGATCGCGTGATTCGGGAGGCCGAGCGTCTGCGCCGTCCGCCCTGCATCCGCGCTTTCGTCGAACGAGGTGCCGGTAAACGCGGCGGTAAAGGTCTGCAGCGTTCCAAACTTCATCGCGGCGAGCCGGCACGCGATGGCGCTCGAGTCGACGCCGGACGACAGGAAAAGCCCGAGCGGCCTGTCGGCGACCGTGCGCATGCGTATCGCAGCATCGAAGGTCGGCAGCCACGGCTCCGGCGATGCTTCGGGGCGCCAATACTCGACGCTGGAAACGCTGCCGGTGGCCAGATCGTAACGCAAGTAGTGCGCGGGGGGCAGCCTCGCAATATTGGCGAATATTGTGCGCGGCGCCGGAATGGTTCGATGGGCAAGGTACGCGTCGATGCCGCTCGGCGAGAAGGCGCGGGCGTCGGTCGGCAGCCAGGGAAGCAGCGCCCGCACCGTCGACGCGAACGCGAATCCATCCTGGCGATGCGCATACACGATGGGCTTGAGACCGAATCGATCGCGGATCACGAATAGCGCGCGGCGACGAAGGTCAAGTATCGCAATGGCGAACATGCCGCGCAGCCGCGAGACGAAGTCGATTCCCCAGTGTTCGTAAGCATGCAGGATAAATTCGGTATCGGAGCGAGTGCGGAAACGAAAGCCTTCGTTGCTCAGAATCGCGGCATCGGCACTCCAGTCGTAGACCTCACCGTTATATGCGATCCAGATATCGCCGCCGTCGTTCGCGATCGGTGGGTCGGCTTCGGGCCGCGGATCGATGATCGCCAGACGCGTATTCAGCAGCGCATTCGGCGCCGGCAGCGATGCCGGACGAAACTCGGTATCCCAGGCCTGCACGCGCTCGGCGTCGGGGCCGCGCTGCCGCAAGGCGCTCAACATGCGTTCCACGGTGGCTGGACCCACCGTGCGGACGCCGAAATATCCCGCGATCCCGCACATATCAGGCGGCGCTCATCGCTTCAACGCAAGAACGTTATCGTAGAGCGCCAGCATCTGCGCGGTCATCGCCTCCGGAGTCAGATGTGAAACGGCTGAGATCGCGCGGGAACCCGCTTTCTCGCATTCAACCGGATCCAGGAGCCGCGACATGCGCTCCGCAAACGCCGCATCGTCGATGGAATCGCAAAGCCAACCGGCGTCTGCCTTGACCACCAGCTCGCCCGCGCCGCAACGGGTGCTCGTCACAACCGGCAAGCCGCACGCGAGGGCCTCGACGACGGTGTTCGCCAGCGGATCGTAGATCGTCGGCAGCACAAACGCGTCTGCCGCGCCGTAGTACGGCCGCGGGTCACGCTGCGGACCCGCGAAGACAACTCTTGCGGAAACGCCCGCACGTCCGGCAAGCATTCGATATCGCGCCATGTGTTTTTCGTGACCGACAATGATCAAGCGCACATGAGAAGGCAGCCGCGCAAGCGCCCGAATGGCGGTTGGAACGCCCTTACGCCGATAACCGGAGCCCACCAACAGGAACGCGAAGTGAGATGCCTCGAGCGCAAGACTCGCCCGCGTCTCGGTTCTCGTGCGCCGTACCTGGAGCCCAAAGGCAGCAGGATCGACAGCATTGTAAATGACATGGACCTTGCTGCTGTCGATCGGAAAATGTCGACGCAGATCTTCCGCGACCATCTGCGAATTGCAAATGACTGCCTTTAGAGTCGGGCTCGCGAAGAGCCGGGCTTCAGCGTCGAGAACGTAGCGATGATAGGGATTGGCTGCAATCGAAATCCGCTCGAGGGTGCCACCGATGCGGATGCGCTCATCGAGCCACGACCTGTGCAGGCCGTCTCCGGCGCGAAACACGTCACAACCCTCGATCCGATCGTGCGATTGAACAACCTCGGGTCTGTCTCCCGCCAGCGCTTTCCGGACCGCGCGCGCGAAGCTCGCGTCCCGCCACAGACGGCCGATGTAGAAAGGATTGCAAATGACGGGCTTGAGGCCGCCGGCGCGCGCCGGCGGCCAATCGCGCGTATAAATGCGGACGCTGACGTCGCGCTCGAGCAATGCGTCGATTGCCCGCTCGAGAAAGCGCTCAGCCCCACCGAAAGCCGTATAACGTTGTCGAACGACACCGAGCCTCACTTCGCAGCGCCGTCGTCGCTGGCAGCGAGCAGCTCCCGAGCAGCGCCGACGACGCGCGATACGGGCAGCTTTACGAGGCAGTCCGAAATATTGCTTCCACCGCAGCCGTTGTTGCCGCAGGGACGGCAGCGAAATTCAGCGGATGTGACCACTCGGTTCGGAACCACCGTCGGGCCCCATTCGGCCTCGCCACTCGGGCCAAAAGCCGCCACGACAGGCGTACCCACCGCGGTCGCGATATGCATCGGTGCCGAGTCGACGCCGATGAGGAGGCGGGCGCAGCCGATCAACGCCGCCAACTCGGGAAGCGAAAGCTGGGCGACGAGATCGACAACCGGCGCATTGGTCGAGGCGAGAATGGCATCGATCAGGACCCGCTCTGCCGGGTCGCGCGATCCGGTGACGACCACACGCCAGTTGTCCTGGGCGAGCTGATCGATCAAGGCTGCCGTCGATTTCGCAGGCAACGACTTGAACAGCCAGCGCGATCCCGGATGCACGACGATGAACTGTTTGGGAGCCAGCTTGTACGTTTGCAGCAGCCGCGAAATACGCGTCTGTGCCGCCGCTCCCGGGACCATCACCGGCGCCTTGTCCTCGTCGCCCGGCCACATGCCGATTCGCCGCAATGCGTCGAGATTGGTCTCGATGGTGTGCCGCAGCGCGGCCTTCGGCACCAGGTAGCGATGGGTAAAACTTTTCCGCCACCACCAGCCTCTCTCGCTGCGCTCGGGTCCGACCGCATACTTCGGATGGATCAGGCGCGTCAGCCAGGCGCCACGGCGATGCTCGGTGAGGTGCACTACCAGGTCGTAGCGCGGCACGCGCAGAGCGCGCCAAAGCCCGAGCTCGCCACGCAGGCGCCGGAAGCTTCCCGCATGCTTCAGGTCGCGATCGATGGTGTGTACCCGGCGAATCGCGGGGTGGCTCTCGAGCATCTCTGCGGTCTCGCGATAGACCAGTGCGTCGATCTCGAGGTGCGGCGCCAGGCGCTTGAGCGCGGAGAATACGGGCGACGCGAGCAGGACGTCGCCGTGATGCCGCAGCTTGATGACGAGAACGTTGCGAATTTCGCGCAGGTCGATGGCGTCGGCGACCGCGGGCTGTTGAACGTCGGGCGTCAGGGGTCGCGCGGGCCCGGCCTCGGTATGCACGATGCTCACCGTCGGCCCCTAGGCGAGAGCCGTCCGGGCGGCGAACTGAATGCGATGGAGCTTGGCGTAGGTCCCGTTGCGCGAGATCAATTCCGCGTGCGTCCCCTGTTCGACGACACGACCGGCGTCGAGCACTACGATGGTATCGACGCGTTCGATGGTGGACAGGCGATGCGCGACGACGATGGTCGTGCGTCCCTGCATCAGCGCATCCATCGCCGCCTGCACGTGCCGCTCCGACTCGGAGTCGAGCGCCGACGTCGCCTCATCGAGGATAAGAATCCGGGCGTTCTTGAGAATCGCACGCGCGATTGCGATCCGCTGCCGCTGGCCGCCGGACAAGCGGATACCGTCCTGTCCTACGACGGTCTCGAATCCCTTCGGTAAAGCCTGGATGAAGTCCAGCGCATGTGCGGCGATGGCGGCGCGCTCGACGGCGTCGCGGGACGCATCGGCCATTGCGCCGTACGCGATGTTCGCGGCCACGGTGTCGTTGAAGAGCATGACGTCCTGACTGACCAGCGCAATGTGGCTGCGCAGGTTGGAGAGCGTCAGCTCGTCGATGCCCTGGCCATCGATCATGATCCGGCCTGAGGTCGCCTCATAAAAGCGCGGGATCAGATTGACCAGCGAAGTCTTTCCGCCGCCGGAAGGTCCGACCAGCGCGACCCTCTTTCCGGGAGCAATCACCAGACTGACTTGATGCAGTGCATCCTTTTCCGAGCCGGCATAGCGCAACGACACGCGATCGAAACGGAGCTCGCCGCGCACGCGCTCGAGCGCGACGGTGCCGCGGTCCTGTTCCGGCTTTTCGTCGATCAATCCGAAAATGCTTTCCGCCGCCGCCAGACCGCGCTGGAGATTGCCGTTGACTCCGGAGAGCGAGCGCAAACGATCGAGAAGTGTGAGAAGCGCGATCACGTACGAAGTGAACTGCGCCGGATCGAAGCTGCCTCCCTCGGCTTGCTTGAGCGCGAAATAGACGATGAGTCCGACGGCACAGGCGCCGACGAACTGCAGCAGTGGCGAGCTCGCGGCGGCGGCCGAGGACTGCTTGCTCATCGACTGGCGCAGCCTGTTCGCGCCGACGACGGCGCGCTTGCGCTCGTACTCCTGGCCGCCGAAGACTTTCACGACCCGCTGCGCACCGATGATTTCCTCCAGCACGTGGGTGATCGCGCCCGTACGCTGCTGCACGTCCCGCGCGACCCGGCGCAGTCGGCGGCTGAAGTAACGGACCACTGCGGCGACGAGCGGCATGACGATAATCGAGATCAGCGTCAGCCTCCAGTTGAGCCAGAAAAGGAGGCCCAGACTGCCGGCGATGGTCAACGCACTGCGAATCGAAGTCGTAATTGCCGACGACGTGGCAGCGGCGAGCTGATAGGCATCGAAAGTGAACTTGGAGATCAGCGGTCCCGACGGTTGCGCGTCGTAGTACGGCGTCGGCAACGAGAGCATTCGGTCGATCATCTCCCGCCGAAGGTCGAAGACGACCTTGTGCCCGGTCCAGGCCATTCCATATTCGGACATGAACGAGCCCATTCCACGAAGCAGAAAGACGGCCACGACCGCGAGCGGCAGCTGAAGTGTCATCGCGGGGTCGGGATTCTGAAATCTCCGGACGATGGGGATCACCATGTACGCCATGATCACGTCGCCGGCCGCAACGATGACCATGCCGGCGACCGCCAGCGCGAACGCCCACCAATAGGGACGGACATAGTGAAGCAAGCGTCGGTAAAGAAGAAGACTGGGCGACACTGGAAAACCGATGTGGAAACCGATTGGGAACCGATTGGAAAAACCGATAGAGGGCCGAGAGATGCGCGCGATTGCCTCGCCCTGCCGGCGCTTGGAACAGACCAAGCGAAGTGCGGGCGATTATAGCGCAGCGGGTCGCTCTTCCCCGTCCCTGGCCGCGGCTGCCGCGGCGATCAGATCGCGATAGAGCAGCACCAGTTGCAAGGTCATCGACGCGGGAGTAAGCGGGAGCACGGCCTCCCTCGCACGAGCGCCCAACAATCGACGCGCGTCTTCATCGGTGAGTGTCATCATGTGCCGGCCGAGCGCGTCGACGTCGCGCGAATCGCACACCAGACCTGCATCGTGTTCCATGAGCAATTCTGCCGCCCCGCATTTGGTGCTGGTCACGACCGGCAGTCCGCAAGCCATCGCTTCCAGCGCGGCGTGCGGACACGGATCGTACAAGGTAGGGAGCACGAAGACGTCGGCCGCGCCGTAGAAGGGTTTGGGATCGTCCTGCACGCCCAGCAGCGCGACACGCCGCCCGAGTCCGAGCTTCTGTGCGAGGCGCCTGTAACGTCGTCTGGATTTGTCCCGGCCGACGACAAAAAGATAGGTATCGTCGGGCAACGTCGCAAGCGCCCGGATCGCGGTCCCGACTCCCTTGCGCGCATATCCCGAACCGACCAGCAGAAAGACCGTTGCCGACTCCGGAACGCCGAGCTTTTGCCGCACGGCGGCGCGATGCTGTTTCAACTCGGGCGAGAAAACATCGCTGTCGACCGCGTTATAGATCACCGGCAGCTTTTCCGGGCTCACGCCGAAACGCCCGGAGATCTCGTCGCGAACCATTTTCGAGTTGCAGATGACGGCGCGCAGCCAGGGACTTGCGAACAGACGGCGCTCGACGCCCAGAATGTATCGGTGATAGAAATTGGACTCGGCCCACCATCGCCTGAATGGCGATGCATTGCGCAGCCACTCGTCGAGCCAGACGCGGCGCACCCCGTTGCCGGGGCTATAGACGTCGCAGCAAAGCAGGAGCTCATGCGACTGCACTAATTCCGGCGCCTTTCTGGCGACGGCGCTGCAAATCGCGCGAGCGAAGCTCCAGTCGCGCCACAGTCTACCGATATAGAACGGGTTGCAGAGAACCGGTTCGATGAGCTGGAGCCGGGTGTTGGGCCATTGCCGCGTATAAAGCGAAATGGCGATGCCGCGCTCGAGAAGCGCCTCCAGTGCAACCTCGACAAAACGCTCGTTGCCGCCATAGGGCGCGTAGCGCTGACGAATGATCGCGAGGCGCAAGGTCAGATCCGCAACACCGAGGCGCCGATGCTGCCTGGTGACTCACGGACAAGCGCCTCGATCGGGTCCGGCGACGGGCTATGCATGCGCCAAGATAACAAAATGCGTTGTTCGATACAACGCGTTGAACGCATCGCCAGTTAGGGCTTACTCGTCGAAAAAGCGGCGTCTGTGTTTTGTTTCCGGCGTTCCGGTACAATCGCCCGCAATACGCCTTAGTCCCTGCTCAGAGAGGTGTTCGTCATGCCGATCGAGGCCGCGTCGGCCGCCCTCAAGGCCCAGATCCTCGCCGAAGCGCTGCCGTACATCCAGCGTTTCCACGACAAGGCGATCGTGGTCAAGTACGGCGGCAATGCCATGACCGAGTCCGCGCTCAAAGCGGGTTTCGCGCGCGATGTCGTGATGCTCAAGCTGGTCGGAATGAACCCGGTCATCGTGCACGGCGGTGGTCCGCAAATCGGCGACTTGCTGAAGACGATGGGGATACGCTCCGAGTTCCGCCAAGGCATGCGTGTGACCGATGAAAAAGTCATGAACGTCGTCGAAATGGTATTGGGCGAGCTCAATCAGGAAATCGTCGGCTTGATCAATCAGCATGGCGGACGCGCGGTCGGACTCACCGGCCAGGACGGCGCGTTCATTCGCGCGCGCAAGATGCTCCTGAAAAGCGAGAGCAATCACGGCGAGTTCATCGACATCGGACTGGTCGGCGAGATCGAGAAGATCGATCCCGAACTGATCAATCTGCTCGATTCGCGCGACTTCATTCCGGTGATCGCGCCGATCGGGGTCGGCATGGAAGGCGAGGCGTACAACATCAACGCCGACCTGGTCGCAGGAAAGCTCGCCGAGACTTTGAATGCGGAGAAGCTGGTGTTGATGACCAATACCGTCGGCGTGCTCGACAAGAACGGCAAGCTGCTGACCGGATTGACAGCCAGCGAGATCGAGGCGCTGTTCGCCGACGGCACCATTCACGGCGGCATGCTGCCCAAGATCGGGTCGGCGCTCGATGCGATCAAGAACGGCGTCAAGAGCTCGCACATCATCGATGGGCGGGTCGAACATGCGCTACTGCTGGAAGTCCTGACCAACGAAGGTGTCGGCACGATGATCAAGGCGGGTTGACGGACAATCTGCGGTTGGCGCGGGGAAGGCGCTCAGGCGCAAGAGGGAGAACGGGATGGCGAGCAAACCAGGTGAGCGGCGCCTGCAGATCCTGCAAACGCTGGCAACGATGCTTGAGTCTCCCCGCGGTGAGAAGGTCACCACTGCGGCGCTGGCGGCGCGCCTCGACGTTTCCGAAGCGGCGCTATACCGACATTTCGCGAGCAAGGCGCAGATGTTCGAGGGATTGATCGAGTTCATCGAATCGACGCTTTTTTCCCTGGTGAATCGCATCACGAGCGAGTCGACCGACGGTGCGGCGCAGGCGTCGCAGATGGTGACGGTGCTGCTTGGCTTTGCGGAGAAAAATCCCGGAATGACGCGGGTTCTCATCGGCGATGCGCTGGTCAACGAGGACGAGCGGCTCCAGGCGCGCATGAATCAGCTCTACGATCGCATCGAGGCGTCGCTCCGGCAGTCGCTCAAGATCGCGCAGGCCGGCGGTGCATGGACGGGCGATCCGGTCGCCGAAGCCAACGTCCTGCTTGCCTTCGTGGTAGGACGCTGGATGCTGTTTGCGAAAAGTGGATTCAAGCGCATGCCGCAGGAAGCCTGGGATGCGCAGCGGAAATATCTTTTTTCGTAGCGTCGTGGCGCAAGCAGCCGACCCACGCTCTGAAGCGTCGCACTAGCGCGCCGCCGGTCCGCACTTTTCCGCATCGTTCTTTGTCTCCGCCCGTTTCTCCCGACACGCTCCTGGCCGAAGCACGTTCCGCGCTTGCGGGCGGACAGATCGACGTCGCGATGGCACGCATCGACCGCCTCTCCGCTCTCAAGCTCGAGGCGCGGCATGCCGAAACGCTGTTCCTGCTCGGCAACGAGTTGGGAGCGGGCAACGAGCCGAGAGCGGCGATCGCGGTTTTTGAGCGTGCGCTGAAGCTTGCGCCGGGAAATCCGAGCGTTCTCGTCAACCTCGGGCTACAGCTCGATGCCGCCGGCGAGCCAGATCGCGCCGAGCGCTGCTATCGCGCGGTGCTGGACCAGCGCCCCGGCGAGATCGCCGCGCTCGCGAATCTTGCCTATCTGCTCTTCGCTCAGCAGCGCTACGACGAAGCGCTCGGGATGTACGACCGTCTTGTCGCGAGTGCGCCCGACGCGCCCGCGGAAGTCTGGAACAACCGCGGCGTTTGCCAGAAGTCGACGCAGGACAGCGCTGCCGCGGAAGAGAGCTTTCGTCGGGCGCTTGCGCTGGAACCCGATTCGCCGCAAGTGCTGGCGAACCTGGGCTTTCTGCTCTACGAGCGGATGCGCTACGAAGAAGCACGGCCGCTCTTGCGACGCGCGCACGAGCTCGATCCCGACCGGCTTCTGCTTGCGGCGCAATTGCTGGCCGTCGATCTGCAGTTCGCGGATTGGCGTGATTTCGATCGTAGGCAGGAAGCGCTCATAGAGGGAATCAGGAAGCTGCGGGCAGGCGATCAGCATTCACGGCAAAGCGTTCCTCCATTTGCGTTCCTTGCGCTCAGCGACGATCCCTCGCTACAACTGGCGGCGGCCAGAAGTTTTGCGTGGCCGCAGGACGCCGGTCCGCGCCACGATGCTGCCCCCCATAGTGCGTGGAGTGCCGAGCGCCTGCGAATCGGATTTGTGTCTGCGGCGTTCACGGAGCACCCGGAGACACGTTTGCTGATCGGCCTGCTGGAGCGTCTAGATAGCGATCGATTCGACGTCTACGCTTATGCGCTCGAGGGCGCGGTCTCGGCTCCGATGCGAGCCCGCGCGGTGATGGCGACTCGCGGATTCCGCGAGGTCGCGCGTATGAGCGCCGACAGCATCGCGGCGCTGATCCGCGACGATTCGATCGCGATTCTCTTCGACCTCACCGGCCACACAGCCCATTCGCGCCCGGACGTATTCGCGTCGCGCCCGGCGCCCGTGCAGGTTAATTTTC